>Ga0209342_10004068_pt1 | contig 15278 bp, 12 predicted proteins | sample RifCSP16_2_FD_184023 | JGI IMG/M metagenome (GOLD analysis project Ga0209342, IMG submission 184023) | Soil microbial communities from Rifle, Colorado - Rifle CSP2_sed 16_2 (SPAdes) (version 2) | ecosystem: Environmental > Terrestrial > Deep subsurface > Rock core/Sediment | place: Rifle... | reverse complement strand
GAGCTCGTGCGGTCGGGCTCCAACGTGATCGTCGCGACCGGGACCGCGAGCGGCAAGACGCTGGTGTACGACCTCGCGTTCGCGACCGAGGCTGTGGACGGCACGAAGGCCACCGCGCTGTACCTGTTCCCGACGAAGGCGCTCGCGCGCGATCAGCTCCGCCAGGTCCGCGAGCTGAAGCTGCCGCAGCTCCGCGCCGGTGTGTACGACGGCGACACGCCCAAGGCCGAACGCCCCGTGATCCGGCGCAACGCGAACCTCGTGCTGACGAACCCCGACATGCTCCACGCGTCGATCCTGCCGGACCACCCGCGGTGGGCCGACTTCTTCCTGCGCCTGTCGCTCGTGGTCGTGGACGAGGCGCACGTGTTCCGCGGCGTGTTCGGCTCGCACGTCGCGCACGTGCTGCGGCGGCTGCGCCGCCTCGTCGCGCACTACGGCGGCTCGCCGCGGTGGGTGCTCGCGAGCGCCACGATAGGCAACCCGGCCGAGCTCGCCGAGCGCCTCGTGGGCGAGCCGTTCCAGGCCGTGACCGAGGACGCGTCGCCGAGCGGCGGGAAGACCTTCGCGCTTTGGAACCCGCCGGTGATAGACGAGGAGTCCGGCGCTCGGCGCAGCGCGCTCTCGGACGCGTCGTTCCTGATGGCGCGCCTGGCCGAGGCGGGAGTGAAGTCGATCGGGTTCGCGCGCTCGCGGCGCGCGGCCGAGCTCCTGGCCGAGTTCACCCGCCGCGACCTGGACGCCGAGCTGCGCTCGCGAGTGAAGGCGTACCGCGCCGGGTACCTGGCCGAGGACCGACGCGAGCTCGAGAGGCAGCTCGCGGACGACGAGCTCGTCGCGGTGGCCTCGACGAACGCGCTCGAGCTCGGGATCGACATCGGGACGCTCGACGCCGCGCTGCTGGTCGGCTACCCGGGTACCCGCGCCTCGATGTGGCAGCAGGCCGGGCGCGCGGGCCGGCGCGCCGACGGCTCGCTCGCGGTGCTCGTCGCGCAGGATGACCCGCTGGACCAGTTCCTCGTGTCGCACCCGGCAGACCTGTTCGACCGTCCGCCGGAGGCCGCGGTCATCGATCCGTCGAACCGCTTCGTGCTCGAGCCCCACCTGCGCTGCGCGGCCCGCGAGCACCCGCTGTCCGAAGACGAGGTGCGCACCTTCTGGCCCGGCGCCGACGAGACGATCGAGCGGCTGGTCGAGGGCGGTGAGCTCCGCCGCCGTCGCGACCTCCTGCACCACGCGGGTCGCGGGTCGCCGCACCGGCAGGTCGACATCCGCAGCACCGGCGGACGGACGTTCTCGATCGTGATCGAGGAGACCGGCGAGCTGCTCGGCACCGTCGACGGCTCCAGGGCCTACTGGCAGGTCCACCCCGGAGCCGTGTACCTGCACCAGGGCGAGCAGTTCGAGGTGCGCGAGCTCGACCTGGGCGGGCACGTCGCGCTGGTCTCGCGCGCCGACCCGGACTTCTACACGCAGTCGCGCGACACGACCGACATCGACGTCGTGGCCGAGAACGAGCGCGAGGAGCTCCCCGGCGGCGTGGTGTCGTCCTACGGCACCGTCCGCGTCACGAACCAGGTCGTCGCGTACGCGCGCAAGCTCGTGGCGACCGGTGAGATCCTCGACGTCGTGCCGCTCGCGCTCCCGCCGGTCGAGCTCGAGACGAAGGCGGTGTGGTGGGCGATCCCCGACGCGGTGATCGCGCGGGCCGCCATCGCGGCGGCCGCGGTCCCCGGCGCGGCGCACGCCGCCGAGCACGCCGCGATAGGCCTGCTGCCGCTCGTCGCCACGTGCGACCGGTGGGACGTCGGCGGGGTCTCGACCGCGTTCCACCCGGACACCGGGTCGTGCGCGATCTTCGTCTACGACGGGTACGAGGGCGGAGCCGGGATCGCCGAGCGGGGATTCCGCTCCGCGGTCCGCTGGCTCGAGGCGACGCTCGAGGCGGTGTCGGGATGCCCGTGCCCGCACGGGTGCCCCTCGTGCGTGCAATCGCCGAAGTGCGGGAACGGGAACGAGCCGCTGGACAAGGCCGGGTCGGTCGCGCTGCTGGCCTCGATGCTCGGCCGGGCGTGGGGATAAGGTTGGCGCGATGAGCCGAGAGCCGTACATCGCCGTGATCGGCCCCTCGGCCGGGACGCCTGCCGAGCTCGCGGTCGGCCAGGAGGTCGGACGCCTGATCGCCGAGGCGGGAGCCGTGCTGGTCTGCGGCGGCATGGGCGGCGTGATGGAGGCCGCCGCGGGAGGATGCGCCGACGCCGGGGGGCGCTCGGTGGGCATCCTGCCGTCAGAGTCCCGACTGGACGCGAACCCCTACCTGACCGTCGCGGTCGCGACCGGCCTCGGCGAGGCGCGGAACGCGATCGTCGTTCGGACGGCCGACGCGGTCATCGCGATCCGAGGCGAGTTCGGAACGCTTTCGGAGATCGCGCTCGCGCTCAAGATGGGGCGGCCCGTGATCGGCCTGGGGACCTGGGAGCTGGCGAAGGACGGCGTGCCCGTGGACGCGGTGGTTCGCGCCTCGGACCCGGCGGATGCGGTGAAGACCGCGCTGCGGCTCATCGAGCGCCGCGAGGCCTGACGGGACGGACGAGCCGGGCGCTCATCCCTCGCGCGCCGCCAGGGTGCCCCTGCCGATCACCTTCCCGGCGAGGCGGAAGAGCGACGTCCGCTCCTTGCTCGGGAGCCCGATCGCGAGGAGCACCACGACGTAGACCAGCCCACCGACGCCGAACGACACGACCAGGTCGAGGAACCATTCCGCGGACGGCATCACCGCGTGGGTGAGCGCCATCGCGAGCCCGCCCGCGAGCGCAGGCGGGATCAGCCGCAGATAGCCGGGGTCGAACGGCCAGATGTGCAGGAACCGCCGCACGAGCAGCAGGCGCGCCACCGCGCTGAACGTGAGCGTCGCGGCCTGGGCGATCGCCGCTCCCTCGATCCCGAGCGCGTCCGGACCCGCGAGCGCGAACGCCAGAGTGAGGTCGATGGCGAACGACCCCATGTACACGAGGAGATCCCACCCGGTCCGCCCGGCCATGATGAGGATGAAGCCCACCGTCCCCACCATCACCGGCACGATCATGCCGAGCGACACGATCCGAAGCGCAGAGGCGCCGGACACGAACTCGGCGCCGAAGATCCGCAACACCTGCTCGGGCAGGACGAGCAGCACCAGCAGCACGGGGATCGTCGCTGCAAGCGTCCACCTTGTGACCTGCTTGTAGAGCCCGTCGAGACGGTCGCGCTCGCCGCGGTGATGCAGGTCGGCGACGAACGGGCTGAAGGTGAGCGAGACGCTCGTCAGGAACAGGAACAACGACTGCGCCGCCCGGAGCACGGCCCCGTACACGCCGGTGACGGCCGCACCCTCGGCACCCTGCCCGCTCCACAGCACGGAGAGCACGAAGAAGTCGGTCCAGAAGATCAGCTGGCTGAACAGCGTTGCCGGCGCCCGCAGCGCTCCGAACCGCACGAGGGCCCCGGTGTGCTCCTCGGCGATCCCTTCGCCCACGGACGCCTCGGGGAACCTGCCCTGCTCCTTCTCCCACCCGTACCAGGCTATGCCGAGCGCGAGGGCCCACGAAACGCCGAACGCGGCCGAGGCGACCCAGGCGGTCGAGGAGAACGCCGCCCACATCGCCAGCGTCAGCAGGATCCAGCCGATCGGCTGGGCGATCCACTGCGAGTACAAGGTGAACCGCATGATCTTCAGACCGCGGGTCGCGCCCATGTACGTGAACGCGAGCGCCGCGACCGGCACGGTGAGCGCGGCCGCGCGGAACGCGGGCTCCGCCACGAGGGGTTCGCCGCTGAACGTCTCCGCCAGCCACGGGGAGACCGCGAAGGCGATCAGCGCGAACGGCACCGAGACCACGGTCGCGATCAGCACGGCGCGCCGCACGAGCCCTCGCGAGCGCTCCGCCTGCCCGCGCCCGACCAGGATCGCGACCAGGCGGACGTTCGCGACGTCCATCCCGAACCTCGTGGCCGCCGCCGCGATGAACGCGAACTGCGTGGTGAGCACCACGACGCCGAAGCCACGGTCCCCCAGGGTCCGGGTCATGATCACCTGTGCGGCGAACGTGGCCAGCGCGCCGATCGCGAGGCCGAGCACGTTCTGCCCGGTGTTGCCCAGGATGATGCGCTGATCGCGCGCCCGGTCACCCGAAGGCGGCGAGGCCTGCAGCGCCTCGGTCTCCTCGGAAAGGGTGGGCTCGTCCACGGCCGCCCCAGTATCGCAGCGCCCGCTCGCCCGACCCGGTACCGTCGCGGAACCGCAACGGAGGAGGGGCACCATGTCCGATGATCCCCGCTATGAGCGCGGCCGCGAGCGGCTGCGCGAGGTCCACGGCGACCGATCGCTCGCCACAATCGAGTCCCTGGGCGACCTCGGACGCCTGATCGTCGAGTTCGCGTACGGCGACGTGTACTCGCGCCCGTCGCTCACCACGCGGGAGCGGCAGATCGCCTCGGTCGCGGCGCTCGTGGCGACCGGCCGCTCATCGCAGCTGCCGGTCCACATGCGTTCGGCGCTGAAGGTGGGGCTCACGACCGAGCAACTCCAGGAGATCATCATCCAGACCGCCACCATCGCCGGGTTCCCGCCCGCGATGAACGCTTGGTCCACGTTGAAGACGATCACCTCGGGACGCGACGAGGACACGTAGGTCTGCGGGACGGCTCATCCGTTCGCCGGGATCGTGAGGACCACCGAGGCCCCGCCGCCCGGTGCGTTGCTCGCCTCCGCGATCCCGCCGTGTGCCTCGACGACCGCCCGCACGATCGCGAGCCCCAGTCCGGCCCCGCCGTCCGGTCGCGACCTCGAGTCGTCCGGGCGAGCGAAAGCCTCGAAGGCGTTCGGCAGGAAGGCCGGCGGGAAACCCGAACCGGTATCTCGAACCTCGAAGCGGAGCCCTCCGTCCTCGCGGGCAGCCTCGATGACGACCCGGCCGCCCTCGGGCGAGGCTCGCAGCGCGTTGTCGACGAGGTTCCCGAGGGCCTGGACCATGCGGAGCTCGTCCAGGTCGCCGACCAGGCCCTCCGACACCCGGGTGTCGAGCGCGACGCCGCGTACGGCCGCGCGGGCACCGAACGGATCTACCGTCCGTCCGACCAGCTGGGCGACGTCGACGAGCTCGCGCCGCACCGGAAGACGTCCTCGATCCGCCCGCGCTAGCACCAACAGGTCCTCGGCCAGGCGCGCCATCCGGTCCGTCTCCTCAGAGGCGCTGCGGAGCGCCGACTCCAGCTCCTCCGCGTTCCGCGAGCCGCGCAGCGCGAGGTCCAGCTCGGCCTTAAGGTTGGCGAGCGGCGTTCGGAGCTCGTGGCTCGCGTCGTCGACGAGACGCCGTTCGCGCTCGATCGACTCCTCCAGCCGTGCGAGCATCGCGTTCAGGGTCTCGCCGAGCCGGGCGAGCTCGTCGCCGGACCCCCGCACCGGCAGCCGGCGCCCGAGTTCGGATGCCGAGATCGCGGCGGCCTCCGCACGCATCGCCTCGACCGGGCGCAGCGCCGCACCCACCACGAGCCAGATCACGGCGACGACCAGCACGAGCGCGATCGCTCCGCCGAGCGCCATCAACGCGGCCAGGCGCGCGAGCGCGTCCTCCTGGTCCTCGACGGCGGAGCCGACCAGGAGCACGCGCCCGTCGTCTACAGCCACCGCGAGGATCCGGGCCGGCACCGGCCCGTCGGAGGTCGAGACGATGCCTTCGACGAACGCCGGGAGCGCCCCGAGCTCGTCCACGGCGATCATCGGCCCGTCCGCGAGCACGGACGAGGCGTCGAGCACATCTCCTCCGGGCCCAAGGACCTGCGCGAAGGCCTCGTCGGCCTCGATCAGCGTGGCTCCCCCCAACTCGCCGGTTGCGGCGAGCAGCGCGTCGGCCCGGGACCGCAGGCCGGCGTCCAAAGTTCGCTTCAGGTCCGCCTGAAAGCGCAGGTAGACGAACGCGCCGGCCGCGACCAGCACAGCCACGACGAGCACCGCCGAGACGAGCGTCAGCCTCGCGCGGATCGAGTGCGTCAAGGGACGCTCCGCAGTCGGTACCCGACGCCTCGCACCGTCTCGATCGAGTCCCGTCCGAACGGCCGGTCGAGCTTGTTGCGCAGGTACCGCACGTACACGTCGACGACGTTGGAGTCGCCCTCGTACGCGAAATCCCACACGTGCTCGATCAGCCGGGTGCGCGAGAGCACCTCGCCGGCGTGGCGCATCAGGTACTCGAGGAGCGCGAACTCCTTCGCCGTCAGCTCGACCGTCGTCCCGTCGCGCGAGACGGCCTTCGAAGCCGGATCCAGCGTGAGATCGCCGACGCGCAGGACCGACGGGCGTTCGACGGCGCCGCGTCGGATGAGCGCGCGGATGCGCGCGAGCATCTCGGCGACCGAGAAGGGCTTCGTGAGGTAATCGTCGGCGCCGGCGTCCAGGCCGGCCACACGGTCGGCGACCGCGTCGCGCGCGGTCAACATCAGGACCGGGCTCCACCGGCCGGCATCACGCAGGCCGCGGCACACGGCGAACCCGTCCATCTGGGGCAGCATCACGTCGAGGACGACCGCGTCGTACGCGTTCTCGGTGCCGAGCCACAGCCCCTCGCGCCCGTCCGCGGCCACGTCGACCGCGTACCCCTCCTCCTCGAGCGCGCGCTTGAGCAGGCCGGCCATCTTCACCCCGTCCTCGACGACGAGCACGCGCACGGTCCCTCCTGCGCCGGGAGTGCTCAGCGTATGCCCGGAACGATGAGAGCGGGATGAGAGCGCGCCCTCGCCGCCGACGGCGCGGTGAGCGACGGTCCCGCGGGCTCGATGGCGAGCGGCTACTCGATCATCAAGGCCGACTCCCTGGATGCGGCGGTCGGTATGGCGAAGGGCTGCCCGGTCCTGCAGGGCGGGGCGCAGATCTCGATCTTCGAGACCTTCGCGGTGATGTAGGGCCCGCGGTTCGCGGGTTCAGTAGACACCAGGGACGAAGCGCCGGCGTACGTGCTCGCGGTACGTCCGGTACTCCGGGTAGCGCGCGAGGAGCATCGACTCTTCGTGCCGAGATTTCAGCTCGAGCAGGACCCATAGGAGGACGGTAGCGGCGAGCGCGAGCGGCGAGAGCGCGAGCGACCACCCGAGCGCGAGCAGCAGCACCCCGCCGTAGATCGGGTGCCGCACCCGCCCGTAGACACCGCCCTCGCGAAGTGCCGCGTTCTCGAGCGGGCGCGGGAACGGCGTCAGCGAGGAGCCGAGCGCCCCGAACCCCTGCGCCAGCAGCACCATGCCGAAGGCCCCGACGAGCACACCCACGAACGTGAGCGCCCGGGACACACCGTCGGGCCACGCGAACCCCACGATCCCGAGGACCAAGATCGCCGCGCCCAGCACGAACTGGGCGATCACCCAACCTTCGCCGCGACGCCCGAGCGACGGCAGGCCGGAGCTCATGACGTCACGATAGTCCGTGCTCACGAGCGAAGATCGTGTCGTGCAGATCGGCTCACACGTCGGTCTCGAGCCGGGCGAGCACGTGATGGTATGCGTACTTACCCTCGATCCAGGGACCCTCGAGCTCCTCTTGAACCGCGAAGCTCGCATCCGCGAGCCACGCGCGGACCCGATCCAGTGCCGGGTAGAAGTGGTAGTACCAGTCGGGCTCCTCCCAGATCGCCTCGCCCTCCTCGACCACCGGGAACCCCAACCGCAGGGCCGCGTCGTGGCCCGCGCGCACCTCGGCCTCCGGCACGAGCTCGACCGTCAGGTATAGCCATCCACCCGGACGGAGCGCGCGGCGGAACCGGTCCAGCACCAAAGGCCAATCCTCGGGCGGGAGGAACTCCATCGCGTCCACGCACATCACGCCGTCGAACTCGCGCTCGTACGGGAGCTCCTGCAGGTGGTGCTTCGCGGTCGCGACGCCGGGCGTCTTCGAGGCCACCTTGTCGAGGTAGGAGGCCGTGTGGTCCACGCACAGCGGCGTGCGGCCGCTCGCGATCACCATCGGCGCGTACTTGCCCGTTCCGCACGCCGCGTCGAGCACGTGGCCCTCGGGCGGGAGCTCCGAGAGGAACCGGTCGACGAACGTCCGGTGCACGTCCTCGATCTCGCCCCAGGAGGCGTCGTACTCGTCCGCCAGGCCGGACTCCTGTTGCTCGTTCAACCCTCGCAGGTCCCGGATCCACGTCGCCCTGTCGGTCATCTGCCCGCGTCCACCCCCTTAATGAACCGCGCCCGCCGGCTCGGTCGCCGGGCGACGCTAGCACGTGAAGTTCGCAGGCAGACTTCGCCGCGGGACGGGTCAGCGTGGGATCGCGGCTCCCGTCTGACGGGGAGCTCGGTGCCAACGATCGTCTCGGTGGCCGAGCCCGACGCGTCCGACGACGCGCCGAACGAGCGCAGCTGACGCTCGAGATCGGCCCGACCGCTCCATCCCGGTTCTGTTGCCCAGTTCGAAAGGCCCGTGGGAGACTCCTCGCCGCAACCGACGCGCTGTCAGCGTCGGTGGGGTACGCCAGGAAGGACCGTATGCAGGCTCGGGTCGGCCGCGTATTGGTCGTCGATGACGACGCCCTCAACCGACGCCTGCTGACATCCAGCCTCGAGCGCGAGGGCCACTCCACGACGGCTGTCGAGGACGGCGGGTCGGCGCTCGCCGCGCTCGCCGGGTCGCCGTTCGACCTCGTCCTGCTGGACATCCTCATGCCGGGCCTCGACGGCATCGAGGTGCTCGAGCGCCTGAAGCAGGATCCCGCCCTGCTCCACATCCCGGTGATCATGATCTCGGGGGTCGAGGACACCGAGAGCATCGCCCGATGCATCGAGGCGGGCGCAGAGGACTTCCTGCCCAAGCCCTTCGACCCCGTGATCCTCCGTGCCCGGGTGAACGCCGGACTGAACCGGAAGGCCCTCCACGACCTGGAGCGGGAGCGGGTCCGCCAGGTGTTCACGCGGTTCCTACCCGAGTCGCTCGTCGACCAGGTGCTGGCCAAGAGCGACGGCGAACCAACGATCGGCGCCGAGCTCCTAACCGGGACCGTGCTCTTCGCCGACCTGCGGGGCTTCACCACGTACGCGGAGGCTCGACCGGTCGACGAGGTGATCGAGGCGCTGAACCGCTACGTGAGCCTCATGACCGACGCGATCTTGGACAACGGGGGCACGATGATCGCCTGCCTGGGCGACGGCGTGATCGCGGCGTTCGGCGCGCCCGTTCCCCAGGACGACCACGCCGACCGCGCGCTGGCGGCGGCGCGGGTGATGGCCGGCGACAAGCTGAGGGAATTCAACGCATGGCTCAAGGAGGCCAGCCTCGGCGATGGCTTCCGCATGGGCGTGGGGATCAACTCGGGGCCCCTGATGTCGGGCAGTGTCGGCTCGTCGCGCCGCCTGGACTACACCGTGATCGGCGACACCGTGAACGCAGCGTCGCGGATCGAGGGGCTCACCAAGGAAGTGGCGTTCCCGGTACTGCTGTCGGACGAGACATACGCCTCGCTCAGCGGCGAGCCGCCTGAGGACCTGACGTTCGTCGACGAGTTCGAGATCCGTGGGCGTCGGTCCCGGATCAAGCTCTGGGGCCTGGCGGCACCGAACGAGCAAGGACCGGGAAGGTGACGCGCGCGCGGTCGATCGTCGTGATGATCGTGACGGTGGCGGCCGTCGTCGCGACCGCGTGCTCGTCGAACGACGTGGGCGGCTCGGAGACGGGAGGGGACGGGGGGACCGCATCCTCCACCGGCGCCTCCGGCGATCCGTCCACCGACAAGCTCGCGCAGATCCAGGCGCGCGGCACCCTGGTCGGCTACTTCGAGCCCGAGTTCCCTCCGCAGTCGTTCGCGGTCGAGGGCGCCACGCGGCCCGCCGACACGAAGTGCGCGGAAGACCAGCTGACGGCCGCCGAGGTCGACGGGTACGACATCCAGACCACGGCCCTGGTCGCGGAGTCGCTCGGGGTGGAGGCCTGCTTCGTCACGCCCACCTGGACCGAGGTCACCGGGGGGAACTGGGGCGACCGGTTCGACATCGTCTACGGCTCCGGGTCGATCAACTCCGACCGGATGGAGCGCCTGTGGATGACTCAGCCGTATTACGCGGTGCCGGTCTCCTACTTCGTCCACGAGGACTCGCCGTACCAGACGCCGACCGACCTCGACGGTCTCAAGATCGGAACATGCGCGAGCTGCTCCCAGGAGCTGTACCTGCGCGGTGAGCTCGAGATCCCCGGCGTCGAGATCGAACCGACCGTTCAGGACCCGGAGATCGTGACCTACCAGATCGAGACCCCGGGGCTCCGGGCGCTCGCCGACGGCAAGATCGACGCCTTCCTCGCCGCCGACCCCGTCGGGCAGGGGCAGATCGACGAGGGGCTGCCGCTCCGAAGGCTCGACCCACCCGCGTTCACGTACTACCCCAGCGGGTTCGTGGACAAGAGCTCGGGTCTGTCGGTGGCGGCGTTCGTCGAGCGGGTGAACGAGATCATCCTGCAGGCCGAGTCCGACGGGACGCTCCAGGCCTTGTCGGAGGAATGGTTCGGCACCGACTACGTGAGCGCCGCGGCGGCGTTCGATCTTGAAGCGATCGGACAGGGGGAGATCCAGTGAGGCGAACACGCACCACGTGGCTGGCCGCGCTGCTGTTCAGCGCGGTGCTCGTCATGGCCGCGTGCTCAATCGGACGATGGCGGCGGAGGCTCGGAGACGGATGCGGTCGGCGAAACGGCGACGGCCACCGGCGCCGGCGATCCGACCACCGACAAGCTCGCGCAGATCCTGTCGCGAGGGATCCTCGTGGCGTACTACGAGCCCGACTACCCGCCGCAGTCGACCGCCGGCGCGGGGCCGCGCCCGGCGGACACGGTGTGCGCTCCGGACCAACTGACCGCTCCCGAGGTCACGGGATTCGACCCGGAGACGACGAAGCTCGTGGCGGGGGAGCTCGGCGTCGAGGTGTGTCTCGTCTCGCCGTCGTGGACCGAGGTGACCTCCGGCAACTGGGGCGACCGGTGGGACCTCGTGTACGGGTCTGGATCTATCAACGAGGACCGGATGGAGCGGCTGTGGATGACCCAGCCGTACTATGCGGTCCCCAACTACTACTTCGTCCGCGAGGACTCGAAGTTCCAGACGCCGAGCGACCTCGACGGGCTGAAGATCGGCGCCTGCTCCAGCTGCTCGCACGAGCTGTACCTGCGCGGTGAGCTCGTGATCCCCGGCATCGAGGTCGTCCAGACGGTCGAGAACCCGGAGATCGCCATCTTCGAGACGGAGGGACCGGGCCTGCAGGCCTTGGCCGATGGTGAGATCGACGCGTTCCTTGCCGCCGGCCCCGTCGGTCAGGCGCAGATCGACGAGGGGCTGGCACTGCGACCGCTCGACGAGACCGCGTTCACCTACTACCCGTCCGGCTTCGTCGACAAGAGCTCAGGCCTGGACAGCCGCGCGTTCGTCGACCGCGTGAACGAGATCATCCGAGCGGCACAGGCCGATGGCACACTGCTCGCGATCTCCGAGGAGTGGTTCGGCACCGACTACATCACCGCCGCGGCGGCCTTCGACCTCGAGGCCACAGGGCAGGTCGTGACGGCTCCGTGATGGTGACCTGAGCTCGATGCGCTTCCCCGTCGTCCTCGCCGTTTGCACGCTCCTGCTCGCGGGGGCGTGCTCGAACGGCGACGACGGCGCGAACGCCGATCCCGAGAACGACAAGCTCGCGCAGATCCTCGATCGCGGGACGCTGATCCTGTCCACCGACCTGGACTACGCACCGCAGTCCTTCGCCGTCGAAGGAGCGACCCGGGCGCCGGACACGAAGTGCGCCGAGAGCCAGCTGACCGGCCCGGAGGTCTCCGGGTACGACGTCGAGACCGGCAAGGCGGTCGCCGCCGCGCTCGGGGTCGAACCGTGCTTAGTCGCCCCGCAATGGGTCGAGATCACGGGCGGCAGCTGGGGCGAGCGGTGGGATCTCGCTTATGGCTCCGGCGCGATCGACGCCGAGCGGAACCGCTACCTGTACGTGACCCAGCCGTACTACGTCCTGCCCGCGTTCGCGTTCGTGCGCGGGGACTCGGTCTCCTCGGTCCCCGAGGACCTGTCGGGCCAGCGGGTCGGCGCGTGCGCGAGCTGCACGCACGAGAGCTACCTGAACGGCACGTTGGACCTGCCGGGGTTCGACGGGGACTTCCGGATCGTCGACGCCGAGGTGGTCGGCTACACGGTCGAGGGACCCGGCCTGGAGGACGTCGTCGACGGCGACATCGACGCGTTCCTCTGCGCCGAGCAGGTGGGCGAGCATGCGATCGCGAGCGGGATGCCGCTGCGGAAGATCGGCGAGCCGCTGTTCGACGAGTACGCGACGGGGTGGATCGACAGGAGCTCGGAGCTAGACGTTCACTCGTTCGTCGGGCGCGTCACTCAGATCGTCCAGGGCTTGCACGAGGACGGTACGCTGCGAGAGCTCTCGATCGAGTTCTTCGGGCAGGACTACGCGAGCGCGGCGGGCGCGTTCGACCTGTCGACCGTGGAGCAGGAGCTCTGACCGGATGAGCGCACCCCAGGCACGGACGCGACGGGGCCGTCGGAGCCTCATGGTCCGGCTGGTGGTCTCGTTCCTCGTGCTGTCCATCCTCACCGTGGCGATCGTCGGCGTGGTCGCCTATCAGCGGGCGCGAACCTCGCTCCAGGGGACCGTGTTCGACCGGCTGGACGCAGCGGCCGAGGGAAAGGCAGCTTCGCTCGATCGCTGGGTGGAGGAGCAGCGCCGCAACGCCGTGTTCGTAGCGGGGCTGATGGGCGGCTACGAGACCGGCGACGACGTCCTCGACACCTTGAACGAGCGCGTCTCCGACCTATTGACCGAGGACGGACTCCAAGATCCCGCGGCGCACGACGCGGCCCAGAAGCTCCTCACCTTCGTCGTCTCGAAGACCGCGGATGCCCAAGAGTTCCTCGTGCTCGACCTCGAGGGCAACATCGTCGTCTCGACCGTCGCCGAGCACGAAGGGCTCTCGTTGACCGACGAGCCCTGGTTCGTCGAGGGGAGCTCGAACACCTACGTGCAGCCCGTGTCGCGGAGCGCGCTCTCGGACGCTTCCGTGATCACGATCGCGACGCCATTGTTCGACCACAGCGGGCAGCGGATCGGGGTGGTCGCCGCGGTGCTGAACCTCGAGCGGCTGGACCGGATCGTGCTCGAACGCACGGGACTCGGCGACAGCGGCGAGACGTACCTCGTGGGCACGGACGGCCGGTTCGTGCACGCGCGCCTGCTGGGCGAGTACCCCGACGCCATCTCTTCGAGCGGCATCGACAAGGCGACCGCGCAACAGGAGGGGCAGGGCCTCTACGAGAACTACGAGGGCGAGCCGGTGATCGGCGTCTACCACTGGCTCCCCGAGGTCGGCGCGGCGCTGATGGCCGAGATGAGCCAGGACGAGGCGTTCCAGCCGGCCCGCGAGCTCTCGCTCACGATCGGCGGGATCGGCCTCGCGGTCGTCGCCCTCGTCGGGATCGGGATCTACGTCGTGTCGCGCAGGATCGCGCGCCCGATCCTCGCGATCACCGACACGGCCGCCGCGGTGACCGCCGGGGACCTCACGCGGGAGGCGCCGGTCACCACCAAGGACGAGGTGGGTGAGCTCGCCGAGTCGTTCAACACGATGACCTCGCAACTCCGCGAGACCCTCGAGGGCCTGGAGGCGCGCGTGGCAGAGCGCACAGAGGAGCTCCGCGAGCAGAACACCGAGCTCGAGGCCCTGCACGAGACCACGCTCGGCGTGATGGACCGCCTGGACCTCGACGAGCTCTTGGGTGCGCTGCTGACCCGGGCGGGCGACCTGCTCGGCACCGAGCACGGCGCTATCTACCTGGAGGACACGGGCGGCCTGCGGTTGGAGAACCGCGTGTCCGTCGGACTGTTGGCCGTGGACGCCGGTGCGACCCTCGCCCACGGCGAGGGTCTGGCCGGACGGGTCTGGGACTCGGGGGACCCGCTCGTGATCGACGAGTACGACGCCTGGGACGGCCGGTCGCCGAACTTCCCGACCGGGACGATCGGAGCGGTGGTAGGCGTGCCGCTGCGGTCCGGCCAGCGGGTCGTGGGGGTTCTCGAGATCGCGCGCGATCCGTCGAGCCGGGCCTCCTTCGATCCCGACGAGGTCGAGCGCCTCCAGCGGTTCGCGCAGCTGGCCTCGATCGCGCTGGACAACGCGCGCCTGTTCCAGACCGCGCAGGAGGCTAAGGCGCAGGCCGACGCCGCCAACGAGTCCAAGAGCGCGTTCCTCGCGACGATGAGCCACGAGATCCGTACGCCGATGAACGCGATCATCGGCATGAGCGGCCTGCTGACCGAGACCGACCTCGACGGCGAACAGCGCGAGTACGCCTCGACGATCGCCAACAGCGGCGAGGCGCTGCTCGGGATCATCAACGACATCCTGGACTTCTCGAAGATCGAGGCCGGCAAGATGGAGCTCGAGCTCGCGCCTTTCGACCTACGCGCGTGCATCGAGTCGGTCGTCGAGCTGATCGGCCCCGTAGCCGCGAAGAAGGGGCTCGAGGTCGTCTACGAGCTCGAGGAGGGCACCCCCGAGACGGCCGTCGGCGACGCGAGCCGGCTGCGGCAGATCCTCCTCAATCTGCTGAACAACTCGGTCAAGTTCACCGAGGAGGGCGAGATCGTCGTGCGCGCGACGGCCTCGCCGACCGCGATCCCGGATAAGGTCGGCTACTACCTCACGGTGCGCGACACGGGCATCGGCATCCCGCCCGACCGGATCCACCGGCTGTTCGCGTCGTTCAGCCAGGCCGACGTCTCGACCAGCCGCCGCTACGGCGGGACGGGCCTCGGCCTCGCGATCAGCAAGCGCCTGGCCGAGCTGATGGACGGCACGATGTGGGTCGAGAGCGAGGGCGCCGGTCAGGGCAGCACGTTCCACGTCACGCTCGTCGCCGGGGTTACCGAGATGACGCCGACGGCGCTGCGTCGCGACGGGTCGTTCGCGGATCGCCGCGCCCTGATCGTGGACGACAACGCCACGAACCGCAACCTCATGGGCGCGCTCCTCGGCGCCTGGGGGATGCAGACGGTGACCGCCGAAGGCGCCCACGAGGCCCTCGCCGCGCTCGGAGACGGCCGGATGGACCTCGCCGTGCTCGACATGGTCATGCCGGGCGTCGACGGCCTGGACCTCGCCGTGCGGATCCACGAGCGCGCGCCCGACCTCCCGACGATCCTGGCCTCCTCCGTGGGCCGGCGCGAGGTGGAGGCCGACCCGCGGTGGGAGGCCGCATCGATCG
>Ga0209342_10004067_pt1 | contig 15281 bp, 14 predicted proteins | sample RifCSP16_2_FD_184023 | JGI IMG/M metagenome (GOLD analysis project Ga0209342, IMG submission 184023) | Soil microbial communities from Rifle, Colorado - Rifle CSP2_sed 16_2 (SPAdes) (version 2) | ecosystem: Environmental > Terrestrial > Deep subsurface > Rock core/Sediment | place: Rifle... | reverse complement strand
GAGCGCCTCACTTGCTCGGTGATCTCGAGCTCCCACAGCGGCTCTCCCGCGAGCAGGCCGGTCTTCACCATCTCGGCGCGGCCGTTCTCGACCTCGGCCGCCGGGAGAGTCGCGAGGACCTCCGGGTCGACGACGGTGCGCGCCGGCCAGTGGAACGCACCGACCAAGTTCTTGCCCTCCGGGAGATCGATCGCGGTCTTGCCACCGATACCGGCATCGACCTGGGCCAGGAGCGTCGTCGGGATCGGCGCCCAAGGGACGCCGCGAAGGTACGTCGCGGCCACGAACCCTCCGACGTCGAGCGTGGAGCCGCCCCCGAGTGCGACGATCATCCCGCTTCGACCGGCTCGCAGCGCCGACCACAGCCGCTCGGCTACCGCCACCGATTTCGCACGCTCACCTGCCGGCACGACGTGAGATCCGGTAACGCGCGCACCCAATGCATCCCGAACCCGCTGTCCAAGAAGGGTTTCGACGTGCTCGTCTGCAACCAGCTCGACGGTGCCTTCTCCCGGCACGAGCTCTCCGACGCGATCGATCGCGCCTCCTGACACGTGAACGCCGGCGGCTGCGAGTACCGCTCCATCGAGGTTGCGCGCACTCCCGGCCGCTGATTCGTAGAGCGCGCGTCTCTCGTCGAAGAGCGCCTGGAACTGCCCGCGGTCCCGCGCGAGCGGCCGGCCGCTCGAGGCGACGCGCTCCCAGGCCTCCTCGGGAGTCGTCTCCAGATGGAGTGTGAACGCGCTCTCTTCGAGACGCTCACGCGTGGTCGCAGATCCGAGGCCGCCGCCGCCGAGCTCGATCACCGACAGCGGTCGCCGTGCCAGGACGTCGAGCGCGGCTCGCTCCTCGAGCTCGCGGAATGCCGCTTCACCGCGCACCGCGAAGAGCTCCGCAACGCTGGCTCCCGTTCGTTCCTCGACCACCTCGTCAACCGAAACGAACGACCGACCGAGCCTCTCCGCGAGCTCCGGTCCGAGCGTCGACTTCCCGGCGCCCATGAACCCGACGAGGACGAGGTGTCGATCGAGTGCGTTCAGCGCCTGCGCGACCAGTGAATCCGCTCCAAGTACGCCGCATGTGCTGCAACGAAGTCCACGAGCGCGTCCCCGCCGAACTTCTCCTTCGCCGCGCGCGCCAGCTCCCACGCGACTGCGGCTTCTGCGACGACCGCGAGCGCTTCGACGGCCTGGACATCGCTCCGCTCGACGAGCGCCTCGCCGGGCTCTCCGCTCTCCAGGTCGACCGAGCGGAGAGGTCGCATGAGCGTCGGCAACGGCTTCATGGCGGCGCGCGCGACGACGGGCTCGCCGTTCGTGACTCCCCCTTCGATCCCGCCGGCGCGATTCGTCGTCCGCCACAAGCCTGGCTCGATCTCATCGTGCGCCTCGGAGCCTCGCTTGCCGGCGAGCGCGAAGCCCTCCCCGATCTCGACTCCCTTCACCGCCTGGATGCCCATGAGCGCCGCCGCCAAGCGCGTGTCGAGCCGGTCGCCCTTGGCGGCGTAAGAGCCCAGTCCCGGAGGCACGCCTTCCGCGCGTACGCCGACGACTCCGCCTAACGTGTCTCGATCGGCGCGAGCCGCGTCCGTCGCCTGCCGTCGGCCCTCCTCCGTCGCAGCGCCGCCGATCTCCGCGACGGTCCCTGTGACGGAGATGCCGATCTCGCCGAGCAACGCCTTTGCCACCGCTCCGGCTGCCACGTGCACAGCGGTCTGACGAGCGCTCGCGCGTTCGAGTGTGTTTCGTGCGTCGTCGTGTCCGAACTTGAGCGCGCCCGCCAGATCGGCGTGACCTGGCCGCGGAAGCGTGACGGGCGATGATCCCTTGCCTGTCGGCTCGCCATCTGGCAGCCACGGGCTCATCCCCCAAGCCCAATTCGCGTGATCCCTGTTGCGGACGACGAGCGCAATCGGCGATCCGAGAGTCAGGCCGTGGCGAAGCCCTGCAAGCACCTCGATCTGATCCTGCTCGAGCTTCTGCCTGGGACTCCGCCCGTACCCTTCTTGCCGTCGCCGCAGATCAGCATCGATCGCTTTGCGGTCGAGTCGCAAGCCGGCCGGAAGTCCCGTCACGATCGCGACGAGCGCCGGCCCGTGGGACTCCCCGGCGGTTACGAGCTCCAGCGTCACGCCCGCAAGCCTAGATGGCTGATCGGCACTTCCTCGAGCGATGACTGCCAACCATCGAGACGGCTAGGTAACAGACCGCTACTTGGTGGTGATGGCAGCACGCATGATCTCGACGGGAGCCCGCAGCCCCGTCCAGAGCTCGAATGATGCTGCCCCCTGTGCAACGAGTACGTCGATCCCGGTGATTACCGTTGCTCCGTTCAGCCGAGCGGCTTCGGCCGTGGCCGTCTCCGGGTACGGGAGGTCGACGAACGTCTGGCCTGCGCCGACGCGTACGATCACCTCGTCGCGGGCGGACGTTGCGTTCACGATGAGGTCTGCGCCGTCGATCTCCGGGGGCCAGATCCCACGCCGCGAGAACTGTCTTGCGTGCGGCAGTGCCCGCACGAATGCCGTCGCGGCGCCACCGTCCCCGAGGATCGCAGGGCGGTCGATCGGAAGCCCGTCGAGAACGGCCGCGTCGGTCGACCAGCCCTGGACTCGGTCACCTGCGACGACGAGTGTGTTGACGGACGGCGCGTTCGTCTCGCAGAGCCCGGCGGCCGCGACCTTGTGCGGTGCCGTCACGTTGGCGCCTGCGAACCCGAGGGCGGCGAGCCCGCGCACTGCGTCGGCCAGGCGTTCAGGCGTGGTGGGAAGCGGAACGTACGCCCAGTCGAGCTCGAGCGCCGCGAAGGCCGCGTTTTGCATTCGCGGTGAGAGCGAGTGCTCGACCGGCCAGCCGATGAGACCGACGAGGCGTGTCGTCGCACGGATCTCCGTCACGGCGAGAGTATGCGCCCCGACCGACGACAGGCCGTCCGTAAAGCGTGATCAACCACCCCCAGGGGATCCCCCGATCCCTGTGGTCAGCGTATCGAGGAAGCGCTCACGGATGAGGAACGCCTCCGTCAAGAAACCGCGCCAACCGCATCTCGACAGGCGCAGGCAACTGCAACCGACCTCGGTCAGCAACCGAAGCCGTACTCGCACTTCTTGCGGAAGAACTCCGACTCGCTCGCGGTGAAGAAGTGATGGACCCCGTCGGGCTTGCGGACGAAGAAGAGGTGGTCAACACGTGCCGGATTGGCCGCAGCCCGCATGGACGCGAGCCCGGGATTCGAGATCGGCGTGGGTGGCAGCCCGAGCCGGCGGCGTGTGTTGAACGGGTCGTCGCTCTCGAGGTCGGACTGCTTGAGAGGCTCGGTTCCGGGGACGTTGCGACCGTACCGGATCGTCGCGTCGATTCCGAGCGGCATCCCTTGCCGCAGACGGTTGTAGATGACGGCGGCCACGAGGCGGCGCTCCTCCGGCGCGACGGTCTCCTTCTCGACCATCGACGCGATGATGAGGACGTCGTACGGCGTGAGGTTCTTCGACTTCGCATTGCGAAGGTCAACCTTGTCCCACCGACGCCTGAACGTCGCTATCTGGTCGTCAACGAGCCTCACGGACGGCGTGTACTGGCTGAACTCGTACGTGGACGGAAAGAGGAATCCCTCGATCGATCGGCGAGCCCAGTTCTTGCGGAACTCGACGGGAGGCTTCGCTTTCGCACTCGCCCGCATGTAGCCGGTGGCGGTCAGCCTCGGCGTCACTCCGCGCTCTTCGATCGCGATCTCGCGTACGGCCGCCACTCTTTCCGCCATCTCGCGGCGCGTAAAACCCTCGGGGAAGATGATCCGCAGGCGAGCCAGAGGCAGTGTCGTCTCGACGGGCGGCGGCGGCGGACCCTCGTGCCGGCAGCCGGCCAGTCCGAGCACGCCGACGACCACTCCGATTGCGAACGCCTGGAGGCTCAACTCAACCGCGCCCATTCCAGGTAGCTCTCCAGCAGATGGGCAGCTGCCCGTGCATCCTCCGGTGCATCTCCACTGTCCCTGGACGCCAGCGCCGTGGTGAAACGCTCGTCGTACGTCTCCACCGGAACCTCGATCACCTCACGCAGCGCACCCACGAACTCCTCGGTCGCCTGCACCTGACTGCCCCGTTCTCCACGCAGGGTCAGCGGAAGTCCCACGACCACGCGCTCCGCTTCCTCCTGCGCCACGAGTGCGCTGATCCTCGCGAGGCCGTCGGGAGTTGCCGCGCGCTCGACCACGCCTAGTGGCCGCGCAATCGTTCCGGTCGCGTCGGAGACGGCGACGCCGGTCCGCGCGGCGCCGAAGTCGAGCGCGAGCACCCTCACAGCGCGGACAGGATGAGCCGCTCCGCCTCGGCCAACGCCTCGGGGAGCTTCGACGGATCTTTGCCACCGGCGCGAGCCATCGTCGGACGGCCGCCGCCGCCCCCGCCGACGATCGCAGCTGCCTGGCGAACGACGTCGGACGCGCTCACACGCTCGGCAACGGAGGCGTCGAAGTTCGCAACGAGGTGCACTTTCCCGTCCTCTCGCGAGCCGAGGACGATGGCTGCAGGCGCATGCTTCTGCTTGTACAGATCCGAAAGCTCGAGCAGCTCGTCCGCATCCAGCCCCTCGAGCGGCTGGACGATGACGTTGACACCATTCTCGGCGCGCACCTCCGGTTCCGGCAGCGAAGCGTGCTTCGTGGATCCCGGATCCGGGCGGCGAGATCCCTTGCGAAGCGTCTCGAGCTCGGCTCGCATAGCTGCGAGCTCACGCGAGCGCTCGTCCAAGACCGCCCAGGCAGCTCCCGACGTCACGGCTTCGATGCGCCTCACACCGGCGCCCACGGAGCCCTCCGAGAGGATTACGAAGGGTCCGATCTCCGCCGTCGACGCAACATGCGTCCCACCACACAGCTCCGTGGAATAGGCGGAGACCTCGACGACGCGGACGATGTCGCCGTACTTCTCGCCGAACAGCATCATCGCCCCGAGGCGACGCGCCTCGTCGATCGGCGTCTCGAAGACGTGGACCGGCAGGTTCTCGAAGACCCGTTCGTTGACACGGCGCTCGACTTCCTCTCGTTGCTCGGCGGTCAAGGCCTTGTCGTGCGTGAAGTCGAAGCGGAGCTTGTCCGGACGCACAGCCGAGCCCGCCTGTCGGACATGGTCCCCCAGGACGTCGCGGAGCGACTGGTGCAGGAGATGCGTGCCCGTGTGATTCGCCATCGTCGGGAAGCGCGTCGCCCACGGCACGACGGCTCGCACACGGTCTTGAGCTGCAAAGCCGGCTCCCCGAAGCAGGAGAGCCTGGTCGTCGCCGAACCGATACGCCTCGACGAGCTCGGCGCGCAGCCCGGAGCCGTCGTCACGCTCGATCCACCCCAGATCCGTCACCTGCCCGCCCCCCGACGGGTAGAACGGCGACTCGCGAATCTTCACGAGGAACAGACCGTCCTCGAGCTCCTCCAAAGCGCCGATCTGCGTGAGGACGTCGATCTTCGAGTATCCGACGAACTCGGTCTCGAATCCTGCGTCACGTGCGAAGTCGGCGGCGCGCTGAAACTCTGTCGAGCCGCCCGCGCGCGAGATCTCGCGGTGCTGCTCCATCGCAGTCCTGTAGCCGTCGACGTCGACCGCTTGGCCTCGCTCCTCGGCCAGCTCCACCGTGAGCTCGAGCGGAAAGCCGTACGTCGCCGCGAGTGTGAACGCCTGCTCGCCCGAGATCGATGTGCCGTCTGCGAGCTCTTCGAAAAGCCGAAGGCCGCGCTCGAGCGTCTCTCCGAAGCGTTCCTCCTCCTGCCTCACGACGCGAGCGATCTCGTTCGCCCGGCTCGGCAGCTCAGGGTAGGCGCCGGCCATCTGCTCGACGACGACCGCGGAGAGGCGATGGACGTCGCTGAGCCCGATCCGCTGAGCTTGCTGAACCGCGCGGCGAATGATCCGACGCAGGACGTAGCCGCGACCCTCGTTCGACGGCGTGACACCGTCTCCAACGAGGAAGGTCATGCCGCGCCCGTGATCGGCAAGTACGCGATGCGCCTTCGTCGCGGCCGGCGAGTCGCCGTAGGCCACACCCGACTCGGACGCGATCCAGTCCATGATCTCGCGATACCCGTCGGTCTCGTAGACCGACATCACGTCCTGGAGGATCGCGCTGCCGCGCTCGAGGCCGAGGCCGGTGTCGATGTTCTGTGCCGGAAGCGGCGTCAACGTGCCGTCCGCGTGCAGCTCGTACTCCATGAAGACGAGATTCCAGAACTCGAGAAACCGCTCGCAGCGCGTGCACCCGGGAGCGCACTCGGGCTCGCCGCACCCATGCTCGGCTCCCCAGTCGTAGTAGAGCTCCGAATCCGGGCCGCACGGGCCCGGTCCGCCGACCGACCAGAAGTTCTCCGAGGTGGGAAGCGGCACGATCCGCTCCGCCGGCATGCCGACACGGTGCCAGAGCTCGATCGTGACCTCGTCCGGGCCGAGTGAGAGCTGCGGGTCGCCGGCGTGAACGCTCACCCAGACCCGGTCCCAGTCGATCCGCATGCGCTCGCGCACGAACTCGGTAGCCAGGTCGATTGCCCCCTCCTTGAAGTACTGGCCGAACGAGAAGTTCCCGAGCATCTCGAAGAACGTGAGATGAGAGCCGTCGAGCCCCACCTCGTCGATGTCCGGGGTGCGAAAACACTTCTGCGCAGTCGTCGTCAGCGGTGCCGGAGGTGCCTCGCGGCCGAGGAAGAACGGCATCTGCGGCTGCATGCCGGCCGTGGTGAGCAGCGTGGAGTGGTCGTCTGCGCGCGGGACGAGCGATGCCGACGGACACCGCAGGTGGCCCTTCTCCTCGAAGAACGCGAGGAAGCCCTCGCGCAGCTCAACGGTTGTGCGCATGGATGGATTCTACGAGCCGGAAGTCGCGCGCCCAGGGCGCGCTACGCCGCGGGCGGCGAATCCTCGGTGCCGGTTCCGCCCGCGGTGCGCAGCTCCTCGTCGAGCTCGGCCTCCCGCTTCGCCGCTGCGTCCTTGGCGACGTGCACTGCCTCGCCGACATCGCGGCGCGCGCGGAAAGCTGCGATGCCGTGCGAGACGCCTGCCGCAAGACCGGTCACTTTCTTCACAGGCGTGGTGATCGCGGTCGACACGGCGCGCACGGCCGTATCGGCGCTGTCGGCCATCGACACCGCGCTGTCCGTCACGACGTCGAGCTTGTCGAGCTGATCGTTGACCCGATCGACGGTCCCACCTGCCTTGACGATCACGGGTAGCAGGTCACGCTCGGAGCCCTTGATGAACGAGGAGAGCCGAGCGAAGGTGCCACCCATGCGGACGAGCATGTACGCCATAGCGACGCCTCCTGCCACGAAGAAGAAGGCGAGCGCGTAGTCGAGAGCGTCACCGGCTGTCGATGCGAGGACGGTCATCGGGGCAACATCCTAGATGCTCCATTCAGGCAACGCCCGTGATTACGCCGGCGCCGACGACGGCATCATCCTCGTATACGACCGCCACCTGGCCTCGTGCGACGGCGTAGGCCGGCTCCTCGAGCTCGAGCGAGAAGCCGCCGTTGGACGCCGCGACGCGCGCGCGAACGGCAGGCGATCCGTAGCGGAGCTTCGCCTCGCCGCGCGAGACCGGAATGTGCAAGGCGCCATCCGCAGCGACTCGCGTGACGGCGAGCTCCTCCTTCGCGCCGACGACGACGGTGTTGGACGACGGCTCCGTCCGAAGCACGTACAGGGGCCGTGACGCCGCTATGCCGAGCCCGCGGCGTTGTCCCGACGTGAATCTCCAGTAGCCGTCATGCCGGCCGAGGAGGCTTCCGTCGGCGTCGATGATCGCACCGGCTTCGATGGGAAGACCCTCACGCTCGAGAAAGGCGCGGTAGTCGCCGCCACCGAGGAAGCACGCCTCCTGGCTCTCGGATCGTCCGGCAGCGGCCAATCCGGCAGCGGCCGCTTGCGCGCGGGTCTCCTCCTTCGACTGCTCGCCGAGCGGGAAGCGCACACGCGCGAGCGCGCCGGCGACCAGGGTGGCGAGCATGTAGGACTGGTCCTTGCGAGCGTCCGAGGCACGGGCGACGAGGAGCTTCCCGTCGCGCTCGACAACGCGCGCGTAGTGCCCGGTCCAGAGCGCCTGAGCTCCAGCGCGCTTCATGAACGCGAGCAATTCGTCGAAGCGAAATGCGCCGTTGCACCGGATACACGGATTCGGGGTCTCACCCGCCTCGTAGCTCTCCGCGAACGGCCGGACAACCGAACGCCGAAACTCGTCCCGCAGGTCGAGCGTGACGTGCGGCAGGCCGAGCGAATGGCAAGTGCTGCGGGCGGAGGCGACTGCGGCCGGAGAGCAGCACGCGCGCTCGGCGTCGGGAGCAGCAGGGTCCTGCCAAAGCCGCAAGGTCACGCCGATCGCGTTGGGCGCCGCCCGCAGCAGGGCAACCGCGCTGTCCACGCCACCGCTCATCGCGACGACCGCCCGACCTGGCTCAGGCGCCGCGGTGAAGACCTGGCCGAGGGCCGACGCGAGCGCCTCGACCGCGAGGGGCTCACCCGTGACGGCTGCGGCTTCGAGAACCGTCAAGCCGACAAGACCACGCTCGAGCCCCTCGGCGTGGGCGTCGACGATGACGTCTCCGCGCACCCAGAGGCGAACGGACGCCCATTCATCGCCTCGCGTAGCGTCTCCGAAGACCTCGACCGTCGTCACCAAGGCAGGCTACCCGCGGGGCTCCGTCGCCGGGCGTGCTCCACCCTGCCGATGAAGCCCCGGCCGCCGAGAACCTGGCTCAGCCAGGTGGGTGCCGTGCGGAGCGTCGGATACCGCCTAGCTCCGACGCCGGCTCCCTTCACGTGTCTGTTGGTTCACGTTTGAGCCGTGGCCACGCACAGGGTCGAGCGGTCCTATCCTATCCGCCACCCTCGGCAGCGAACCGCCACTCGAGCTCGACGGTCCCGTCGAGGCCGAGCATCCCCGCCAGAGCCTCGGTGACTTCGAGCTGGTTCCCGGGCTCTACGAGAGCGTTGTCGATCACCTCGGTGAGCACCTGAGCGTCGCCGTAACGGAGCACCACTTTCGCACCGCACGGAAGCACCGGGTGCATGACACCGAGCGAGTTCGGGGCGAGAACCTGTCCGCAGGTCGTTCGCTGCGCGTCGCCCGAAGGGCCGCGCGACCCGGCGAACGCGGTGTTCCAGCCTGCCGGAGCAGGCGCACTCGTCAGCGCCGCCGAGCCCGGCGTCGTAGCGCGTTGCTCGACGATGGCCATCGCCGAGACTGCGCAGACGAGGGCCACGCCGGCCAGCAACACGAGGCGCTGGGGGAAAGACTCGGTCACGGGAGAAGTGTGGCTGACGAAGCGGCTACGGTGAGCCGGTGATCGCCTACGAGACGACTCTCGACGGCGTCCGCGAGGAAGACCTCACCGGTTTCTTCGCCGGCTGGCCGACGCGGCCCTCTGCGGCGACGCATCTTAGGCTGTTGCAGGGCAGCAACCTCGTCGTCCTCGCGCGGGACCTCGAGAGCGGGAGGATCGTCGGCTTCGTGACCGCCGTGGGAGACGGTGTGCTGAGCGCGTTCATCCCGCTTCTCGAAGTCCTGCCCGACTATCAGGGGCGCCGCATCGGCTCGGAGTTAGTGCGCAGGATGCTCGCGCTTCTGGAGGGCACGTACATGGTTGATCTCTGCTGCGACGAGGAGCTCGTCGGCTTCTATGAACGCTTCCAGATGAGTCGCTGGGTCGGCATGGGACTGCGGAACCGAGACGCCCTCGTCGAGTAGGTGCGCGCGGGCGCACTGCCTCACCAACCACCAACCACCCCCAGGGGATCCCCGGGACCCCTGCGGTAAGGCTATCGAGGATCCTGCAACAGATAGATGTCGGATTCGTGCCGACTCATTGACAAGAGCAAGGCTGTCCCGCGACCGCTACTGCTCGTCGACGAGCCGAATGCCGAGCTCGGCGAGCTGAGCGGGCGTGACATCAGACGGTGCGCCGCTCATCGGATCGAGTCCCGCCTGGTTCTTCGGGAAGGCGATCACGTCGCGGAGGTTCGGCTCACCGGCAAGCACCATCACCGTGCGGTCGATCCCCAGCGCTATCCCCCCGTGCGGCGGTGCGCCCATCGCCAGTGCGTCGAGTAGGAAGCCGAACTTCGAGCGCTGCTCCTCGGCGCTGAGCGAGAGCGTGTCGAAGACCCGCGCCTGGAGCTCGGGCTCGTGGATTCGGAACGACCCTCCGCCGAGCTCGTTTCCGTTGACGACGAGGTCGTACGCATATGCGAGGGCCGCGCCCGGCTCCGCTTCGAAACGATCGCGCCAGTCGTCGATGGGGCGAGTGAAGGGATGGTGCTTCGCGTTCCACCGCCCTTCGTCCTCGTCCCACTCGAACATCGGGAAGTCGTCGATCCATGCGAACGTAAACATCTCGTCGTCGATCAGGCCCAACTCGCGGCCGAGGTGCACCCGAAGGTTCCCGAGCACGCGGGACGTGATCTCCCACGTGTCGGCGCAGAAGAGGAGCGCCTCACCCGGCCGGACATGAAACGCCGACAGCTCCACCTCGGAGAGGAACTTCAGGATCGGCGAGCGGAGCTTCCCCGACTCGTCGCCGACGATGTACGCAAGGCCCTTGGCGCCTCTCTCCTTCGCAATCTCCTCGAGCGCCGAGAGCTCGGCCCGCGAGTACGTGCGCGGCACCCGGAGGAAGCGGACGGCCTCCGCGCTCGCGAAGACGCCGAACTCGGAGCCGCGTGTCGCCTCAGTCGCATCCTCGATCTCGAGCGCGAAGCGCGTGTCCGGCTTGTCGGACCCGAAGCGGCGGTCGGCCTCTTCATAAGTCATGCGTGAGAACGGCGTCACGATCTCTACGTCAAGGCACTCGCGCCAGATCGCGGCGAACGTGCGCTCGATCAGGGCGAACAGGTCCTCACGATCCGGGAACGACATCTCGACGTCGAGCTGGGTGATCTCCTGCACGCGATCGGCGCGAAGATCCTCGTCTCTGAAGCAGATCGCGATCTGGTAGTAGCGGTCGAAGCCGGCGATCATCGTCAGCTGCTTGAGGATCTGCGGGCTCTGCGGCAGGGCGAAGAAGCGCCCCTTGTGCAGGCGACTCGGAACGACGAAGTCCCGCGCTCCTTCCGGAGTCGGCTTGAACAGGATTGGCGTCTGGATGTCGAGGAACCCGGCGGCCTCCATCTCGCGGCGGATGACCCCCACCATCTGGGCGCGGAGGCGCAGATTTCGCTGGAGCTTCTCGCGTCGCAGGTCGAGCCAGCGGTAGCGCAGGCGCAGCGTCTCGTCGACGCCTTCCTCTTCGAGCTGGAACGGGAGGGGTGTCGAGCGCGAGACGATCTCGAGCTCGTCGACGCGGAGCTCCACCTGGCCGGTCGGCATCTTCGCGTTCACCGTCTCGGGCGAGCGCGCGACAACCTCTCCTCTGATCCGCAGGACGAACTCGTTTCGGATCTCCTTCGCGAGCGCCGCCGCGCCGGGCGCGTGCTCCGGGTTGACGACGAGCTGCATGAGCCCGGAACGGTCTCGGAGGTCGACGAAGACGAGCCCGCCGTGATCACGCCTGCGCGCCGCCCAACCGGAGAGCGTCACCGTCCGGCCGACGTGTTCGGCACGTGGCTCGCCACACATGAGATCGCGCCAGATCACCGCCGCAGTCTCCCGATGACATCGCCGTGCCGCACGTCCGCGTCGGCCGCGCCCATTCGCCGGATCGCTGCTTGCTCCGGGCCGACGATAACGGTCGTCGTTGCCCCGAGCCTCGCCGCCTGGGTGAGCTGCCCTTTCAGCGAACGTCCTGCGTAGTCCGTGTCGCAGGACATGTCGAGTGCCCGGAGCTGCACGAGCCACTGGGTCACGAGCACGCGAGGCGCACCGGGCTCGAGCGCGAAGAAGACGTCGATCGTCGGGGCGTCGGCGTTGGCGCTTCCCTCTTCTTCCATCGCGAGCAGCAGCCGTTCGATACCGGCCCCGAATCCCACTCCTGGCGTCGGAGGGCCGCCGATCTCCTCGACGAGATAGTCGTAGCGACCGCCGCCGGAGAGCGTCGCATTCTCGCTCTCGAGCGGGCCGACAAACTCCCACGTCGTGCGTGAGTAGTAGTCGAGTCCGCGCACGAGCGTCGGCACGAGTGTGTAGCCGACGCCGACCGCGTCGAGGTCAGCACGAACTGCCGCGAATCGATCGGCGCACGCGGCGCACAGCGACTCGCCGATCGTGGGCGCCTCCTCGAGCGCGGCGCGCACTGCTTCGGGCTTCGACTGGATGTTGTCGAAGACGCGGAGCGGGCTCGTGTCGGCCTTCCTCAGCGTGTCCGCGTCGAGTCGGTCGCCCTGCGCGGCGAGCCAGGCGCGCAGCGACGCCAGGTACGCAGGCCGGCACTCCCGGCAGCCGATGGAGTTGAGCTCGAGGTTGTAGCGCGTGACGCCGAGCCGGCCCAAGAGCGCGTCGTAGAGCTGGATCAGTTCCGCATCGATGGCCGGATCGTCGCTCCCGATCGCCTCGACCGATGCCTGCCAGTGCTCCCTGTACCTACCGCGCCCAGGCGCTCCGTAGCGGTACATCGAAGCGATCGTGAAGAGCTTCGCTGGTTGGGGTTCGCGCTGGAGGCCGTCGAGGTACGCGCGGCAGATCGGCGCCGTGCCTTCCGGCCGCAGGGTCAACGAGCGATCCGAGCGATCGGCGAAGGTGTACATCTCCTTCTGCACGACGTCCGACCCCTCGCCGGACGTTCGCTGGAAGAGCGCCGTGTCCTCGAACACCGGCGTCTGGATCGGTCGGTACCCGTAGAGCGCGCAGAGCCGCTCGACCTCACCGGTCACGCGGCGCCAGAGCGGTTGCTCGGAAGGCACGATGTCGTGCGTCCCGCGCGGGCGCTCGATCTTCGCTGCGTTGCTCATCCGGCGTGCTCCGCCCGGAGCTCCGCGAGGAACGGGTTGCGCGCGAGCTCCTCGCCGAGCGTCGTCGCTGGCCCGTGGCCCGGATACACGACGGTCTCGGGCGGAAAGGCCTCGACGAGCGAGCGGATCGACGCCAGCAAGGTTTCCCAGTCCGCTCCAGGGAGGTCCGTGCGCCCGACTGAGCCGGCGAAGAGCACGTCTCCGGAGAACAGGCAGCCGTTGGCGTGGAACGCCAGATGCGCAGGTGAGTGTCCGGGAACGGAGAGGACGTCGAACGCGATCCCTGCGGCGTCGATCGACTCGCCTCCCGCAAGGAGCACGTCGGGTATGTGGGGGCGCAGCGAGATCGCCGGGGGTGTGAACAGGCCCGGATTCTCGAGGAGCTCCCGCTCTCCCTCGGCCATGTACACCGGCGCTTGGACGCCCTCGGCCAGATCCGCGACACCGACGAGGTGATCCCAGTGCCCGTGCGTCACAAGGATCGCGGTGCAGCGAGCGCCGAGCTTCGCCAGCCGGAGTCGCAGCTCCGGGACGTCGCCGCTCGGATCGATGACGACGGCCTCGGACGCCTGCGAGCTCGCTCGCGCGATGTAGCAGTTCGTTCCGATCGGTCCGAGCGAAAGCTGTTCGACGCGAAGCGCCGTCATTTGCTCCCCGTCAGCTCCCGCGCCGACCGTTCGACTGCTCGCGTCGCGCCAGACGTCGCTTGTAGTTCCGGTAGAAGACGCCGTCGAGCAGATAGCTGAACGGGATGAAGATGGCAACGATCAGCCCGGTCTGGCTCAGCTGCTGAGCCAGCGTGAGGTTGTTCGAGAGCAGCATCACGGTCCCGAGCATGATCGGCGCGAAGATGAGGCCACGCTTGAGGGTCCTGCGCCACGAGGGAGGCTGCGGCTCTCTCCCGGAGTGCGTGCCCGCGGCACGCGAGGTCGATGCCTCCTTCCGAGGAGCGACCTCCTCCGGATCGAGCACCTTGCCCTCGGCGTCCTCCCACACGTACTCGTGACGCTGCTCCTTCGCGCGCCGTCGGCGCTGCTTGCGGGTCGGCATGCAGCGATTATGCCCGCGCTGTCGACGCGATCCGTCCGTCTCGGACGACGGTGTGCACGACGTCGCCTCCGAGGTGGTACGCGAGATGTCGCCAGTCGTCGGCCGCCACGAGCACGATGTCGGCGTCGAACCCTCGTGCGATGCGTCCCTTCCGGTCTGCGCGGGACAGGACATGCGCGGCGTTCACGGTGCACGCTGCGAGCGCTTCCTCCGGGGCCAGCCGTAGCTGCGTCGCGGCGAGCGCGCACACGAGCGGCAGACTCTCGCAGTACGCGCTCCCGGGGTTGAAGTCCGTCGCGAGCGCGATGGCGGCGCCCGCATCTGCGAGCGCGCGCGCCGGTGGCATGGGGCGTCCGAGGAAGAGGGCGCTCGCGGGCAGTAGGACGCCAACCACCGCGCTCGACGAGAGCGCGGCGACACCGGCCGGCCCCGTGCTCTCGAGGTGGTCGACCGATCTCGCTCCGAGCTCGATCGCCAGCGGGATGGCGCCGGCTTGGGTGAACTGATCGCCGTGGAGTCGAAGCTCGAGCCCGGCCGAGCGAGATGCCGACAGCACCCGACGAGCGTGCTCGACGTCGAAGGCGCCGCGCTCGAGGAAGACGTCCGCTGCCTCGGCGAGCACGGCGGCGTCCGGAAGAACGTCCTGGATCAGGAAGTCGACGTACGAGTCGACGCCGCTGTCAGCGAACTCGGGTGGAACGGCGTGAGCACCGAGCCAGGTTGGCACGCCTCCGGCACCTTTGATCACGCGTAGTTGCGCGAGCTCGGTGTCGTGGTCGAGCCCGTATCCCGACTTGGCCTCGAACGTCGTCGTTCCCGCGCGCAGCATCCAGCTTCGATGGCGGGAGAGAGCCGCAGTGAGGGCCGCCTCGCCGGCCTCGCGGGTCGCGCGAACCGTGGAGAGGATCCCGCCGCCCTTGGCGTGCAGCTCTTCGTACGTCGCTCCGGCGGCGCGCAGCGAGAACTCGTCGACGCGGTCGCCGGCGAAGCAGGCATGCGTATGGCAGTCGACGAGACCGGGAACAGCGGAGAGCCCGCGCCCGTCGATCTCGACGACGTCGCCATCGAGCGTCGGGAGCCGCCTCATCGACCCGACTTCTTCGATGCAGCCGTCCTCGCAGAGGATGAACGCGTCCTCGACGAGGTCCACTGCGCGGAGCTCGGCGCCTCGAATCGGAGCGTTGCGACCGGCCGAGCTGGCCACCTGAGACAGGTCGCGGATCAGCAGCCGGGCGGGCTTCTCAGCATTCCGGCTCACCGCGCCGAGTGCGGGATCGACGGCAGATCGACGCCCAGCTCACGGGCAGTCGTCAATGCCTCCTCGTAGCCCGCGTCGGCGTGGCGCATGACGCCCGTGACGGGATCGGTCGTGAGGA
>Ga0209342_10004065_pt1 | contig 15282 bp, 13 predicted proteins | sample RifCSP16_2_FD_184023 | JGI IMG/M metagenome (GOLD analysis project Ga0209342, IMG submission 184023) | Soil microbial communities from Rifle, Colorado - Rifle CSP2_sed 16_2 (SPAdes) (version 2) | ecosystem: Environmental > Terrestrial > Deep subsurface > Rock core/Sediment | place: Rifle... | reverse complement strand
TTAAGTTTAACATATCAATTGCATTTTTAACCGATTTTCCTGCGTGGCAATTATTGAACATAACTATGGTCTTCCCGGTGATGCTGGATATATTCATTATACCTGGTACAAAAGACTGCAACTCTTCTGGTATGTAAAGATAGTCATACCTTTCTGTTACTGATGCATGAAACCAATTCGGATTCCTACCATGAAACCTGAAGTATCCCAGTCCGGTTGTTGCGTTTGGATTATAGGGCATAAGACCCTTGAGTTTGGGTTCATCCACGATACAGTATCCAATATGGTTTTCTTTCAGAAAGGTCAAACTTCTTTCGCTGTGCCAATAATAATTTCTAAACTCTACTACCAATGGAATATCTCTTAATCTCTCCTTGAACACCAGCAGATAGGTATAGTTATCCTTTGTTGCATGAAAACTGTATGGGAATTGAGCGAGAATTGCGGTCAGCCTGCCTTCTTTTCTCAAGGGTTCTATGGCATATAAAAAACGGTCAAAGGCGTCTTTATTGTCAATGAATGTTCCTGTTCCTTTATCCCTTATTTCATGGGTCATTGATTTATGTGCCTTGACGGTAAATTCAAATTCGGAAGAAGTTTTATTTGCCATGCCTTCGAATGATTTTTGGGAGGGTATTGTATAATACGTGGAGTTAATCTCGGTTATCTTAAAGCCCAGTTTCTGTTCGTAAAACGGGAGCATATCTCCCTTTTTAATATTGGCAGGATAAATGTTGCCTACCCAGTCCGGGAAGGAAAAACCTGATGTACCGATCTTAATCATGCATTAAGATGATTTTAAATTTGCTAAATTTATAATCTTTTCAAATTCATTCTTGATAATCGTATTACTGATAATCTTGGTTGTTTGATAAGTCCAATGCTTTGTAAAGTTGGTTCAGTCTTGATTTGCCCTAATGAGATCGGAGTCTGAAAGGTTTTTATTTGTTCGAAGTCTATTGCAAGCCAATTAAAATTGTTTTTCTCTACGTTCTCGGCGGTGAATTATTACTTTCATTATTTTTGGTCTATTTACATGAGGACAAGGTTCTTCTGCATCCTGTAATTGAAATATGAAGGTCTGACACTGACCTCTTCCCCTTCCAGATATAACTCATATACCATGCAATGATGATGCGTTCTGAACGAATTAGAATGAATCAACAAATCTATAATCCAAGGCTATATCTTGCGGCATTTTCAATCTTTCTCATTATTTCATCTGAAACCTTACCATCGGGTTGTTTTGGAAACCTGGCTTGGTCTATCGAACGTATTTGAAAACAAAGGAAGACTGTTTCCATTGGCAAGCCACTCTCTGATGGTGATACACGAACATTGGTGGGATAATCATGGGAAATATTTTCGCCTTTTGTCCCGACAACTACGGTTACCACAAGGGGTAGTTTGTTAATAGCATCTATGGATAAGACTAAAACCGGCCGTGTCCCTGTCTGTTCTTTCCCTTTTGCAGGGTTTAAATCTACAAAGTATATTTCCCCTCTCTTGACAGCCATTAGACCTTTACCAACCCATCCAATTCAGTGCCAGTAAATTCAGAATTAATCTTTCTTATCTCAAGCTGAATCTCTGGATCAAATGCCATTGCAGTAAGTTGGGCTTCTATAGTTTTTTGTTTATTTAATGCATCACCTCTAAGTTGATGCGCAAGCCGTTCGAACAAACATAATTGCTCATCTCTGGATAATTGCTTAATCTTTTTTTCAATGTCTTCAATAGTAGATGTTGCCATAACTATTTTTCTCCTTCTTTAAATAAGTATTGTATATATTGAGATTTTTCAAAAAACTACATTGTTACCAATATTCAACAATTAATTGTTTTTTAATACTACAATTTCTCTGTTCTTCTCGCTACTCATTATTTTTGGTCTGACATATCCCCATTTACATGAGGACAAGGTTCTTCTGCATCCTGTAATTGAAATATGAAGGCTGGCTCTGATGGTTCTCATATCAAAGGGGAATTTTGTTTTGTGGCGAGGTGAAAATTTATTATGCTTGAACAGGAATTTCTTCAGGCTTAAGCCAAACAATTTTTCCGTCACGCCAAACAACAACAGGATTACCTGCCTGTTTGTGTTTCAATAACGCGTCGCGGACGCCCTGCGCCAGTGCATTGGTAATTTTCCCCGGGTTTGCAAATGCCTCTGCAATACTGTCTTTATGTTTCTTTTTTACTTCCATATTCTTTCACAATATTATGCCAAATAATTGAATCGGATACGATCAATCTCTGTTCCTGATTACTATAAGCTATTAATGTTGGCTTTTCAACAGAGTTATTATAAAAAACCCATGAATCTGCCAAAGGACGATAGAGGTTAAAAAAATTCCGAAGGCCGGCATGATAACGACGTCGTATGGCATCTTCTGGCACATTATGCCCGCCCATGCGAACCCTCTCAGCCACCCGGTTAATGGCAAATTCTTCGTTTGGCAGCCAGAGGAATACAAGATGAAAGACATAGCCCATCTCGCGTAATTCCGTGATCCACGGAGCAAATGTCTTGCTGGCTAATGTAGTTTCAAAAGAAAAATTAATACGTTTATTTGCTAAATAATGCATCCGCTCCAGCATAATACGCCCTGCCTGAAATGCTGTCATTTCTGGTTTAAAAGCAGACAGTCCCTGAGCAATCAGGTCTGCATTAACAAACTCTGTTACATGAAGCATCCCTTTTAGCAAAGATGGAGCGGTTGTTGATTTTCCTGCGCCATTTGGCCCGGCAATGACTATAAGATGCGGACGCTTGGTTGTCATGATTATTGTCCCTTCCTCTCCAAAATTGTAATCTCCTCCGGCTTGAGGGCGTAGAGATTGTAAATCATTTGGTCAATTTGCCTTTCCAGCACCAACGTTATCCGTACAGGCAGGAGTTTCCTCCTGCCTGCGACCGTTTCACACAGAAATCATGGAATTACTGCCCAATTTCAAATGCCTCATACCCCACCGCACTCATTGTAAACTCAGACTCTATGATTTTTTACTTCTTCGTAGGTAAGTCCGTAAAGTTTGTAAACCATAACGTCTATTTGCCTTTCTAATGCCGAAGTGTCGGCGTCTCTTAATTCCCCCTTATCAAAGGGGGATAAAGGGGGTTGTTGCTTGGCGGCAAGGATTTGGTCAACAAGCCTGCCTGATGGCAGTCAGGGGTGATGAAGGGCAATTAATTGTCTATTTATAAGCACTTCCTCTTTGTTCAATTGTTTTGATTCTTACGGTTTCAATATCTTCATGTATCTCATAAATTATTCTTATGTCACCCAGTTTGTAACGATACATATGTGAAAGGTCACCGTGCAATTTTTTGATATGAATGTGGTAACGAGGATTTTTCAAAACAACCTCAATGGCAGAATTTATTCGCATACGCAAATTGGCATCAGCTTTTTTGTAGAACTTGACAGCATTTTTATGCAGGATCGCTTTATACACTTTTCAGTTTATCCCATGACACATATGCTTCTTTTTTTACTGTCTTCCAATCAACATCAGCCTGTCTAATCTGAGACATCAACTTTTTATCAGCCATTATCTCCAGAGATTCTCTCCATGCCTCTAAATCTTCAGCAATTACTTCATGGATGATAGTCTTCAACTCATCAACTGTAATATCTGAAACTTTTTTTGTCACGGTTTTCAAATTAAGCCTCCTTCTGTCTCTGTTTGTAAACATTATAAATTTTGCCCATTTTTCTTAATAGCGGCAATCTTACCAAACATCCCCACCCTTCTCAAGACAGTTTTGGTAAATTTGAGCAATAGATTTATCTTTTCCCCTACACAATCACAATCTCATCCGGCGTCGAGTCGAAGAGTTTATAGACAAGCTGGTCAATTGTGAAATATCCTATCCCTTAGACTTAGACCACCCTTCATTACTCGTTACCAATGTGAAAGTTCTTTGTAATTCAGACTCTATGATTTTAAATAGGCTAAATTTATAATCTTTTCAAATTCATTCTTTGATAATCGCATTACCGATAATCTTGGTTGTTTGATAAGTCCGATGTCTTGCAAAGTTGGTTCTGCCTTGATTTGTCTTAACGGAATCGGGGTCTCAAAGGTTTTTATTGGTTCAAAGTCTATTGCAAGCCAATTTGTATTGTTAGTTGTGGGGTCTTGATAGGTTGGTTTTGAAACCTGCATTGTTCAGAATACATTTTTACCTGAACGACTACGATAAAATAAGGCTACATCGCTTCGCTGCATCATGGAAATACAGCACGCCGTGTCTCTACAGATTTTTAAACAAATGTTTCACCAATGTCTGTCGGGAAGACAAGGCATTTCTGAAATTTTTCATTATTTTTGGTTTGGCATAGTTCTTCTGCATCCTGTAATTGAAATATGAAGGTATGTTCCTGTGCCCTGTCTATGTACGAGCGGAGTAAGCCTCACGGACTGTTTCAAGAATCAGCTCAGCTACCAGTTCGTCATCTTGTTTCAAGTTATATATTCCGCTGTGAGATGGATCATCTATTAAGGGGACATGGATTACTTCAAGATTCCGTCCATCTAGGCTTTCCGTATGTACTTTCTGGAGAACTTCGCCAACATTTAGGACAGCTATTTTTGCACGCGCTCCTACGTTTAATTTTGCGGAGTAAATATTTCGGATTTCAGTAATTTCGCTCTCTCTGCTTGAGCAGTTAAGGAATTCCAACCAATTTACCGATAAACTCTCTTCACCTGCTCTCAACATAAAAGCAGTGGCCTGAATTTGTCCATCTGAGACTTGCGTGGGTTTGCAATATCGGGCAATGTGGTTTTGGTCAGGTATCTTATCACCTTTCATTATGATATCCAATCACATACATGATAAGGTGCCACAGTTTCCATCAGAATATCAGTTGTTACTACTCCGGAAATCCTAATTTGTCGTTCCGCATGCCTAACATTCGGTATGAATATAACAAAGCGAGCGTCCCCATTTGGCAAAAAATGCACGCTGAAAATTCGCTTCTGTTCGCTCCTCCATGAAGCATAGATATTATAGTCAGGTGTTAGAGAAATAGTTGGGCATTTTAGATTGGTATGCAAGAGAAGGAATTTATAAAAATTGCGAAGCGATTCAGCCGATATCCCAAGACTGGCAGGATCTTCTTCCTTTGCATCAATAAACAAAGCGAGAAGTCTATTTGCCAAACCTTGCCGATAGGGAATTGATTTCGATGTTCTAATCCGGGAAATTAATTCTTTTACCTGATCTTCTTCGCTATCAAGTAAATCCACTTGAGTGAAGGGGTCTTCTTTCTCAGGCCAGGGTCTTATAGGAGCCTTGCGGCCCTCTTGGCTTGCAGCTGTCAAAAAATATGTGTTCCTAGACACTTTTCGAGGTTTTTGGGGAAAGCGATTTCCTCGATTCCACACTTCAGCGTCTGACTCACCGATTGAGGAATAGTCTATAAGAGATTTATTCCCATATGCTATGGTGGCTTCTTGTACTGTCTCCTCATATAAATGCAACTCAGACATTATCTTCTCGCTCCCAAATTTTTTGAATTTCAGGGGTTGTTAGATCGGTAAAACCTCGGACTATCCATTCATGTGCTAAGTCAAACCATTCACGAACAGCTTCTTTACTCGCTGATTCACCAATTGCCCGCGACTTCAATTCGAGAACAAGCAAAGGAACTTTATCTTCAGTTCGTGTAGCTTGTTTTAAATTAATGATCAGATGCCCTTTCTTTTCCTGCAAAGGAAACTCTGTCTGCCAGGCAACTTTTTCAGGATTCGGTAAAAACCGCGCCTTTGCTTGCTTCCAAACAAAATCCGAAAATATCTTTGGAAGGTCATTAATCGTATTCCATCCTTGCCCCTTTGGAATATGGTTGATATAGCTAAGTTCATATTCGATTGGTTTAAGCTCGCCTAACTCAAATTCTCCAAAAAAATTTACGATAGTATTCAGCACACTCTCGAAATTCCTGATGACGTGGTCATATCGAGGGTAATCGCTTTGTCTGCGTCGCCAATTGAAATAAAACCTATCGAACTGAAATTGTACCAACTGATCGTCCGACTTGTTTATAAACCATACTCTTGGTAAGGGTATCCCTGTTGCTTCATCTACCGAAATTTCACCTGTAACTGACATTATCGGTGGGGCATGTTGGATAATCGGATAATCATCGCGAAGTTTATCCCAAAGAAACCCGATATGGGGTATACGGAGCTTATCAGGAACTTGAAATCGCATCCCACAAACAACTTCGTTAACAGGCGGGTTCTTGTAACTTGGAAGAGTACCTGATAAAAAGGAACTTTCGATTGGGTGAGTCATAAAAGATATTACCCCTTAATTTATGAAATCTATATAGAATATCCCTTTACTTCATTCTTAATATTACGGCTGTCATGAAAATTTATATTGTAAATGTATAATAAAATAGGATGTTCTGTCAACAAGCATCTAACATTAGTAGTTTTTTATTTTACTTCAACTGCCTCATATTCCACCTCACTCATTACAAACTCGGGCTCTATGATTTTAAATTTGCTAAATTTATGATCTTTTCAAATTCATTCTTTGATAATCGCATTACCGATAATCTCGGTTGTTTGATAAGTCCGATGTCTTGCAAAGTTGGTTCGGCCTTGATTTGCCCTAATGAGATCGCGGTCTCAAAGGTTTTTATAGGTTTAAAGTCTATTGCAAGCCAATTTGCAGCGTTAGTTGTAGGGTCTTGATAGGGTAGTTTTGAAACATGCATGATTCCAAATATATTTTTGCCTGAACGACTATGATAAAATAAGGCTACATCGCCTCGCTGCATCATGGAAATATTGTTTTTTGCCTGATGGTTGCGGATGCCATACAGCTTGAAAGAGCCTTTAACAAGGACATCCGGCCATGAGCGGGTGCGAAAGGGGGATTTGACAAGCCAGTAGCTCATGTCTCACTCTTAGGCGTAACCCTGTTGTTGTTCTGCGCCCTTGCCAGTTTCGGATACCGTCGCGCATACCAGTTTTCTACTTCGGCAATATCATCTTCATTCAAACCGTAAGCCTCATAGACAAGACGGTCAATATCTACTTGCTCGTTTGATGAATAATCGTATCGCGGATTTTGCTTTTGTTTTTCGATTATTCTTGCAACAAGAGTCTCAATTTTTATTGACTTATCAGTTACTGAGCAAAACTCAGAAATGTCTCCCATAACGACATGGACACTGTGATTAATATAATTCTTAAAAATATATCTTGCTAATTTTGAACAGAGCAATCCGAGCATATATTCCGTGTTAATACCTACGTCATTAATAAAGATACAAGGGCTTGCTTTTGCAAATACTTGCCCTGAACTTAAACGAAAAGTTGGGCAATAAATACCGGCTTCACTATATACAATTCCCTTCTTAAAATAATAGTCTTGATTACGAAGTCCATTTGATTTCCGAAGCTTTTCCACTGATTCCTTTGACCAGTCTAATAAATAATCCGTTGGAATAAAGTAATTCTTGAAGCCGTCTTCATCAACTGCTTTACCGCCTTTGTCCAAGGGGACAAAAACTTTATTGTTATTATTGGCGCTGCTGATTCCACCTGTTTGTTCCTCATAATTCAAGTTGCGGTCTACAATAAAAGATTGCGGGATTGTTTTGTAAGTGCTCCTCACAATAGGTGCATTTTCTCGAATGCCAAGATATGTTTCATTGTCTGAAGTCATTACACCCCCAAGCGTTTTTGATAGTAGCCCAAGCTTCACTACCTGAAGGTTTTTATTATTCAATCGAATATTTCGTGCTTGGTAGCGCCCGCCATTCAATTCTACAAAGTTAACCACAGACGTTTTATCATTCATCAGAGCAAACAACTTCGGTGAAGCAACAAAAAACGGCAGATTGGAATTAGTCTTAATCAGCTCCTGCGGATAATGATAGATAGCGTATTCTGAATTTGAAATATTTTCTTCTTCTTCAAATTCCTCGGTCTTGTGAAGGATCTCAAGGAATCGGTCATAATTATCATGGATGCTTATGTTTGTCATATCTACCATCTGGCAATGATGGCTTGAATCTATAAACATCTTGTCGAACGGTGTTCTTTCCGGGTAGACATTGCGTTCACAGATGATTATGGCTGTGTTTACGGTAGCTTTAAAGGTGTCGGGGTGAACCTTTATCATCTTGTGAATATAGTTGCGCATCATCTGTTGACGAAGCTGATAGTGAGTTTTGATGGTCATAAAGGTATCCGAAACTATGTATGCAAGGATCCCTCCGTTCTTAAGCGGGGTAGTATTCTGTCCGTTGCCCAGGAACCTTGCGATAAAAGCGCCGTAAGGGTCTTTCTTTCCAAGCGCCAGCTTGGTCTTTACATCTTCTGAAATATCCTTTCCGCCATAAGGTGGATTCCCTATAACTATGTCAAAAGCCTGATGGGCTAATTCAGGGAAAAAGAGGTCGAGATTGAAAAACGGGGCACAGAGGTTGGCGTGCTGGAACCATTGCTTCAGGATTGCCTTGTTTCTTTCGTTCTCAGATTTAGCGTCTTTCATTTTCTTGCCGGTTACCTGCTGGGCAAATGATGGAAAATAGGTTGAAAGTATCACGCTTATTTCTGAGGCAACGGCATCTTTTTCGTCTTTGGTCAGATTTGGCCTGTAGTATTTCTCTTTTGCCTCTCTGAGATGTTTAAATACGGATTCGTCAAACAAGCCCTTTTCTATATTCACATCCACCAGCGAGTCAGCACAGATGATCTTGGTTTCTATATTGGGGAGGGGTGTAATATGGTAATTCTCTTTTGGCAGGTTTAAGTCAATCTGCTGTTCAATCAGAAGAGAGATAAAAAACCTGAGTTTCGTTATAAGAACAGCAAGCGGCTGGTTATCTATACCGTATATGGTATTTTTAATAATACCGAGCTTTCGTGGGTAATCTTCCAAGTGTTGTTCAAGTATCTTAGCGAAATTATCACGTTGAAACTTATCTTCTATTCTGGAAAGTTGTTTGTCAAGCCATAGATGATTTTTTGGGTCCACTATTTTAAGTATGGAAACAATTTTGTGTAACATGCCCATGGGGAAAGCGCCTGAGCCGCAAGCGGGATCTAAAACCTTGATGCAGTCGAGCGCATCCACAACTATTTTCTTAAAAGTATTGTCGTGTTCGTCAATCTTATTCTTATAAATCAATTGATACAGTTTCTTCTCAAATCCTTTTTGACCTTTATCTCTGAAATAATTGATGAGATAAAGCAGCAGTGATGCATTGACCATGTTGCCAATAATCTTTCGCGGCGTATAGAAGGAGCCCGATTCTTTACGGGCAGTTTCTGCAACTTTCTTGTCGGGATCAATCTCAGCAAGAAGGTTTTCAAAAACAAGCCCCAGCAATTCAGGGTCTAGGGCGACTTCTTCTTCAAGAGGAGTGCTTTCGTCTATTGTAAAGACAAATGATGCCAAAATTCTGTTTAACCCCTTAGCTGTTCTGGCATTTCTGCCCGTGCCTATCTGTAAATTCTCGCCATAGAATAATTCATTAGGGACATACAAAGGGCCGTCATCTATGGTCTCGTTGTAATTATCTTCTTCAAGTCTGTCAAACAGTCCGCCATTTAAGAATGGAATCTTGTCAAGAAGTCCGTAATCAAAATCGTCAGGAAGATACCCTTTCCCAAGGTATTCAGCCTTTCTCCTTGAGACGTTCATTGGGGAGTTCAGACAACTGAGAAAGATATTTTGCAGTACCCCGCGATAGTAGCTGTTCTCAGTATCAAAGTCTTTCGTAGTTTTTTTGACCAAAATTACAGGACTGTCGTCATAGTCATAGAGCTCCAGCAACCTGGGATCAATCAATCCCTTTTCTTTAAGGAACCAGCAGAATATCATCCTGCATATCAACCGCACGGTAAAATTTTTGATATTGTCTTCGTCGTCTTTATAATATTCGGGTTTGATGGGAAGTTTTATGGTTGAAGTTGCATAGTAATACCAAGCTGATATTTCTCTGTAAAAATCTTTGTTCAGTTTAGAAATATCGAGGGTGCTGCGGAAGGCTCTGTAGAGGTCATCCAGTGTGTTAATTGTTTTATGTTTTTCAATCAGTTGCGGTAGTGCAAATTTTGAAAGAATGTCTATGTGTGCGCGATGAGGTTTTTCGGTGTTTATATCTTTTATAAGTGATATTTTTTTGGTTAGAACGTCTCTTGACGGGTCTTTCTTGTTCGGTCTTCGATCAATAATTGAAATGGTCAGACAGTTGCCATAGCGGAATATAATTATTGCAGGCATAGGGGTAAGCTTGTTTATCTCTCTTGTAATTTTTACAAGGTCGCTGCGGGTATACCTGTCGCCCTTTAGTGAAAGTGCAAAAAATAGATAGGACTCTATGATTTTATTGTCAACCTGCTTTGTATCAAAGATAGTGTGCGTTTTTTTGATGTCTTCTTGTGTAATCTGAAAGACGATGTCTATGGACTGCCAATCTTTTGTTTTGGCCTTTTCAAGATTGAAATTACTCCGACTAACAGCAAATTGCTCAGCAAAGCCTTCATAGTTATTCGGTGAAAGCTGAAGAGTTCTGTCGCTTTCGTAGCCGAGAGTATTCAATAGGACTTTGGCATTTTGCAGCAAAGCGCCATTTGCAAACTGCTGGATGGCTTCCTTTATTTTTTGCCGGATGTCTTTATTCATGACAAAATGTCACTCCTTCGGGGTTTTGGTAAATTGGATTGTTTCTTTCTATAATCATATCAGCCCTTCGGGCTTGCATTATTTGATTTTATTTGAATTCCTCACAATCCCGAAGGGATGTAATTGTTATAGACACGCAAACAAGAAAGAATCCCCAAAACCCTGAAGGGGTGCAATTTTTATAGACGTACAGAAACAAGAAAAACCCACAAAACCCCGAAGGAGTGTAATTATTATAGAATACATCATTATTCATTTTATTGTTCCAACCAATCAAACAAATATTTTTCATTGAATTCAACATTAAATTTTTTCAAAAAATCTGAATATTCTTCCTTAAATGTCTTCCGTTTATGATGTTCTTCCTGATTTAAAATATAGTTGTAAACTGTCTCGATCTGGCTGTGGGCATAAGAGAAGGCTCCGTATCCATCCTGCCATGAAAATTTACCGCCAATCAATTTACGGTCATTTATGAAATTCGTCGTATTGTTTTTCACGTCCCTGACCAAATCAGAAATTGCCATAGCCGGTTGTAACCCAACGAACATATGCACATGGTTGGCAACGCCATTGACGATTATAGGCTTTTGTCCCTTGTTTCTGATGATGCCCGCCATATATTTGAACACCTCGTCGCTCCAGGGTTTTTGCAGCAGATTTGACCTGCCGTTTACGGCAAAGATTGCCTGTATGTATATTTGTGTAAACGTTCCGGCCATGATTTTCTTTTATTTCATCCCTATAACATTTCACCCCTTCGGGGTTGTTGGTGGTTTCGGTTGTTCATTGGCTATAATCATACCAGCCCTTCGGGCTTTTTGTAAGCTGACAAGTTTGTCAGGAGGTACCATCAGGTCCGATGGTACAGATTGGGCAATCGGTGATTGCCCAATTGCAAGTGAGTGATGCTCAATAACTAGCAATTGGTCAGCCAGCGACTGACCAATTTGTGTTTTTAAAAAGTCAGTCACTGACTGACTTATTTGAGGATAGGTCAAATAAAACTGCCTGAAAAGTTTAAGGTTTGTTTTAGAAAATCCCAGATTGGGAAGATTCAATACAATATTTTCAAGCAATTTTCCCCCGTACTGAGCCCTGTCTTCACCATTTTGTTCATATTCAACAATGTAATAGCCAATCAACCAATTACGAATGGTAAGCAGTTTGTTTACAGCTTTAGCAGCGCTGTCCTGCAATTGCAGGTGAATGGATTTAATACTGTTGAGTAATAGATTAAAGTCTGTCATGTCATTTTATTACCAACCACGTAATCAATTCAAAATCCGTTGTTTCTGACACCTGTGACTGCTGGTCGGGCAATATGGCGTTTCTTCCTGATAATAAATGATGCATCACCCTTTTCCTGAACGTGCTTACAATGGCATCCACGGCCTTTCCAAGCAGGTTGCTATAATCCTTCATATTATTGCCATTGTCGGTCTGCTCGTCAAATAAACGGCACAATGCCTCGTATGGAACTGTTTTCCCGGCACAGAGCAGGCGATACATGTCGAGTATCTGTTTTGGCTGGGTGAATGTATACCGTACAACGCCGTCGTCTCTCACATAGACCAGGAAGTATGGTTGTAAGGGGTTTACCTTCTCACAACCAGAGCCATCCCCCTTTTGTCTGAGGCAGAAAACCACCCCTTTGCTTATGAGGTCTTTCGTTGCCTTCTCCAATCTGGAATAATCTGCCAGACGTGCATTTTCACCGGACGGCGAAGGCACAACAGCATAGAGACCCAGTGGGGCATCCTCTAATACCTTTCTATTTGCCTCTATGTATTTACTCAACTCAATTCTGAAATCATCTAAAGTGAATTCGTTCAGAGTAACGCTCTCGCCCAGGTCTTCGAGGTCGAGCACTTCGTCCTTCAATCTTAGCAATTGCTTATCCCTGTATTTTAAGTCGTCTTTGATCAATTCCCTGATCGCCTCTGTGTTCAGGATATTATCCTCAGTTGTAGCTGCAATGTCCACCAGGGCCATTCGGGCTTCTACACGATTTTTAAGGTTAATATACTTGTTTAAATCATCTGTAGGCCAGAAATTGACCAATTGGACTGCTTCGTTGATAGAGCCAATACGGTCAATCCTGCCGAAACGCTGGATTATTTTTACAGGATTCCAGTGGATATCATAGTTGACCAGGTAATCGCAATCCTGCAGGTTTTGACCTTCTGAAATACAATCAGTGGCGATTAAAATATCAATTTCATCGTCTTGCGGCATGGAAGGGATTTTGTTTCGTTTTTTGGAAACCGGCGAGAAATTTGTTAGTATATGATTAAATTCTGTTTGCGCCTTGTAACCTTTGAGCATAAAAGTGGTTCTGCAATTACTGGCGCCACCTGTTACTAAGGCGATATGCACCTTCAACTCACTGGAAACCCAATCTTTTAAAGCATCATAGAGATATTCGGCGGTATCGGCAAATGCAGTAAATACAAGTACCTTTTTATTAGGCTTACCGTCTTTGGTAAGGGTAAAACTTTTAACCTTCTTTTCTATAAGTTCTTTTAATTCTTTGAGCTTGGCGTCTCTTTCGGTACTTATACTCTGTGCGGTTGAATGTAAAATACTCAACTGTTCCTTGTCTTTTTGCAAATCTCTAAGCCATTCGTCTAATTTCAGGTGGGCAAGATGGTAGGTAAACTTTTTACCCACTTCCATTGATTCCTGTAGTTCTTCATCTTCGACATCATTGATATTTAAGTCGTCAAAATCCAGTTCAGGATTTTCTCCTTGATATTGCTTGAATCTTCCTATTTTTCTCTCTAAATCCTCAATTTTACTAATTGTTCTGTTCATGGTTATTTCAAAAGATTCGATAGAACTCTCAAGCCTCTTCATAAAATTTACCTTCATCATGCCAATTAAATAATGCTCGCGCTCAGACTGCGTGAAAGGAAATAGCGAAAGTTGTGTTGTTTTTTTTGTTCCAGCTTTTTCTTCGTAGAAATACTTATACTCATCTTTTACATATTTTGAAGGGTTGAACAAGGAAAGCTGATAATTGGAGATTTCGTCGTTCAGCTTGTCGTAGGACATGAAACGGCCTTTTGTGTCTATCTGAGGAAAGATGGAAACAGGCTTTACTCTCTCCGGAAACGACCCAATCTTGTTCATTTCCTCTTTGTAGTAAGTTTGTATATGTTTGCGTGAGCGGGCAATGGTCAGTTCATCAAGGAGCTTGAAAAATGAGGAAGGTAATTTTTCAAGTAAATCCTTAACATTTCTCTCCGGGTTTTTCTTGTGGTCTGCCCAGTGTGTAAACTCACGCTGCGCTACGGCAATGGTTTCTTTCAGGCTGTGAATACCCATAGATTGCTTAAAGGCATAGTCTTTATCCTCGGTTATGAAGTAAATCTGGTTTCTCAGATCACGCAGATTTATATTAACGGGGGTGGCAGAGATTAGTAAGACCTTTGTTTTTATCCCCTTTTTGATAATATCGTCCATCAGCCGTTCGTAACGGCTTTTGCGGATGATATTGTTATCTTCGTCTCTTCTTCCCTTCGTGTTATTGCGAAAGTTGTGGGATTCATCTATCACCACAAGGTCATAGTTGCCCCAGTTGATATTTGATAATTCAATACCGCCAGACTCACCACTTTCTCTGCTCAAATCGGTATGGGAAAAAACATCGTAGCGAAATCTGTCATTTGGAAAAGGATTTAGTATATTATTTTGATGACGATAAATAATCCAGTTTTCCCTCAGTTTTTTAGGGCAAAGCACAAGAACTCTGTCATTCAGCAATTCAAAATATTTGATAACTGCCAACGCCTCGAAGGTTTTACCCAAGCCAACGCTATCTGCGATAATACATCCGTTGTGTGCAAGTATTTTGTTGATTGCGCCTTTAACGCCGTCTTTCTGAAATTCAAACAATGTCTTCCAGATTTCAGTCTCGGTTAATTGGGTTCTTTCAGTAAGCAATCCTTCTCTGGATTGATCTTCCAGGAATCTTTCGAATATATGATAGAGTGTTTTATAATAAATAAATTCCGGACAGTGGTTTGTATAAAGCTGTTCTAAATACGCCAACACTTCATCCTTTACGTCCTCCACTATTTCGTCATTATTCCAGATTTCACAGAACCAGTCTTTTAAATCGTTCCTGTCTCGCTTACTATCTACTTCCAGGTTTAATTCAATATTATTATTCGTGGCTAAACCCAGTCCTTTTACCGTAAAGTTTGAGCTTCCCATAATAGCTTCTTCCACGCCGTTATTATCAATGTGATATAACTTGCCGTGGAGTAAATTGGAATGTTTTATAGATTTTATCTGAACCTTTTGCTTAATCCATTCGGCGCATTCTTTAGCAATCCTGTTTTGCTCCAGTCTATTGCTAAGTTTTATTTCTTCATCTTCGATTTTAAAGGATTTTTTATCGGTTTTGTTTGGGTCAAGGGACTTGATGAATCTCGGCTCACCAAATAGAAAATGAAGGTGTTCTATCTGGTTTAAATGATCTTTTAAAGCCTCGTATGCATAGATGGTAAAATAGGCAGAAACCGCTAACAATTTTGAGCCTGGCAGGATTTTTCCCATTAAAAATTCACCGACAGTGCCTCTGTTCCTGTTATCCCTGATTGCTGATT
>Ga0209342_10004064_pt1 | contig 15283 bp, 25 predicted proteins | sample RifCSP16_2_FD_184023 | JGI IMG/M metagenome (GOLD analysis project Ga0209342, IMG submission 184023) | Soil microbial communities from Rifle, Colorado - Rifle CSP2_sed 16_2 (SPAdes) (version 2) | ecosystem: Environmental > Terrestrial > Deep subsurface > Rock core/Sediment | place: Rifle... | reverse complement strand
CGCTCATTAGTGCACCCGCGACCACGACTGCAACCGCGACCACGACCGCGACTGCAACCCCGACCGCGACCCTGACCACGACCGCGACCACAACCACAACCACGCAAACGGCAATATCACAGGAGCCTCCTACGGCGCACTAACTTTTGGATGCGGGCATGGTTGCGAACGGTTCGTTAGGGCTTTGTCAAGCTTATTAAGGCCGGTTTAGGTTCGGCGAGGTCTGCTTGCTCAAGCCGGCGCGAAGCCTGGCATGAATCCTCATTTTACGCGCTGCCCGTCTGTTCCAGCCCTTCCGCAACAGCCCATAGTACATTCTCCAGTGGGCGTTCCGGGAGTGTCGGCGCTCCGCTGCTATTTTAGCAGCCTGCCGACTCGGGGCGGTCTTCTCGATCCACAGCTCCCGCTCAAGTCGGATCAGCCAACGGGCTTTCATTGTGGTGCTTTTGTCAATCTGTTGGAGTTATTGGGCTTACGGCTTTCCTTGGCGGGTGGCCAGTTTTTAGCCATTGAATAATCCGTTGCCGTGCAACAGTTTAGCCAATCGAAGAGCATGCCTATTGGTTCCCTTGGGCAGTAAGTAAACCTCTCCTTTTCAAGGATAGGTGGCCTCGCTCTCGCTTGAGGCTGCGCTCGGCTACACACTTACTATTACCCAACCCGCGGCGGTTTAGGAAGCTCCGCCCCGTTGGGGATGAGGAACAGCGAGACGACCTCCCAGCCGGCGAACCGACTGTCATAGACCCACAGCACTCGCTGGTCCCCAGCACAGGCTATGAGCTTGCCGTCAAATGCGACAGTATGAAGTTTATTGTCCCAATGGTCTCCCGAGAGCACCATATACGACCCAAAAGGGCGTCGCGGTCCTATTACCCAAGCTAGCCCTCGGCCGTTTATCGGCAGCCCTGTAGCAAGTTTAGTGCCAAAAGGCGGTATGACTTGGCGGAGGGGTAGGCCGGATTGTGACAGGAGATTGTAAAAGTCACGTTCCTTTGCCCCGTATTTTAATACCTCCAATGGTGCGTGGTCGGCGGCAGTTTTGCCAGTCCATGCCGCAACACTGACCGGGACGCAGCATCCGTGCCAGTCCGTTTTGCCGGGCGGCCATCTCATGGGCGAGCCACGGGGCTGCACCCTGGCATGTAATCGTAACCGTCAAAGTATGCGCCGGCGCCGGTTGAATGGCTGGAGGTGTCGTCACGGGCGCAGTGTGCCTGAGCCTCCGCTAGTGTGACATTGTTTTTTAGCGTGCGGGGGCGTTTGTTGAAGCGGAACCGGATGATACGGTAACAGCGGTCGGTCATGGCCTGGTTACCAATCCTGCCTCAATCAGTGCGGCAGCCGTTCTGCCGTAGTGCCCTTGCAAACTCCAGGCGAGGCCGGAGTTTATCAAGTTCTGAAAGAGGTCGATTGTGGCATCTTCGTCAAGTTCTCCCTGTTCATAGGCGATTATGCTACCTGTCAGGTCTTTCATGGGGCGGCTTTCCTGTAGCGCACTAGGCGCGTCGTGCGGGAGGGCGTGGCTTCGTCTACTGCCGCGAGATGGGCAGCGGTTTCTAGGTCCAGGAGCGAAGCAACGGCTCGGGGATCGGCAGCTTGGCGGGCGATGGTGAGTAATGCACGGATGCGGTCGAGGGACTGGCGAGCTGTGTCCGGGTGTCGCGGACAAGGCGCAAAGCGCGGACAGGTTCCGGTTAAGACCACGCGCCACAAGCACTTGCGGCAGAACCGCTCGGGGTGCTTGTCGCGCTCGGTGCGGATGCTGGCAGCGGGGTTCATGGCTCACGCTCTACTGCTGAAATCCGCGATACATTCCCTTTTTGTGGAAAAGGGGCCGATAGGGTCGGTGTCGGGGAGGCATCCGGGGAAACACGGCCACCAAAACCATCCCTCCGGCGCGCCTTCGCCCCCGTAATAGTCGGGGTGATTCCACTCCCCCGAACGGTTTACACCATCATGATAGAAATACTCTACATTAGGAAGAGAGTGCGGATCGTTCGCACGCTTGGGATTGCTATACGCTTGCATTAGCGGTCCTTTCTTTTTCGTCTCCGGGAGTTATGGCTTGACCAGCTTGACGCCGCTGGGGCGGACCACGGCGATTAAGCGGGGCGAGGCGCGGTTGTTACTGCCGCTTGTGGCGAAGACCTCGAAGCAATCGTCGCCTTGAGCGTCAACAATGGCACATACCTGAACACCCAGGTCCCGGCCGTTTGTTACTGTGATTAGACCGCTGGCCTTCGTGCCGAGTCGGGAGGATTCGCCACGGCTGCCGTGGATTGTGGCGCGAAAGTGTGCCATGTTCAGTCCTCCGTAGCAGGGGCCGGCAAGTCAAGCTTAATGGGGCCGATTGAGGGGATGCCGTAGCAGATTGCGGCGAGTATGATGCGGCCGAGCGGCCCTTCGGTGGTCGGCGTGAAACCCCGCATAGTAGCCAAGATTCCGTCAGTACCTCCGCCCGCTTCGCGGTAGTTGGCGTCCATGAGGAAGGCCATTGCTACGGCCAGGACTCCCGTGTGCTTGCAACGGCTTTTAAACTCGGTTAGCAGCATCTCTTCGGTTGCGCCGTCGGCGCGTAGGGCTATGAGCTGGTCCATTAAAGCGGTGGCGGATGCAACCACTTCGGAACGGGTCATGATTAGAAACCCCCTGTCATTACGGCACGGTACAGCCGGAGGAGGTCTTTCATGGGAGGCGTCCCTTTTCGGGGAAGGCGTAGGGGCCGCGGACTCCTGGGTTGCGTTGAGCGCAGTCAGCATCCGTGGTACAAGGCACCGGGGGAGCATAGATCGGGCAGCCTGGGGCGAGCAGGGCGGCAAGGGATGCGGCCAGGAGTAGGGCGCGGAGGATCATCGCCAGGCCCCTTTGCGCCACTTGTAGCCCCATTCGCGCATCTTTGTATGCGCCTTATCGTTGCAGAAGCATGAGCCATCGGGGCGGTAGTGTTCTGGCCATATTATGAAGTTTGGGCAACGTTCGGGCGTGATTTGGGAGACGAGTGACGAGGTTCCGTCCGACGATAGGCGGTAAAACGGGATAGATTGCATCTTCTGCCTCCGTTTGCTAGCGGACTGCCGCGATTAGGGCGTCGCGCATGGTGACTTCCGCGTACCACTTGCGCTGGTAGGGGGATGGACCTACGACTGGAAACCGGCCGTCGGGGCGAAACTCCGGGCCGAAGATTGAAGTTTCTTCGTAGCGGAGTGGCTGGCCGATGGATGCTTTCAGGGCTTTCTTCGTCGGGTAAAGGGCACCCAGCATTTTGAGCCTCCGGGGGTGTGCGGACCGTTCTTTGGATGCGGCGGACGGCGACTAGGTTCAGTCCGAGAGTGCCGGCGCATTGTCGCCGCCCGCGCGCCCCGATGCGATATAGCTTGCGATCATAGCAGGGGATGCTTGCACGACTTGCGAGGTACGGCCATTGCGGCCTTGATTTGCGCGGCTGTATACCCCTCGCCTTCGAGATGCCGCTTGATGCGGGCGGCCGTCCAGCCGTCAAGGCGGAGGCCGTCTACTGTCGCGTTCAGATTGTCGTGGATGATTCGTGCGAGAGAGTGCATGGGTGGGACTCCTACTTGGAATATATGCGTTCGATCATATGCGCAGATTCGGACCAAGCAACCTGTTGTGACTCGTTTCCATCTTCGGCTGCGACTTGCTCTTTACATTCGCAGTAAGCGCGAAGCATGTCCAGTACAGCGAACAAACCGAGCCGGTCGGTCATATCGTCCAGTAGTTTTCTGTCCATTGGGTCCCCTTGGGGCACGGCCCGCCTTCCACTATGACCGTGTTATGGCCGTGAGTGTGCCTGCCGTGCCCCGTTTGAACTACCGCCGACGGTAGAGGTTCAGGCCGAGGTAGAGGTCCGTGCCGTCGATCTTCGTGTTACCGTGCGTGGACGCGATCACGTCCGTCTTGCCGGTTTTGCTCGGCGATCCGGGCGCGTCGAGCTTGACCGTGATAGTGGCTACCTGTCCCGTGACCTTGACGTTGACGTTCTGCATTGGGTCTGCCCTCCGTTCGGGGTTACGCGGCGCTTTGCTGCTCTGTGCGCGCGCTTTTGGCTAGTCACTTTCAGGATAGGGGCTCATAAGCTGTTCAGGCTCCGCACACTGACACTGACTGCATTGGTGGCATCCATCGCACGTGGCACACTGAGTGTGGCCAGCGAGCCGGCATGGATCATCTTTTGGCCAGCGCATTTTATTGCCCTCCCCTTGGCGACGCCGGTGTAGCTTGTGCGAGCCTAAGACCCACGTTCCGCTTTGCCGCTCGGCGACCCTTTGGATGCGGCGATGCGCCAGGAGATTCTGGCACGGCGCTTGCTACGCGGGCGCATGGGCGCGCCACGCTGGCATGGCGTATGCATCAGGCATGCACATGCGTATGCATGGATCGGGCCATCGAGTCGGGCACGATACATGCTCGCGCGCGATGCAGGGGGCGTGCCGTAGCAAGGAGCGTGCCACCGGGGCACCCCCCGCGCGCGGCGGACACAGCTACCTAACTGGCCCTAAGATTTCCCAAAAACTAGAGAAACGCGCCATTCCGTGGTACAATCCGTGCATGAACCAACTCGACCTAAAAATCCTGGAAGCCCTGCGCGGCCCCAATCCGCCCCAATCGCCCCGCGAAATGATCCTGGTCCTCGGCCTCCCCCGCGACCGGGCGCCCAACATGTACAACCGCATCTCGGTCATGCTGCGCGAGCGCCAACTCAAGCAGAGCGAAATCCCTTGGCGCCAGACCGGCGCCGCGCACGGCGGCGGCCGCCCCCGCGGTGTCGCCTCCGGCTTCAGTGACATTGCCAAAGCAGTCTCGCTCATGGCCCGAGGCGCCGCAAAGGACGCCGACAAGCTCTCCGCCCTCAAGTTCCTCTCCGAACTCCGCCAGCTTGGCGGCGAGACCAGCGGACCGCCCGCGCCCGAGGACCACGCCGGCACAGTCGCCGCTTTGGCGCGCATCTTGATGGCCGCCGGCCCCAAAGCCACGACCGAGGCCGCGCTCCAGGTCTGGCAGAGCGCCTGTGTTACACTGATCCCGGAGGTTCAGCATGTCGAAAGCGCCGCGGTCCTGGACGGACCTGCCGCTAGTTGAGGTCGTTTGGCTCGATGCCGCGATTAACACGGCCCAGGAAGGCAGCCTTTCTGCCCCCGAGTCGGCCGCAACTTTCGGTGGGCTCGTCCAGTGCCGCGACATCGGCTATCTGGTACGGATGGATCGTAACGTCGTCGTTCTGGCCGTGGGTCTGGTCCTCGACGACGCCGCCGGCACCTACCGGCACTCCAACACCATCGACCGCAAACGGGTCCAGCAGATCATCCCCCTCACCCGGCCGAGTTTATCCCCCGAGGCTAAACTTCCCATAACCCCGCAAATAACTGCAACCCTTATTAGCGGCGCACCTTTCTAAACCGGAGGCCCCATGACCGTACCCACAATAGGTGTGTTCGTACCCACCGCGGGGCGCCTCTCGCTACTCAACGCCCTCCAAAGCTTCACCCAACAGAGACTCCTGCCCGGCGACCGGATGCTTGTTGTGTCCGACGGGCCCCAGCCGCGCGTCGAAACCCTCGCCGCACGATTCCCCCAAGTCATGTCCATCATCACACCCCAGACCAACGACTGGGGCCACTCCCAGTGCAACGAAGCCATCGCCGGCGGGCACCTCAAAACCGACCTCATCATGGGCATGGACGACGACACCATCCTTCTCCCCCGCGCCTTCGAGGTCATCCGGGCCGCGTACTTCGGCGACGCAATGGCCTTCCACCACTGGACCACGCCTTGGAGCATTGCCCCCCGAGACGGATGGGACGGCCACTGTTTGGTCACACCAAACCATCCCGAGCGCATCGGTCGGTTCCGCCCGGTGTACTCCGGCGACCAGGCGTATGTGCTCGAAACGCAAAGCTACTGGAAGGGCCATTTCCGGCGCCGTACCGAAATCATCACCCGCCACCGCCCCCGGGGCTGGTTGTGGTACTGGGAGGTCCGGGAGCCCGCACAAGTTGAAGCAATGCGCCAAATCCGTAACGAGTGCCGGCAGTACATGACCCACTCCCAGCGCGAGATCACCCCTGAGCAGCAGGAGGCGTGGTGGCGCGGACTGGACCACGACAACACCTGGGCATACCTGTTCACCGAGCCCGAAAAGGACGAGGACTACGTCGGCTACGGCTTGGTTCGCCGGATCGACGGCAAGATGAACGTCTCCTACGGCCTGCGCTCCAGCGCCCGCGGCCGCGGCCTCGGCACCGAGATGGTCCAGTTCATCCTCGACGCCTGCCAAGGCGACGCCTGGGGCGACCTGCTGGAGTCCAACACCGCAATCTGGCACATTGACCAGAAGCTTGGGTTTGTGGAACTCAGCCGCACGGACGGCGTCATCACATGCCATCGGCCTTGGCCCATCCAATGATCCCGCTCTTCAAAGTCCGTATGGCGCCCAGCGCCGGCCCGGAGGTTTCAAAGGTCCTAGCGTCCGGTTACATCGGCGAGGGGCCAAAGGTCGCGGAGCTGGAGGGCCGCCTCTCCGCACTCTGGGGCCGCGAGGCCGTCCTGACCAACAGTTGCACATCCGCCATCGACCTGGCGCTCCACATGATTGGCGTTGGTCCGGGAGCTGAGGTTATCTCTACGCCCATTACCTGCACAGCTACCAACGCGCCCATTGTTCGTCGGGGAGCCAGGCTCATCTGGGCGGACGTGGACCCACTAACCGGCCTGCTCGACCCGGAGGACGTTCGCGCCAAAATCACCGCGCTCACCAAAGCCATCGTTGCGGTCGATTGGGGCGGCGCGTCCTGTGACTGGGCCGCGTTGCGGAGCTTCGGCCTCCCGGTTATCGAGGACGCTGCCCATGCCATTTTGACACCGCCGGGCGGCGACTATGTCTGCTACTCCTTCGGCCCGATCAAGCACCTGACCTGCGGGGACGGTGGGGCGCTGTTGTGCCCCTCCCCGAGTCGGGCCAGGCTGTTACGCTGGTACGGGTTGGATCGGACCAGCACTGCGAACTTTCGGTGCGGGCAGAACATCCAAGAGGTCGGGTACAAGTACCACATGAACGACATTGCGGCGACTATCGGGCTGGCAAACCTGCCAGGGCTGCTTCCGTGTGTCGAGAGATGCCGGGCGAACGCAGCATGGTATAATACTGCTATCCGGCCGGACGGCAAACCGGCACCTGATCCACTGTCCTCATGGTGGCTCTACACGATGCGAGTGCCCAACCGGCGGATTTTTGTTGAGCGTATGGGGAAGATGGGCGTGGAAACTGGGCAAGTCCACCGCCGGAACGACCATCATGACGGGTTCCCGCCGGGGTATGGTCTGCACGGCGTCGCGGAGTTCGATAGGCAGAACGTCGCGATTCCGGTAGGCTGGTGGGTCTCAGATGAGGACCGTATAAAAATCGCACGCGCGGTGGAGGCAGCACTATGAAGAAGCGCAAACGGACGCTCACACTGGGACACCTGTACGCCGTGGACTGGGACGACCACTTTTACGCAGATCGTGTCGATAGTGACGCAATCGGCGTTGATAGCCCGGCGCGCCAGCGCGTCTACGGGAAGTTGATTGGTGGCGCGAAAGGGGTCCTGCAGTTCGAGACCTGCCGGCGCACTGACCAGGGCACGCCGTACAAGACCTGCTTTTTCGGCATTCTCCGCAGTTCGATCACCAAAATCACAGACCTGGGGCCTGATCCCCGATGAAAGGAACTAACATGGCTGCGGAACTTTATGGGCAGTCCACCACAGTCTCTTCAGACGCAGTAACAGTCACACTAGCAGCAGGCGCTGCGCCGACGACGATGCTGGTGGTGGATTCGATTCTGTTTACCGGGCAGTCATCTGGCGCCGGAGCACTAACACTGGAGCACAACATCGGTGCTGCTGGTGCAGTTATCATTGCGCGTAAACAGCTCACAGCAACTGCCGCACCGGAATTCTACCAGCTCGATTGGTCCGGCGGGTTTCCGATCTGGACTGCCAGCGGCGCAGACACTACTGAGGGCGGCGCAACAACCATCGTGTTACGCGGGCCGGCAACGCTGTCCAATGCCTGCTTGACGGTGACTTATCACTACGAACGCCCCGCGACGGTGCGGAACTGACGTGTGTGCGGCGCGGTATGTTGAGGGGACCGGCACAACCAGCGTGGTGCTTAGCATCCCTAACGAAATTGAGCCTCAAAGGTTGGTTGTAATCGACCATGTTCTTGCAACGACAATCAACGGGACTGCGGGCCAGCCTTTGTTAGTTAACGTTAATGGGGTAACTATCGCTCGTAAAACCATCACGAACGCAGTTGCGGATTTTTTGGACAAAGACTTCGGTGCCGGGTGGCCTCTATGGGCAGTGTCGGGCAGCAGCAGTTCTTCTGGGGCGGCTCTTCAGTATTCCGGCCCTGACTCAGTATGGGACTATCTTATCCAAGGTGGGAGCGCAGCTTCAGGAGAACTGGACCAGGCTGCTGGTTTCTCTTTTACCGCGGTTGAGACATACGGGATACGCGGCATCTATATGGTTATGAGAAAAATAGGTGCGCCGTCTGATAATCTAACTCTGGACCTTAGAACAACGTCCATTACAGGCACAGTGATTGCTACCAGCAGTGCCACTGCTGTGTCATCACTAACTGCGGGATATTCGGAGCTGTTCTTCGCGTTCGCAACTCCGACCTCACTAGCTGCTAGCACCAAGTATTACTCCCAAATCATTCGTAGTGGCGCGAGAAACACGTCGAATTACACGCTCTGCAAAAACTCTATTAACAACGGGAACTCAGGGGGAGGTTCCTACCGTAGAGGAAACAATGTATGGGAGGCGGAAGGAGGCGGAGGAGGGGTTGATGATCTCGCATTTCGTACTGAAACGAGCGCGATTTTAGAGCTAACTGCGCCTGCTTCATCTACCGGCAGCACACTGCTGGTCACGTATCACTACGCACGCCCATCAGAAGTACGGGACTAGGGGGAGCTATGGAAAACTGCACTTGCGTTCCTAACATCACGTCAACCACTTCAGGAACACAGTTCATCACGTATCCTACCTACTGCCCATACTGCACGCCACGGTGCCCATGTTGCGGCAGGCCGTACCAAGCTGCTCCCGCACTGCCGCAGCCATCATGGCCGTGGACAGCACCGCCTTGGCAGTCCCCATTCTGGTATTGTGGCAATGACGGGTTTTCTTGCTCTTCTGCTCGTTTGGTTAGCCCGAATGATCTGAAGCGGCTAGTGGAGTACGAAATCAATGCCCGTGAAAATAAGTAAAGTCAAGGGCGGCTATCGTGTTAGCACGCCGCACGGCACCAAAGCCAAGAGCACATCGCGGCGGAAGGCCGAGGCCCAAGCCAATCTGCTGCGCGGCGTAGAGCACGGCTGGAAGCCAACCGGCAAACCTGCGCGTAAGCGGCGCGGCAGAGGGTAATGATGCCTGACGTTCGGAAGTGGCTAGAAACGCTTCTGAAAAACCGTTCGGCCCCTGCGGGTTCGGAGTGGGCTATCCCGCGCGCTAGGCCGCGAGTTGATGCAATGGGACTAGAATTTGAGCTTCCCAATTGGCGCGATGCGCTTCCGCAGCAGGGCAAGAAGCCATTCCGGGCGCCTGCTGCACAGGTCTTCGGCCAGATTGTTGAGGTGCCGGGCGACGCCACCACGCATTGGGACGTGCTGGACAAAGCTATCAAAGAGTTGGGTGGGGAGCAGGTGCGGCGCGCGGATAAAGCCGGGAAGTTTAAGTTTGGTTTCACGACTCAGCGCGGGGAGTTCATGCCCCATGAGCGAGTGCCCGAGCACTTTCCCAATGTGCTGCCCGAATCAACGAACCTTCGCAAAGCTGGCCTTCTGACACTGCTGGGTTCCGCTGGAACTGGCTTTCTGCAGGGCGCAGGTCTTCCAACACCCGCGGACATTCGCGCCGCCGAGTCGGCTGCTCAAACTAGCGGTACTCGCCCGATGGGTGAGCTACTGCAACGGATGTTCGGGCAGCTTCTGGAGGAGGGCGGCGGGAGGCAGATGCTGTCCGCCCTTATGGAGCGGCTGCAGCATCCCGTCGAAACTGGGCGAGAGCTACTGGCTGCGGCCCGTGCGGACCCTGCCCGTGCTGTGGGCTTCGGCACCGGGATGGCTGCCAGCATGATACCCCTTAATAGACTTCGTATTGTGCCGCCAGCGTATACCGCTATAGGAAAAGTAGAACGGGCGCAACGTGCTTATCAGTTGAGGTTCGGCGGCAGGGCACTAACAGACGCAGAGCGCAGAGTGGAGCGCCGAGTAGCTAAGGAACGCGCCCGTGTGCATGCGGAGCTTGAAGGACCAGCGACTCGGGGGCTGGATGTGCCGGAGGGGGGCATTAGCCAAATCGACCTGATTAGGGATATGCCCGACCGTTCGTTGATTGCGGCGCAGAAGTTCTCGCGGGTGCAGCCGGGGTACGAGCAGCACACCAAAATGCTGGAAGCGGAAATGGGCCGGCGCGGGCTGAAGCCGGATATTTCGGAGGAGATCAGCATGATGGAGGAAGGGCCGCGCGCACCGCTCACTGAGGGGCCAATGGCACGCCGGCCGCCAACTGGCCGCGAACAAGTGTATGGGGAGTTCCAGACTGATGTGCCGCCAGAGCGTATCGGCCGGTCTGAAAAGCTGCCGATGCCGCCGGTTTTCACCCGTGAGGAGCGCGGTGCGGAGATGTTGAAGGGCGTGCCGCTTCGGCAGGAAACTTCGTCTGCTCAACAAATCGCGCAGATTTTGCATTCAGGTGAGCAAGTTAGCGGCATCCCGTCGCCGCGGCCTCAGCCGGTGGGTACGCAGCTTGCGTTTATGGGGCGGCGTTGGGTGCTAACCAAGCGCGGATGGACTTCACTGGAGCAGAACGCCGGGCTCAACCAGCGGGACTATGACTGGATTTTTGAGCGGACTTTTGACAGACGCCCCGCTCCTCCACCTATGCCTGGTGAAACACTCGCTAGTGAAAGCGGAGGGCTGGAGATGCTAGATAGAGCAGCGGCTGCACGCGCTGAAGAGGCGGCTAATCTGTGGGAGAGCCCTGTAAGAGAGTCAAATATCAAGCAGGCCATTAGCATGGTCCAGCGGCACGGCAGCTTCAGCGAGAAGAGCGCGCGGATGATTGTGGAGCACCACATACTTGCGCGGATGCAAGCGGGCAAGGCTACCCCGCAAGAGATAGTTTGGTACAACGTTCAGCAGGCTGGCGGCTTCGAGCCGGGAAAGTTCACGTGGTAAATGGCGTGGGACAGCACTGCAGAGCGCGAATTCTGGCGGCGGAAATGTCTGGATTCCATTTGGTGGTTCTTTCGTGTGGGCTACGGATATGATTACAACCCAAAAGGCGCGGCGGGTCCAAACCCCTGGCTCGAAGAGGCCACCCATAAACCGGCGTGCGATTGGTTCGAGGCCCATGCCAAAGAATGGCTCGCAGACCGTAAGGCTGGGCTCGGCAAGGCCAAGAAGCTCATGGTGGTTGTTCCCAGGGATTGGGGAAAGACTACGCTCTTTGCGCAGAGTGCTCAAATATGGCTCCATCTCAACGACCCGGAACTCGCAACTTACACGGGATGCGAGACCATCACTCGCGCCCGCGAAATCTTGTCTGGCATCAAGTCCGTTATCGGAGGAGAGGACAGGTATGCACGGTACGTCTGGTTGTATGGTAATCAGAAGCACATCAAACGGCGTTGGAAGCTCGACGCGATGGTTACAGCCGCCCGCACAAACCTCACGCGCCGGGACGCAAGTTACGGAGACTGGGGCGTGGAGTCGGGCCTGGTGGGTATGCATCCCGACGTGTGCATCTTGGACGACCCCAATAGTTACGAGAGAATGGACCGCGACTCGGACTGGCTCGATGTCGTCAACCGACACATGGACACCCTCATACCTGTATTCCAGCGTGACGCGTTGTGGATTCTCACCGCGACCCGGTACGGGGACGGGGACCACATTGGAAAGACGATCAAAATGGAAGGCGTGAAGTCCTGCTCGGGGATGATGATGCCGGGTCTTAAACTGGAGACCGACGGCCTGTGGCACCTATTCTTCCTCGACGCGCAGGATGAGCAGGAGCGGCCGATCATGCCACGCATCTGGCCCCAGGACCGGATTGACACCTTCATCCGCCGCAACCCAGAACGGTACTGGGCGCAGGTGCGGAACAACCCAACCCAGACGCCGTACAACGTCCTGCCGCGTTCGTACATCGAGCGCATGGTGGTCGATAAGTTTGATGTGAGAGGCACGCGGGTATCGTTGCACTTTGACACTGCGTTCAAGAGCCCGCGACGTAAAGCGCGTGGTGATTACAGCGTGATCTCCGCAGTGGCGCACGAGCCGAAGACCGGCGTGTGCGTGTTCTTGGGTGCGAACGGCAGCACCGAATGGGACAGCGAGAAGTTTGGCAAGGAGCTGGTCGCCTCGATCAACAAATGGCGAGGACTGGGCGCCCGAGTCGTTTGCATGACAGATGAGGCTGACATCGGCGGCAAGCCGGGCGTGTGGCAGGCGTTTATCCTAACGGTGCTAAGGAGCGCGGGGGTACAAAACCCGCCTGAACTGATTACGCTAACTCGCGACACTAAACGCAAGTCCGAACGGTTGGCGAATGTGGCGGCGCTGTGGCGCGACGGACGGATGAAGCTGCTGAAGGACGCGCCGGGGCTGGAGACGTTGATCGACCAGATGACGAAGATCGGCAAGTCCGACCATGAGGACTACGCTGACGCGACTGCGGATTGTTTTAACAGCGTGGTGTATTCTGTGATTTGGCCGAAGGGACCGGGTGAGGGGCCGGCTGCGCGGATCAGTGCAAACCCTTTCGACGATGTGCTTAAGCCGACGCCGGAAGGCGCCGCGGCGGCTGAACGTATCGCGAAGATGTATGATGATGCACAGGCGGTGCGGTGGATGGAGAATGACGTTGTCGTGCCATGATATCTTTCCGACAGGGTTGAAAAGCGGATTTCCACCCTTGGAGGTGGAAATCCGCGGTTGGGAGAACGAAGGCGGGCGCGCTGCCGAAGCCGGTGCCTCCCCGGCTGGAAAAGGCGGTCCAACCGCTGATGCGCGCGCCCGTTTACTTCCGCACGTGATCGTCTATGACACGGAGATCAAGACCGACCCAACACAGCACCCAGGCGGCTTCGAGGCGGCGAAGCGCGGAGAGTGCGGCATCAGTTGTGTGGTTCTGTATGACAATGAGGACGGACGGTTCCACACTTATGACGAACACGACCTCGAAGAGTGCATGGCGCATATGAACACAGCCGACGTGCTGGTGTCGTTCAACGGGCTGGAGTTTGACACGCCGCTGCTGCAGAGCGTCACGGGTGAAGACATTTGGCCGCAACAGTACGACATCCTGCACGAGATATGGAAGGCGCTGGGGACTCGGGTGAAGGGCTACAAGTTGGGGGACGTGTGCGGCCGGCTCGGGCTGGGGGCGAAGATTGCGGATGGCCACCGGGCGACTGAGCTGTACGCTGAAGGCCGGTTTGGCAAGCTGTTCAACTACTGCATCAATGACGTGCATATCACAAGGATGCTGGCACGGTTCATCCAGAAGTACGGGCATGTGCTGACGCCGGACGGTGAGATACTGCCGTTGCCGAAGATTGAAGAGGCGTAAAGTGGCGATGTTTGGAACAGCCAGTTCACCGCGCGGTGTGGATTACCTCGGCGGACTCACAAACGAGATGGTAGTAAATCTCGCGATGGAGCGGTTCAATGAGTCCGCGGAGTTCCATAGGAAGTTCCACGAGAAGACGAAGACCTGGTACAACCTCTACCGCTGCATCTACACTGGCGACCGACCGCCATTCAAGAACATCGTCATGCTCCCGCTGCTTATGGCGGCGTGTTGGAGCGACGTAGCGAACAAGGCTGCTATCTCCTTCTCAAGCAACCGAATCATTGAGATGGACGCCATTGACCCGGACGCAAGCCCCAGCGCGAAGCGTGCGGAAGCCCTCATCAACCAGCAGTTCCTAAGCTCCAACATCATGGAGAAGATGATCGACTTTCACATGTCGGCGGACATCTACGGAACGGGCGTCCTGCAGTACGGCTGGCGAACCCAGTCCTGTAAGTACATGCAGCGCCAGGAGGCGTTCGGCGTGGAGTATGAAGAGCCGGTCACGAAAGTGATGTTTGACGGACCGGACTTTAAGGTGCTGGACATCCTAGATTGGTTCCCGCAGGGCGGCAAGAAGGAAGTTGATGACATGGGCCATGTCTGCACCCGCGAGTGGGTGGACCTGGACGACCTGTTGGAGCAGGCATACCTGGCGCGCGAGTCGGGTGAGGAAGCTCTGTATGACGAGCAGGCGCTGCTGCGGTTGAAGAGCCACCCTCCGACATCTGGGGTCCAGCAAGAGGCCCAAGAGCGGCAGCAAGTGTGGCGCAGCTATACCGAGTTTCAGGCGCTGCGCATGGGCAAGTACAAGCGCCCTGTTGAGCTGATCCATCACGTCGGGCTGGTGCCGCTGGACTACGCGCCGGACGGCGTTCGGCTGCGAATTATTACAATCGCCAACCGCTCGGTTGCGCTTCGCAACGCCCCCTCACCGTTCCCGCTGCTGCGGAAGCATTTTAGGACATACAGCCCGCTTCGCGACCTGCACTTCCACCACGGCATCGGAAAGATTGAGCCCGTTGCAACCCTGGCGTCGAGTGGCAACAAGTTGGTTAGCAACCGGCTCGACCTGTTGGACCTGGCACTTAACCCCCCGACACTGGTGAACGACGCTCTGGAGATGGACACCCAGAACCTAGTGCTGTGGCCTGGGCGTATTGTCAAGGTCCACGGCGAGGTTGGGGAGAACAACATTCGCCCCTACCAGTTCGACCTCCAGGGCTACCCAATGGTGGTGAACGAGCTTGAGGCGATCAGCCGGTACGTGGATATGGCGACGGGGGTGCAGCGCGACACGATCCAAGGCGCGCTGTCAGGGGACCGGCAGACGGCCCGTGAGTTCCTGGGGCGCCTCGAAGGCTCTCGCACCCGACTTGGCCTGGAAGCTCGGCTGTTTGAGCGGGCGGTGATTGAGCCGCTTGCAGACGATTTCCGGCTCCTGGACCGGGCGCGGCTGAAGATGCCGCAGGCTGTGTCGTTAATCGGCAGCGCCGCGCTGATGGACCCCGATTCGGGCAGGCCGCTGCCCCCCGAGACGTACATGGTGGGTCTGCAGGACATCAACGCGGACCACACGATTCGGGCGATTGGCGCGTCGCAGATGCTGTCGAAAGCAATGATGCGGCAGG
>Ga0209342_10004063_pt1 | contig 15283 bp, 13 predicted proteins | sample RifCSP16_2_FD_184023 | JGI IMG/M metagenome (GOLD analysis project Ga0209342, IMG submission 184023) | Soil microbial communities from Rifle, Colorado - Rifle CSP2_sed 16_2 (SPAdes) (version 2) | ecosystem: Environmental > Terrestrial > Deep subsurface > Rock core/Sediment | place: Rifle... | reverse complement strand
GGGGCCGCGATCCTGCACGTCCGGGGGTGGGCACCGTCCGGGGACTTCGGCAAGCTTCCGCCACTCGGATCCCGCCGGCGACGTGACACTGATTCCTCGGGGAGAGGGCTGAGCGGGCAGCTCGAACTTCGGGACGACATACACGCCTTCTGAGAAGCCGCTCCGAGGGGGCCACCGCAAGACCGCCAGTGGCCTTCGGCTAGTGAACGAAACGCTGCTTGCCCGGGCGGTCGGATCAGGAGGCACGGTGGGACCACTCCCTACGGGGGACGACCCTGTTTCGCTCAGTCAGTTGACCCTCGCGGATGCCGCGCAGATGATGCGCGCAGCCGTGAAGGACAAGTCCTATCGCGCAACACCCGTTGGGCTCGAGGTCGCTCACTTCATCCGCTGGTTTCGCAACGAGTACGGAGCGACGACCGAGACGCTCCGCGACTACGAAGCGATCCTCGCGAAGCTCGCGATCGATCACGCTGACCTCGAGCTGCGCGACTTCGAGCCGCCGATCGGAACGACGCGGCTCCGCGAGTTCATCGACGCGCGTTGGGGCGACTCAGCGCCGCGCACCCGCAAGAAGGTGCGCGCCGTCTTGATGTCGTTCTTCAAGTGGGCCCAGGCCGAGTTCAAGCTCCACGGCAACCCGGTTATCCCGATCCGGTCGCCGCGGCTTCGCGACATCGAGCGGGAGCTGTTCTCGACGGACGACGTCGCGACGATCATTGCTGCGCAGCCCGAGCTCCGTGATCGCGTCGCGCTGAAGCTTCTCTTCCTCATGGGTCTGCGAAAGAGTGAGCTCGCGTCGAGTCGCTATCGCGACTTCGACCTCGGCCGCCGGCGGCTGCGCGTCCACGGCAAGGGCGGGAAGATCCGGCACACGCCGATTCCGACCGAGGAGCTGCGCCAGGAGCTCGCCGAGCTCTCGCTTCGTCGCGACCCACAGGAGCACTTGCTGTACCCGCAGAAGCGCGGGCCAAAGGGAACGGGCATCTGGGAGAACCGCCTCAAGGGGCTCTCGGGACCGGCGATGCATCGCTGGTGGTATCGCTGCCTCGCCAGGGCCGGTGTCGTCGACCAGGGGACGACACGCGGCAAGAAGATGCATGGGGCGCGCTACACGTCCGGAACCGAGCTCTATCTCGCTACCGGCGACATCTACGCCACGAAGCAACTCCTCGGCCACGCGGATGTCAGCACCACGGCGAACATCTACGTCCAGGGCTCGTCGGCCGACCTCGAGGAGAAGCTCCGCAAGGCGTGGGGCGAGTGAGCTGCGGACAACAGTTCCGATCGAGCGCCTGAAGCCGCAATCGTTCCGATCGAAAAAGCGCCCTGAGCGGGGGTTTATGGAGGCGGCGGGAATCGAACCCGCGTCCGCGGTCGCACCGTACAGAGCATCTACGAGCGTAGTTCGCGCTTGATCTCGCCCGGCGGCCGGTTCGCGAACGACCAACCGTCGAGCCAGCCATCCTGAAGTGTCGCGCTTCGGGCGATTGGCTCTCCCTCAGCACCTAGCCCGATAGTTGGCGCCGATTACCGGGTCTCGGGCCCAACCCGGGTCGACGTCGCCTTACCTAGATTCGACTAGGCGGCGAGTGCGAGTTCGTTCTTGTTCGCACTTGCTTTGGTGCCGGTTGATTTACGAGGCCAACCGGCGACCTCGGCTCGCAGCTCTGCCGGAGAACCGACCACGTCGAAACCTGATCGCCCCCGTATGTGTGTTCAGGTTTTCAGGATAGCTGCCGATAAGCGGACCGGCTCGGCTGCGGCACCAAGAACCCGGGCTCCGAGAACGCGTTCAACCGAGGCGAAAGGACACTGCTGTGGCGTTGATGATGGAGGAGAAGTACGACGACCTCGCCGACCTGCGCGAGCGGGCGAAGGCTGAGGTTTCGAAGGTCGTCATCGGGCAGGATCGGACGGTCGAGTTGCTCCTCATCGCCGCCGTGTCACACGGCCACGTACTCATCGAAGGACCTCCGGGTAGCGCGAAGACGCTGCTTGCCCGCGCGGTCGCGCACATGCTCGGAGCGTCCTTCAAGCGAATCCAGTTCACCCCGGACACGACCCCGGCCGAGCTCAACGGAGTGAACACGACCCGAGCCGGCGAGCACGTCTTCCTCCCCGGCGCGGTGTTCACCAACGTCCTGCTCGCCGACGAGATCAACCGCACGCCGCCTCGTACGCAGGCCGCCCTCTTCGAGCCGATGCAGGAGCGTCAGGTCACGATCGACGGCAAAGCGCACAAGCTTCCGGATCCGTTCCTCGTCATCGCCACGCAGAACCCCCACGAGCACGAAGGCGTCTTCCCGCTCCCCGAAGGCCAGCTCGACCGCTTCCTGTTCAAGATCGAGCTCGAGTACGCCGACGCGGAGAGCGAGCTGGCGATGCTCAACCTCCCGCACAACGGCCTCGCCCCCGACATGCTCGGCGAGGTTCGCCCGCTCCTCGGCGTCGTCGGCCTGGACAAGGCACGTCAGGAGCTCGAGCACACCGAGGTACCCGATTCCGTCGGGCGCTACATCGTCGCGGTCGGCCGTCGAACGCGAGAGCTTCCTGGCGTCGAGCTCGGAGTCAGCTCGCGCGCCATGATCCACCTGGTGAACGCCATCAAGGCAAACGCGCGCTTGAACGGTCGCTCGACTGCCACGATCGAGGACGTTCGAGAGATGGCGCCGTACGTGCTGCGCCATCGCATCGTCGTCAGCGGCGACATGAAGGTTGACACCGTCCTGCTTGACGCGATGGCATCCGTGCCAACCGCTGTGCCGGATCCTCCGGTCTCACCCGTCTCGTAGCTCGAATCTCCGAAGGCTTCCGCCTCGCGGCCCCACCGACACGACAAGCCGTGGTGGGGTTGACGGCTTCCCGGCGCGCACCGATAGTGGGATAGCGAGGTAGGGCTGGGGAGCCCCGAGGAAGCCTCGCTCTGGCCGCGGTAATCTTTGCGGAATGCGGAGAACGAACGGGGAGGGAGAACGATCGTGGCATTGATTGTTGAGGCGCCGTACGAGGATCTCGGCGACCTGCGCGAGCGGGCGAAAGTAGAGATCGCGAAGGTCGTCATCGGACAGGAACGCGCCGTCGAGCTGCTACTCGTAGCGGCGCTGGCGCGTGGGCACGTCCTCCTCGAAGGGCCGCCCGGAAGCGCAAAGACGCTGCTGGCACGCGCAACCGCGCACATGCTCGGGGCGACGTTCAAGCGCATCCAGTTCACGCCCGACACGACGCCCGCCGAGCTGGCCGGTGTCAACACGATCCGCGCCGGCGAGCACGTCTTCCTCCCGGGCGCCGTCTTCACGAACGTCCTCCTCGCCGACGAGATCAACCGCACGCCCCCACGCACCCAGGCGGCGCTGCTCGAGGCGATGCAGGAGCGCCAGGTGACGGTGGACGGCAAGGCGCACAAGCTTCCCGATCCGTTCCTCGTGATCGCCACGCAGAACCCGTACGAGCACCGAGACGTCTTCGAGCTGCCCGAGTCGCAGCTCGACCGTTTCCTCTTCAAGATCGTGCTGGAGTACGCAGACGCCGAGAGCGAGTACCAGATGCTCGACCTTCCGCACAAGGGTGTGGCTCCGGACATGCTCGGTGAGGTGCGGCCGCTCCTCGGCGTCGTCGGCCTCGATCGCGCACGCGACGAGCTCGACACGACCGCGCTGCCGGAGGAGATCGGGCGCTACATCGTCGCGCTCGCGCGCCAGACGCGCGACCTTCCGGGGGTCGAGCTCGGAGTGAGCTCCCGCGGGCTCATGCACCTCGCGAGCGCAGCCAAGGCGAACGCACGCCTGAGTGGCCGCGACGAAGTTGCGGTCGAGGACGTTCGCGAGATTGCCCCTTACGTCCTTCGCCACCGGCTCATCGTCCAGGAGGGCGTGAACGAGGACGACGTGCTGATGAGGGCTTTCGAGCTGGTGCCCGCGCCCACCCGCGCTCTGCTCTAGCACCTCAGGGTATCGGGGCCGCCTCACGCGCGTAGGCGGCCCCGACACCCGTTGCTCAACGCGCGGCCGCCTCCTGAAGAGCTCGCCGAGTGAGCACCCTCGCGAGATGGCGGCGGAAGTCCGCAGTCGCTGCGTGGTCCGAGGACGGTTCAGCACCGTTCGCGGCGAGTGCCGCGGCGTCCTCGATCGAACCTCCGTCGGCGATCGCCTCCTCGGCCGCAGACGCCCGCAACGGCGTCGCACCCATGTTCGTCAAGCCGATAGACGCTTTCCCGATCGACCCGTTCGAGCGCTCGACGACGGCCGCGACCGCCACCGTCGCCCAGTCTTGGGCACGGCGGCTCATCTTCGTATACGACCATCCCGTACCCGACCCGAGCTTCGGTACTCGGATCTCCACGAGCATCTCGTCGGACCCCATCGCAGTCTGGAAGACACCGGCGAAGAACGCCGCAGCCGGAATCGTCCGCTCTCCCGCCGAACCGCGAACGACGAGCTCGCCGTCGAGCGCGAGGACTACGGTTGGGAGATCGGATGCCGGATCGCCGTGTGCGAGCGAGCCACCGATGGTCCCCCGATGGCGTACCTGTGGGTCACCGACCTGGCCTGCGGTGTACGAGACGATCGGGCAGTGCTCACGGAGAAGCGCCGCGGAGGCGACGTCCTTGTGGCGCGTGAGCGCCCCGATCGCGATGCGATCGCCGTCCTCGCGCACGTACGAGAGTTCTGCGACCCGCCCGACGTCCACGAGCGTCGCCGGCCGCGCGAGCCGGAGCTTCATCGCCGGGAGGAGCGAGTGACCGCCGGCGAGCAGCTTGGCGTCCTCGTGCTCGCCGAGCAGCGCCACTGCATGATCGGCGCTCTCGGCGACCTCGTACTCGAACGCAGCCGGGATCACGTCCTCACCTCCTCGATGGCGGTCCAGACTCGCTCGGGCGTGGCCGGCATCTGGATGTCGGTGACTCCGAGATGCGAGAGTGCATCGACGATCGCGTTGATGACCGCCGGGGCAGCGGCAATCGTCCCGGTCTCCCCCACCCCCTTGACGCCGAGCGGGTTGTCGGCCCGCGTCTCGATCCTGTCCGTCTCGTACGACGGCAGCTCCGCCGCCGACGGCACGAGATAGGTGGTCATCGTCGTCGTCAGGAGGTTTCCTTCTTCGTCATAGGTGCCTTCCTCGTAGAGCGCGGCGGCGATTCCCTGCGTGACCCCACCGTGCACCTGGCCGTCGATGATCTGGGGATTCACGGGATTGCCGACGTCGTCGACGGCGACGTAGCGGACGAGCCGCGTGTCCCCGGTCTCGGTGTCGACCTCGACGACTGCCGCGTGGGCGCCGCCCGGCCACGAGAAGTTCGCCGGGTCGTACGTCGCCGCCTCCTCGAGTCCGGGCTCCATGCCGTCCGGGAGGTTGTGAGCTGCGTGCGCCTGGAACGCTGCAGCTGCGATCCCCATCGATCGATCGGGCGAGCCCTTGACGCTGAACGAACCGTCCGCGAACTCGAGGTCGTCCTCCGCCACCTCGAGCTGATGGGCCACGATGCGGCGGGCCTTGGCGACGATCTTCTGGCTCGCGTGGTACAGAGCCATTCCGCCGACTGCCAGCGAGCGGCTGCCGTACGTGTCCATTCCAAGCTGCGACACGGCCGTGTCACCGTGCAGCACTTCGATGTCGTCCACGCCTACTCCCAGCTCGTCGGCGACGATCTGCGCCCACGTCGTCTCGTGGCTCTGGCCGTGCGGGGACGTTCCGGTCACGACCTGCACCGAGCCGAGCGGCTGGAAGCGGATCGTGGCCGAGTCCCATCCTCCGACCGCGTACCTGATAGCCCCGAGGATGCGGGACGGAGCGAGGCCGCACATCTCGTTGTAGGTGGAGAACCCGACGCCGATCTGCTTTGCGTCTCCTCGCGCCCGTCGCTCTGCTTGGTCGGCACGGATGCCGTCGAGGTCGAGCAGCTCCAGAAGCCGATCGAGCGACGCCTCGTAGTCGCCGGAGTCGATCGTGAGGCCCGACGCCATCGTGTGCGGGAACTCCTTGACGAAGTTCTTGCGGCGAAGCTCCACGGGATCCATGCCGAGCTCCCGTGCAAGCGCATCCATTGTCCGCTCGAGCACGTACGTCGCCTCGGGCCGTCCCGCCCCGCGATAGGCGTCCGTCGGCGTCGTGTGCGTGAAGACACCCGTGAACGTGACGCTGTAGTTGGGGATCTCGTACGGGCCTGAGTAGATCCAGGCGCCGAGCAACGGGATCCCCGGGGTGACCAGCTGGAGGTATGCACCCATCGCGCACTTCGCCTCCGACTTGACGGCTGTGATCGCACCGTCCTTGGTCGCCGCGAAGGTCAGCTCGTGCACAACGTCTCGTCCGTGAATCGTGGCCTGGTAGTTCTCCGAGCGCTCCTCCGTCCACTTCACAGGCCTCCCGAGTCGCCGTGCGAGTGCCACCGCGAGCGCCTCCTCGGCGTAGACGTTCAGTTTCGAACCGAACCCTCCGCCCACGTCAGGAGCGATCACGCGGATCTTCGACTCGGTTATTCCGAGGACGAGCTGGAGCGCGAACCGGAGGACGTGTGGCACCTGTGTAGCCGACCAGAGCGTGACGTCGTCGGTCGGGCCCACCTGAGCGAGCACACCCCTCGGCTCGATCGCATTCGGGATCAGACGGGGTTGAAAGTAGCGCCGTGTGACGACGACGTCCGCGGCGTCGATCGCCGCCTGGACGTCGCCCGAGTCGAGCTTCCAGACGTAGCACTCGTTCGTGCCGAGGTCATCGTGCACAAGTGGTGCGCCGTCGGCGAGCGCCTTCTCGACGTCTGCGATCGATCCAAGCTGCTCGTACTCGACCTCGATGAGCTCCGCAGCGTCCTTGGCTGCCGCGCGGCTCCCGGCGATCACCACGGCGACCCCGTCACCCTGATAGCGCGCCTCGTCGACGGCAAGCGGGTAGTGGGGTGGCATCTTGATGTCTTCTGTTACCGGCCAGGCGCAGGGGAGCGAGCCCTTCCAGTCCTCCGTGAGGTCGGCTCCACTGAACGCCGCGACGACGCCTTCGGCCGCCTTCGCGGCGTCGAGATTCACGCTTTTGATGCGCGCGTGGGGGTACGGGCTCCGGACGAGCGCCATGAAGACGGTTCCCGGCAGATTGAGGTTCTCGACGAAGGTGCCGCTCCCGCGGAGAAGGGAGGCATCCTCCTTGCGCTTCACGGACGTGCCCACGAAGTTCCCGGCAGTCTCGGTCGTTGTCATCTAGCTCACCCCCGCTGCGGCCGCGACGGCCTTGACGATGTTGTGGTACCCGGTGCAGCGGCAGAGGTTGCCCTCGAGCCCTTCGCGGATCGCGGCCTCGTCGACCGCCTCTCCACTATCGATCAGGCTCACCGCGGCGAGCACCATTCCCGGGGTGCAGTAGCCGCACTGAAGTGCGTGGTGATCGTGGAACGCCTGCTGAACCGGATGCAAATGGCCGTTCGTCGCGAGACCCTCGATCGTAGTAATCTCCATCCCGTCGGCCTGGACGCCGAGCATCGTGCAGGACTTCACAGCCTCGCCGTTCACGAGCACCGTGCAGGATCCGCACGACGAGGTGTCGCAACCCACGTTCGTGCCGGTGAGCTCCAGTCGATCACGGAGCACGTACACGAGAAGCTCGCGTGGTTCGACCTCGAGTTCGTGACGTACACCGTTGGCGCTGAGCGTCACATGTCGCATCGGCCCTCCTTTCCCCGTCGACAGCACCGCGAGCGTAATACGGGGGCGGCCGGATTGCTACCTGCCGTGCGACACCGGCGACCAGCGGTGTCAGACACCACTTCTTGTCAAGGGAGAAGTGCGTCGCAATCGTGACAGTTCGTCAACAAGCGCAATACCCGACGGGACCAAGATGGAGCAGCGACGCTGGACGCGTGACGTGCCCTGATGAGCGATGCCCAGTTCGAGCAGCGGCAATGCAGAGTGTCTGACACCGGGTCACCCACACTGGGTCAACGGCGGCGCTTCAGCGCACGCTCGATCTGACGCTGGGCGTCGCGATCCGCGATGACCCGCCGCTTGTCGGCGCGCTCCCGACCGCGTGCAAGTGCGATCTCCACCTTAACTCGGCCGTCCTTGAAGTACATGCGAGTCGGAACGAGCGTAAGACCCTTCTCTCTCACCTTTCCGTACAGGGAGTCGATCTCGCCGCGGCGGAGCAGGAGCTTCCGGTCGCGATCCGGCGTGTGGCCCGATCCACCGCTCTCGGCGTATTCGGCGATCGAGGCTCCCACGAGCCATGCTTCGCTGCCGCGAATGTCTGCGTACGCCTGCCCGAGCTGCACCTTGCCGTCACGCGCCGACTTCACCTCCGAGCCCGTGAGCACGAGACCTGCCTCGACGCGCTCTATGAGCTCGTAGTCGCGTCGCGCGCGGCGATTGTCGGCGATCAGCTTGGTTCCGGTCGGCTTGGCCACGCGCGTGAGTGTAGGGGCCGGCGATGCGGGGCTCCGAGTCGACGTGGCTCAGCTGCTACGAGTCCGGCAGCGCGCTCGCGAACCGGCGGGCGATTTCCCTCAACATCGCGAGCGCGACGGTTGGCTCGGACTCGACGAGCTCGAGCGCATCCTCACGCGGGATCGCCAGGCACCGGACATGGCTCGACGCCCGTACGCGTGCGATTCGCGTGCCGCCCGGCGCGAGCAGAGTGAGCTCGCCGAAGAAGTCCCCCGGCCCGAGCTCTACGGATCCACCACGCCACTCCACGGAGACGGTCCCGTCGAGAATCACGAACATGCCCGACCCGGGATCACCCTGCAACGCGAGGACCTGCCCGGATTCACACGTCATCTCACCTGCAGACGCCTGGAGTCGCTCGAGGCCGGTGTCGCTGGCGTCGCGCAAGAGTGGGATTGCCCGAAGCTCGTCGGTGCTCACGGCGAGTTCATATCAGGACCGAGACACGATGCCCGCGCAGCGGTTGCACAGCGGGAACCACGGAGCGCACGAGCGCCCGCACGAGCGACAGCGCCCGATGGTCGGCGACTCGACCTCGACGCGAAGCCGTGCGACGACCCGTTCCGCTGCAGCCTCCTCGAGCGCCGCCGCCTTTTCGATCGTGACCCCTCCGGCGTCCGAGTACTGCAACGCGAACCAACGCAGGATGCTGGCCTCCCGGCCTGCCTGCTCGGCGTCCTCGAGCGACGCGCCGCGGAGGCGTGCCGTGTCGAGGAGGAACGTGAGGTGCGGACGCGCGATGCGGTCTCCGGCGAGCGCGAGTGCGAGTGTCGCGAGGAGCTCGAGCCCGTCCTCGTCGACGGGTGCGTTGACGAGCTTCCACGTGTCCTCGAGCGAGATCCGCCGCCCTCGCTCGGCGAGTCGGCGCTGCACTGCTTCGAGCCTGAGGCGAAGCGGCTGAAGGGATTCGACGGCGAGCCAGCTCTCGAACGCCCACTCGCGAAGCGCCACACGATGCCACGCGACGAGTGCAGTGTCGAGCTGCGTCGGGTCGCTGACGCCGAGATCCGTCAACCGCGGCCGAATCCGAGCCTCGTCGACGACGCGGTATCCCATGTGGCAGCCGGGGAGCGAAACATGTGGCTCGAGAGCCGATTCGACGAGCTGAGGATCCGCTACTCCCCACCCGAGCCCAGCAAGAACGCCCACGTGTCCGCGCTCGACGAGCCCGAAGCGCCCGGCTCTTCCTGCGATCTGCGCGAGCTCCCACGGGTGAAGATCACGCCGCTCCTCGCCGTCGAACTTCGTGGTCTCTGCGAAGAGGAGCGTCTCGCAGGGAAGATTCACGCCGTGCCCGAGGACGTCGGTGGCAACACAGACGTCGGCTGCTCCGGAGAGGAAGCGGTCGATCTCCTCCCGGCGTGAGGCGAGCGGCATCGCGCCGTAGAGGACGGCGACTCGGCCCGGATGCAGCCGGTTCACCTCGCCCGCCAGCGCGAGCACGGCCTTGCGGCTGAACGCCACGACCACCGTGCCCGTCCCGAGCGAACGGAGGGCTCGCTCGCCGACGAACTCGAGCGGGAGCATGCGTTCGAACACCTTGAGCTCGAAATCGGGAAACGCCCGCTCGACGAGCGGGAGCGCATCCAACGCTCCGAGGATCAGGATCTCGCGGTACTCCCCGGCCAGCAGAAGCCTCGTCCATGCGGAGCCGCGCTCGGTGTCGTCCGCCCACTGCACCTCGTCGAGGACGAGGAGCTCGCCGGACAGCGGCGCCATCTCGACCGTCGAGCAGATCACGGGCGCGCGTTCGTTGACGCGCTCTTCTCCCGTCACCAGACCCACGTTCTCCGGGCCGATGCGTTCGCCGAGCCGACGGTGAGCCTCCTGTGCGAGCATCCTCAGCGGCCCGGCATAGACGCCCGAGCCCTTCGCGGCGAGCTCCTCTAGCGCAGCGTAGGTCTTGCCCGAGTTCGTCGGGCCGAGATGCGCGACGACGCGCGACGGCGGCTCGCGGCGCGAGGGCAGCGAGATCGTGATCTTGCTCTCGGCGGCCCGGACGGCCTGCACGGGTCGACGCGCTCGTTCGGAGCGGCTCGGTCGCTTCTGCCGGCCGCCGACTGACCTTCGGTGGCGCACCGAACGCTAGACGCGAAGGAAGCGGCGAAGCGTCAGGCCGGAGCCGAGAGCGCCGATGCCGAGGCCGATCGCGATCAAGATGACCGCGGTCCACGTGAATGCGAGCGCACGCACGTCAGGGTCGTCCTGGATGTGCCCGAGGATCTGCGGAATCGCGATCTCTCGTCCGACGAAGAGCAGGAGCACGGCGGCGAGCGACCCGACGAGCCCCGTCAGCACGCCCTCGAGCATAAACGGGCCACGGACGAACCAGTTCGTCGCCCCGACGAGCTTCATGACCTCTATCTCGCGGCGGCGCGCGAAGATGGAGAGCCGGATCGTGTTCGCGATGAGGATCGTCGACGCCGCGAGCAGGATGAAGACGGCGATGAGGAACACGATCTGGATCGCCCGCGCGATCTGGAGGATCCGCTGGGAGACCTCCTTGCCCCACCGAACCTCTCCTACCGCAGCGAGTTTCGAGCCCTTGACGGCGAGCGCGATCGCCTCCGTGTCCTCGCCCTTCTGCGGGAGGATGTCGAACGATGCGGGTAGCGGGTTGGACGCGAGGTTCTGCGTGAGCTCGGGCGAGCGCTTGCGCATGATCGCGAGCGCCTGCTCCTTCGAGATGTACGTGATGCCGCCCTCGCGCACCCGCTGATCCGACTCGAGCAGCACGCGAAGCTGGTCGACCTGCTTCGCGGTCGCTGCATCGTTGATGAAGACGTGCACCGCGAGCTCTCGCTTCTTGTCGTCGGACCAGGACACGAGCCACGTGCCGAGGCCGATGAACACGCCGATGAGGAACATCCCGATCAGCACCGAGACAGCCGAGGCGACGGTCGTGGACAGGTTCGCGGCGATCGACTTGATCGCCTCCGAGAAGACAAGCCGCATGCGCGTCATTCTTCGGAGTACCCCCCACGCCGCTCGTCGCGCACGAGCCTGCCGCCCTCGAGCGCGATCACGCGCTTGCGCATCTTGTCGACCATCTCGCGATCGTGAGTGACCATGAGAATCGTCGTGCCCGTGCGGTTGATGCGATAGAGGAGCTGCATGATCCCGACCGACGTATCGGGGTCGAGGTTCCCGGTGGGCTCGTCGCAGATGAGAAGCGGCGGGTGGTTGACGAACGCGCGCGCGATCGAGACGCGCTGCTGCTCTCCGCCCGAGAGCTCTTCCGGCCGCGAGTTCATCTTGTGCGCGAGGCCGACGAGGTTCATGACCTCCGGCACCTTCTTGCGAATCTGTGCGTTCGACTCGCCCTGCACGCGCAGCGCGTAGCCGATGTTCTCGGCAGCCGTGCGATTCGGGAGAAGCTTGAAGTCCTGGAAGACGCAGCCGAGATTGCGTCTGAGGAGCGGAACCTTCGAGCCCTTGAGACGACCGAGGTCGCGACCGCCGACGATGATCCTGCCGTCCGTCGGCTCGAGCTCCTTGAGGAGGAGGCGAATAACAGTCGACTTTCCCGAGCCAGAGGCGCCGACGACGAACACGAACTCGCCCTTGTCGATCGTGAACGAGACACCGTCGAGAGCGGTGACGTTGGGCTCGTAGACCTTCTTGACGCTCTCGAACACGATCATCGTGGAGCCGCTCGGATCGGCGACTGCCGGAAGCGGCTCCGCGCTGGTCTCTGGTTCGGCCAATGCCGTCATCGATCCGTCTGCTTCCACGTCATCGTCCAACACCGGGCTAAGAGCTGACGCAGCCTGGGGAGGCTGCTCCGGTTCGAGGGGAGTTCCGAGTGTAGCGGACACCCCGGCCGGCCTAGAGCACCTTCCCCGCCGCCTTGGCGAGGAGGTAGGAGTGGACGAAGCCGTCGAGTGCACCGTCGAGGACGGACTGCGCGTTCCCGACTTCGTGATCGGTGCGGTGGTCCTTGACGAGCTGGTACGGGTGAAGCACGTAGGAGCGGATTTGACTTCCGAAGCCGATGTCCTGCGCTGCTCCTCGCTCACGGGCGAGCTCCGCCTCGCGCTTCTCCTCCTCGAGCTCGGCGAGACGCGACTTGAGGATGCGAAGCGCAGTCTGCTTGTTCGACGTCTGCGAGCGCTCGTTCTGGCACTGGACGACGATTCCGGTCGGAAGATGCGTGATTCGGACGGCCGAGTCGGTCTTGTTCACGTGCTGTCCGCCCGCACCGCTCGAGCGATACGTGTCGATGCGCAGATCCGACTCGTCGACCTCGATCGGCGCGTCGTCGGCGAGGAGCGGCGCCACGACGACCTGCGCGAACGCCGTGTGCCGTCGGTGCGCTGCGTCGAACGGGGAGAGCCGGACGAGCCGATGGACGCCGCGCTCGGCCTTGAGGGTCCCGTACGCGTTCTCGCCGCGTACGGCGACCGTCGTCGACTTCAGGCCGGCCTCCTCGCCGGGGCTTGCCTCGAGCACTTCCGTCTCGAAGCCACGGTCGGCCGTCCACCGCAGGTACATGCGCAGGAGCATGTCCGCCCAGTCCTGGGCGTCAGTGCCTCCTGTGCCCGCATGAACCTCGAGGATCGCGTCGCCTCCGTCGTACTCGCCCGTGAAGAGCGCGTCCTCTTGCAGCCGCTCGAGCTCGCTTTCGAGCGACATGACGAGCTCGGAGATCTCGGCCTCGTCCTCTCCCAGTGCGAGCAACTCCGTGACGTCGTCGTACTCGCGCTGAAGGCGCTCGTAGCGCTCAAGCTTGCGGGTGATCCGCGAATGCTCCGTCGAAATGCTCGCCGCCCCGGCTTGATCGTCCCAGAAGCCCGGCACACCCATGACATCCTCGAGCTGGACGCGGCGGCGAGCTAGGCGATCCGGGTCAAAGGTAATCACGGACCCAGGCGAGCTGGGCCCCGATCTCCTCCAGGCGCTGGTCGAGCGGCTTGCCGGATTCTTCGATCACGAGGAGAGGGTAGCCCGCGACCCGGATCCGCGCGCCACGAGCGTAGGAGCAAGCAGGCCGCGAGCCAGGCGAGGCCGAAGCACCAGCCGGCGAGCACGTCGGTCACGTAGTGGACGTTGAGCACGATCCGACTCAGTCCGACCGTGAAGCCACCGGCGACGACGACCGTCCACAGCCATGTACGCGCACGCCGCGACGGAAGCCGCTCGGCGGCGAGAATGGCTGCGGCACCGAGACTCGCCACGCCGGCCGCGGCATGACCACTCGGGAATGCGGCTGAGGGTGGGAGCGCGATCGCGCTGCCGACGTCGGGTCTCGGTCGATCGAACCAGGCCTTCAGGAGGGCGACGACGAGCTGCGACCCCGCGAAGGCCATGAGCAGGAACATGAGGTCGGGCCAGGCACGTTCGCGGATCAGCACCACGGTCATGATGATTCCGAGCGCCGTCAGCCCGATCCAGCCGCCGATCCACGACGGAAGGCGCGCCAGAGACTCGGCCCACGACGGCATGCTCGCGGCCACCCACTCGGCAGTCTCGCGGTCGACCGCAGCGAGCGGATCGTGCTCGTAGGCGAGCGCCAGCGCGACGAATCCGGTCAGACCTACAACAATCAGTACGGCGAGCGAGCGCCTCATCTAGCGCATAGTCGCCCGGAGGGCGGCTATGCGCCGTGGCACTTCTTGAACTTCTTACCCGAGCCGCACCAGCAGGGGTCGTTCCGGCCGATGTCCTTGTGCTCGTTCACAGCCTGCGCCTGCGCGAACGACGATGGCGCGGGCGGAGCGGCCAGCGCCGTTGCCGCACCACCCGCCGCAGCGATGACGTCTGCGCCAGCCGAGGTCTCGTGCTCGTAATGGAGGGAGCTCTCGGGCGCGTGCATCGGCTCGAGCGCAGGCTCCTCGACTGTGACTGCGATGTGGAACAGGGTGAACACGACCTCCTGGCGGATCGTCTGCCCCAGCTCCTCGAACATGGTGTGCCCTTCACCGCGGTACTCGACGAGGGGGTCCTTCTGAGCGAACGCACGGAGGTGCACGCCCTCGCGCAGGTAGTCCATCGCCTCCAGGTGCTCACGCCAGCGCTGGTCGACGGTCTGGAGGATCATGTAGCGCTCGACCTCGCGTGCGAGGTCGAGCCCGAGCGCTTGCTCGCGCTCCTCGTAGGCCTCGAGCGCATCCTCGACGAACTCCTCGCTCAACGCCTCGCGATCGGCGGCGTTGACCTCTTCTCGCAGCTCTTCGACGGTGATATCGGTCCCGTAGAGCGACTGCATGCTGGTCACGAGCCCCTCGAGATCCCAGTCCTCCGTGAACTCCGAGTCCGTGAACTGGGCAACCGTTCCATCGACGGTTTCCCTGATCCACTCGCGCACCTCGTCCGAGAGGTCTTCGCCCTCGAGCACGCGACGCCGCTGCTCGTAGATGACCATGCGCTGCGTGTTCATGACGTCGTCGTACTTGAGGACGTTCTTGCGCGCGACGAAGTTCTGCTCCTCGACCTTCTTCTGGGCGTTCTCGATCTGACTCGAGAGGATCTTCGCCTCCATGGGCTGGTCGTCCGGGATCTTGAAGCGGTTCATGATGTTGTAGATGCGGTCCCCGGCGAAGAGGCGGACGAGGTCGTCCTGGCCGGAGAGGTAGAAGCGGGTCTCGCCGGGGTCGCCCTGGCGTCCGGAGCGGCCGCGGAGCTGATTGTCGATCCGCCGCGACTCGTGCCTCTCGGTGCCGAGGACGTAGAGCCCGCCGAGCTCGACGATGCCTTCACCGAGCTTGATGTCGACGCCGCGGCCGGCCATGTTCGTCGCAATCGTGACCGCACCCGGTTGGCCAGCGTCCTTGATGATCTCGCTCTCGCGCTCGTGCTCTTTCGCGTTGAGGACGTTGTGCGGAATGCCTCTGCGCTTCAGGAGCTCGGAGAGG
>Ga0209342_10004060_pt1 | contig 15290 bp, 12 predicted proteins | sample RifCSP16_2_FD_184023 | JGI IMG/M metagenome (GOLD analysis project Ga0209342, IMG submission 184023) | Soil microbial communities from Rifle, Colorado - Rifle CSP2_sed 16_2 (SPAdes) (version 2) | ecosystem: Environmental > Terrestrial > Deep subsurface > Rock core/Sediment | place: Rifle... | reverse complement strand
CGCCGACCTTAACCTCGGGGGCTCCGCCCCCGAGCCCCCCGACCACGGCGACGCGGTGCTCGGCCGATATCGTCCTGAGGGCGACATGGGCCGCCGCCGTGCGGCGCCGTACGCGCTTCACGCCTCGGCTGGTCTCTCCGACCCCGCCGGGATAACATCGCCCCCGTGGTAGAGCCCGCTCGCGCCGCGCAGCCGGACTTCAAGCCCCATCTGTTCGGCAAGTACTTCGTCCTCCAGCGCCTCGCCGTGGGGGGGATGGCCGAGATCTACCGCGCGAAGATGGTGGGCGCCGACGGGTTCGAGAAGGAGCTCGCCCTGAAGCGGATCCTCGCCTCGCGCGCGAAGGATCAGGCGTTCATCAAGATGCTGGTGAACGAGGCGAAGCTCACCGCCCAGCTCACCCACTCGAACATCGCCCAGATCTACGACTGCGGGGTGGTCGACAGCACCTACTTCATCGCCATGGAGCTCGTCCACGGCGTCTCCATGAAGGAGATGACGGCCTCCCTCGCACAGGCAGGCGTGACGCTCTCGCCCGAGCAGGCCATCTTCGTGGTCCTCCAGCTCCTGCACGGCCTCGACTACGCGCACCGCAAGATCGACGCCGAAGGGAGCCCCCTCCACATCATCCATTGCGACGTCTCACCCGACAACGCGCTCGTCTCCTGGGAGGGCGAGGTCAAGCTGCTCGACTTCGGCATCGCGCGCGCCGCGACCGGCCTGTCGAACTACAAGGAGGGGATGCTGATGGGCAAGCTCGGGTACGTCGCGCCCGAGCAGGCGTCCCTCGAGAAGACGTGGGATCACCGCGTCGACCTCTTCGCGGCAGGGATCATCCTGTACGAGCTGCTCACCAAGCAGAAGCCCTTCCCCAGGGCCACCGACGTCGAGTCGCTGGTGGCCTCCCGCAAGGCGAAGGTGCCGGCGCCCACCGCGCTCGACCAGCGCATCCCCAGGGACCTCGACGCCATCGTCGCCCGAGCCCTCGCCTGGGATCCGGACGATCGGTACCCGAGCGCGCGCGCGTTCGCCGACGCGCTGGTGGACGTGCTCTTCCCCACGCCGCACAGCGCCATCCAGGATCTGGTCGGCCAGCAGATGAAGAAGGTGTTCGCGGACCGCATCGTGCGCCAGCGCGCCGCGCGCGCGCATGATGCGCTGGTGGTGAAGGTCCTCCAGCACCTCGTCGACAAGGACCCGTTCGAGGCCTCCCAATCCTCGGAGCCGGTGCCCGAGCCGGAGCGGTCGATCGAGCGCACCCCTCAGGTCGCGGCGCCGGGGCACGTCCTGCCCAGGCGCTCGCCGCCGCCGGCCCGGCGCGAGGGCACGGCGCTCAAGGCGATCGCGCTCGCCCTCCTCGTCGCGCTGCTCGCCACCATCGGCACCTTCGCGGTCGAGCTCTGGCTGCGCCCCATCATGCTCGTGGTCACATCCGATCCGCCGGGGGCCCTGGTGCAGGTGGATGGCCAGGACGTCCCGGGGGCCACCCCCGTCGTGGTGGAGGGCATCCCCGCCCTGCGCCCGGTGACGGTCTCCCTCGCCGCCAGCGATCGCCGCAGCACGAGCCTCACCGTGGCCGGCAGTCTCGGCCAGCTCGTGCGGGGGCACTTCGTACGGCGAGTGCATGCGGAGCTACCGTCGGCGCTCGGTTCGCTCGTGGTGGAGAGCGAACCGTCGGGGGCGAAGGTGATGCTCGACGAGAGGCCGGTCGGGACCACGCCGGCCACGCTCGACGGCGTGAGGCTCGACGAGCGCCACCGTATCGACCTCCTCCTGCCCGGGCACGAGATGGACCAGTTCGTCTTCCTTCCGGAGAGGGATGGCCAGCGGTTCCGGCGCACCCTGGTCCCGAGCGAACGGCGGCCATCGTCCGAGGGACCCTGAAGGGGCGCCCATGGCTCTCGAACGCGTCACGATCCTCCGTCTGGCGCCTCTCTCGAGGGGAAGCGCGACGCTCCCAGACGAGCGTCGCCCTCGGATCGTGCGCTCGATCTCCATATTCGCGGGGCGGTGCTAGATGGCCTTTCGCCTCGTCTTCGAGGACGAGGGCGGCGCTCGCCGAACCCTGCCCCTCACGTCCGAGGTGGCTGTAGGCCGATCGGCGGAGGGGAACACCGTCCGGCTCTGCACCCGAAACGTCTCGCGGCGCCACGCTCGCTTCACGGTGGTCGATGGGGTCCCGTTCATCGAGGACTCGGGGAGCCTGAACGGCACCTTCGTGAACGGCGTGCGCCTGCGCAACCGGCGCCGGCTCAGGGACGGCGACCTGGTGCGCATAGGGGACCACGCGCTGCTGGTGGAGACGTGGGCCAGCGAGGAGACGGCGGAGCTGACGCCCGAGAACGGGGTCGAGAAGTCGGCCCTGCGGCACGCCGCGCCGGTCCGCCACGACGAGAGCGAGAGCACCGTCGTGCTCCCGGCGCAACCATTGCGGCCCGGACGGCTCCGCGACGCGCTCGTGAAGGCGCTGAAGGCGCTCTCGGGCCGGGACGAGCAGTAGCTCACTCGATGACGGCGAGGACGTCGCCCTCGCTCACCGACTGCCCCTCGGCACACCGGATCTCCTTCACCCGACCCGCGGCCGCCGCCTCGAGCGGCATCTCCATCTTCATCGACTCGAGGATCACCACCGGTTCGCCCGGGCGCACGGCGTCCCCCGGCCGCTTCTCGATCTTCACCACCGTGCCCGTGATGTGCGCCGCGAGGTTCGCCATCGGCTCTCCCTGGAGTGCCGCGGCGCGAACGGAGTGGAGGCTCGTCACCCGCGACGGCGCGGAACCTAGCGTGGCCCTGGGCGGCGGGCAATGGGGGGGGGCGGGTCGTCAACCTGCCCACATGGAGCGTCCGGCGGCGGCGCCTTCGGCGACCCGTGCCCGGTCGAGCGCGGTCCCTCGGCTGCCGCGAACGTTGCCCCCGCTTTTTGCGGTACGATCCCGCGCCCATGGCACGCAGGCGCTCGCGGCGCGTCCAAATCCTCCTCCCCGACGAAGCGGAGCAGAGCCGCCGCAGCTTCCTGGTGAAGGGGCTCTGCGGGACGCTGCTCCTCGCGCTGGGCGGCGGGGTGTGGTTCGCCAGGCGCGGGACACGCGTCGCACCGGAGGTGACTGGGCCGTTCACCGTCTTCTCCCCGGACGAGGCGTCGGTCCTCCTCGCGATAGCGGACAGGCTCGTCCCCGAGCGCGCCGACTTCCCGCGGCCGCGCGCCCTGTCGCTCGCGCAGCGAATGGACGCCATCGCCGCTGAGGCCGACCCCGCAACCCGACTCGAGCTGCGCCGCCTCGTGCGGCTGTTCGAGAGCGCACTCACGGGGTTCCTGCTCGACGCCCAGGTGGACGTGTTCACCGCCTCGAGCCAGGCGGCGCAGGACCGGCGCCTGCGCGCCTGGGCCGAGAGCCGGATCGCCATGCGGCGGACCGGGTACCAGGCGCTGAAGCGCCTCGTCCATGCGGCCTACTACGGCGCGCCAGAGAGCTGGGCCGCGGTGGGGTACCCTGGCCCGCCCTCGATCACCTCGGGTCGCAAGCCGCCGGCACACGCCGCTCCCCAACCAGCCCGGAAGGCATCCACACCGGCGGAGGCCCCAGCGCCCGATCGCCGCGCCACCGCCCCGGCACAGCCGGCCGAGCCCGAGCGCCGCGCTCAGCCACCCCCCCGCCGCAGACGAGCCTTCACGCCCCTGAAGCCGTTCACCGAACAGCCCCTCGAGCCCGCGCCCACGCTCATCACACCAAAGGTCAATGATGGCTGAACGGGACCAGGGCCGCGTCTTCACCGGGGCGGACATCGCGACGGGCGCCGAGGAGCGCCCGGACGTGTGCGTCGTGGGGTCGGGACCTGGCGGAGCGGTCATGGCCGCCCGACTCGCGGAGCGCGGAGCGCGGGTGGTGGTCCTGGAAGAGGGAGGCGCCTTCGGCCCCTCCGACGCCGACATGCGGGAGGCGACGGCCTACCCCCGGCTCTACCAGGAGCACGGCCAGCGGGCGACGAGCGACCTCGCCATCGCCGTCCTGCAGGGACGAGCGCTGGGCGGCTCCACCGCGGTGAACTGGGCCACCTGCTCCCGGGTCCCCGAGCGCGTCCTCGCGCTGTGGCGGGACCGCTTCGGCTCCACGCTGACGCCGCAGGCGCTCGCCCCCCACTTCGAGGCGGTGGAGAACCGCCTCTCGGTGAAGGAGCAACCCGAGGATCGGGTGAACCCGAATAACCGCGTGCTCTGGGATGGCACCGGGAAGCTGGGATGGCGGCGGGAGCGCACCCTCCGCAACGTCGAAGGTTGCGCTGACCTGGGCTACTGCGGCATGGGCTGCCCCATCGGCGCGCGCACGTCGGCCGACCGCACCTACGTGCCGGACGCGGTGGCGCGAGGCGCCCGGATCTACACCAACGCGCGGGCGACGGACCTGGTCTTCGAGCGACGGCGGGTGATCGCAGTCCTCGCCGATGCCCTCGACCCTCGCACGGACGAGCCCACCGGCCGCCGGATCGCCATTCGTCCCAAGGTCCTCGTGCTGTCGGGCGGGGCGATCAACACCCCCGCGCTCCTGCTGCGGAACGGGATCGACCTCGCGGGCAAGGTGGGCGCGCGCACCTTCCTCCATCCGGCGGCGGCCATGATCGGCTTGCACCCGGCGCCCATCGACGGGTGGAGCGGCGCGCCGCAGTCGGTCGTGTCGCAGGAGTTCGCTGAGCGCGGGGCGGGGAGCGCCGGGTTCTTCCTCGAGGCCCTCCCGGTTCACCCCATGCTGGCCGGGCTCGCCCTGGGCGGCTTCGGCGCAGGGCACCAGGCGATCATGTCCCGCCTCGCCCGCGCCTCGGCGCTCCTCGCGCTCGCCATCGACGGCTTCCTCCCGGCCGAGGAGGGCGGGCGCGTGAGCGTACGGCCCGACAATCGGATCGCGCTCGGCTATCACATCCGGCCCGAGATCTGGGAGGCGCTGCGCGAGGGCTGCCGCGCGCTCGCCCGCGTCCACCTCGCCGCGGGCGCCGAGGTCGTCCTCTCGCTGCACGAGCCCCCTGTCGAGATCCGCGGCGAGGCCGATCTGCGCAGGCTCGACGACGCGCCCTGGATCCCGAACCGCCTCGCGCTCTTCACCGCTCACCAGATGGGGGGGTGCGCCCTGGGGCGCGACCCGGAGAGCTCGGTGGTGACGCCCGAGCTGAAGTTGAACGCCTACGAGAATGTCTACGTCGTCGACGGATCGGTGTTCCCGACATCTCTGGGGGTGAATCCGCAGCTCACCATCTTCGCCCTTGCCCACTGGGCGGCGGAGCACGTGGGGGCGGCGATCCTCTAGATCCCTCGTGCGGTCCGCGGCCCCTCCCGTTAACCTGTAGCACCCGACCCGGAGGTCACTCATGAGAACCACCGCCCTCGCCGCCCTCGCCGCGCTCGCCGCGCTCGCGCCCGCGACCCCCGCGCGCGCCGACTTCGAGGGGCTGCTCGTCTCCAGGATGTCTGGAGAGATGAGCGGCACCGGGCGCACCTGGATCTCCAGGGCGGGCTTCCGCAGCGAGATGGAGATGCAGGTCCCCGAGGCCCACCGGGCCGAGGCGGGCCGGAGCCAGATGCGCATGGTCACCATCGTCAAGGCCGCCGAGCCGAACCGCGTCTACCTCGTGAACGACGACCAGAAGAGCTACCAGGTCATCGAGCACAAGCCGGGCGAACACGTCGCCGACGACGCGAAGTACACGGTGAAGAAGCTGGGGAGGGGCACGGTGGCGGGCTTCTCCTGCGAGAACGTGTCGGTGACCTCGGCGCACGGGCAGGCGTTCGAGATGTGCATCACCTCCGATCTCATGAGCGGATCGGAGTGGCTCCGCGCCCTCCAGATGCGCTCCGAGGAGCGGGGGGGCCTCTTCACGGCGCTCCGCGAGGCGGGGGTGAAGGGTTTCCCTGTCCGCTGGGCGAGCAAGGGGAAGGACGGGAAAGGCGCGTTCGCGATGGATCTCGTCTCGGCCGAGCGGAGGTCCGTGCCAGCGTCCACCTTCACCGTCCCCGCCGGCTACACCAAGACCGAGTCGATGATGCCCATGTCGGGCCCCGAGATGCAGAAGAAGATGGGAGAGGCGATGAAGAACATGTCGCCCGAGCAGCGGAAGCAGATGCAGGAGATGATGAAGAGGCACGGCAGCGGAAAGCAGTAGCCTAACCACACGACCGGCTGCGCCGCGCAAGCCCGCCGGCTTCCTTACACGTCTGCCTCCTCGATCATGGCCCGCCGCCGCCCAAGCGATCCCCTCTGGTACAAGGACGCGATCGTCTACGAGACGCACGTCCGCGCGTTCTTCGACAGGAACAACGACGGAATAGGCGATTTCCCCGGGCTCGTCGAGAAGCTCGACTACCTCCAGAGCCTGGGGATCACCTGTCTCTGGCTCCTGCCCTTCTTCCCGTCGCCCGGTCGCGACGACGGGTACGACATCGCCGACTACCGCGACGTCAACCTCCAGTACGGGACGCTCGACGACTTCAAGCGTCTGGTGGCGGCGGCGCACGAGCGCGAGATCCGGGTCCTCGTCGAGCTGGTGGTGAACCACACGTCGGACCAGCACCCATGGTTCCAGGCGGCGCGGCGGGCCGCCCCCGGCTCCCACGAGCGCGAGATGTACGTCTGGAACGACACCGACCAGAAGTACAAGGACGCTCGCATCATCTTCACCGACACGGAGAAGTCCAACTGGACGTGGGACTCGGAGGCGCGCGCCTACTACTGGCACCGCTTCTTCTGCCACCAGCCCGATCTCAACTTCGACAACCCTCGCGCCCTGGAGGAGATGCTGGACGTGATGAGGTTCTGGCTGGACATGGACGTCGACGGGTTCCGGCTCGACGCCATCCCGTACCTGTGCGAGGCGGAGGGGACGAACTGCGAGAACCTCCAGCGCACGCACGAGCTAATCCGCCAGATCCGGGCCGCGCTCGACGCGCGCTACCCCGGACGGTTGCTGCTGGCGGAGGCCAACCAGTGGCCCGCCGACGTCCGCCCCTACTTCGGCGAGGGCGACGAGTGCCACATGGCGTTTCACTTTCCGCTGATGCCGCGCATCTTCATGGCGCTGCGGCTGCAGGACGTGAAGCCCGTCACCGACATCATGGCCCAGACGCCGCCCATCCCGGAGACCTGCCAGTGGGCGCTGTTCCTCCGCAATCACGACGAGCTCACGCTCGAGATGGTGACCACCGACGAGCGCGACTACATGTACCTCGCCTACAGCGCCGACCCGCGCATGCGCCTGAACCTCGGCATCCGGCGCCGGCTCGCCCCCCTCATGGAGAACTCACGCCGGCGGATCGAGCTCCTGAACAGCCTGCTCTTCTCCTTCCCGGGCACGCCCATCATCTACTACGGCGACGAGATCGGGATGGGGGACAACGTGTACCTGGGCGACCGCAACGGCGTTCGAACGCCCATGCAGTGGAGCGCCGACCGCAACGGCGGCTTCTCCCGCGTCAACCCCGCCGCCCTCTACAGCCCGCCCGTCATGGACCCGGTGTACGGGTACCAGACCGTGAACGTGGAGGCGCAGCTCGACGACCCCTCCTCGCTCCTTCAGTGGATGCGCAACATGATCGGGCTGCGCAAGCTCTTCAAGGTGTTCGGGCGCGGCTCGATGGAGTTCCTGCCGGTCGAGAACCGGGCCGTGCTCGCCTACCTGCGGCGGTACGAGCACGACGTCATCCTGTGCGTGGCCAACTTCTCCCGCTTCGCACAGCCGGCTCAGCTCCCTCTATCCACCTTCAGTGGATGGACCCCGGTGGAGATGTTCGGCTACACCGAGTTCCCGCGCATCGGCGAGGCACCGTACCCCATCACCCTCGGCGCCTACGGGTTCTACTGGTTCGAGCTCACCGAGCCGGCCGACCTGGGGTAGCTCGGCGAGGCCGTCACCCGCCAGGATTCCCTGGCCTTCAGCGTCTACGAGTACTGTCCCCGGGGACAGCGGGTGGAGTTCGGGCTGCTTTACGCGAGTTGGAAAGCTGGAGTTCCACCACATCGACCCACAGGCCAAAGGCGGCCCGCCGACGCTGGCGAACATCACGCTTCGCTGCCGGGTCCACAATGGGTACGCGGCCGAGGCGGACTACGGCGCCGAGCTGGTGGCTGCGGCGCATCGCCGAGGCACGCACGAACAGGCGCGATCGTGACGCGCGAACGCTGCCCCCGGGGGCAGCTCGGACGCCAGGGCTGTTCGACGCGATGGAATTGCGCAGCTGAACGTCGCGGCGCTCCCCGGTCGAGCGGCTCCGAACCAGCTCCTGTCGAGCTGTCGACGACCTCGTGCCTCGTGCGCGCCCTCGCGAACAGCGCGATGGAGCCGCTCCGGGCTGTCGTATCGGGAGTCTCGCTGCCCGGAGGCGCCGGTCGTATGCTCCCTCCATGCGCGCTGCGAACGACCTCGAGATCCGCCCGGCGACCGCCGCCGACGCGCCTCTCCTGGGGCGTTTCGGCACGAGGCTCGCGCGGCTGCACCACCGCATGGACCCGCGCCGGTTCTTCGCCACGCCGGGCATGGAGGAGGGCTATGCTTCCTGGCTCGCCCGGGAGATGCGAAGCCGGAAGGCGGTGGTGCTGGCGGCGGTGAGCCGCCCTCGCGGCGGAGCGCGGATCGTCGGCTACGCCTACGGCCGCCTGGAGGGCCGCGACTGGAACACTCTCCGCGACCCCGCCGGCGTGGGCATCGACCTGTACGTCGTCCCGGCGGCGCGAGGCCGGGGCGTGGCGCGGGCGCTGCTCGAGCGGCTCGTCGACGAGCTCGCCGCTCGGGGCGCACCCCGGGTCGTCATCCACGTCGCGGCGCGGAACGCGCGGGCGCTGGCGCTCTTCGAACGACTCGGGTTCCGGAGAACGGTCATCGAGCTGACCCGGGAGACACCTCACCCGGAGTCGGATCGCTGATCGGGGCGCCAGGCTGGCGTTCGCCGCTCACGGCGGCATGTCGAAGTCGATCGAGAGCGTGTCACCTTCGACCCGCTGCCGGTATCCGACCTTCTCCTTCAACAGGATCTCCACGATCGTGCTCGTCCCTCGGCGCCGCAGGTTCACGGCCGACACTGCGCCCGGAAAGAACGACGTGTCCAGCGCCCTCGTGTCGTTCCTGCGCTCGACCCTGGTGCCAGGCAGCTCGACGGCGAGCACCCCGTCGTTCGCCTCGCCGATGCTGAACCGGGGTGGACCGGAGAGTCGCATGAACACGCGCGAGCCGTCCGGGAGTGGCCTGAACCCGAGCTCGCGCAGATAGCGCAGGGTGTCGGGCGCCTCCTCGCGCGCTGCCGCCGCGGCCTTCTCCCCGGCCAGAGCCAGCGCCTTCTCGCGGGCAACCTGGTCCGCGCGGGCCTTCTCTTCCGCCGCGCGCCGCGCCTCCTCGGCGCGCCGCCGCGCGGCCTCCGCTCGCGCCCGCTCCGCCGCCTCTGCCTGAGCCTGCGCCAGGGCCGCTGCCTTCGCGCGTGCGTCCGCTGCAGCCTTCTCGCGCGCGTCCTGCTCGGCCCGGGCCTTCTCCTCCGCCTTTGCGCTCGCTGCCGCTGCGGTCTTCTCCCGACTTTCCGCCAGCGCCTTCTCGCGGGCCACCTGCTCGGCGCGGGCCTTCCCCTCCGCCGCGCGCCGCGCCTGTTCCTCGGCGCGCCTCTGCTCGGCCTCCGCTCGCGACCGCTCTGCCTCCTCCGCGTTGGCCCGCGCCAGGGCCTCCGCTTTCGCGCGCGCCTCCGCTACCGCCTTCTCGCGCGCCTCCGCCACGGCCTTCTCCCGAGCCACCCGCTCGGCGCGGGCCCTCTCCTCCGCCTCTCGCCGCGCCTGCTCCTCGGCGCGCCTCTGCTCGACCTCCGCTCGCACCCGATCCTCGGCGCCCTTCCGCTCGGCCTCCGCTCGCGCCCGATCCGCCGCCTCTGCCTGCGCGCGCGCCAGGGCCTCCGTTTTCACGCGCGCCTCCGTTGCCGCCTTCTGACGCGCTTCCGCCTGACGCGCTTCCGCGGCGGCTTTCTCCCGAGCCTCCGCCAGCGCCTTCTCGCGAGCCACCCGCTCGGCGCGGGCCTTTTCCTCCGCCTCGCGCCGCGCCCGCTCCTCGGCGAGCCTCCGCTCGGCATCCGCTCGCGCCCACTGCGCCTCCTCCGCCTTGGCCCGCGCCACGGCTTCCGCTTTCACGCGCGCCTCCGCTGCCGCCTTCTCACGCGCTTCCGCTGCCGCCTTCTCACGCGCTTCCGCCGCGGCCGTCTCCCGGGCCTCCGCCAGCGCCTTCTTCCGGGCCTCCGCTACCGCCCTCTCGCGCGCCTCCGCCGCCGCCTTCTCCCGAGCTTCCGCCAGCGCATTCTCTCGAGCCACCTGCTCGGCGCGGGCCCTCTCCTCCGCCTCGCGCCGCGCTTGCTCGGCGCGCCTCCGCTCGGCTTCCGCCTGCGTCCGCTCCGCCTGCTCCGCCTCGGCCCGCGCCAGGGCCTCCGCTTTCGCGCGAACCTCCGCAGCGACCTTCACGCGCGCCTCCGCCGCGGCCTTCTCCCGAGCTTCCGCCAGCGCATTCTCTCGAGCCACCTGCTCGGCGCGGGCCCTCTCCTCCCCTTCACGCCGAGCTTGCTCGGCGCGCCTCCGCTCGACCTCTGCTCGCGCCCGCTCCTCGGCGCGCCTCTGCTCGGCCTCCGCCCGCTGCGCCTCCTCCGCCTGGGCGCGCGCCAGGGCCTCCGCTTTCGCACGCTCCTCCGCTGCCGCCTTCTCGCGCGCTTCCGCCGCAGCCTTCACCCGAGCTTCCGCCAGCACCTTCTCCCGAGCCACCTGCTCGGCGCGGGCCCTCTCCCCCGCCTCGCGCCGCGCTTGCTCGGCGCGCCTCTGTTCGGCCTCCGCTCGCGCCCGCTCCGCCGCCTCCGCCTTGAACCGCGCCAGGGCCTCCGCTTTCGCGCGTGCCTCCGCCACGGCCTTCTCCCGAGCCTCCTGCTCGGCGCGGACCCTCTCCCCCGCCGCCACCTCTGGCGCGGCACCTGTGGCACCGCGACCATCCGCTCTTGCCGGCGCTGGCGCTGATCCCGGTTCGCCGCGGGCAACCGCTGGCCGCTGCGGGGGCCTCTCCGCATTCATCGCCACCGACGCCGGGCCTCCCGGCGCGCGCTCGATACGAACGCGCAACGCCGTCCCGACCACCTCGACGTCGGGTAGCTCGGCGTCGCGCGCGAGCGAGATGCTGATTCGCGCTACAGGAAGCCCCTCGCTGCGCACCGCCGCGTTCTCGATGACGTCGATGATGCCGTCTCCGACCGCGATCCGCGAAGGCACGTCACCGAACGCGCCTTCGGCGAGGTGGATGACGAACCTCGACGGCGAGGAACGCCAGTCGGTCGTGAAGTTCGGCGGCCTCGTGGCCGTGATGGTCACGACAGCCGCCCGACCGTCACTCGCGGCCTCGACGCGCGTCACCAGGTTCCGCTGTTGCTTCGGGCCCCGATGGGCAGGGGAGGCGGCGAGCAGCGCAGTCAGCAGCAGGAGCGCGGGAGGCATGCACCATCCGTCGAGGTCGACGGACACGATACCACGGGCGTCCGCTCACCCCCGAAGAAGGCAGACTGGTGCCCGCCTGCTCTTCACGCGCTGCCCGGAGCCGAGCGTGCGAGGCGGACCCCGGCCCGGCAACGGGGAGGGCCCCGCGACCGAACGCGACGTGGGACTATCACTACCGGTGATCCAGGCGGGCTGCCTCGAGGCTTCGGAGTTCGGGGCGATGACAAACGTAACCCGTGAAAATCACAGCGGCCGAGCACCCATCCGGGTGACCTTGCCGTAGGTCTTGGTCCGGATGCCGCCAGGACCCCTACTTGGGGACGTGCTTATTATACTGCCCAGTGCGTGACGCACCTGGTAGTATAGCACTGTGAAGCGGACCTTTGTCGAGATGCCCGGGTACAGCGCTCATCGCAGGCGGCTGGAGGATGCCGGGGAACTGGTGGACGGTGATCTTCAGGCGATGGAGAGCGAGATCATGCGAAACCCCGAAGCCGGCGATCGGGTGCAGGGCACCGGCGGCCTCCGGAAGATCCGCTTTGCCCAGAGCGCCGTTGGCCGCGGCAAGCGCGGTGGCGGACGGGCTCTCTACCTCGACCTACCCAAGCGCGGGAAGGTCTACCTCATCGCGCTTTTCGGCAAGCGGGAGCAGTCGGACCTGTCGCCCGCTGGCCGCAAGCTGGCGGCCGAGCTGGTGAAGCAGATCAAGGAGGAACCATGAAGAAGAAGGCGATGACCGAGGCCGACGAGAGGATCCTGGGCGGGCTGCGCGATGCGCTCGCCTATCACCGCGGCGAGCTCAAGGGCGTTGTCGAGCGCGATGTGCTTTCGGTGCGCGATGTCGCCGGCCTGAAGCCGCCCGCCCGCATGGTGGCGCGCGACGTAGCCGCCCTGCGTACCTCCATGGGCGTATCCCAAGCAGCGTTCGCCCGGATCTTGAACGTGTCCCCGCGCACTGTGCAGGCGTGGGAGGCGAATACACGGCAGCCCTCGGATGCCGCCCTGAAGCTTCTCTCGGTTGCGAAGAAGCACCCGGAGGCCCTCGTCGAGTAGGACAGGACATGCGGCCCCGTGAGGCGACGGGAGGGGACCCACCCTCCCCTCACCCCTGGTCCAGCCGTTTACTCAGCGCGTAGATCACCGAGCACGCCCTTCACGTGGTCGAGAAACCCCTCGCAGAAGCTCTCGTCGAGGACGATTCGGTTGTGCTCGTCGAGCGAACAGCCGCCAAGCTGCGCCAGCTGTCCCTTGAGGCTCGCCCGACCCTTCTTCAACACGGCTTCCCGGTGAACGACGGCGTTCCGGTCGTCGTTTCATCGCGGTGCTCCCGCAGGCCCGGCGCGCCGTTGTCGGTCGCACCCGCCGCCAGCGCCGCCGCGTTGCCCCTTGGCTCTCCCCGGGCTTTTTCCCCAGGCACCGACACCTCGGCAGCGGGTTCAGCCGATGAGCGGCTCAACGAGGAAGGACCAGCATGGCGGCACCGCCAAGAATCAGGTGGTCGAGCTTCCGCCAGCTCGCGCAGGCGCGCGCCTGGTCGTGGGCCGCACCCTCCGCGCGCGTGCCGAGCCCGGCTGACGTCGTCCGCGCGGGGCCTTGAGCCCGGCGCCCGAGTCCTGGAGCTTACGGAGTCCACGCCGGCGGGCCGGACTGACCTTCGGTAGCGACCATGGGTGTGCTGGGTCCTATAATCGATATACTGCTTATCCGGTTGACTCCACCGCACACAACTGCTTGTAGGTGGTGGCGCCGTGCTGCCCTCCGAGGCCGAGCAGCGTCTGGAAGGCCGCCATCGGGCTGTGTCGGCGGTTGAAGCGGAACGTGAACTCGTCGAGGTAGTACTGGAGGTGTTTGGCGCTCACGCCGTGGTGGGTTCCGCGCAGCCACGTCTGCAGGTTGCCGAACACGCGGTGGACGCGGGGCAGGATCTTGCTGGCGCGCCGAGGATCGCCCTGCGTGCGCGGACGATGCCCATAGCCCATGTCGCGCAGCGGCGCGTAGCCCTGCCAACCGTCCGTCATGACCATGGCGCCTGGCGAGACGTTGGCCTTCACGAACCCGGTCAAGGAGGCCCCCGACGCGTCCGGCACCACCTGGAGCCGTACGCGGCCAGAACCCTTGCCTCGAATCTCGACCGCGGCGACAACCAGCGCCTTGTTGCGCAGCTGACGGCCGCCGCGAAGGTCAATCTCAGGCCCGCCGACGTACGCCTCGTCCACCTCGACCTTGTCGCGCAGCAGATCGCGACCTGGCCGCACCATTGCGCGCCGGAGCTTGTGTAGGAGCGTCCAGGCGGTCTCGTACCGGCTAATCCCGAGCTGGCGCTGAAGTTGAAGCGCCGACAGGCCCGGCGTGTGCGTCGTGACCAGGTACGCGGACCAGAACCACTGGGTCAGCGGCGTCCGGGTCCGATGCAGGACGGTGCCAGCGGTCACCGAGGTGTCGCGTCCGCACGCCCGGCAACGCCACAGAAGTCGTCCCGGCAGCTCGAGGGCATCTCCATGGCCGCAGGCTGGACAGCGAAATCCGTCCGGCCAGCGCGACTCGGCCAAGTACGCTCGGCACGCTTCCTCGTCGCGGAAGCGCGCCTGCAGTTCCATCAGCGTGCGCGGGAAGCTCGGCCGAGGCACCCCGAACCACTACAGGTTGGGGTCAGTGGAGTCAACCGGATATGCAGTAGAGTACTTATGTCAACCGAGTGCCCGTAATCACTAGAGTATCAGCGGAATCAGTTCGAGCTACGCGGCAGGTGCAGCCGCGGAGAAACAGGCTCACCGCGCGACTCCTGGTGATCCCCAGTGCGTGACCGACAGTCGACAGGCGACGGTTCAGGGACGGAAGCGTCTACAGACCAGTCACTGGGACTGGCACGGCGCTATCGCTGCCAGTCCCATTTCCGATCCCAGCGCCCCAGCACTGCACGCCGCCGTTCACCACCGCGCACGTGTGGACGCCCCCCGCCGAGGCGGACGTCACACCGCTCGTCAGCCCCGAGACCTGGACCGGCGCGTCGCTGTCGGTGGTGGAGTTGTTCCCGAGTTGGCCCCAGTGGTTGTAACCCCAGCACTGCACGCCGCCGTCCACCACCGCGCACGTATGGGCGTCCCCCGCTGAGACGGACACCACACCGCTCGTCAGGCCGATAACCTGGGCGGGCACGGGGCCATCACGACCGGGGCCGGTCCCGAGACGACCGAACGCGCCCCCGCCCCAGCACTGCGCGCCGCCGTCCACCACCGCGCACGTGTGCACGGCCCCCGCCGAGATGGACGTCACACCGCTCGTCAGGCCACTCACCTGAACGGGAACCCGGCTCAAGCTCAAGACGTTGCTCCCGATCCCGAGCTGCCAAACCGTGTTCGCCCCCCAGCATTGCACGCCGCCGTTCACCACCGCGCACGTGTAATCGTCACCCGCCGAGACGGACGTCACGCCGCTCGTCAAGCCAACCACTTGCACTGGCACATCGCTGTCGTCCAAGGAGTTGCTCCCGAGCTCGCCAGCCTCGTTGGACCCCCAGCACTGGACACCGCCGTTGACGATCACGCAGGCGTGGCCGCAGCCCGTTGCGAGCGCCTCTACCGGACCACCTAGCCCGGACACCTGGACCGGAGCGCTCGAGCCCCAGCATTGCACGCCGCCGTCCACCACTGCGCACGTCTGGCACCCTGCCACGACAGACGTCACGCCGCTCGTCAGGCCGATCACCTGGACGGGCACGGCGCTTCCTGAAACGAGTTGGTTGCCGAGATGGTCGCCGTCGCCCCAGCACCTGGCACTGCCGCTCACGACCGCGCAGGTATGGGATGGGCCGGCACT
>Ga0209342_10004059_pt1 | contig 15291 bp, 9 predicted proteins | sample RifCSP16_2_FD_184023 | JGI IMG/M metagenome (GOLD analysis project Ga0209342, IMG submission 184023) | Soil microbial communities from Rifle, Colorado - Rifle CSP2_sed 16_2 (SPAdes) (version 2) | ecosystem: Environmental > Terrestrial > Deep subsurface > Rock core/Sediment | place: Rifle... | reverse complement strand
GACCTCGATCTGATCGGCTTCCGGGATTACTACCTTCTCCGTCAAATGGCCAACCTCGGCATCCGCCATCACCAGCACTGGAACGCGGTAACGCTCTGCGTAGTTGAAAGCCCTGATCGTCAGGTCGAAACACTCCTGCGCAGACCAGGGAACCACGGCGATGATTTCGTAGTGGCCATGGGAGCCCCATCGGGCTTGCATCATATCGCCTTGGCTTACCAGCGTCGGCAAGCCCGTGGATGGTCCGCCTCTTTGCACGTTGCAGACGACCAACGGGGTTTCCGTTATGATCCCCAGCCCCAGATTTTCCATCATTAGCGAAAAACCTGGGCCTGAAGTCGCAGTCATGGTTTTCTTGCCGGACCAGGAAGCCCCGACGATAGCGGCCATCGAGCCGAGTTCATCCTCCATCTGCATATAAATACCACCGGCTTGAGGAAGCCGTTCCGCCATTCGCTCCGCGGTTTCCGTAGAAGGAGTGATAGGGTAGCCGGCAAAGAATCGACAGCCGGCGGCAATGGCGCCCTCGGCAATGGCGCTGTCGCCCAACAAGAAGTGGGTACCTGTCAAGACGGGAGAGTTTTCCATGACGCTTCTTTCCTTGTAGATAGAACAGTCTCGGAGACCTTGGACAACTCAGGTGAGGTGGCAAATATGGCAAACTCAGGGCAAATCGAGAAGCATGCCTGGCAAGCAATACAGTTATCGTTGACTACAACAGGATAATGATAGCCCTTGGCGTTGAACTGAGGGGATGTTGCCAAAACACGGGTCGGGCAGTAGTCAATGCAAAGTTCACAGCCTTTACAGCGTTCGATCAGCACATGAACGACTCCTCGAACATGTGCCGGCTCCGGCAAAATAGGCGCCCTTTTCGTCATTTGATAATGTCCCCGTATAGAGCAGTGGTATAAAGGAACTTTGGTAGACAGGGGGGCGACCCTCGCGAGGCAAGAGCTGACCGAACAAAGAGTAATGCAAAAACCTCTGGGAAATTAGCTGAAGTCAGCGCCGGGCGATTCGCCCGGACGCTGCGGGTGTGGGTACAAGCTGGACGAGTTGCAACCATGCAAATGGGTGCGCTTGTTTAACTAGTCAGTATTCGCGAACTCAATCCGATGGTATTTTTACTCCTGCCTCATTATGACTCAAAAGTCAATACGAACGTTTGATTTAATTTGACATATAGATCAACAAGCCGCTCCGTTTTGTCAACGCGTTGCAACGGCTGGTCATTGTTTGAGTGGGGCGTGCCGCTGGCGAAACAAGCAACAATCATCCAGGCGTATATTGCGCCTCGGATGTCCAGAACTGTTCGACTTCCTTCCAGGTCTTGCGCACGCTTTCGTCGATATCCAAGGCCTTCGCATATTTCAAAACATCTCTCATTGAGACGATACCGATCAGTTCCTCGCGGTTTCCTAGGATCGGTACGTGGCGGAAGCCGCCCTCATACATTTTGGCCAGCACTTCTCCGACCAGAGCGGACTGCGGCATACTCACGAGATGAGCGGTCATCATCTGCCGAGTACGCACCTTCTTGGTGTCAATATCCTTTTCGATATCCTTGATGATTACCCGTCTCAGAACGTCTCGCTCGGTAAATATCCCGTTTGGTTTTCCTTTGCTCAGTACGATGACGCAACACGCGTTTCTTTTGATCATCAGTGCGATCGTATCGTAGACGGATCGTGCTGCGTCTACCGTGACGAAATCGCTTGACATGATGCTGCCGATGGTCCGACTCTCTCCGAGGCCGCGGCCTATTTCCACCACGAGTTTGAGAATACGTCTCATGGAGACCATGCCAATGATTGCCCCCTGACGCCCGCTGACCAACAAGTGGCGAAAACCTCCCCTGTACATCCGGCCTAAAGCCTCGACTATGTGCGTGTCTTGCGGCACCGCAAAAACTGGCGCTGTCATCACGGCCTGAATGTGGCTGTCTTTGACGCCCGATTTCCTTTTCATCACCCGCGTCAGCACGTCCGTCTCGGTGAAAATCCCGACGGGGGACTGGCCTTTAGTGATTATCACCCTCCCGACGTTTTTCGCTGCCATCATTTCCATGACCTCAAGAGCAGGCGTGGATGCGGCTGCGCTGACAATATCCCTTGTCATAATTTCATCTACCTTATTGGTCAGCATGAGACACCTCCTGAGCGTGTGTCTGGCGCCGAAGCCGGAAGGAAGCTCACAAAGAAACCCGGCCCAAATATCCCTCTTTTGTCCCTTCCGCACAAGAGGGCACAGTAGCGTCCAGAGGTCCGACTGCGAGATATTTTCCGATCAGGCACGAGGGAGCAATTCTGAGGACAGCATACAGCGATTGACAAGTAGCATTAGCTAACTCGTCATCTACTCCTTGATTCCCACCAGATCGAGCAGGAAGACGTACGAGAATGCTGTCTCGCGATGGCGCCTAAAGCGGCCGGAGGCGCCGCCGTGGCCGGCGTCCATGTTGGTTTTGAGCAATAACCGGTTGAGGTCAGTTTTTAATTCGCGCAGCTTCGCCGCCCACTTTGCTGGCTCCCAGTATTGCACCTGAGAGTCGTGCAGCCCGCCGGTGATCAGCAGATTCGGATAAGCTTTCGCCTCTGAAAAAAAGACTCCTGACCGCCTTTCGATTCTAGACTAAGACCTCGAAGTAATCGGCAAGGGTCGGACGCGGACGCGGGTTTCCTCAAGAACAACAACGCTTCCCTGGTCCAAAAAGGAAGCGACACCGGGCAAATTGGCGAGCAGCGACGCGATCTGGGCTTCCGGCTTTCGCTGAGAGATCCGGCGGAAGAGAATCACCGAAGGTTTTGTTTCCTGCCGCGTGGCGAGCAAAGTTCCAAAGTCGGTATCCGACGAGATGATGATCCGCTCTTCGTCGAAGGCCCGTTCGAAGACCTCTTCGTCTTCTGCTTTCTGCATGCCGTAATCGCGGACGTGCGATGCGTCGTGGCCTGCCATCCGCAAGCCTTCCGCGACCAACGGCGACAATGAATTGTCCACCAGAAACTTCAACGACCGTTTATGAGGGGTAGTTCGCGCTCCCGTACCGCTTCGGCTGCAAAGCGCAAAGCCTCGCGGATATCTTCGCGCTCAAGATCCGGGTACGCTTTAAGGATTTCGTCCTCCGTCATACCGTCCGCCACCAACCCTACGACCGTCGCCACGGGTATCCGCAAGCCCCGAATACACGGCAGGCCGTCCATCTGTTTCGGATTAACCGTGATCCGCTGGAACTTCATTTTTCACTCCCTCTTGGTTTCGCGCAGGGCTGAGTTGCGCCCCGACCTATCTCCGGGTTTTCCCAGCAATCACTATACCTCATCTCCTGGGAGCTTGCATGCGTTCAGCTCACCATTCGAAAATCTTGGAGTGAACGGAGGCACGGTCGAAGTCCTTCGAGAATTTCCATTCGCCCTGCGGTAAAATTCTTCTTCCGTTTAGCTACTTTTTGATCCCCGCCAGATCGAGCAGGAAGACGTACGAGAATGCTGTCTCGCGGTGGCGCCTAAAGCGGCCGGAGGCGCCGCCGTGGCCGGCGTCCATGTTAGTTTTTAGCAATAACCGGTTGTGGTCGGTTTTTAATTCGCGCAGCTTCGCCGCCCACTTTGCTGGCTCCCAGTATTGCACCTGAGAGTCGTGCAGCCCGCCCGTGATCAGCAGATTCGGATAAGCTTTGGCTTCGACGTTATCGTAGGGCGAGTATGACAGCATGTGGTCGTAAAATTCCTTTTGATTAGGATCGCCCCATTCGTCGTATTCCCCGGTAGTCAGCGGGATCGACGCATCGAGCATTGTCGTCACCACGTCGACGAAGGGCACCTCGGCGACAACGCCCTTGAACAGATCGGGGCGCATATTCGTGATCGCGCCCATCAGCAAGCCGCCGGCGCTGCGCCCCATGGCAAACAAGCGCTCGGGGCCGGTGAATTTCTCGCGAATCAGATATTCGGCGCAGGCGATGAAGTCGGTGAAAGTGTTTTTCTTTTTTAAGAGCTTGCCGTCGTCATACCATTGGCGTCCCATCTCCTGGCCGCCGCGGACATGGGCAATGGCGTAAACGAAGCCGCGGTCGATCAAGCTCAAGCGCGGCGAGACAAACCCGGCATCGATGCTCAAGCCATAGGAGCCGTAGCCGTAGAGCAAGAGCGGATTTTTGCCGTCCTTCTTGACGCCCTTTCGGTAAACGACCGACAGGGGAATCTCCGTGCCATCGGCTGCCGGCACATAAAGGCGCTCGGTGGCGTAATTGTCGCGCTCGAAACCGCCCAACACTTCCTCGCGCTTGAGCAAGGTTCGCTGGCGCGTGTTCATGTCGTAGTCGTAGATCGACAGCGGCGTTTTAAGGGAAGTGTACTCGAAGCGCAAAACCGCCGTATCGAGTTCCGGGTTCATGTCGAGATGGGCGCGGTAGGCCGGTTCGGCGAATTCCAGATAGTGACCGTCGCCCCCCGCCCAGGGCAGGACGCGGATCTGCGTCAGCCCGCGCTTGCGCTCTTCGAGCACCAGATGATCCTTGAAGACGTCGAAATCGCCCAGATAGACGTCTGGCCGGTGCGGCACGATCTCGCGCCAGTGCTCTTTCCCGGTCAGCTCCACCGGCGTCGCCATCAGCTTGAAATTCTTCGCCCCCTCGTTGGTGCGGATGAGAAACCGGTCGCCGAAGTGATCCAGGCTGTATTCATGTTCCTTTTCCCTGGGCAAAAATATTTCGAACTCGCCCAGAGGGTCGTCCGCATCCAGATAGCGATACTCCTGGCTGAGGGTTTGCGAAGAAACGATCATGAGAAATTTTTTCGACTTGGTTTTAAAAACATAGCTGGCAAAGGTTTCGTCGATCTCCTCGAAGACCAGACGATCTTCGGTCGGATCGGCGCCCAGCGCATGGCGGTAAATTCGCCAGGCCCTCAGCGTCGCCGGATCTTGCTTGGCGTAGAAAAGCGTCTTGTCGTCGTTCGCCCAGGTAAGATTTTCGGTCACCTCCGGGATCACGTCGGCCAGCAATTGGCCGGTGGCGAGGTCTTTAAAATGGACGGTGTAGATCCGCCGCCCCTGGGTATCCACCGCGTAGGCAAGCAGGTTTTGCCCCGAGCTCACCGCCCAGCCGCCGATGGAGAAGAACTCATGCCCCTCGGCCAAAACATTGGCATCGAGCATGACCTCTTCCGGCCGGTCGAGCGACCCGCGCTTGCGCGCGTAGATCGGATACTCCTTGCCATCCTCATAGCGGGTATAATAAAAATAGCCGTCCCGTTTGTAGGGAACCGACATATCGGTTTGCTTGAACCTGCCCTTGATCTCCTCGAAAAGCCGCTCCTCGAACGCTTTCGTGCGCGCCATCTCCTCTGCCGCATGGCGGTTTTCCGCTTCGAGGTAGGCGATCACTGCCGGGTTTTCGCGCTCTCTCAGCCAGTAGTAGTCGTCGCTGCGGGCATGGCCGTGCCGCTCCAGCCGCATGGGAATTTTTTTGACCATAAGCTCCAATTCAAGTTCGGGTAAGAGCAATTGGAAACAGCGAATCATAAATAATTTTCGCCTCAACCGCCAGCCCGCGGCTCAATGGCTCGGCCGGGTAATTTGACAGTTTCCCCCGACTATGGATACCCTCTGCCCATGAGATTGTCTTGATAACGAGAAAGGGAGGATTTATGCGGCGTCCAACCATTTTGCTGGCCTGGATCTTACTCGCGGCGATCGTTTTTTCGAGTCCGGCCAATGCCCAGTCCAGTCCCGACAAAGTGACGATCGGCACGATCACGCTGTCGCTCAACAACCTGCCGATCTACGTCGCCCAGGACCGCGGCTTCTTCGCCAAAGAGAACCTGTTCGTCGAGATCGTGATGCTCAACGCCAGCACCCGGGCGATCCCCGCGTTGATCGGCGGCTCGACCCATTTGTCCGCCTCCTCGGCGATGACGACGATCCGCGCCATCGAAAAAGGCGCCGGGCTCAAAATCGTCGGCGGCCTGATCAACGCGCCGGTTTACGATCTCTACTCAACCGCAAAATATAAATCGATCAAGGATCTCAAGGGGACGACCATCGGCGTCACCGGCTTGATCACCAGCGACACGATCTTGCTCAAAGAGATGCTCAAGACCCATGGCCTGGAGTATCCGCGGGATTACGGCATGCTCGCCATCGGCGGAACGGCCGACCGCTACCTCGCCCTGCAGACGGGAAATATCGCCGCCGGCATCCTGAGCCCGCCCTATAGCTTCAGCGCCGACGAGATCGGCCTCATCAACCTGGGATCCACGGCCAAACAGACCCCTTACTTCACTCAAACGGTATTCAACGTCCGCACCGAGTGGGCGCAGGAAAAGAGGCCCCTGCTGGTGCGCTTCCTGCGCGCCATCGTGCGGGCTTCCCATTTCATCCACACGCAAAAAGAAGAGACCGTGCGCGTGATCGCCAAACGCTTCAAGTTCAACGACAAGTTTTCCGAAGGGAGCTGGAGCTACTTCGTGCCGACCAACGCCATTCCCAAGGACGGCGAGGTCAACGCCAAGGGCGTCGACAAGGTTTTGCAGTTGCTCGTCGAGGACGGCACGTTGAAAGCGCCGCCGCCGCGCCAGGACAAGTACATCGACATGAGCTATCTCGACGAGGCGCGCCGCACGGTGCAATAGCGCCCCGGCGCCGCTCCACCCGTCGATTCCGCCAACGGCCGCGACGCTGTCATGAAACGGCTCCCTCGATTTATCGCCACGCTGCTGGCGGCGTTCGCCATTTTGCTTTGGGCCGTACCGGCCCAGCTGCACGGTCAGGCCGCGCCCAAGGCGATGGTTCTGGCTTGGGACGGCGCCGTGCCGTCGTTTGTCCACGAGATGCTGCGCCAGGGAAAACTGCCGAACCTGGCGAAGCTGATCGAGGGCGGCGCTTTTGCCGACGACGTGACCCCGGTATCCCCTTCGCTCACCGCGCCGGGTTTCGCATCGCTGTTGACCGGGGCCTCGCCAAAGACAACCGGCATCACCGGCATCCGCGTGCCGCGCCTGCCGCGGGACCAGTTCACCATTCTTGAAAGCGCCGCCGGCTTCAATCCGGCGCTCCAGCGCGCCGAAAACATCCTGGCCGCCGCGCAGCGCGCCGGCCGCAAAACGGTCGTCCTCCATTTTCCCTTCGCCGTGGGAAAGCCGGACGGCGGCGTCTATTTTCAAGGCTACGGCGCCATTGCCGGACGCGACGGCGTGGTTCATGGCCGAAACGCCAAGCCCCAGCCCGCCGCTTCGTGGCGCAATCTGCCGGCCAGCGCCGCGCCGCCGCTGGAAATAACTTTCACCATTGGCTCGACGGCTTTCTTCGGTCTGCTGATCGACGATCCCGAAGATCCGCAGAAGGGCTACGACAGCTTGCTCGTCGCCAGAGCCCGCGACGGGGCGGATGTCCGAACGATCTTGAAGGCCGGCGCCACCGGTCCGGGGGGCGAACTGTTCTGGAGCCGGCCCATCGCGGTCAACAGCAGAGCCGGTCAGAGCGCGACCAGCTATCTTCGCCTTTTCGATCTCAAGCCCGACAGCGGCGATTTTCTGCTCTACCACACGCGGCCGGCGCGCGGCGCGATGTCTCGACCCGACCTGCTCGACGGCGCCAACCCGACGGTCAACGCCTTCGTAGGCAACGGCGCCAGCCTGCTGTACGGCGAGGGAGAGCTCGGCAAAACCCTCCCCAACGGCGGTGACGGCGCGGCGGAAGCGCGCTACCTGGAAACCGCTCTCCTCGTTCAAGACCAATTGAGGGAAAGCTACCGCTGGGCGCTCGACAATTTACCCTGGGACCTGTTTTTCGCCTACACTCCCTACCCCGACGAAGCGGAGCACCAATGGCGCGGCTATCTCGATTCCTCCCTGCCCGGTTTTCGCGCCGAGCTCGCCGACCGTTTGCGCCCGCTGCTCGAACGAGTCTATCGATCCGCCGACGAGCTGCTCGGTTTCCTGATGGAGCGGCGTCCGGAAAATACGGTCATGGCGCTGGTCTCGGACCATGGCATGGAGGGGGTGAACAAAGTCGTCTACGTCAACAGGGCATTGCGGCGGGGGGAGTTGATCGCGCTCGATCCGCAGGGGCGCGTCGATCTGAGCAAAACCAAGGTCATCTACCCCGCCATCGACAACGGTTATCTGTTGATCAATTCGACCGATCGCAAAAACGGCATCGTCGCTCCCGCAGAGCGCGCAGCAGTGGTGCGCCGCGCGCGCGAGCTGCTGCTGGCGCTCCGCGACGACGGCCGTCAAGTGGTGACCGGCATCGAGGACGCGCAAAGCGAGGGGGCGCCGCCCGGCATCGGCGGCGACGCCGGCGGCGATCTTTACCTGACCCTTTTGCCCGGCTACCGCCCGGACGCCAAGCTCGGCGCCGGCGAGATCGTCGCCGCTCAAGAACCGCACGGCGTCCACGGCTTCAATCCGCTGCGCGAATCCATGCGCACGATCATGGTCCTCGACGGTCCCGGCGTCAAAGCCGGCCTGCGCCTGCGCGACGCGCGCTTGATCGACTTCGCGCCGACGCTCGCCAAGCTCCTGGATATTCCCGTTCCAGTCGACTCCAGCGGCTCACCCTTGCGGGATGCGCTGGCCGAGCATAATGAACCAGCTCCATAATAATTCACCACGGAGGCGCTGAGCTCGCAGAGTTCGGAATGTTTTTGAGAGGAGAACGCTTGCCTCCGTGTCCTCTGCGCCTCTGCGGTGAGTTCCCTCTCCGGTCGACATCTTTACTCTTCACATTCCCCGCCGCACCGGTTAGTATCCGCCGAAGAGGGACCCTCCAATGGCGGACAAAGATCATCTCATCCTGACGGCCATCGGCCCCGACCAGGTCGGGCTGGTGGAAAAGCTTTCGCAATTCATCGCGCGCCACGGCTGCAACATCGAAGACAGCAAGATGGCGGTCTTCTGCGGCGAATTCGCGGTAATTATTTTAATCAGCGGCGACGGCGGCAACCTCGTCAAGGTCGCCCGCGATTACCGCGAGATCGAAACCGAAACCGGCCTGACCATCGCCATCAAGACGCCGGCGACGCGCAAATCCGCCGAACAACTCCTCCCCTACCGTCTGACCGCTTCCTGCATGGACCACCCCGGCATCGTCCATCGGCTCAGCGCTGTCTTGAGCAGCCTCGCCGTCAACATCGAATCGATGGAAACCGAAACCTACGCCGCGCCGATCAGCGGCACGCCGATTTTCCGTCTGGAAGCCAACCTGGCGGTGCCGGCGAGCATCAGCCTCAACGCATTGCGCGAGCGCTTCGCGGAAATTCAAAAAGAAGAAAACATCGACATCGAACTGACCGCGGCCAAAAGCTAGCTGGGATCATTCCCTTTTTCTTCCCGGTTTACGCTTTGTCTTCCGGCGCGTTTCGTTTTTTCAGAAACGGAATGAGCATGGGCACCCGACGTCGGTAATCAGCGTAGTTCTTGCCAAGCAACTGTACGAGGTCGTGCTCTTCGAACTGAATGCCGATAAAGATATAGGCCGTGGTCGCGGCGGCGAAAAGCAGATGCCCGGCCGTCATCTGCGGCGTCGCCCAGAAAGCGATGATGAATCCAAGCATAATCGGGTGGCGAATGTATCGGTAGAGGCTTCTCGTTTGGAATTTTACGTGGTGGTACTCCTGACTGCGAAGGTGGAGCCAGACCTGCCGGAGTCCAAATAGATCGAAGTGATTGACGATGAACGTGGACAACAGGACGGTGAGCCATCCGAGCCAGAAGAGACCAAGAAGAAGTGCTTTGCCAGCGGGATCTTCCACGCTCCAAATCACAGCCGGCATGGGACTCCACCGCCAATAGAGCAGCAACAGAAGAAGGCTGGCGGCGAGGACAAACGTGCTCCGCTCCACCTGCACGGGGACGATCTTCGTCCACCATCGCTTAAACGCGGGGCGGGCCATGATGGTGTGTTGAATTGCAAAAAGGCCCAGCAGGACCAGGTTGATGATCAGGCTTGGGGCAAGACTTGATTCGGACCCCGAGTCGATCGACTTGGGAACGACCAGATTGCCGACAAACCCAATCGCGTACAGGAACGCCAGGAAGAACACCGCGTAGCAAACCACGCCGTAAAGAAACGACAATACCTTATTCATAATCCTCCCCCCCCATTGTTGTTATCGCCGCCGAACTATAAGCGACCCGCGTTAGCGGCGACAAATGCCACAGTCTATGTCCTGCAACAAATCGACCACTGAAATCAAAAAGAGGGTGAAATATCCTACAGACATCCCTTTAAGTCAACAATTCCGTGGCCGAAAAATAATGCCGAATGCTGTGAGATATTCTTGAGGCAGAAGGCGAGCTGTTTTTCGAGGGGCAAGCGCGCGGCCTGCCGCTTTTAATTCGCTACAGAGCGACTTTCGATTATTTCAGACAGTCTAGGACCTCTTCCCTTAGCTTGAGCAATAAGGCTTCTACTTCTCTAGCACTCCACTGTTTCTCTCGCCTTTCAACCTTGGCTACATATCTATCCAGAATCGCCTCGATCAATAACACATTCATTGTCTCTACCTCCGCCAGGAGAAATAAATGGAGCAGGCTGGTTTTCTACCGTAACCCTCTTCTCGAAAAGTAGCCTGTCCCTTTTAATTCTCGGCGTCAACATCGAATCGATGGAAACCTAAACCTACGCCGCGCCGATCAGCGGCACGCCGATCTTCCGTCTGGAAGCCGACCTGGCGGTGCCGGCGCGAATCAGCCTCAACTCTTTGCGCGAGCGCTTCGCGGAAATTCAAAAAGAGGAAAACATCGACATCGAACTGACGGCGGCGAAAAGTTAGTCCGGGTTATGCGTGGAGAGAGCGATCTGATGCGGAATGCGAACAGATTGCTTCCTCTGATATCGCTTCGTTTCGTTCCGATGGGGCCGCGTCCTGCATGACACAACAATGCGTGATTGCAAGACCTGGCCCTCAGCACCTTGATTGCACTCATCACCTCATCACTCGTGGCCCCCATCACTCGATAGGTGTTTGGTGCAGGGCGTTTCCCCCAGCACCCCAAATTGGAAACAAAGTCAGAGCGCAGTTACTTCCGCCAGCGAGGCCGTCACGAAGGCGAACGTCTTTTCGTCAACGGAAGTCTGTGCCCTTCACAACCGGGGGCCTCATACGTGTTAGACCCCAGTCCTGGCGATGCTGATAACACGTAAACCAGCGGTCCCGCGCATCCGTTCGTCGCTGTTAGGATCATCCATCATGTGTTTGACGAAGCCCACTGCGCGACCCTCTGAAAACGCGTACGCCCCGGATATTCGGAGCGCCGGGTGGTGCGGTCCGGGGCCATATCCCGGCGAAAGCACGCGCTTCTCCCCAACGACCGCCCAGCAGATCGTGAGCTTCTCGCGGGCTAGGAATTCTCGAAGCAGATCTTCTCGAAGGAGCAGTACGCTCGGACCCTTGGCATGAACGGTTGGATCTTGTGCGACGACTCGGTCGGCGGCATCCACCAAGTCGGCGCCACGCCCGCTCCAGCGGATTCCGAGGCCGGTGATAAGGTCAGCGACGGGGAGACGGAGCGTGTAGCTCTCGTCGACCGAGCAGTCGAAGCCGCTTGATTCGTTCAGATACTCAAACGCTACGGTTCGAATCTTGACTGGGCAGCCGTGGTTCGGCCGGGTCCAGCCGTCATCACCGTAGTACTGCTGCTGAAAGTATCGAGACGCCGGTGCCCAAGCATGCTCGCCGAGGAACATGCGGTAGACTTCGGGCGGATCCGGCATCCAACGGCCCCAAAAGTCAACGCCCTCGGCCCACGTAAGGAAAGATGGTACGTCATCCGCCCGAAGCAGATACCCGTTGCATATGTACCAGATCTCACGACGCTCAACCTCAGTCGATTCCCGATCCGCCGGTGGTTGCTGTTTCCAATTAAAGTAGCCGTAGCCATTAAGCCAGCGTGAGCCGTCATCTGGCTTCGTTACGATAAGCATATCTTCCAGCTTCGGTAAATCGTCGCAATTCACGATCCACTCGCGAGGGTTGTTCATATCTCCCCATTTGTCGTAGCGTGCCGCTGCCCACCATGCCGGCGCGTGGCCATCCCAGGTGGTGCCCCCGCGCAAATATCTCATCGTGTTCGATGGATCAATGTCTCGCAGGTGATCCTGCCAAGGACCTTCGTACGACTGATCGCCCTCTTTTTCCCGGAATTGTTCCCGATATTGGAAATGATCCGAAATGAGTGCCATGATCTCATGGTAAGCGATCCACTGGTACTTCTTGCCGATTCGCTCCGACTTTGAGGCTTCGCGCCCGCTGTATCCAATAGAGAACCGGTCGAAGCGCCCGAAGCGCTTGGTTGTCCATCCCAGGTCGAACACTCGCCACAGGATGTATCGCTGGATCTGACGAAGGTCGAACTGAGGCGGCCGACGGGCCTCATAATCCGATTGCTTTACGTCCCAGATCTCACTTAGCCGCTGCGCATGTTCGTCTGTGAGGACGTCCTCCAAGGCCTCGATTGCCTTCTTCCTCTTCTTCTCTAGCGCCGTAATTTCGGGAGGGCGAGTCTTCTCAAGCTCCTGCCCAACGGACTCCGCATCTGAACCAGCAAGGCTCCCCGACGATCCGTCCTTCTCGCGCTGCGCAAACCAGTCATTAACGAATGTCCACGATGCCACGGTATGAGCCTTATCAGTACTCTCGAACTCTTCCCAAAGCTTTCGCTCCTCCGGTGAGAACTCACTTACCAAAGCCCGCAACTGGTCCTCGACGCTCGGCGGCGGCTTCCACACCGGGTCGGCGAGCCTCAGCGATAAAAAATTAGTCGATGAGGAGTTGGTGCCGATCACGTAACGGGCGAAATCGTCATCCATTACAGAGTTGCCGATACGGTTTCGCGCCCACTCAAGCTCGCGGCTGTCATGCGATCCCTTAGACCAGTCGGGCAGCAGAGGTTTGATTTCCTCGTCGGTGGGAATCGTGGGCCACGTGCTCTTGTACGGTGGGCGAATGCGATCGGGGATCACGTCGATCGCTGACCGAAGAGAGAGCGCACGCTCCACAACGCCCCGTGCATAATCGCGCAGAAGAATGTGTGGAGGGGGGGTGCCCGACGCGAAAACGCGATCGTACACGCACGTTGAGACAGCGCCGACTGCGACAGGATCATGGCATCGCATCACGACTCCGTACGCGACAGCGTAAACGCGCTCGGCGACATACGGATCATCTACGCCGGCGACGCGCTCAACGAGCCGAACAAGCGCCGCCACGCGCCCCGTCAGGAGGCTCACCAAAGCCTTGGTAGCGCGGTCTCGCAGAAACCGATTTGAGGTGGTGAGCATCCAGGCGACCGCGGTGGCGCACAGATCAACAACCTCGTCGTCGATGGACATGTTCGGGTCCACCGAAGACGCCCAGTCCACCAGTCTATCGACAGCTCCATGCGTACGCCACGCGTGGTGCAGGTACACGCTCCACCAAGCATCGCGATCGGGCATGACCTCCCTTCGCAGCCGTCGATCGAGGAACCCGGCATTAAGTGGATGTCCAGGCAAAGTGGCCACGGTGAGCAGCACGTCGAGCGTGTCGTTCACGTCGTGCTCGCTTCGGCAGACTTTGTTTAACACCGCTCGGGTGTCGTCTGAGAAAGCGGAGTACTTGCGCCAGATGAGACTCTGCCGGAACGCACCACCGAACCACCACCGCTTTAGCAAATTTGGGGCGAGCGAGGACAACTCTTGACCCGTTCGTTCAGGAATTTGGATGCACAAAGCTTCCATGAGACTTGGTGAGACAGAGGTTTTCTCATCGGAGATAAACGCCAGAGGACTTCCTCGTGCAAAAGCAGCGGCGGGGTCCCCGATCTCCAGATGTCTGTCCAACAATATCTTAGCAGCGAGGTGATCACCGAAACGCTCGTAACCGACGAATACGACCTCTTCGGCGTTGTCGTCGTAATGCGGCACGGCCTCTTCCACGAGAACACCCTCTACGACAAGCCCTCGGTAAAGGGATCGCTCAAATTCGCGCCCGGGCAGAAAGGCGTTTACGATCTCTGCTGCCTTCGCCAGGGTGAGCCAATGTTGTCCTGAATCTAAGCTGGCCCTGGCAACGGCTTCCAACGATTCACGTACAAGTGGGCTTCGCTGATCGAATCCAAGTGCGGAAGCAAGACGTTCGTTGATGGCTCTGAGGTACAAATCAAAAACGGCCGTGATGCCTTGGAATCCCCGAGGGAGCCGACGTTCTCCCTTCGCATTCAGGCCGCGACACAATGTCTTAAGAAACAGCGGGTTCCGGAACTCCGGCGCAAGAAGCGGGGTCGACGGGAGCTCCAGCCCGTAGTGGACGAAGAATGTCTTCGCGGCATCGTACTCGTGCTCTAGAAATCCCTCGTGTGTCACGGTGGCTGCACGGCTGCGCACGTCCGCGGGAACAACCATTTCTTCATATGAAGACCTAACCGCCAGGACCACGCTGATCCAGGGCGAGCGCTCCAAATACGTCAGAAAGGCCGCAAGATGGGTTGGCCAGATGGTTCGTCCGGCTCCTTCGTTGAGCGCGTCAATTATTAGCAGTGCTCGTAAGCCAGCGGCCTGCGCTGCGGCTTCGAGTGCGCCAACGAACTTCTCGGCCGACAGACTCGCCAAATCCAACTGCCGAAGCGCCTGCGACCAGGGATCATCATTGCTCACGAACCGTTGGCCCATCAGAAGCACCGTTGGGCAACCCTGACCGACGCGCTGGCGTGCAACATCGCAAAGGAGGTGGGTCTTTCCAGTCCCTGCGTTGCCGCGGAGGAGCATCAACGCGCTACTCGCGATGGTATCTGCATGGTCGAGCGACTCACGCGTAGTCCGTAGTTCGGAGATGAGATTGAAGACCCGAATTCGGCAAGCTCGGAAAGGGTTAGTCCGATAGGAGCGTCGATGAGAGTTCGGATCAGTCGGTTCCGGCTTGGCTTCCACCTCCCGTTCACGCTCTCCGAGAACTCGTGAAAGCTCCTCAGCTAGATTTTCTGCAGCGCGGATCTGCTCCGAGATCGCATTGAACGGCAGCGGACCCGTGGGCGACACAATGCTGGCTCCAAGCGCAGCGAGAACCGGCTCGACGTTCGACGAGACGGCGGCCCGCGCGGCATCCACAGTCGGTTCGGCGATGTCCTCCGAATACTCGACTATCCTCAGCTTCTCGCGAATTTTTCGGGAACTCGCCTTCACGCGATCGAAGAAACGATTTGTACGCCCGAATGCCTCGAACTCCCACGCGATAGGGAGGTCAACGTGCACCTCGGGGGTATAGCGTGGTCCCGCAGTGTGCAACGCCTCGTCGAACCTTGCGGTAAACCACGC
>Ga0209342_10004058_pt1 | contig 15295 bp, 9 predicted proteins | sample RifCSP16_2_FD_184023 | JGI IMG/M metagenome (GOLD analysis project Ga0209342, IMG submission 184023) | Soil microbial communities from Rifle, Colorado - Rifle CSP2_sed 16_2 (SPAdes) (version 2) | ecosystem: Environmental > Terrestrial > Deep subsurface > Rock core/Sediment | place: Rifle... | reverse complement strand
CCAGGATAAGGAGATCGATTTTCTACTGCGAAGTAAAGTTTTTTCTGCTCCAAGAATAAGACCGGGTCGTCGCATCTGATGGCGGTCCGTAAAAGCCCGCAGGCGTCCAGGGCGGTGGAAGGCAATACTACTCGTAGCCCAGGTATGTGCGTGAAAATCGATTCCCGGGACTGGGAGTGATAGATTGAGCCACCCCCCAAGTAGCCGCCATAAGTGGTGCGGATGACAATCGGGCAGGAAAAGTCATTATTGGTCTTCCAGCGGGTTAAGGCTAATTCATCGTGAATCTGATTCATAGCCGGCCAGATGTAGTCAATGAACTGGATTTCTCCTACATACTTTATACCGCGATAGCCTAAGCCGACTCCGACTCCCACAATAGTTGCCTCAGCTAAAGATGAATTGAAAACTCTTAAGGAACCGAATTTTCTCTGCAATCCTTTGGTCACTTTGAAAACTCCACCCTTGCCCGGGACTTTGTCAATCTCTTCTTCTTTGGTGCAGTCTGCCACATCTTCACCGGAGATTACTATTTTAGGATTGCGGGCCATCTCATCTGTCAGAGTCCGGTTAATCATGGTGGCCATATTCAAAGGCTCCCCTTCAAGTTGAGGCGGAGTGGCAAATTTATCTGAGGTGGGGTCGACCTCTGGAGAGTAGATGCAGGTTGTTACATCTCCGGGAACAATCTTTTTCTGCTCCAAAGCCCGGTCGGCTGCGTCTGAGACTTCCTGCTCGATCCGATTTTTGATTTGGTCTAATTCTTTCTGGCTGAAGATGTTTTCTTCTACTAAAAAAGTTTCCAGGCGCAAAATCGGATCTTTTTTCCGATCTGCTTCCAATTCTTTCTGGGTGCGGTAGTCCTCCTGCCGGTCGGATTCAGAATGGGGATCTAAGCGGATCAGGTGGGCATGCACCAGGGCCGGTCTTCTTTCCTTGCGGACAAGCTGAATTACCTCCTGCATCACGGTGTAAGATTGGATGAAATCACAGCCATCCACTTCTCTGACTAACATTAAAGGCTCAAAACCTCGCAAAAGCTTGGAGATGCTCCCTCCGGCAGTCTGGGCTTGAATGGGAACGGAGATGGCGTATTGATTATCTTCTATTAAAAAAATCACCGGCAGAAGATTTTTACCCAAGGGAATCCCGGCTCGATTTAAGGCTTCCCAAAATTCCCCTTCTGAAGTAGAACCCTCCCCTCCACAGACCAAGACCACTTCATCCTCATTGAAGAATTTTTGCCGGTCTGGAATGCTTTCAATCTGCTGATAGAGCTGCCCAGCCAGGGCTGCCCCTACTCCCCGGAGATACTGGGAGCCGACTGGTGACAGAAAAATCCTGATATGCCGCTCTTTGTTAGTCCAGTGATAGGGCATCTGCCGGCCGCCAGTACAGGATTTTTCTGCGGCCATGCCCTCCACAAAACAGTCATAAGCAGTTACCCCCCAGCTGACCGCTAAGGCCTTATCCCGATAGTAGCCGATGATCCAATCGTAACCAGGTTTAAGCTGCATCCCGGCTGCAGTTAGAATCGCCTCGTGCCCGGATCCGGACATCTGAAAATAGACTTTGGCCTGGGCCTTGAGAATCTTCTCTCTTTTGTCAATGGCCCGGGAGGTCATCATCAACTGATAAGCTTCCAAGAGAGTATCTTTGCTTAACTTGGTCTGATTCTTGGGGGCTAGAACTACCTGGTTTATGGCAACTGCCAATTTTCCTCCTTTTATCTATTCAATTCTGCGACAGTCTGGTACAAATATTTTAACCCAGCCTCTAAATCCGAAAGAGACAATCTTTCATTGTGCCCGTGCATCCGGGAGAGATCGTCTTCATCTAGGGGAAAGGGCAGAATCCCGTAAGTGGGAATCCCTTTAGCCCGCAGATAAGCCGCATCAGTAGCCCCGGTGGACATAAAGGGAACTGTTACCGCCTCTGGCCAGAGCTTTTTGCCAACTTTCTCCATAACTTGGAATAATTCTGTTTCCACTGGCGATGCCGGCGTATCCGGATGCTCGGCACGGTCGTACACGATCTCAATACTGGTGTCAGAAATGACTTTTCTTAGCTCTTCGACAAAATCTTCCACATTCTCTTCCGGCAAAAGTCGCACGTTTAGGTTCACCTCCGCTTCAGAGGGGATGACATTGCTTCTGATACCAGACTTTAAGATAGTGGGGGAAATCGAATTGCGCATGGTAGAGCCTAAGATGGGGTTCTTCTTACTCAGTTGCGTGGCACAGAAGGCTCCTAACTCCGGATGCTCGAGGTTTTCCAGGTAAAAACTGTCTGGAAAGGACGCTGATCTGGTCAAGCCTTTGAAAAAAGCCCGGGTGGTCTGGTTTAATTTGACATTTGGCTGCCATTCTGAAAGTCTGGCCAAGGCTTTACTCAGCCTGAAAATAGAGTTGTCCGGCAAAGGGACCGAAGCATGCCCAGGAGTCCCTTTAGCGACCAATCTTATATTAACCGGCACTTTTTCGGCATTCTGGATGCCGACGAAAGCAACCTTACCGGTGTGCTCATCTATAATTATGCGGCCCCCTTCGTTAATGACAAACTCCGCCTTGATTTTCTCCAGATGCCGGTTCACCAAAAAATCAATCCCCATCCTTCCGCCGGCTTCTTCATCAGCACACAGAAGCAGAATCAGGTTTCTTTTTAGGGGCGCTTTCTTTCTGGCAAATTCCAAGAGAACTAACAGCTCACAAGCCGCCATCCCTTTGTCATCAATTGCTCCCCGGCCATAGATGTAATCATCTTTGATTGTCCCGGAGAACGGGTCAGATGACCATTTATCTTTTTCTACTCCGACCACATCTAAGTGAGCCATCAAGACCAGAGGCTTCTTAGAGCCATCCCCTTTCAGCCGGGCAATGATGCTGGCTCTTCCGGGCTGGGATTCGACAATTTGGTAAGGGATTTTCTCCTTATCTAAAATCTTGGCCACATACTTGACCGCCTCTATCTCATTTCCGGGCGGGTTGACGGTGTTGATTTTAATCAGGTCGACTAAGAGACCAATTGCTTCTTTGCTCAATTCATTATATTCAGGCATACTTGCCGTATCTCCTTGTTTAACAAACGCTAAGATACAAATCAGACCAATGATAGCAACCAAACCCATCCATCCGCCCAATTTAGTCTACTAGCCCCAATTGTAAAGAGTTTTTTCTTCTCCACAACCAGGTAACCACAGCTTGCCTCGGACGTTTTTTGTTCCCTCTCCCAAGAGGAGAGGGTTCATCCTGAAGGGTTCACCCTGAAGGGTTAGGGTGGGGTTAGTTAAAGGCCGTCATTGCGACCTCCCCGACCTGTCGGGGGGCGTGGCAATCCCATATAGAAAAATGAAAAGCAGATCCTTCGCTTCCTTCGACTCCGCTCAGGACAAGTCGCTCAGGATGACAAAAACAGGGCTGCTGTCATTCTGAGTCGTCCCTATAATATCGGAGGACGAAGAATCTGCTCTTACTTTCCACTTTCAATAACCGGTACAGTTATCGCCATTTGTCCTGAACAAATGTTCCGTTCGTAGCGTCCGAGCTGGCCTCGGACGACTCTAAGTTTCTCCGTCATCGCCAGGAGTAAACCACGTGGCCATCCCACTAAGAGGAGAACTCACCTCTCCCCAGCCCTCTCCTCTTAGGAGAGAGTTAAGGAGAAGTAAGTAGATATTAACCCACTGCGTAGGCGGGGTTCATCCTGAAGGATTCACTCTGAAGGATTAGGGTGAGATTAGTCAAAGGCAGTCATTGCGAGGAGAGCCGATACACTCGTCCTGAGTGTAGTCGAAGGATCGGCTCGAGGTGGCAATTCCCTTGAATTGGCTCCGCCACATAACCTGGGACTGCCACGCCCCGACTTCGGTCGGGGCTCGCAGTGACTATTCTCATCCGTAGGCGGTGTTCATCCTGAAGGTTTTTTCTACCCCGCCTCTTCACCAATTTTTAATTGACTTTCCCCTCATCTCCTGTATAATTGCTCTATTTTATAAAAGCTATCCTGGCATTTAATAGAAAAATGACAGCAAGTATTCTTTCAGCACTCAACACATCATGAAAGCCCCTATCTCATCCCACTGGCAAACCCTAACCTTAAAACAGGCCTGGTTGCTGCTTCTCTCCGGACTCATTCTGGAAATTCCCATCCGCTGGATAGTCCGGCCGGACATGCTCCACCTCTATCCTGATACTTTCTGGTTCAGCCTGCCTCTACGTCTATCAATCGAAATCGGTTTCGTACTCTATGTCTTAGCAGTGGCTCAGATAGGAGGGATTGGGCTTCCTGGCATTGGGGTACCCCCTCGGCGCTGGACTAAATTTGAATGGACAGCTTTGGCCATAGTTGGAATTATCGAAATGATAGTGGTTATTTCCATTGCCGGTCCCCGCTGGCCCAAAATCTTTGGGGCCGGCTGGGGGGCCGAAGGAGTAGTCCGACTCATCGAAGAATTCCTCTTTGGCTTCAATCAGGAAGCGGGCTTTCGCTGCCTGATTATGACCGGCCTTTTGAGATTAAAAGGCTTCTGGTGGGCCACTATTCTAAATACTCTTATCTTCTTAATTGGGCCTCTGCATGGGCCCGGTTTAATCGAGATTGGCGGCCGCAACCTGCTCGGAGCGTCTTTTGAGGGGGTGGGGATTGTTGTGACTGGTCTGTTCTTTTCCTGGTTGCGTTACCGTTCAGACAATGCCCTTTTAGTCTGCATCCTCCACGGCCTGGTCAACGGCTTCCTCAACGGCTCCGGCCTAACTCTCCGCGCCCACCGTTAGCTTCCATAAAAAAGCCTTAGTCTCAGGTTGCCCTCAAGGTGGGAAAATCTTTTGTAGCGTCCGAGCTCGTCTCGGGCGGCCTTCATTCCCTCTTCTCTTGGGAGAGGGCAAGGGAGAGGTAAGTTTCATTGATCTTTTTGGTAGGCAGAGTTCATCCTGAAGGGTTTTCTTACCCCGCCTCTTTTGCCAATTTCATTTGACAACCCCAGCACCTCACCTATAATTCACTCACTGAATCAAGAGAGAATGAAATGAATAAAATTTTGCCCCCTTTCGTATTCTTTATAGTTGTTTTGACTCTGACAACCTTCACCCAATTCGGCAACACTCAGAATCAAACTCCGCCAGTTTCTCCGGAAACTCAGGCCTGCCTCGACTGCCACTCTACCATCAACCCCGGCCTGGTCCAGGACTGGCTCTCCAGCCGGCACGCCAAGACCACCCCCAAGCAAGCTTTAGAAAAACCCAAATTAGAGCGGCGAGTAACCGCTGAAACATTTCCGACTAATTTTGAGAACGTGGCGATCGGCTGTTTTGAGTGCCATGGCCAGAATCCTGAGTTACATAAAGACAACTTCGAGCACTTTGGCTACAAGATAAACATCATAGTCTCTCCCAACGACTGCAAAACCTGCCATATTACTGAATACGAGCAGTACTCCAACTCCAAGAAAGCCTTAGCCTTAGATATTCTGAGAAAGAATCCTATCTTTCATACTCTGGTCGAGACCGTGACCAGCAACAAAGAAGTCAAGGATAACAAAATCATCCAGCTCCAATCCTCTCATTTTTCCAAAGGTGAGACCTGCTACGGCTGTCATGGTACAGAAGTAGGAGTCAGTGGTATGCGGACGGTGCAGACTGACTTAGGTGAAATCCAGGTGCCGGTCTTGACTGACTGGCCCAATCAAGGGGTAGGCCGAATCAATCCAGATGGGAGTAAAGGAGCCTGTACTGCCTGCCATCCCCGGCACAGCTTTTCCATAGAGATTGCCAGGAAGCCTTACACCTGCTCGCAGTGCCATTTAGAGCCTGACGTGCCAGCCTATAACGTCTACATGGAGAGCAAGCATGGCAACATCTTCGCCTCCAAAGAGAAAGAGTGGAACTGGGAAGCTGTTCCCTGGAAAGTGGGGGTAGATTTCAGGGCGCCAACCTGTGCGACCTGCCACAACAGCTTAATCGTCTCTCCAGACGGAGAAGTGATTGCCGAAAGGACCCATGATTTCGGCGATAGATTATGGGTCAGGCTCTTCGGTTTAATCTACGCCCACCCCCAGCCTAAATCTCCAGAGACTTATTTGATCAAAAATAAAGACGGCTTAGCATTACCGACTACATTCACCGGAGAATTGGCTACTGAACATTTGCTCAGTATAGAAGAGCAGAAAACTAAACAGGACAAAATGCGCAAGGTCTGTTTATCCTGCCACTCTTCCAGCTGGGTCAATGGCCATTTTGAGAAATTAGACTCGACCATAGTGGAGACTAATCAGATGACTTTAGCCGCTACCCGTTTACTCCAAAAAGCGTGGGACAAAAAATGGGCTGACCCAGCCAATCCCTTTGATGAAGCTATCGAGCAGAAATGGGTGGCCCAGTGGCTTTTCTACGCTAACTCCGTCCGCTATGCTTCGGCAATGTCCGGGCCGGATTATGCGGCTTTTAAGAACGGCTGGTGGGAGCTGACCAAGAATCTGCAGGAGATGTCGGACTGGCTGAAAACTCAAGAAAAGAAAAAATAGAATTTTTTCTTTCGTAGCGTCCGAGCTGGCCACGTACGACTCTAAGTTTCTCCGTCATTGCCAAGAGTAAACGACGTGGCCATCCCACTAAGAGGAGAACTCACCTCTCCCCAGCCCTCTCCTACAGGAGAGGGGGTTTAGTCTCCTCCCCTAGAGGGGTTCATCCTGAAGGATTCACCCTGAAGGGAGGACTAAGGAGGGGTCATATCATGATAGCTGCAGTCATTGCGAGGAGAGCCGATACACTCGTCCTGAGTGTAGTCGAAGGATCGGCTCGACGTGGCAATCCCATTGAACTGGCTCCGTCTTTTAACAACGGGACTGCCGCGCTTCCTTCGACTTGGCTCAGGACAAGTCGCTCGCAGTGACAGCCAATAAAGAGGGCGCGGATTATCGCTTGAAGCGGCGGCGCAGGGCAAATATTATGGAAGACAGCACACTCCTACCGGTATCGCATCCCATGGTCCACCCGGCTTGTTGAAAATGTAGTTGACCCCTCGAATGACATCAGCCAGAGTCACGGTACCACTTCCATCCCAGTCTCCGCGACAGAGTAAGCCGGAGAGCCAGCATAGAGGTAAAGGGGTACAACCAGGTTTGTTGAAAATGTAGTTGACAATAGCGATAGGGTCTGATAAAGTATAAGTGCCGCTGGAGTTGGCGTCTCCAGGCTTGCCAGCACACGCCGAGAACTGCCAGGTTTGTGTTGACCAGGTAGCGCCACAACCATCATCTGCACGGACTTTCCAGTAGTAATTACCGAACTCCAACGTATCAGTACACTGGCTGACTGGCAAAATATCAATGATTGTAGAATCAGGGTTAAAGGTGGGGGAAGTGCTTTGGTTCAAATGGTACGTAACCGTGTCTCCGGGGTCAGCAGCGTTTTCCCAGTCAAAAGGTATAATGGGGGTAAGGAAACTGTTGTCTGCGGGTGCGGTCAGGGAAAAAGCACTCGGCAGAGTATTCGTGGTTATTGTCCACGTTGCAGTGTCAGCATCCGTAAGATGCCCGTCTGTTACCGTATAAATATAACTATACATTCCGGCCGAAGGAGCGTAGATTTTGGCAATCGCAGACAGGGGCGACAAACCCTTCACAGTAGTAATGCCTGGTCCTGATAAAGTAATTGAATCGAAGGCATCAGAATCAAAGGCTGTAACCGTAAACCGAATAGTGTCAGGGTGGCAAAAATATTTGGATGAATCAACCGCTGCCACGACTGGCGGATAATCCTGCCAATACTTAATGGTGGCATAGTCATAGCTTGTACCCCCTCCGTCGCTGTAGCCTGTGATATAGACATTGCCAAAGTTATTTGCGGCTATGCCCAGAGCGACATCGTTTATCCCCGCCGGTCCGTTATATTTCTGAACCCAGCACTGATTTCCACTGGAATCATACTTTACAGTCGCATAGTCCCAACCCGTGCTGCTACTATAACTCTGGCCTGTCACGTAGACATTGCCCGCATTATCAATGGCTATGGCTGTGGCTTCGTCATGGTTGCTCTCCGGTCCATCATATCTTCTGACCCAGGCAGTGTCTCCATTAGAACGATACTTGATTGTGGCATAATCTTCGTTTGTGCCACTACCCACGCTATAACCAGTGACATAGACATTGCCATCAGCATCCACTGCTAGAGCCTTGGCCTCATCATTAGAATTTCCTGGTCCATTATACGTTTTTTGCCACTGCCCTGTCCCATCTGATGCATGTTTTGTCGTGATGTAGTTAGTACCGCTTCCCACTCTTCCTGTGACATAGACATTCCCAGCGGCATCCGTAGCTAAATCATAAGGGTAATCGTTATAATTTCCCATCGGAGAGCCAAAATATCTAACCAAGAGCGGGTTCCCGTTGGGATCATACTTCACAAGCCCGATAGCCCTGTTAATTGGCGCGGGACTTTGCGACATTTTGCACTGGCCAACGACAAAGACGTTGCCCGAATTATCCACGGCTATGGCACTGGCTGTATCGTCCCCATTGGCTGGCCCATTAAATTCTTGAGCCCAAGCCGCCCCTCCGCCAGGAAGATACTTCAGCGTAAAATAGTTAATGTTATTGTTTCCCGGGTTGAAGGCAAAGCCGGTCACATAGACATTGCCGGCCGCATCTGCGGCGATATCTTTGGCCATCTCTGTGAATCCCCTATTGAACGGTATCAGCCAAAGTTGATTACCGGCTGGATCGTACTTGATGGTGACATAATCAAAGGCTCCGCCGATATTGCTATAGCCGGTCACGCAGACATTGCCCAAACCATCCAAGGCAATAGCTACCGACACATCTGTTCCGGCTGGGCCGGCGTATGTTCTCACCCACGCTTGGGTTCCATCAGAACCGTACTTTACGGTAGCATAATCAGGAGTTGGGCCCGTGCTTATTGTCCCTGTGACATAGACATTGCCAGAACCATCTACTACCATGGCGTGGGCTCGATCATCGCCGTTGACCGGTCCGTTAAACCGTCTCAACCAGGTCGTATCAACCTGCTGAGCCAACACCGGCAATACACAGAAACAGACGAACACCACTACTAGCATAAACATCTTTTTCATGACTTCCTCCCTTTCTTGCTTCTAGTGTTCTCGGTTACATCAACTATTAATAACCCCCCCTTACCACCTGTCATAGACATTCATGATCCCTCCTTGCTCTTATTGTTCCGTGATGATTCTGCAATCAAATTGTCATTCGTCTAAAGTGAGATTGTCACGGATAGTAACTCTGCCCCCACCGTCATTTATAATTAGGTATTTCAAAACCGACTTGTCAAGAGAAATTCTTCACAATGGTGCGTTTACTCGGTAGCCCCAGGTTGCCTCAACCTGGGATTAATCCCACCTTGAGGGTTCATCCTGAAGGTATTACCCTGAAGGGAAAGGTGGGTCTAAATAACTTTCCTTCAATCCAAAATTGTTGCACGTGAAACATTTCTTATAGCAGATTGATTCCCAATAGATTATAAATCCAAACTCAGAATAAGACGAGCTGAAATCCCTAAACTATTTGTGAAAAATGAAGATTTTTCTTGCTTTCCAGTTTCGTCCAGTGTACGTTAGCGCCCTGAAGCGATGATGGACCAAAACTCGAGGGGATTTTGGGGAAGATCATAGCCATCGCCAATCAAAAAGGCGGGGTTGGCAAGACCACAACTGCTATCAATCTGGCAGCAGCTTTGGCTGTGGCAGGCCAGAAGATTCTTTTAGTGGATATCGACCCTCAGGCTAATACCACCTCCGGCCTTGGATTCGACAAGCACAAGATTGAGAAATCAATCTACGAGCTTTTGATTAACTACTATCCCACTTCTGAGATCATCCAGAAGACCTCGGTCGACAATCTGGACCTGATTCCCTCCACCCCTAATCTGGTTGGCGCTGAGGTGGAGTTAATTACGCTGGACCACCGGGAGAAAAGACTCTCAATTGCTTTGCAGTCAGTCAAGGAGAACTACTCTTATATTTTTATCGATTCTCCACCATCTCTGTCGCTTCTGACTCTTAACTCCCTTTCCGCAGCAGACTCGGTCTTGATTCCGATCCAGTGTGAGTACTATGCCTTAGAGGGTTTATCCCAGTTAATCGAGACCTACAAGCTGGTCAAACGGCATCTGAACCCGAACCTGGAAATCGAAGGAGTCCTTTTGACGATGTATGATCCCCGCTTAAACTTAGCCAAGCAGGTCTCTGAAGAAGCTCGCAAGTTCTTCGGAGACAAGGTGTACCAGACCGTCATCCACCGAAATGTAAGGCTTTCTGAAGCACCATCTTTCGGAAAGCCAATTATTCTGTATGATGTCTCATCCCAAGGAGCAGAAAACTATCTTAACTTAGCCAAGGAGATCTTAAATGGAAAAACGCTTAGGTAGAGGCTTAGAAGCTCTGATTTCTTCCTCAACCGGAGAAGAAAGCCAAAAGAGTTATGATTTAATCTTTGTCTCTCAGATTGTGCCCAATCCCTATCAACCCAGAACAGAGTTTGACGGATTTAAATTGGCTGAACTGGCACATTCTATTAAACAGAGGGGTCTAATCCAGCCCATAGTCGTCCGGCAGAAAGATGACCAATACGAGCTGGTAACCGGAGAAAGAAGATGGAGAGCCGCTAAGTTAGCCGGCCTGGAAAAAATACCAGCCATCTTAGCAGAGAGACTCTCCAAAGAGGCCTTGATAGAGATGAGCCTAATTGAGAATCTGCAAAGAGAGGACCTCAATCCAATTGATAAAGCAACCGGATTCAAAACGCTAATGGAGGAGTGTAATCTAACTCAGGAAGAGATAGCAGATAAATTAGCCCAGGACCGCTCGGTTATTGCTAACACCTTAAGGTTATTGAGCTTACCAGATAGAGTGAGAGATTGGCTAAAAGAAGGAAAGATTACAGAAGGTCACGCTCGTGCCATTCTGTCAGTAAAAGAGCCAGAATTTCAGGAACGGATAGCAAGTCAAATTGTCAGAGACGACCTGACAATTAGGCAGGTTAATGAGATAATATATGGAAAACAGAGAAGAAAACTGGTTATCAAATCGCCGGACAAGACCCATACGGCTATCACTCAGGTGGAACTGAAGCTGAAGCAATTCTTCGGGACGAGTGTGAGAATAAAGAAGGGGAAAAGAAGGGGGAAGATTGAAATCAGCTTTGCCAGTGATAATGAGCTGAATAGGATATTGGATTTGTTGAAGGTGTATGTGTGAAAATATTTTTGTTCAAGATGGGCAGTGATTGAGAGTATGAATATAATTCTTGTGATGCAAGCAAAACGATCGCCTAACAAGGTGTTTGTGGCTCACTTCGGCCGCCCAAATTTTGCTTAGCAAAACTTCACAAACACCGAACCCGTTAGTTGCAATTGCTCGTTCATTCATTTAACAGGGAAGGAGAGAATATCATGCACTACACCCAATTGCTTTTGATGACTTCCTTCGTGTCTATCGTTCTGGCAAGCGAGTCGGCGGCTCAGCGGGTTCATGCAAACAGACCTTACCCTGGTTATATTCAGTATTTTGCCGGGAGCGATGAGGAGGCATGGACTTGGCAATACCCTGTCCCCCAGGGAAACACCATCCGGGCAGTGCGTTTTTCTCAGGCTACAGGGATTGCGGTGGGTGACCATGGCACCATCGTCCGCACGGAGGACCGAGGCCTCTCTTGGAGTTTTGTGGCCAACTCCTTCGCCCAGCAGATCCAGGGTCTGTGCCATCTGTCGGGGAGCAAATGGCTGGCCGTGGGAAGAGAAGGCCTCATTCTCGCGAGTGCTGATGATGGTCGCACCTGGAACCGCTGCCAAACCGACAATCGAGCCGACCTGTTTGCTGTTGCGTTCTCCGGCGCTGAGATTGGCGCGGCCGTCGGCTCAGCCGGAACCATCCTCTGGTCCAATGACGGCGGGATCTCGTGGATCCTCAGGAGCAGCGGGGTTAAATCCGATCTCCGCGCGATCGTCTTTCTGACTGCTGAGAGGGCAGTCGCCGTGGGAAAGGATGGCGTAATTCTAAAGACGGCAAACTCCGGAGAAACATGGGGCCGGAAATACGGGGATATGGACCTTTTCGCCGTAGAATTCACGGACGAAAACAACGGATATGCGGCAGGAGGGAATCTTGGCTACCTGAAAAACAGGCGGATAATTTTGCGCACGACGGACGGTGGAGAAAGCTGGCAGCCACAACATAAGGAGTGGGGTTCTGTTCTCTACGGTCTGACTCTGATCGGTCAAGGGGATCTCTTGGCCTGCGGCCAAAAGGGGACGCTCCTCCGCAGCGCGGACGCTGGAAACAAGTGGACCTCCACTGAATCCGCCACTGAGCGCAATTTGTCCTCGATAGCGCTTTCGGGGAAGGAGGGAGTCGCTGTCGGAAGCTATGGTACGATCGTTAGTACTGTGGATAGCGGTAGAACATGGACATCTCAACTTCCCGACAAAGAAAAATCCCTGTCCTCCATTAGTTTTGCGGATCCGGAACACGGGCTGGCTGCGGGATGGGATGGATTGCTTTTCTGGACAAGTGATGGTGGCATTACTTGGACGAATTCCAAGACGCTTCCCGGTAGAAATATCTGGAGCGGTTGCCTTGTGAATCCTGGAAAGGCTGTTGTGCTCGGTAAAGGAGGTGTTGTTTTTCTGACTGCTGATACGGGAGCCACTTGGGAGCAGGTAGCAACAGGCAGGGACTATAGCCCAAGTCGAATGAAATTCCTGGACGAAAATTTGGGTGTGGCAGTTGGGTATTCAGCCATTCTCGTCACCGAAGACGGGGGAAAAACCTGGACAAGATGCTCCATACCGAAGAACCTTGGTGATTGCTATTTGAGGGGCATCGCCTACGCCGATAGAGGGCGATGGATTGCGGTGGGCTATCTGGGGGTGATCCTCGCGAGCGAAGACGGTGGCCATAGCTGGATATCTCGGGAGAGTCCCACAAAAAAAACCCTGAACGGAGCGGCGTGGAGTGATACACGAACAGTCACTATCGTGGGAGATGGTGGACTTATTTACCAGTCAGTTGACGGTGGTAATTGGGTGGAGAGAAAAAGCGGAACAACGAACAGGCTGTATGCCGTTGACTTTGCAACCTCAACGACCGGTTTTGTGGCAGGAGAATTTGGAACAATTCTCCGCACGGACGATGGTGGGCACACATGGAAACCGGAGAACAGGCATACTCTCAACCACCTATACGACCTAACATGCTCTGGTGGGCGGGTTCTGGCGGTCGGGTGGAATTCCACCATCCTGCACCGCCAGGTCGAGAATCTAAAAGGAGGTGACGAATAACTTGCCGAAAATCACATCCCTCGCCGAACCAACCCAATTGCATGAAAGAATTCTGGTGATAGACATTCTCCGGGGTTTTGCCTTGTTGGGGATTCTTCTGGTGAACTTCACCGGGGCGGAGATCGCTCGCACGGGACGCCTTGATGATGAAGTGCGACGTCTACTCGATTTTCTCATCAGTTCAAAATTCTATACTACGTTCTCCTTTCTGTTCGGGCTCGGGTTTGCGCTCCAGCTTCTTCGCGCTCGGCAGAGGGAAAGCCGCATCGTTCCTGTCTATCTCCGGAGAATGGTGGCTCTCTACCTCATTGGACTATTTCATGCGATCCTGATCTGGAATGGTGATGTCTTGCTTTACTACGCAGCCATGGGTTTCTTGCTAATCCTGTTCCGCAGTTTGCCTCAAAAGCTCCTGTTAGCTTTCGTTATCTTGAGCCTTGCTTTTGAATTTTGGACGTCTCTTCCAAGCAGTCCATCCATGAAGATAAGCGGTCTCCTGCCTAGCAGATACACTCCGGAAATGGAGCAACAGAAAGAATTGGACCGCACGCTGGACTATGAGAAGAGTCGTGAAGCATGGCAGAATCATACCCTATCGACACGATCGGGAACCTATGTTGAAGCTGTCAAAGCCCGGTTTCAAGTTTGGATAACAGGGAGAGACTTCCTCTGGAGCTACTTCTGGGCTACTGCCTTTGCTATGTTCCTCCTTGGGTTGTATGCGGGGAAAAAGGGAATTTTCCACGATCTTGTTCGCCGACAAAGACTTCTTCGCTGGACAATGTGGACCACGCTTCCGTTTGCGTTCAGCCTTAATCTGATCTCTGCATATGGGCCGTACGTCTTGGGGCGTTTTTATCAGCAGATCCCTGATTGGGGATTCAGCCTATTGTATGTTCTAGCGGGTCCACTCGGTTCGCTTTTCTATGTTTCCGCTCTTCTTCTCTTGTTCGTCAAGAGTGAGCGTTGGATGCGGAGACTGAGTTTTCTCCGCTGGGTTGGACGAATGCCTTTGTCAATCTACCTCATGCAATCCATTATCGGCACGATGGTCTATTATGGCTATGGGCTGGGTATGTATTCCCGCCTGAGCTACCTGGTGGGTCTTCTGCTCACGCTTGCCGTGTTTGCGCTGCAAATTCCGTTGAGTCGCTGGTGGCTGTCGAGGTTTCAGTTCGGTCCTTTTGAGTGGTTGTGGCGGTCCCTTACCTACGGCAAACCCCAGCCCGTGCTAGTGCGCCGGGTGAGGCCGGCGGAACCCACATAGCGAAGTGCTTATGCCCGATTCAACTAGACAACCCGTCACGGACTATTATTGGGATAAATTGACAGGTAAGGAAGAAATGCTTAAGAGATTCGTCAGGTTACAAGAAGCTCTTCTCCAAAGTAAGTGATTTGTTGTTAGGCTGGCCCTAATTGTTTGATTGGCGGGGTTAGGAAAGCCCGCCAACTACAGTTGAGAGATGTGGTACGGGAAAGCAGATTGCTTCGTCATCCCGATATAATCGGGATTCCTCGCAATGACTGCAGGGAATAACCGTCCGAGGCAAGGCTCGGACGCTACAAAAGATGAAAGCAACCTCACCCTCGCCCTCTCCTGTAGGAGAGAGGAGAAGCAGACTAACCCCTCCTTTGCCCTCCCTTCAGGGTGAACCCTTCAGGATGAACCCCTAAGAGGAGAGGGAACAGGGATTGGAGGATTTTTCTCTTATAATGGACGCGGTGCAGAAAAACAGATTGCTTCGGGGTTTGGTTCGACTTCGCTCACCATGAATCACCCCTCGCAATGACGGCGGACAAAAGCAGATTGCCACGTTGAGCCGATATATCGGCTCTCCTCGCAATGACAGACAAAGAGAAAGGCAGATTGCTTCGTCGCTTACGCTCCTCGCAATGACTGCTTCGGGTGATGTCATTGCGAGCCCCGACAGGTCGGGGCGAAGCAATCTGTAGTTCTATAGAGAACAACCATGCAGAAATGCTACTTC
>Ga0209342_10004057_pt1 | contig 15300 bp, 21 predicted proteins | sample RifCSP16_2_FD_184023 | JGI IMG/M metagenome (GOLD analysis project Ga0209342, IMG submission 184023) | Soil microbial communities from Rifle, Colorado - Rifle CSP2_sed 16_2 (SPAdes) (version 2) | ecosystem: Environmental > Terrestrial > Deep subsurface > Rock core/Sediment | place: Rifle... | reverse complement strand
AAGGCCATGGTGTGCATCGGCAACCATGATGAGCGATACCAGAGGCGAGCCTACCGCTACGGCATTCCATCATGCCTGCTCAAGTCCTATCAGGAAGTATTCAACACTCCTGGCTGGGACTGGCAACCTGAGTTCAAGATCGATGGGGTGCTATACATACATGGCACCGGTTCTACTGGCAAAGATGCAGCGATGAACCTTGCACTCCAGCGGAGGATGAGCACAGTACAGGGTCATACTCATAGTTATGCGGGCTGCAAATGGCATGCAAATCCTGACTCTCTCATCTTCGGGATGAATGTAGGATGCGGAATCGATATCGATTCGTATGCATTCGAGTATAGCAAGCCCTTCCCTGTTCGCCCTGTGTTAGGTTGCGGGGTGGTGATCGATGGCACGGCTATGTTCATCCCCATGCCATGCAGCAAGGGTCAACGTTACCACCGGGGCGAGCATGGACAAGATACAGAGACGTAAGGCTCAGCACCGCCAGCAGAAATTGTACCCTAAGGCGTACCGGGCGGCTGCCAAGGCTGCCTACGCCCAGCGGTATCTCAAGAGGGCGGCATGGCTGGCGAGGATCAAGATGGCCAGTGGGTGTGTGGATTGCGGATACAACACGAACCCCATCCCGCTAGAGTTCGACCATCTACCGGAGCGCGGGAAGAAGCGCTTTACTATCACGCATCAGATCGCTAATTATTCATTGGCTATCCTCAAGGCTGAGATTGCCAAGTGCGAAGTGGTCTGTGCAAATTGCCATAAGATACGCACAGCCAAGCGTAGGAAAGGAGAGGCAGTGAGTCCAGTGGTTATGACGCCGCCCGATGATGACAATCAACGGGAAGCAGGCGATACACCAGAGGAGTATTCGAGTGCCTGGGAAGAGTACATCGAAGAAGACGGAACCGAGTAAGGATCAATCGATCCGAACGTCTGGTCTATTACAGGCCATCATCAATAGTGGTGCGCCTATGAGTGAGTGGCAAGTTAGACTTCGCTATGCTCTGCGATTGCAGAATGCATTTGCGCTGCTGCTTGCAGGAAACAAGGTGGCCATGCCACCACTACCCAAGGAGTTGACACATGCCGAAGGGTAACACCAAGGCCGAGATCACCAAGATCAAGCGGATTCGCACGCCCCGTGGCGTTGCTGCGTTTGCATACCTCCAGAAGCCGGATGACTCATTCGGTAAGAACCGCTATCGTATTGATATGTTCTGGCCTGACTACAAGGAAAACCCGGAGTTCACTGAGTTTCTCAAGACTCTGAGCAAGATGAATGCCGATTTCCTCAAGGGGCTCAGCCGTAAGGCTACCAAGGTTCCGGGATGCATGAAGGTCACGGATGCCAAGCTGGCTGAGTTGGTTGGTGTGCCTGTGGGCACCCCGCATATGTCTTTTGAGACGAATGCCGATACGGCTAAGGGGCCGATCCCGGTGTTCAATGCCAAGGCAGAGCGTGAGGATTCCCTCTTGGTCTACGGCGGAGATATCGTCCGGGTTGAGACTACCATCTCTGGTTGGGAACTGCCTACCGGAGCCGGGATCAAGGGCTACCTGAATTCGGTCCAGCTTCTCAAGTCCAATTGGGCTGGTGGTGCCGGCTCCACGTTCGAGGCCGAGCAGGACTTCCTGGATGAGGATGCGCCTGAGGCTAACGATGACGTGGCCGATGCCTTGGAGGAGGAAGACGAGTCCCCTTTCGAGGAAGACGAAGCCTCCGAAGAGGAGACGCCACCCGTGAAGAAGTCTGCCCGTGGTGCGAAGAAGTCCACGACTTCGACACCAGTGACTGCCTCGCCTAAGAAGGGGCGGCCTGCGGGTTCTAAGAACAAGCCCAAGGTTGAGGAACCTGTTGAAGAGTCGGACGAGTCGAGCGATGACGACGATCCGACCCTCGGCCTTCTGTGAAGTACAGACGGCTAGGCCGCAAACACTTCTTCCGATTTGATATCATCCCCATTCCTGCATCTCGCCCAAGAGTGAGTCGTTGGGGCACCTACTACACTCCAACCTACAAGCGGTTTCGCAAGCAGTTTCAGGAGATGATTGCGGAATTCCGTAAGGGATTCCGCCCTCTTCTGGGGCCACTGAAAGTAACGGTATTCTTCGAGATGAAGAAGCCTGCTAAACCTGCTCATGCATGGCCTAGGGGCGACGTAGACAACCTGCTCAAGGCCATATGGGATGGATGCAATGAGTTTATCTGGCGGGATGATAGTCAGATTGTAAAAGTAATAGCGACCAAGCATTACTGTGAAACACCGCAAATTCGTATGCTAGTGGAGGAACTGGATGAAGCCGCAAACTCTGGATATCCTGAATCAGTACTTGGCTAGACAGCATCTCCGCTGCATAGATGAACTGGCAGTGGCCTTCATCGCTAAGCACGGCATCGACCCGGACCTAGCTCAGGTGGTTCACCGCCATGAGATCAACGAGACGGGCGGTATTACGATTCGCACCTGGATCGAACGGAGGTCCAATGAAACGTGAGCCGTGTCCAGAATGCCGCAAGGCCGGTAGAGATACCAGCGGTGACAATCTCTCTTATTACCCGGACGGTGGTGCCCACTGCTTCGCCTGTGGGTATCACAAACACGGGGACGGGTCTACGGTCGAGACAGCCAGGCGCCATGCGAAGCTAACCCAGCCCTATGTGGGCCGAGTCATGTCGCTGGAGCACAGGCATATCGACCAGAAGACCACACGTCTGTTTGACTATCGCCTTGCCAAAGTTAAGGGCGAGGTAGTAGAAGTTTCCAACTACTACCGTGATGGTACGGTGGTGGCACAGCATGTCCGGGCTCCGGGCAAGAAGTTTTACTGGAAGGGAGATACGTCCAACCTCCCGTTGTTCGGACAGCATCTTTGGAGCGGCCAAGGCAAACGCATCATTGTCACCGAGGGCGAGATCGATGCCATGACCATCTCCATGCTCCAGAAAAACCGATGGCCGGTGGTGTCTCTGCCCAACGGGGCACAAAGCGCCGCCAAATCCATCGCTGAGAATCTGGAGTTCTTACAGGGCTATGACGAGGTTGTGCTTTGTTTTGATAATGACGATGCCGGCCGCCCTGCGGCCGAGGCTGCGGCCGAGAAGCTGCCGCCTGGAAAGGTCCGCATCGCCATCACGCCCCGTAAGGATGCCAACGATCATCTGCTTGCTAATGACACGCAGGCACTGTTGACAGCCCTCTATGAGGCTAGACAATACCAGCCCGATGGGATTCTCCACATCTCAGATATCCACGACGGGATGCGTCCCGCCCAGGATATCTGGCTATTCCCATGGGACTGCCTGACTGAAAGCATGATGGGCCAACGGTCAGGGGAGATGACTTTATGGGCCTCAGGCACTGGCTCTGGTAAGTCTACGCTTATCCGAGAGCTTGCCATGCATCATCTAACCAGTGGTCGAAAGGTCGGTATGCTGATGTTAGAGGAGTCACCCGTCGAAACGATGGATGACATGGTGGCCCTGCTCTTGAATAAACCGATTCGGCAAATCAGGGCAGCCCGTGTATTGAATGACCTGCTGGTTGATTCTGGTCGACAGGCCCTCAGCTTCGGCCTCACTGACAACCTCAGTGATGATGAATATGATGAGGCTCGAAAGACTCTGGCCCAATTACCTCTCTACATCTATGACCATCGTGGGTCCAACGCATTCGATAACATCTTACAACGTATCGAATACATGGCCTCTGCTCTGGAGTGTGATGTGATCGTGTTAGATCATATCACTGCTCTAATCGTTGGCCTGAACCACGCGGCTACAGAGCGAGAGGGCATAGATGAAGTGATGAAGAACCTTCGATCCATCGTGGAGAGGACCGGGGTTCACCTTGACTTAGTATCGCAGTTGAACCGCATCTCCAACGGCAAGTCAGCCGAAGAAGGCGGACAAATCAATCTGCGAAATCTCCGTGGCAGCGGCTCTCTTGGTAGTGTACCCAACAACGTAATTGCTGTTGAACGCCACCAGCAGGCCGAAGACCCGGAGGAGCGCCGGATCATGCGTATCCGCGTGCTCAAGGGCCGGTTTACCGGCACTACAGGAATCGCGGGGTTTCTGCGATTCGATCCTGACACTCGCCGCCTTGTCCAAACTGATTGGAATATGGCTGCGGGCCAAACCTTTGAGGAGGAAAGCATTGAGCGATCCAAACCTGCCGACGCCGCCCCGTACAACGAAGGGCCAGTCGATCCCGACTCTTTCGAGTGGGACGAGATCAATGGAATCGAGCCCGATCTTGTCGCGGCCGATCCAGTTTCCGCAGCCACTTCCGGGCGACGGTGAGCCGGGACGCCAGTTCTCTGAGATTCAGACGAACGTTCGTGTGCGTCAGCTTATGTTTGCAGTGAAGGAACTGCAAGACCTTGTGGTGGCCATGCTGGCCAATCGGCCTAGCTAATGCCCAAGGCATTGCACGATAAGCTTAGACGTGAGGCCAAGAAGAAGGGACTCACAGGAGAACGTGCCAATGCCTATGTGTATGGCACGATGAACAAGGTTGAGAAGGCCAAGAAGGCCAAGAAGGGTAGAAAGTAATGCCCCACATGGGTTCGTATGGCGGCAAGAAGCCGACCAAGGCAGCCAAGAAGGCGGCTAAAGAATCACACAAGAAGAAGTCCGCTAAGGCGGCAAAAGGAAAGGGTAAGTAATGTCACAGCGATCTGTTTCTGATTTCATTGAGTCGATGCGTGAAGACCTCGGCGCCTTGGAAGATCGGTTTGATTCTCAACTTGAGCAGATAGAGGGCCTGGAACTGGACGTAGAGCGTCTTAAGCGAGATGTCAAAGACCTTGAAGAGGCGGCTGAGGATGCTTCTGAGGATGACTGATTGAAATTTTTCAGCTTCGACATCGAATCCAACGGATTCGCGGAGCTACGCATCGGTAAGGGAGGAGAGGTCCAGAAGGAAGCCACCAAGGTTCACCTTTTGGTATTGCGGCACCCGGCGGGTGTGAAGGTCTACCGGAACAACCGGAAGATGAACACTCTCCGGGAGGGCTTTGAGGAATTGATGCAGGCCGATGTTATCTTTGGTCATAACTGTATCATGCATGACTTGCCCATTCTGCGGCGGCTAGTGGCACCAGACTACAAGGGCAAGCAACCTAAGGTATTCGATACCCTGATTGCCGCGCGCCTCCTGTATCCCGATGCCCAGTTCCACCCATTCGGTGGTAATAGTCTAGAAGACTGGGGCCGTGAGCTTCGTATCTTCAAGATGCCATTCAAAGGGCCATGGGATGAATGGTCTCAGGAGATGGAAGACTACTGCATTCATGACACAGCGGTATCGGAGGCGATCCGCAAATTCATAATGCCTAAGCTGATCCCATTCAAAGCCGCACTCAAGATTGAATTACGAGTGGCAGAGATCATCGCCGCTCAATGCGAGAATGGGGTTCGCATCGATGTGGATACGGCCGAGACACTGATCGAAAAGTTGGAGATAGAGAAGGCCGCGACACTAGACGCGCTATGCAAAGCCTTCCCGCCGCGCATAAAGCAGATGAAAAAGAGATGGTGGTTGTCTCCTGATGATGAACAATGGGATACTAAGAAATCCGCCATGGGGGCCGGATGGCGGGATGGGGAGCTTACATATGGTGCCTTCAAAACTAAAGAGCACCCTTTCAACCCCGGCTCTACAAAACAGATTGCCGAGCGGCTCAAAGAGAAGTATGGGTATATTGCCCCTCTAACCAAGCCGGATAAGAACGGTAATGGCGGTGGCAATCCTTCTATTGTGGAAGAAGAACTACTTGGCATGGAGTATCCAGAAGCGAATTTTCTTCTTCGCTATCAGATGGCCGAGAAGCGTTTGCAGCACCTGGGGGATTGGGTGGTAAGGGCTAGGGCATCTCGAACGCCGGGCATTATTCACCCACAGATCAATACTTGCGGGGCTGCCACATCTCGCATGACTCACCAACAGCCCAACCAAACAGCCTGTCCCAAAGTCAAGACCAAGAAGGATGCCGAGGGCAAGGAGCATCCATTGACCGGCTTCGAGGGCCGGTACGGTTGGGAATGTCGATCTCTATGGGGGCCGACTAGAGAGGGCTGGGTGCAGATTGGTGCAGATGCCAGCGGTCTTGAATTACGTATGCTGGCCAATCGACTGTGGCAATTCGATAAAGGTGCCTATGCGAAGATCGTTTTGGAAGGCGATGTACACACCGAGAATCAGAAAGCTGGTAATCTTGATACACGCCCGCAATGCAAAGAGACAATTTATGCCTATTTGTATGGCGCAGGAGATGAGAAGATCGGATACGTCATATCTGACCATGCTTCGCTTTCTCCTGAGCAAAGGACTAGATACAAAGGAAAGACAAAGCCTAGTGTAGGGCGGGTATTTAGGAATACATTCGAGAAAAAGATTCCAGCCCTGGCTCAGTTGGTTGCACTTTGCAAGAGTGCTGCCAATCGACCAGGATACATCGTCCTTCTAGACGGGCGCCATGCGCCCACACGTAGTCCTCATTCGGCGCTCAACACCATGCTTCAAGGGGATGGGGCAGTGGTCTGCAAGTGGGCGCTCGTAATCGCGGCGGCCTATCTGGCTAAACATGGCTATCGGCCGGGGCAAGACTATGCCCTTATGTTGAATGCTCATGATGAGGCACAGGCAGAAGCGCCGCCTGAGAATGCCCAATTTGTGGGCGAAGTATTAGCCTGGGCCTATGCCGAGGCTGGTCGCATACTTAAGGTTAGAGTGCCTTTAGCAGGCGAGTTCAAGATCGGCTCTAATTGGGCCGAGTGCCATTAAAAGGAGATCAAATGATCTATGACCAATTTGTGGATGCCACCTGGCGTCCTGACCAAGACGAAGCCCATGTCATGATCGCCCTGGGCGGCGAGGCAGGGGAAGTCCTCAACGAATACAAGAAGCACCGGCTTCGCGGCCCTGATACGCCTGGTCACCAACCTGCGAATTACATCAAGGATGAGCTTGGTGATCTCTTGTACTACGTGGTTCGTGCCGCGCATTTCGAGGGGATGACTCTGGATCAACTCATGGTAGCCAATATGCGCAAGCTGATCGTGCGCCGTGACCGTGAGGGCCAGGAAACTCCTAAGGAATTTCGTGATGCGGTGGCCCTGTTTATTGGGCCGATGAAAAGAACGCATCCTATTGGGCATCCTGATAATCAAGAGGTTCCAGTAAATGCCACAGTTCAGCTTCCTGCTGGCTAAGCCCTATGAACCTGATAAGCACGATATCATTGACTGGTGGGCATCCGAGAAGCTAGATGGTATGCGTGCTTGGTGGGATGGCAAGGATTTCTGGAGCCGTAATGGCAACCTGATCCACGCCCCCGCCTGGTTCAAAGCCAGTATGCCCACGAATATGATGTTCGACGGGGAGTTGTATATGGGTCGTGGCCGATTCCAGGAGACGATGAGCGTAGTACGAACATTGGTACCGGATGAACGCTGGCGAAAGGTGAAGTACTATGTGTTCGATGCGCCTGACTTAGGTGAACCGGAGGTTTTCGAGACTCGGCTGGCTCATCTGATGATCCGTATTCGACGACAATCATGCCCCTGGCTGGAGTATATACCACAGATTCCAGTCAAGAGCCATGAGCACCTGATGGAGATGGCAGAGAATAATTGGGCGCTTGGCGGTGAGGGCCTCATGCTGCGGAAACCGAAGTCCCTCTATGAGGGTAAGCGTAGCAGTACTCTCCTCAAGGTCAAGAACATCAACGATGATGTGGCCCTGGTAATCGGGCATGAACCCGGCAAGGGTAAGCACGAAGGCAGGCTGGGTGCCCTTGTATGTGCCTGGAAAGGCAGGTTGTTCAATATTGGAACGGGGTTCACTGATAAGCAGCGAGAGACACCACCAGAGATCAACTCCGCAGTGAAATTTGCATTTACGGAATTAACAGATGAGGGTTATCCTCGCTTCCCCCGGTTCCTCTGTGAAGAGAAAGGAGACTAATGCCGTATATCTCGCAAGAACTTAGAGCCGATGCAGAGTTAGCACCAGAATTACCCGGCGAACTAAACTTTGCCATCACTAAGGTAATTGATCGTTGGCTGGATTTGATGGGTGTATCCTATAGCAACCTGAACACAGCCATCGGTGCATTGGAATGTGCAAAACTAGAACTGTACCGGAGAATCGCCGCCCCATATGAGGATGCGAAACTGGCCGAGAATGGAGATGTGTACCTTTGCAAATCATAGGCTTCGGAGGAGTAGCCAAGGCTGGCAAGTCTACGGCTGCTGATGAATTGGCTAAGTGGTGTGTTGAGAATGGCTGCACTCCCAAGATCATGTCATTCGCTGGCGCTCTCAAGAGAGCGGCGGCCACGATTGGCGCGGAGAAGGGCGGGCCATTCGATGCGCTCTATCGTCGATTCTGTCAGGACGTGGGTACCGACATGCGTGATCCTAAGTATGCGCCCGGTATCACTGGCCCTGACTACTGGGTGAATCTCATGCAGAGGCTAATCCGGGCGGTAGCTCAGGAAGAAATAGATTCAATGAGCATCGATATGTCTGCGGGAGATAATCGGAGTCGCTTTCATGAGCGTGTTATCATCATTGATGATGTTCGCTTCATGAATGAGATCGATCTGATTCGCCGTCATGACGGTTGGTTAGTGTTCATCGATGCGGGCCGCCGTCTCACCGATCTGGATGCCGCATGGCGTAAGCATGATAGTGAGAAGTTGGCATTCCAATATATGAATGGTGTTCTCCCGGATGAGACATTCGATGTGTCTATCTCCAGTAACAATAGTGAGGCCGACCTTCGGGCAGTTATCCGACGCATGGCCCCGCTCTGGCTAAATCAGGTGGCAGGACCATGAGTGAAGAGAATCCGCTGGAGTTCATTGACACTGATGATTTGATAGACGAGTTGCACCGGCGTTATGATGCAGGTGTAATCATGTTTGCCACGCATGTTAGCCATGCAGTAGAGGCTGATAAATCCTCATGGTGGGGCGGCGTGGCTATGGTGGGACTTGCCGAGTTGCTACGACATAGAGTAATCGCAGCATGGTTCAATCAAACAGAGGAGAATGGAGAGCCGTATGAGTCAATCTCCTGATTTCAAGGTAACACGTACAGCCCTGATCGACGGGGATTTCGTAGCTTACCAGACTGCGGCCTGGGCGCACACATCGCAGTCCGACGTTCTTGCAATGACTGAAAGGCTTATGGCACAGTTGACTGACTGGGCCAGACGTGCCTTTTGCTCAAAGATTATAGTGGCCCTATCTTGTCCACGAGAGGATGGATTCCGAAGGAAGGCTTATCCCCTGTATAAGGCCCATCGGAATGCAGACCCGCCCGCCATGCTGGATACGGCGAAGCAAGTTTTGAGGGACGAGTTCCAGACCGTTGAGATGAAGGGCCTGGAGGCCGATGATATCATGGGCATCCTTGCCACTAACGGTAAGATTTTCAGTCCGGTCATGGTGTCTGTTGACAAAGATTTGCTCCAGATTCCGGGCTGGCACTTCAACCCGGAGAAGCAGGACTTCCCCACCTTCATCCCGCTGGAAGCGGCCGATAGGGCATTCCACATGCAATGGTTGACTGGGGATACGGGCGATGGCTTCAAGGGCTTGGAGGGCATCGGCCCGAAAAAGGCTGAGAAAATACTGGAAGCTGTCAAGGGAATAGATAACATAGTTCTAGCTGTAGCCGTGGCCTATGCCTCCCACGCGGAGAAGTACACGCGGGACTACTGCGAGGCCATGGCCCGCTGTGCCCGCATCCTGCGGTGGGAGGACTGGGACTCTGAGAACAGGCGCCCAGTGCTATTCACCGTGCCTGAGTGGCTCGTAGAGATTGCCTGGCCTACCAAGGCCCAGCGACAGGCCCGGAAGTTCCAGAACGCGGGTGAACCCACGTGAAGATAGGGGATTTAGGCAATATGGGTAATCTAGGTAATCTAGATAAGGTCCCCACAGAATATCCACTTGCCCTCCAAACGGGGGCAGAGTATGTGATGAGGGTCCATTTCTTCGGTCCTTCTCTCAAGAGAACCCCCTGGTGGGTCAAGAGAGCCCGGTTAAAGTTCACGCACTGTGCGATCCAGCTAGGGCCGTACATGCTGGAGATTCCTGCCGGGGGACGTTGTGACCTTTATGACGCTCGCCAGTTGCTCCAGGATCGAATAGAAACCGAGCCCCGTGACTGGTACTGCTTGCAGATCACCAGAAGCGACCTTGATATAGAAATGTTGCTGGAGGGTATTGAATGGTTAATCGGCAAGAAGTGCCAGAGGCTGATAACGGTACTCCGCTATCTGCACCTATGGCCCAGGGAGGCCATCAACTGTGTGACCCCGGTAAAGGTCATCCTGTATGTATTTGGCTTTCAGGTGAGAGGAGAAATTCCTGATGACATCCTTACAGATATCACCGCCGGATTGGCCGCCTATCGGGCTGCCCCTGATCCAGCGGCTCGTCAATTGGATTGACGAACAGGCCCGCGCCAACTCGTATGCCCCAGGACTGTCGAACGATGACGTTGTTCGCTCTCAGGCTACGATTTACGGTATGAGGGCTTTAGTTACGCAACTTGCAGCAGTATACAAGAGACAAAACGAACGGGAGGCATTAGGTGGAATCAATTCCCAAGAAGCAACAGAAGGCGCTCGGCCTTCCCAGCCCGCAAGAGGCGATCATCCGAAGTGCTAACGCGGATCGTATCGCCCGGCGTAAGGCGGCCGCGTCCTTGGCCGGGTCACTCGCCGAAACATCTGGCGAGTCTCTTGATCGACGCAATACTCCCCGCCAGGTAGGCGGGACATTTGAAGCACTTCAAGAAGTGCCCCGGCGAAAAGCCCCTAAGAACTTCAATCTGACCCAGGCCGATCTTGAATCGTTCCTTCGGTCATTCAACTTCGGGGCACAAACTAGTATTGTTAGAGATAGCTCATACCTTCCTCCGAGCCGCTAAGCGATGGATGAAACACTTCATTCGCGTTACGCGTTGCTCGACTCTGACCGTGAAGCCGCCCTGAACCGGAAACGAGTTCATGCGGCTTTGACGATTCCTTCTCTCCTACCCCCGGAAGGAAAGGCACAGCATCAGGCATTAGACGTGCCCTATGCTTCAACTTCGGCAGAAGGTGTGAATGCGCTCGCTTCACGTATTGTGAGCGTTGTGCTGCCGTTGAACAACCAGCCCATCTTTGAGCTGATGGTTCAACGGAGCGTGGTTCCTGAGGGAGAGGACACCACAGACTTTGAGGCAGTAATGGGGCGCTTCGAGCGTTCCACCATGGACGTGCTGGCTCCCACCAACTTACGATCATCGGCATATCTTGTATATCGCCACCTGATCGTGGTCGGTGACTGTCTGCTGTTCATGCAGGACGATTATGACTTTCGTGTATTCCGCGCCGACCAGTATGTGGTACGCAGGCGGCATGAAGGTCAGTGGATGGAAATCATCATTGAGGAGGCAGTAGACCCGGAATATTATCCCGATCTTGCTGCCATCCAAGGTGATAAACAAACGCTGACTCGTGGTCCTATCGGAGGCAGTGCCCTTCAAGCTACGCTTGAACCTCTCTATACACAGATCAAGCGTGATCCTAAGACTGGTGAATTTCACTGGACACAAGAGTTTCGCGGGAAAGAATCCAGCAAGGGAAATTACAAAGTCTGTCCCTACATTCCTATGCGATGGAATGCCGTGGCAGGAGAGGATTACGGGACCAGCCTGGTTGAGGATATGTTCGGAGACGTTCGCGCTCTGGACGCCCTCGCCAAGGCCCTGATCGACGGCGCATTACTCAATGCTGAATATCGCTGGGGTGTAAACCCTGCCGGTATCACGGAGTTGCAGGACGTGCTGGATTCGATCAATGGTTCCTTTGTTCCGTGTGGACCCAATGATATCTTCCCCTTGCAGTTTCAGAATGCTTCGCAGGTATCTGCTACCCAAGCTGCCGTCGCTCATAGAGAGACGGTCCTGGGGCGCCGGTTCCTAATGAACACGGCAGTACAGCCCCAAGGGGAGCGCGTTACTGCACGACAGGTAAGCATCATCGCCCAGGAGCTTGAGAGCAACTTGGGCGGTGTATTGTCCCAAGCCAGCCGAGAGTTACAGGTGCCGGTCATCCGGCGTACCTTGCTCCTTCAGGCACAGGGCAATCTCATTCCTGAGCAGCTTCAAGACTTTATCAAAGAGGATTCTATCCTCAAGATTAGAGTCCGCGCCGGTCTTGAGATTCTCAATAGAGAGGCCGAACGCGAGAAGCTGGATATGGCGATTGAGCGCATGCGCAATCTCCCGGAGACTGCCCTTAGAGTCTTCAAGTGGGAGGCTGTTGCAAAGGACTGGTGGGAAAGCATGGGCCTAGAATCGGCGGGTCGTATCAAGACCGCTGAGGAGATGGCTGCTGAGGTCGAAGCTGCTGTTCAACAGCAACAGGCCGCCGCCTACCAGGAAGGTGCTATCAAGGCCGGGGTATCCGCCGCAGGGCGGGCCGCCCCCGCTGGAGAATAAATGGTTCAAGGTAAAAGTGTAAGGTTTGAACTCATTGATGCCGATCCCACATCAGTAGCATCACTGAGCATCTTTGATAACACGGGTGCAGCCGTCATACCTACAGCAAATCAAGTTCTTTATATGCAGTCCGTTATTTTTACGGCGGCGGGTACTGTAGAACTTACTCTGTTTGATGATGTGGATGGCGGGGGAACTGCTGGCGCTGGTGATAGGTTGGCAGTAGTGGCATTGACTGCCGCTATTATTCATACCCACACTGTGACTTTCTCTGGATCGGGGATGATGTGTGGTCCTGGCAGGATACCAAAGGTTATTGGAACTGCTGCTGTAGCAACCCGCATTACAGGGAATGGAATTGTAGCTAATCTCTAATTTGAGGAGAGAATCATATGGCCGGGGAGGCCAATACCAATCAACCAACTACTTCCGCGGTGGCAGAAGCACCCGCGAAGGATCAGGCCACTCTCAACGCTGAGATGGCCGCTTCCGTTCCCGCGATGGTGCCCGCTAAGTTCAAGGATGCCAACGGTATTGTCAATGTTCAGGCAATGGCTGAGGCGTATCGAGAGCTAGAGCGGAAGATGCACGCGGCATCTGACCCGGCTGCGGCTGCGGCCCAGGCTGCTGCGGCTAAGGCCGCGGAAAAGCCGGAAATTGAGACGACCGTAGCGGCAGCCGCCGCTGCACAGGCCGCTGGGGCCACCACGTTTGCAGAGGCGCTCTCCGGTGCGGCAGCACCTGCGGCAGGCGGGGTAGACTGGAAGGCCGCAGAGGCCGAGCTTGCTGTGTCTGGAACCTTCAAGGTTGAGACTGTTACTAAGCTCAAGGCTGCGGGCGTTCCTGAGACGGTCATCATCGGCATGGTGAATGGGCACAAAGCCCGCCAGCAGGTGATTTTCAGCCAAGCGGCCGAACTTGTTGGCGGCCAGGGAAATCTCCAGGCGGCCTTAGCATATGCCAAGGCCAACTACACCGCAGAGCAGAAGCAGGCGCTCCAACAGGCCCTTGGCGGGCCTCTGAGCGCTCAGACGCTGCGGGGCCTGTGGGCTGAGGCGCAACAGGCGGGCGGGGCTGGCGAGGGTCAGCAGGTGGACACGTCAGCGCAGATCGGCGGGGGCATCACCCCTAAGCGCGGAACTATCAAGCCTTTCCTCTCGCAGCAAGAGATGATGGCTGCGATGAATGATCCGCGTTATAAGTTCGATCCGGCCTACCAGGGCGAGGTTGCGGCCCGCGCCGCTGTCGCCAAGGGCGTAAGCCAAGAGCGAGCCGCCCTCTTACTCAATAGATAATCCTTCATTGATTCTACCGTCCCAGCTAACGCCGGGGCGGTGGTTTGACAATTTGGCACCAGTTCAACACCGGCGACGGCTATGGATGGACTGGCGCGGGCCGCCGCAATGTGAGACGCCATGGATAACACAGAGCCAACTTGTTAGAACCTTGCTAGCGAAAGCTAACCCGGTTCTTTGGAGACCGGCACGCATTGCAGGTAGTACAACTCTTGCGTAGCCCCTTCATCAGCCCCGGATACGGGGCCGAAGTTATAACTCACTCAATCACTCCTCGATCGGGACTGATTGAGTTTGCGCTATAGAGAAACAGTATCTCATCGGCCTCATAAGCCGAAGTCGCAGGTGCAAATCCTGCTGGCGCTATTTCGTCGTCTCCTGAGTATCCAGATCAGTACGGCCCGCAAGGCACCGACCCTGGTTACAAAGACCCGACCTACGAGCCTGAAAGGACAACTCGGATGGCGGCGGACGCAAACATAATCACTCCTTGTTTGTGAGTAATGTAATGGGTTCTTTCTCAAACCCGGCCCTGATCGGTAGCAATACCGCTCTTACTACTCCTGCGTTTGACGACCTGTTCCTTCCGGTGTTCGGTGGGGAGGTTCTCAAGCGGTTTAACGAGTATCTCACGGCCAGCAAGTTCATTCGGAACAAGACCATTTCTTCTGGCAACCGCGCCACCTTCCCCCGTATGGGTGGACTGGGCGCTGAGCGTCATGCGCGCGGCCAGAAGCTGCTGGGTCTTGACACCGAGCAGACCGAACTGGATATCACGCTTGATGAGCGCCCGCTCGTCTCGCACTTCCGGCTCGATGATGTCGATCAGGCGATGATGCACTTCGAGACTCGTTCCGAGCTTTCGATGCAGTCCGGGCAAGCACTTGCTGAGGCCCAGGATAGCTATATTATCCGGCTGCTCATCAATGCCTCCCGTGCCACGGCTGCGGCCTTGTACGGTGGGACCAACTCGGTCTTCCCCGGCGGTGGATTCACTCGTGACGGCGCCGCCAAGACGGGCGACTTCCCGGCTTCGGCTACTGGTGCCTGGACGACTGACAATGCTTTTGCCATTCTGACCGCGCTGGATGACATTACGGTTCTCTTCGATGAGGATCGCATCCCCTACGATCAGCGGCATATCCTTGTCCCGGTCAAGGCTTGGCACAAGATCAAGCAGCTTGCCGTGCCTAAGTCGGCCGCTGATGTGTCGGCTTTCGGCGTTCCTCCCCTCTTCTTGGAGTCGTGGGGTTCTTATGGTCCCTCCGCTCCGTCCGTCAGCATTCGTGATGGAAAGCAGGAGGACTTCAATCAGGCTATCGTTTATGATGGGTGGCGTATTTGGCGGTCTAACCTCCTGCCCAACGGCCAGAACATCACGACCGACGAGCCGAAGTATCGCGGTGACTTCACCAAGACTCGCGCGATTGCATTCCAGATGCAAGCGGCGGGGATGGTTACTCTTCTCTCGGTCATGACTGAGAGAAGAGTAAC
>Ga0209342_10004054_pt1 | contig 15302 bp, 28 predicted proteins | sample RifCSP16_2_FD_184023 | JGI IMG/M metagenome (GOLD analysis project Ga0209342, IMG submission 184023) | Soil microbial communities from Rifle, Colorado - Rifle CSP2_sed 16_2 (SPAdes) (version 2) | ecosystem: Environmental > Terrestrial > Deep subsurface > Rock core/Sediment | place: Rifle... | reverse complement strand
CTTAGTCCCAAACCTCCCTACGCTCACAGGGATAGCGACGAACGTTTCTGTCGTCAACGTTACTATCCCCAGCGTTCCCTCTACCACTAATGGCCTCCTAGTCCTCACTGTGCACCTCCGCGTCACCCAGGGACAAACTGTCGCTGGGGCCTCTATCGGCGTTCAGAACTTTACTTTAGCCGTCCGCTCAGGGGCCTCGAATGGTACGCGTTCGGAGATTTGGGTTCTCCAGGCGCCGGCTCTCGGCGTTAACAAGACCCTCTCTATCGCCATTGCTGGTGGGACTGCTAAGTTTGGCTACGGCTTGCAGCTTTTGGAGGGGGTGCGACAGCCCCCCGAGAATCCCTATTCCTTCACCGGCTTCCAGTCGGGTCTAACCTCAACGCCGACCGTCCAGATTGACAGCGCGGCGAACGAATGGGTCATCGACTGTATGACTCACCAGGGTGTGAGCACGTCGCATACCGCCGGAGCTGGCCAAACCAAACACTACGATGTAAACACTGCCGGCCAGAGTGCATCCAGCAACGTAGGCGGAGCCTCCAGCACGGAGGTTGCTACAGGCGCCGTCGTGTCGATGGACTGGGGGTTGTTAGTCACGGTCGCCTGGGCGGTGAACGCAATCTCCCTGGTTCCCGCCAGCACCGGCGCAACGTTTCCTCGTTCTGCCTCCGCTTCAATATCGGGCATCTCGTCTACCAGCTCCAAGGCAGGCAGCAGCTATAAACGCCCTGCCGCCGCCGCCCTCTCTATTGCAGCAACTGGCTCAAGGGCCGGCAGCAACTACTTTCGGCCTGCTGCTGCCTCTATCTCTGGGATCAGCTTCTCCACTGTTGCGGTCATAGGCCATGTTCGCTTCGCCAGCGTCAGTATCGACGGCACAACCTCCATCGCGAGCCGCGCCGGCGCATACGGGCGGTCCGCCGGCGCCTCCCTAAGTATAAGCGCTAGTAGTAGTAGAGCAGGCGTCTACGGACGCCCAGGTTCTGTCAGCATTAGCGGTGCTACGGTCATTGCTACGAGCTTACAAGGCTACGCCAGAAGCGGAACCGTCGACCTTACTGTTTCGGCGACGGCCGCGCGCGCGGGCAGCGGATTCGGGCGCGAGGCAGCTGTCCCGGAGATCAGTGTCACGGCCGCGGCCACCTACGATCTGGTCCATCTTGGACCTACCAATTTTGTTCGCAGCGCGCTTGTGACCGTCTCCGACATCGCGTCCATTGCTACAAAACCCGGCAGCGGTTACAACCGGGCCGCAGAGGCGAACATCGACGGTATCACATTCGTTGCTACCCGTCCTGGTAGCACGTATGGGCGATCTGCCCTAACGTCGCTCACGGTCGTCGCTACTGGCGAGAGGGCTGGAAGCAATTATCTTCGCGCCGCCCTGACCTCTCTTTCCATAACCACCACTGGCTCTCGCAGCCATGGTGTTAGTAGGTCTGCTCTTGTCACCATCACCGACGCTACCGTCGTTGTTGATCGTTCTGGCAGCGTTTACAATCGAGCAGGTACGGTCAGTGCTACTGTCATCCTTTCCTCTGCCGGATACGTTCTTACCCCTGTAGGCGTCGTCTTCATCTTCTATGGAAACGTTATCAGGCAAATTGATGCCGACCCATCGGGGCCTTACGGCGTAGCGAACTTCTACTTTGAAGCGATGCTCAAAACGACTGACGCGAGCAAGCCCTGTCGGGTGAGTCTCTACAATGTTTCTGACTCCGTTGTAGTCCCTGGCTCAGAGATAACGAGTACGAGCACAACCTTTGGGCGGGTTCGCTCGCCTGCTCTTAGCTTGTCCAGCACCAAAGAATACCGTGTTCAATACGGCGGCTTAAGCGGCGGAGTTAAGTACTCCATAGCGGACCCTGTCATAATAGTGAGAAAGACATGACTTACACCCAGGACCATCTGAACCCCGTCACATTCAGCCTGCTGACTACGGCTGAGCGCGACACGTTGCTCCACGATCTCTCCTTGTCCGTGTTTAACGTCAGCACCGGGTTCATGGAGAGCTCCTACTACGGTTCCTGGACTCCTTGGATGTTCATGGGTCGCACTCCCACTCACGGCGACGTGCCGGTGTGGGACGCCTCCGCCTACTTCTGGACGCCTGGGCCGTCGAACCAGCCGCTCCTGACCAGCGTCCGCATCTACAACGACGATGTGAACGTCCTAGACGTGAAGCGCGTCTACAAGGACCTGGCTAAAACAGGTGCGGGGACGGGCACGATGATTGCCGTCGGCGTCCACACGCACAGCGGCGCGAACGTGAACTATCGCGTGGAGATCGACAGCGTGGGCACGCTGACCGAGCAGGACGCCACCTTCCGCTGGAGCGACGACGGCGGCGCTACCTGGGACGCCTCGGCGATTCCTGTAGCTTCGGGTTCGGCCAGCGGCAACAAGGTGCTCGTGCCTGTGGCGCTACAGAACGCGGTGGAGGTGCTGTTCACGGCGGGGACCTACGTGAACGCCGACCGCTGGGACTTCGTGGCCATCTCCACGGCTAACCAGATAAGCCTAATCCTGGCTAACACGCGCGACGACGTGTTGGAGCTACGCAATGTGAGCATCAGCGCGACAGGTGATATTGCTGGTAACTTCACAAGCGTTCTGACATATACAGGACCAGGAGCCGACCTCTCAGCGGGGACGTTCATTATCAACGCGCAAGCCAGTAGCGCAGCCACCATTTCATGTCTCGGTCTCGAAGCATGGGCGAAATCCGCGCATCAGGTGAACCTCTACGGCCTACAAGTGACACTTGGCAGCACTGCGGCCCAGACCGGTCTATTTGACAAGGCCATAGGCCTGTTTATTCAGAGCGATTTTGCGCCAGGGACTGGTCTTCCGGCTTTACTGCAGGGAATTGCCCTATATGATCTCAATCCTACAGGCAGCCTCATCCCTTTACATGAGGCATTCACGATCTACCCCCAGCGTGCAGGAGCGGCGGCGGTCTACCAAATCCGCGAACTAGGCACCGTCGGCTTCAACGTCCTCGCGGGCTGGACAAGTGTAGCGAAGACCGGCGATCCCACCGTCCCGCTGGACGTGGCCGGCGCGGCGCTTTTCTCCTCGACGATAGGCGTCACGGGCGCGGCCACGCTGAACAGCACGCTCGCCGTGACAGGGGCCTCCACGCTCACAGGGTTGGTCACGCTGGGCGCGCACCTCAAGATGAACGCCACAGGCCAGATACAGGACTCCGGCGGTTCGCCGCGCATCACGGTGGGTGAAGCCTCACCAAACCTGACGTTGACCGGAGACGTAAACATCATTGGCGGCCCCACGACGCTAGACGGTTCACTAGAGCTTACCGCTGGCGATCTCATGCTTAATGCAGGCGATCTTACAGTGGTAGGAAAAGGCACTTTTGGCCCCTCCGCAACCGTACTGACGATTGGTGTCACCCAAACAATCCTCGGCACGACTCGCCCATTCGATGTTACTGGAACCGTGACAGCGACGGGTGCGAATCAGTCTTTCTTTGGGATGAGTTTCCGCCCTGCATTTAGCGGCGGAACCTGGGTAACTGTTACTGGCGTAGACTCAAACGTTACCTTTGCCGGCTCTCCGGTCATCGCTAATTTCTATCACGTCCGCGCACAGATGAAAACGACTAACCCAGGAGCAGGTTCTGGTTCTCTTTATGGTGTCAAGGTGGAGTCCGGTGGTGGCGCAAACTGGACGAATGTTTACGGTTTACACATTGCTGGCCAGGTCGGCGGCACAAATCGTTATGGTGTTCAGATTACGCGACCTACGGGCGGGACTATCGGGTACGGGCTGCATATCACAGGTGCAGGCGGAGGCACTACCAGTATCGCGCTGTACCAGGACAATGCTACTGGCGAGAACCGGCTGGTAGCCAACCTTAGCGTCGGTGTCGACGCGGCCCCGACTGCCAAGCTACACCTGGGCGCGGGCACCACTGCCGCCGCAACCGCACCGCTCAAGTTCAACAGCGGCGCTCTGATGACGGCAGCCGAGGTAGGCGCGGTGGAGTTCCTGACGGACAAGTGGTACGCCACGATCACCACCGGCGCGGCGCGCAAGGAGTTCACCCTCAATGATGTTGCCCTGACTCCTGGCAGAGTACCCTTTGTCTGGACTGATGGTAGACTAATCGACGACGCGGATTTTTCTTTTGTCACCGACACCCTGACCGTTACTAAAATCAAGGCGGGGTCGGTAGCAGGCTACATCAGCAGCGACGGCTCTACGGGCGCGACGGGAACGTTCACGACCGTTGATCTGAAGACCGTTACGACCAAGGATGGAATCGTCGTCTCGATAGTTTAAGATAACGATACACGCTTCCTATGTTTCCCCCTCTTCCGGGACCTTCTTCGCTTCGTCGTCCGCGTCGACCGCTGCCTCGAGCGCGTCGTCGATCTCGACGAAGAGCACGTGTCGTTGCCGCCACGGCGTCAGCCGAAACGCGGCCTTGAGAAGAGTGTACTGCGCCGGATCGAGCGTGACTGATGACTCTCCCTCAGCTGCCTCAAGTCGATCAACGATCTTGCTTCTGTCTCGTATCTCCGAGGCCGTCAGACCTCCGTGCCCCTCGACCGGCGTGTTCAGCGAGGCTATCAGGAACTTCAAGACAGTGGCGCGCTCCAAGTTTCCCTTGGCCTCTTCGGGGAGCTTCTCGACCTCCGCTTGTTCGACTATGAACCCGTTGACTAAGTACTGTGAAAACTTCGGTAGCTTAATTTTTTTCTTCATGCTTGTTTCTCCATCGCGATGATCTTCTCAACGATTGTCATGCCCCATCCTCCTGCTTCCTCTCCGTGTAGCGAATGAACCAATTACCGCACTCGCAGGGACCGACATCGTAGTCTGGCAAGTCCTCGTACCGAGGCCAAGCTCGCACCTGGCCACAGCAGGGCAAGCAGATCATGAGATCAGGCCAGCCAGCCATCCGTACAGGCGCGCGTATTTGTTCCTTCGCTTGCAGCAAGGCTTTTCTACTAGTAGCTAAGAGCCCCGTGTACTTAATTCCGATTTCCATTGCCCCCCATTTAGACTAACGATGTTCGCTAACCGCCGCGACGTAGAGATCCGAGCTTGAGCCCGCCACGCGCGGAGTAGCGCAACCGAATCGAAAGTTCTGAAGGCCCGTCCGACGATCGTCCGCGCGAGATTCCTTTGGTAGTCAGGCGCTTGCGTCCTCCGGTGTAGAACGAACCCTTAGGCGCGCCCGTGCTAACGGTGTTGCGCCTAATGCGCGCCCGACGTTGCGCCGAGGCCATTAGTTGTTGTCCCTGATTCCCAAGTCGAGCGTCCAGGAACCGAACTTGAGCCAAACTCCGAAACCATCGAAGTGAAATCCCGGAGCCCAGTCGACGTAGGGCTCAACGCCGAACGACCAGTACCAGGGATCCTTGTTAAGCTCGACGTACGGTAGCCAGCGCCAGGGTTTAATCATTGTCACTCTCCGCGTGACGTTTAACAACGAACGTACGGTCGCGGTGCGCGTGCGGTCAAAGATCGTCTTAACCATCGTGTTCTACCCCCCTCTTCTTAGGGATTGGTGTCAAATTGAACCCCGAGAAGTCGGGGATCGCTGAGCTGCACGTTCGAGACGTCCCACAACGAGAACGTCTTGTTGGGGTGTGTCTTGGGCGTGATCCCGAACTGTCCGTACCAGAAGCGACGACGTTCGGCGAGCGCGCGCTGACGTTCCGGGGTTAGCGCAAGCAGGTCAGACTTAACCTTAAGTCTGTTCGAGGACTCACGGTCCATCTCGCGCTGCATCCCGACCATCACGGCGAGCACGTGCTCGCGCGTCAACGGTTCAACGTCAATCACGCCGGGGTAGAACGCGTCGATGAACGCCGACGTCGCCTCGTGCGCAATGATGTCAGCTAGGTCCTGAAGCGGACGAGCCAGCTGTATGTCGGCGGCGGAGTTGATCGGCGGCTCAACGAACGAGAGCTTCGAGAGCGCCTTGCGCACCGTCGGCGTTCGCCGACACGCGGCCATGACGCCTCGCAACGTCCAGCTTTTCGGAAACTCACAGTCGAACTTCTCCTCAAACACGTTAAACCGTACCTTGAGGAACTCGGTAGGGTCGTCGAGAAGGGAGTAGCGCACGAACGAGCTGAACGAGCGCGCGAACACGCGCTGTCGCAGCGTCGTCGCCTGTGGAAAGAGCAACGTCCGGGAGACGAGAGCCTCGGCGCCGTAGATGAACTTAACGTCGTCCTTGCTCACGCCGCCAAAGCTCATGAACGCGTCGAGCGCTTCCTGGATCGCGAGCTGGTGCATGACGTTGCGCGCCTGCTCATCGCTCATGCCGCTCCAGAAGAACAAGAAAGGCACCGGTATCACGCAGCCGATCGTCGTTTCCTACGGGCCTACGTCCGGCGAGGCCTGCTCCCGCCGCTGTTGCGGACAGATCTCGTGAGGAAAGATCTCCGGCTCGGGCGTCGGGCTCACGTAAGGGCTCGGCGAACGCGTCGGAGCGATCACGGGACTTGTAGCTGGACTAGGCATCTGGACCACTCCTCTCTAGGGCGTCGGTGATGACCCCCTTGTCGATAATCTTATCACTCTTTTCGTCGGTCACGGAGTAGCCGTACGCCAGCTCAGAGAGCGCGCGAAACGTCTTTAATAAGATCTGCTTTCCTACGTCGCCCTCTAGTGTCTTCATGTCCGGTTGAACGTTGTAGTGAATCAACAAACAGTCACCCTCAGACAGCATGAGCGTGTACTCCTTGATCTTACTGTCCTCGCACGCTAGCGCCGCGAGCGCCAGCTCCTCGACGAGTTCCCGGTTCGCCGGGGGAAACCTCCAGCGATTGATCTCCGCGATCTCGTGCTTGACGACCGCGAGCAATAACCAGATCTCGGCGACGGTAAACGTGCAGGGAACCGTCCAGCGCTCCTCCACCTTAGCGCCCCTCGCCCGTCGACACGAAGATCCACGCCGCTTCGTCGTTCTCGCTCGCGGCGTATCGCTTGACCACGTAAAGTTGAGTCACCTGCGAGTCGTCCCCGTATATGATACCCGTTCCCGCGTCGAGCACGGCGCGCGCGAGCTTGTCGATGTCACCGTCACGACCTCCGATCGCGTGAACACGCGCCGTCGTCTTCGGCTTGTGCAAGTAGAAGCACAGCCTCAGGGTGACCGGACCCTCGATGATGGGGCCGAGCCAGAGGCGCTTGACCTCGCTCGCTAGGTGCTCGCACCAAGCCGCGCCGTACTTCGAGGCGTGTCGAAACTTGATCCCGCCCTTCGTCTGAACAGCGGTCCACGACCCCTTCGGGCGCGGGTTTCCCTTAACGACGATCGGTTCGTAGAGCACTTCGAGTACAATTTTAACACCGTCACCAGCGATGCTTGGCACACTTGAACGGGAGATTCTCTCGTTCGTGGCACTCGGTGCAAGATAACCTGTCGATCGCGTCGTCGACGACCTGGTCGATCGTTACGTCGGTGGGCTTCGCGTTAACGCTAAAGCGAACGTCGCGTAACCTGGTCCAGGCTCGCCTAACCTTCTCGCTTGGTCGCCACCCGTCCTCGGTCATCGGGTCCTCCTCGTAACGAAGCCGTTGAGCGGCACGACGGGGACACCCTCGCGTTGTCGAGCGATCGCCTCATCGAGCGCCGTCCGCTGTCGAGGCGTCAAGCGCCGTAGCGCGCGTCGCTCCAGCTTCGCGAGCCACCTACGCTCAGCTCTGTTCACTGAACGTTTTGCTGAACAGCACGTCGATCACCCCATTCTCGCCCACCGTCCACTCAACCGTTATGCCCGTCGAGCGAATCACCTCGACGAGCGCCTCCCACGCCTCAACCGTAACACGTAACGTAAGCATCCTGCTCATCGTTTGCTCGCGAACTCGCGTCGTCTTTTCATCACTCGCGCCTCCCACTCGGCGTTCTGCTCCTCCTGTTGTCTCTCCGCCCTGCGTCGTTCCTCGAGCGCCCGGGCCGCGTTCTCCGCTACGGCGTGTTCGTTTACGACGACCGGAGGACGACAGTTACAAAAGTCAGGGCTGTGTCCGCACAGGCCACAGACGAGAAACGCGCCGAGCTCAGTCTCGACCTCGACGATCGTCTCGCTACAGGTGCAGTACCCGGGCGAGCGCTCACAGAGCGAGCACACGTCGTAGATGCCACCGTAGATCGAGACCTTCTTGAGCGGCGGTTTCATAGGTATGAGTGGGCGTCGTGACACGCCAGACACGTCAGGTGTTCCTGACAAAAGCAGGAGTTACACACCAACCTAAAACACTCGTCGCAGCGCCAGCGCGGGTACATGATCGGAACGCGTAGCTCGCAGACCGCACAGGTAACGACCCGCTCCTGCGTCATTACTCGTCGTTACCTGCACCACTCGCACGCGGCGTTGCACCTGTCCGAGGGACACGAGAAGCAACCGCAGCTCGGAAGACTTATATCGGAGACGGCGGATCGCTCAAGTAGCAGCACCCACGGACACAGCACGACGATCAACGCGGCGACGTACGTTCGCAACATCTAATACTCCTCAGATAAGCTTGACACCGACCTCGCCGTACCTCTCGCTCTTGTTGACGATGACCAGGTCGACTGCCCGCGTCGACGCGTCACGTTGGAACTCGACAGTGATGCTACCTGGGATGGGTTCCTTGTTGATGACGACGGCTTTACACATCTTATGCGTCAACCCAGGTGGAGCACTCCAGCTTGATTATCTGCGCTTCGAGCGCTCGACAACGTTCGTCTAGGAACGCTATCGTGATGCGCGCGTCGTCGCTGTCAATCAGGCTGAGCTGCATGATGATCAGGCTGAGCTGCATGATGAGGTCTCTGTGGGCCTTGGCCATCTTCTTGTAGCTGTTGATTAGGTTGAGCCTCTAGCTCATCTGCCTTACACATCATTTTCCTCGCCCTCTTCACCGGACTCCTCGTCGACGGGTTCGGGCACGTTCTGCTCGTCGAGCACCGTGTGCGCGACCGCGTTTGCCGTGCCGAACGGCGTCTCGCGCCGCCCGCCGGGAACGACGATCGAGAAGGTCGTCGTGCAAACGTCACAGCGCAGGTCTAGGCGCGTCGTGCCCGGGTCGATCACGTCGACGATCTCGCCGGCGGCGTTGATGCGCGTCACCCCGGTGCCCAGCGCCTGCCTGGTCGTGTTCCTGATGACGAACGTCTCGGCGTGGCCCTTTGGGCAAGCGATGCTCACTCTTCTACCTGCTCCCAGTCGACGAGCTCAACGTCTAGCTCGTCGAACGCGCCGTCGAACTTGGCGTCAGCGGCTGCTCGTTCGTAGGCCTCTTCGAACGCGAGCTCCTCGTTGTCGGCGTCGATGATGTACTCGAGTCCCTCTCGCTTGACGGCGACGACGGCGACCCAGTATCTTGACATCTCTCGTCTCCTTTCACGAGCAGCGCGGAGTAAACGAGCCCGTAACCGGCAGGCACGACCGAAAATCCGCAGACGCGCCAATCGTCCTCAGTTAGCGCCTCGGTCAGGTGCCTGGAAAACGAACCTACGTCTTCACCCTGAATGACTCGTGTCTCTGTTGTCACAACCCTAACCCCTTTCGCGGTCGCACGGTGAGCGCTACGTCCTTGGGCACGCGCGTTACGGCGCCGGCGACCTCGAGCGCCGCACGTGACAGGTCGCCGATCTTGATGCCCTCAGCGACGAGTTTCGCGTCGATCTGTTCGATGACATAGCGCGTGCGCTGCTTAACGGTCATCGCTGACTTCGTCTTCTCGACGTCCCACGCATCGGTCGTGCGTACGACGAGCATCGCCTCGTAGTCGCTGACCTCATCAACAACGTGGTCGATCAGCTCCTTCATCATGCGCGCCTTAAGCGCGTCCTTCAGTGCGTCCCGATCAGCTAGCAACCTCTTCGCCCCTACGCGAACGAGCTCGTCTTCGATCTCGACAAGGCGCGCCAGATACTCCCCACAAGAGATCTCCTGCGGAAATCCGGTCGTCAACTCTCGGTCGAGCTGCTCCGTAAACGGGTTCTCCTCGAACGGGTCGTTAAACTTCCTAAGTGACACCGAAGAGCTCCGTGGTCGTAATGATCTCGTCCACCAGGCCGTACGCGATCGCGTCCTCCGCGTTCATCCATTTCATCACGGCGATGTCCTTGAGGATCTTCTTGCGAATCTCGTTGCGATCGTTCTCCTTTCCCCCCTTTAGGCCAGCCGTGACGCCTCGATCGATGTAGCAATCGATCAGATCGTTTTTGAGGTTCGTTAACAGCTTTGATTGAATGTCGATCTCGGCCTCGCTACCTTGAAACGCGGCGCTTGGAAGGTGCAGCATAAATCTTGAGTGCGGCATGCAAAGGCGCTTATCGCCCGCTGATGCGATGATCGTTCCCATGCTCGCGGCGTTCTCGGTGATCGTTATGACGTTGGCGGGACACAGTCGAATCTTATCAAAGAGCATCAGTCCCGACGCGATGTCTCCTCCTCCCGAGCTGACGAAGATGTAGATCGGCTTGCTGGGATCATCGAGCGTAAGCGCGAGCAGATCATCACCGATCCAGGTCGGACCGGACGAGTCGTTTCGCGTCGGTGCGTCGAGTATTGGTCCCCGCAGGAATAGCATCCTGCGGTTGCGTGTGAGATACGCCTGCGAATACTCAAACTGATCCTCGCGCGGGTACATGATGCTTAGTTGTCCCTGATCGTTAAGCTTCTTGAACGGCACCTAGGTCTCCTTCCTCTCTTTGCGCGGCGAGAGCGGACGACGAATCCAGCTCTTTGGAATAACGTACGAGAAGCCACCGTAACCGTTCGACGTTCCCTTTGCGCCGAGCCTGTTAAGCGCCGAGATCCAGGTACGCTCGTAGGTAAACACGTACGCGTTCGGGTCGCCCTTCGAGAACGAGATGATCGTCTCCTTCTCGGCCGGAGTCAGCTTGGTCTTACTCACGTTTTATGATACCCTCGCCACGGGCCCGAAGCTGCGTCGGTGAAACGCGGTCGGTCCCAGCCGCGTGAGCACCTCCAGGTGTCGAGGACTCGGGTATCCCCGGTGATCCTCGAACCCGTACTCGGGAAATTCCTCGGCGAGCCTCGTCATGTAGTCGTCGCGCTGGACCTTGGCGATGATCGACGCCGCCGCGACGCTCAGCGAGCGCGCGTCAGCGTGATCGACGAACAGCGACGCCTCGCCGCCAAAGCGCTTAGCGTGCTTCGCTAGAAAACGTCCGTCGACGACGGCGCCAAACGCCGTACCTCGAATGAGCTGTCGGTCGATTCGCGAGTACGCCTCGGTCATGGCGATCAACCGCGCGTAGGCGATCCCCTTCTCGTCGATCACGAGCGGGCCGACGGTTGCCGTCGCGTAATATGGCGCGAACTGTACGATCTGTGCGTAGAGATCGGCACGTTGCTTGGGCGAAAGCGCCTTCGAATCGCGTAGCTCGAGCGTCCACTCCTGACGCGGGTCAAGCACGACCGCCCCCGCGACAACCGGGCCGGCGATCGCACCGACGCCGACCTCGTCGACGCCGCACACCGCGACCTGCTTACGACCTAGCCGCTGGGCGACCTCGCGCTCGAGCTCGAAGTCCGTGTCAGACCCCCGCGCTCTCGGCGGTGTTGACGATCATCTTTGGTTCATCTGACTCTGGTTCGCGAACGACTGCGGCCTCGGCGACATGGGTCGGGTCGTTTGTCGCCTTCTCGATCAGCCCCTCGAACTTAGCGAGCTCCTCCTCGGTCGGTTCGCTCGGTTCGCTTTTCGGCAGTTCGTCGACCTCCGCGTCGTCGTCCCACACCGGGACCATGTCGCCGACCGGGCCGATGCCGAACTGATCCTTGAACGCTACCATTATCATCGCGACGGGCTGCGGCGGACCCTGCACGAGCTGCCCGCGCTGGTCGAGGCCCATGCCGCCCGGTAGCATGACGAACTGAAAACCGACGAGCTCGCCGACCTTGTCGAACGATAACACGCGTACCTTCATGTCTGTAACTCCTCCTTCTTTGGGTAACGGGATTTTCCCCCGTGTCGAATCATCTGTGGGCGGTACGGGAAGGGGTCGTCGAGCAGGTCGCCCCGTTGAAGCGCCTTCAAGACTAGCTGCTGAACGCGCTGTCGCGACACGGTGTGCTCGAGCGTGCTGAGCGCCCGCGCCAGGTCAGCCTTCGACCTAAACTGTTGTCGCTTAAAGGTTATCAGCTTCAACAGGTTGTAGTAAACCTCACCACACTCTTTCACTCGTCCTCCTCTGTGTTAAGCAATCGCTTGACGAACGCCGCGCGCTCGTCAGGGTTCTTGATCTCGTTGGCCGCGCGCAACACGAACGCTTCAAACGCCTCCGGCTCGTTGAGCACCTCGGCGAGGCCGGCGTATCCGCAGATGTCGGTCGTCGAGTCTCGATTGTAGCCGCGCGCTTGTCGGATCACCTTGAGAATTATCATGAGCGCGCAAACGTCGGTGCCGTCGAGCGCGTCTCTCGTAGCGAGCGCGCGCTTGACGTAGGGCGTCCACGATGCGGCGATGTCGCCGAGGTTGTGCTGCGGCGGGCCGTAGTGTTCCATGCGCGAGCCACAGATGAGGTCTAGCCCCTCTCCCGTCACGAACTCGTGCTCCCGTCTCGAGCTCGAGTCGTACGCCTCGCTGTCGGTGCTCCATTGATGAAGACACCATAGACAACGACAATATTCATTCGAAACTGCGCTCATCTGTTACCCCTCCTGTTTGTCTCTCGGATATACATCGCCGTTGATCTTTGCCTTACCGTCCTCGTAGGGGGCCACGACCCGACGGTAAAGCTCCTGCTTCGCGCACTCAAGCACGCCGATGACCTCGTTAAGTTCCGCGTAGGACCAGCTGGCCCAGGACTCGCCGTCGCAGAAGCCGAGGTAGTCGAGGCAGACGTGCGTGAGCACGAAGTTGAGCTCGCCTGGGCCCTCGACGGCCTCGCCGACGCCGCACGTCGTTTCGTCGAGCAACGCGTCTCGACGCGATCGTTCGATGTACGGCATCAGCGGTCAACCCCGCAGCTTATCACGTATCGCACCGCGTCCTCGAGCGACGTAAAGGAGACGGACGCGTCGCGCACGAACGGGTGGTCGTGCGGGTGCGGCCCGACGGGCGCGACCATCACGATCAGCTTGTTCAGGAAGTCAGCGATCGAGAGCTCGTAGATGCTCCCGATGCTCGGCGTCTCGGCGTCGCTGAAGTTAACCAGGATGATGTCTGATGCCACCACGTCGAGCACGTCCCGTTTCTTGAGCGCCTTGTCGCTCAGCGACGGGTCGGTCTTGACGTAGTCGTGCGAGTCGAGCGCACCCTTCTGCGACGACAAGAACGACTTCCCGCGCAGCGGGTCGCGCACCTCGAACCCAGCCGCGCGCAAGCGCGCGCCGACGTCTTCACGCCAGCTCGACGCGTCCTTATACGTCTTGCCCGAGATCGGGCCGCTCAAGTATATACGCATCATGCCCTCCTAAACGCGAAGATGAACGCCCACGTCGTCGCTGCAGCGGCGGTAAGCGCGCCGCTCAACGGCGCGCCTAGTCCGAACAGACCGACGGTGATACAACCGAGGCTCAGCGTAAGCAGCCCCGACGTGAACCGAGGAACTCGAGCGTTTTCGTCGAGGAACGTCGGTAACGTCGCGATCCCAGCGCCGAGCTGGCCAAGCGCAACGATCAGGTCCCAACTCAAGCCTGCGCGAGACGAATCTTTTCTTTCGTCTCTTCAGAGTGCTGCCGCCCGAGCATTGTCATTCTAAAAGCTCAAGCCATAGCCAGCGCCGTACAGCTTGAGCGGAGTCGACGCCATGTTGATGAAACCCTGGAGCTTCGTGAAGACGCGCTCGAGCACCTCGACATCCTTAACGCAGTGGTCGAGAATGTAGTCGAGGTGAAACTTCGAGCCCTGGAGCGCCTTCGCCCAGTACCCCGGTAAGATCGCCGTCTTTGCCCCCTCACCGAACAGTGCCATCTCGACGGCGGCCAGCCGCTTCGACCCGAGGCGCAGGTGTGACTTCGCCGTGAAGTACAGGTCCTTGTGCCGGATCGCCGCGAGCGGGCGCTCGCCGTGGATGAGCAGTCGGGTGTTTAGGTACGGCAGGTCAAACTTGGTGCCGTTGTAGGTGCAGACGTAGTCGTAGCTCTCGAGCGTGTCCCTGATCTCGAGGATCGTCTGGTGGTCCATCGTGACGGGGTCGCCCGGCTTCATGACGTACTTGAACACCTCGTCGACGCCGTACGTCTTGATGCAGCCGATGAAGATGATCCCGAAGTCGGCCGCAAGGTCGTACGTCTCGAGGTCGAACATCGCGATTCGCTTGTTGGCGAGGATCCACTGGTTCTTCTGCGCCATCGTCGTAGCGCGCGCCAGCTTACGGCTCTCCTGGAGCTGCCACAGCTCCTCGTCCTGCTCGGCGATCGTGCGCAGCGCGCGACGACGCGTGTTCTCCGCCTTGGCCGCACAGCCGTGATCCTTACAGTAAACGTGAATCGGGTGGGTCTGCTCGAACGAGCAACAGTGGTCAAACTTACACCAAAACGGGACGGCGTTCAACTATTCCCCCCCTCTCAAGAGGTGGGCCTCAAGCTCGCGACGAGACTGTTCACGAGAGAGGGCCTTCCAAGAACTTTCATATATGTCGAGGCGCGCTTGCAGCCCCGCCTTGATCGTGAGCAACCTCAGGCGTCGCTCGTAGAGCGGCCCGAGCTCCTCGTTCGTCGTGAGCACCGCGGCCTCGACCGTGTCGAAGCCGGGTCGCTTGCCGAGCTCGTCGCCGAGCGTGACGCGACTGGCGTTGATCTTGAGCTTGTACTCCGCCTCGATCGGCACGAGCTCACCCTCGAGCACGCCGAGCAGGCGACGAGCATACGCGAAGTACGCGTTGAGCCGCAACATGTGCTGCCCCAGCTCGGACAGGGTCAGGTCGTCGGGGTCCTCGGGTAGCGCGAACTCGCTCTCCTTCGCGCGCGGCTGTCGCGGCAGCGGCACGCGCTGCTTCGACAAGCGGTCGTTCGCCCACTCCTGAACGTCGGTCGCGCTGACCTCGGTCGGCTTCACTAGACGCACCTCCACAGGTTAAGCAACGGATCCCGCGAGGTTTGACCGACGACCCGCGGCGCCGTCTCGTTAACGTCCTTCGCGATTCGAAGTAGACGTTTATAATCTTATATTACCCCCGAACCTCGGCGTCGAGCTCCTTGACCCTACCGACCGTCGCGCCCTCTTCAGGCACGAGGCGACACAAGTAACGATGCGGGCACTCCGCGCAGACGGGGTCGCCCTTGAACGGGTTGCGGTCGTCGGGGATCGGGGCGACGCGCTGCGGCTCGTCTTGCACGTAACGGCTC
>Ga0209342_10004052_pt1 | contig 15304 bp, 13 predicted proteins | sample RifCSP16_2_FD_184023 | JGI IMG/M metagenome (GOLD analysis project Ga0209342, IMG submission 184023) | Soil microbial communities from Rifle, Colorado - Rifle CSP2_sed 16_2 (SPAdes) (version 2) | ecosystem: Environmental > Terrestrial > Deep subsurface > Rock core/Sediment | place: Rifle... | reverse complement strand
TCGTTGATGATGCGCACCACCTCGAGCTCGACCAGGCGGCCTGCCTCCTTCACCCCTTGTCGCTGGCGATCCGTGAAGTAGGCGGGGACGGTCACCACCGCGCGCCGGACCCGGAATCCGAGGTGGTCAGAGGCGACGTCCCGGATCTTGGCGAGGATCTTCGCCGCCACGTCCTGCACCTGGAACGAGCGGCCGTGGCAGTCGAGGGCGACGTCGTTGCGATCGCCCGGATGGACGCGGTACTGCACCGAGCGCTGCACGGTCTCCACCACGCCGTCCTTGGGCGAACGGCCGATGAGACGCTTCGTGGCGTAGAGCGTGTTGCGCGGGTTGAGCTGCCACTGGCGCTTGGCCTCGTGTCCGACGAGCTCGTGACCCTTGTCGTCGATGGCGAAGATCGAGGGGATCGTGTAGTCGCCGCCCTTGTAGGGCACGAGCTTCACCTGACCCGGGCCGAGCACCACAGCGGCGCAGGAGTTGGTGGTCCCCAGATCGATGCCGATGATCGTGTCGGATGCCAGCGGCGACACAGGAGCAGCGTACTACGAGAGGGCTGTTCAAGTAAGAACACGGCCATGAGACGCCGCCGCCCGCTCTGACGCATCCCCTCATCTCGTGCCCGCTCCCGAGTCCGTGCTCGGTTACCTCTGAACGTGGTGTAGGGACGGCGCCTCCGCCCGCCTGCCTTTGCCGGAGGGAGGCCTGGCGTGCGAAAGTTGGCTACATGGAAGCCAGGCGCTATCTCGACGGTATCGGCGAGGGCTTGAAGAACGCGTTCGCCGAGCAGCGCAACATCCTCTCCTTCGAGGAGTACCTCGATCTCTTCGCGCGCGCGCCGCGCGATCAGGCGCGCGGCGCAGCGCAGTACCTGCGCGACGTCATCGACCACTTCGGAACGCAGGAGATCGACTTGCCATGGGGCAAGGAACGGCGCTTCCGCGTCTTCGATCTCGAGTACGCGCCAGGGGAACGGGCCGTTCGCGTCGCGGGGCAGGAGGAGGTGCAGGCGGCCATCTACCGGGTGCTCGGGAACTTCGTCCGATCCGGGCGCGTGAACCGGCTCATCCTGCTCCATGGGCCGAACGGCTCGGCCAAGTCGTCGATCGTGGGAGCGCTCATCCGGGGGATGGAGGAGTACTCGAGGTTGCAGGAGGGCGCCCTCTACCGCTTCGCGTGGGTCTTCCCCAGCGAGAAGCGGGTCAAGGGCGGCGGGACGGTTGGCTTCGGGGAGTCCTCCGGTGTCGGAGACCTCCCATCGTTCGCCCACCTCGAGGGCGACGCGCTCGACGCGCGGCTGCCCTGTGCGCTGAAGGACCACCCGCTCTTCCTCGTCCCCAGGGCCGACAGGCGCAAGCTCCTCGAGGACGCCTGCCGGCCCACCGAGCGAGCGGGGGCGGGCGACCGCGACTTCGTGCTCTCGGACTACGTGGCCGAGGGCGAGCTGTGCCACCCCTGCCGCCAGATCTTCGAGGCGCTGCTCGCCTATTATCACGGTGACTATCTAAAAGTTCTCCGCCACGCGCAGGTCGAGCGGTTCTACGTCTCGGCGCGGTACCAGGATGGCGCGGTGACGGTCGAGCCGCAGCAGTTCGTCGACGCCGCGTGGCGCCAGGTCACGTCCGACCGGAGCCACGGCGCCCTGCCGGCCGCGCTGCAGGCGTTGACCCTGTTCCAGCCGACCGGGCCGCTCGTCGGTGCGAACCGCGGGCTCCTCGAGTTCGCGGACCTCCTCAAGCGCCAGCCGGAGACGTTCAAGTACCTCCTCGGCACGAGCGAGACCGGGCGCGTCGCGCTCGACAGCTTCATCCTGCACCTGGACGAGGTGCTCATCGCGAGCGCCAACGAGAGGCAGCTCGCGCTCTTCAGGGAGAAGGACCTCGCCGACTTCAGCTCGTTCAAGGGACGGCTGGAGCTGGTGCGCGTGCCTTATCTACGTCGCTGGCGCGTCGAGCGCGAGATCTACGATCAGCAGATCACCCGCGCGACCGTCGGCAAGCACGTGGCGCCCCACGCGACCGAGGTGGCGGCGATGTGGGCCGTGCTGACGCGGCTGAAGAAGCCCATCGTCGACCGCTACCAGGGCGAGGTCCGGGAGATGGTCGACGACCTCGCGCCCCTCGACAAGCTCCGGCTATACGACCGGGGCGCCGCGCCCGACCGGTTCGCGCTGTCCCAGGCCAAGGAGCTGCGCAAGCACCTCGAGGACGTGTACCGGGAGTCCGACGTGTACCCGATGTACGAGGGGCGGGCGGGCGCCTCCGCCCGCGAGGTCAAGACCGCGATCTTCAACGCGGCGCAGAACCAACACTACAAGTGCCTCACTCCCATGGCGGTGCTGGAGGAGCTGCAGGCGCTCTGCCGCGACAAGTCGGTGCACGAGTTCCTGCAGCAGGAGGTGCTCGACGGGTATCACGACCACGAGCAGTTCGTCCGCGTCGCGGAGGCCGAGTACCTCGACGTCCTCGACGAGGAGATCCGCGACTCGATGGGGATGGTCAGCGAGGCGCAGTACCGGGAGCAGTTCGGCCGGTATCTCACCCTCGTGTCGTCGTGGACCAAGGGGGAGCGGATCCGGAACCGGGTCACCGGCGAGTACGAGCGGCCGGACGAGGAGCGGATGGTGGAGTTCGAGCGGATCGTGATGCCCGGTGACGACGACCGGCGCACGTTCCGCCGCTCCATCATATCAGCGGTCGGGGCGTACCGGCTCGACCACCCCGACGTCGAGATCGACACGGCCGCGATCTTCCCCGACCTGTTCCGGCGCCTGCGCGACCACTACTACGAGGAGCGGAAGCGGGAGATCAAGCACAACAAGGAAGACGTCCTCAGGTACCTCTCGGACGAGCGCGCGTCGCTGGACGAGAAGAGCAGGCGCCACGTCGAGGGGACGCTCGCCACCCTGCGCGATCGCTACGGTTACTGCGAGTCGTGCGCGCAGGACGCCGTGCTCTTCCTCCTCAAGCGGCGGTACGTCGACTGATCGAACGAAATCGCGGAGGCGTGCCCTCGTCGGCACGCCCGCCGTGGAGGCGCCCCTCGGAATAGCCGGGGCCCCTTCCGAGGTTGGGCATGGCGTGCCTCCCAACCGAATCCTAGCCGTGACCGCCGGAGCCCTCCTGGGCGCCGGCGCGCTCCTCGCCCTCGGGCCCCGGACGGGCGCGGCCCAGCCCCGCGCCAGAAACCCTCGCAGCGCCACCGTGCAGAAGGTCTTCCCGAGCGCGGTCAGGCTACAGATCGCGGCCGGAGGCGAGGTGGTGCGCAGCGCCTCCGGCGTCGCGTTCGCACGGGAGGGCGAGGTCACCTACGTGCTCACCAACGCCCACGTGGTCGAGGCAGGGGCAGGCTGGAAGAGCCCGGTCGAGCTGCGGGTGCTCGTCTCCGGGCGCAAGGATCCGCTCGCGGGGCGCGTCGTGACGAGCGGTCACGTGCCCGACCTCGACATCGCGGTCGTGGCCGTGACCTCGAGCGCGATCCCGCTGACGCCGATCGGAGGCGACGACGGCCTGGAGCTCGGCGACGACCTGGTGGTCATCGGGGCGCCCTTCGGCAAGGGGCTCTCGGTGGCCGCCGGCATCGTGTCCCAGGTGGAATATGCCTTCTCCGAGAGCGCCAGCGCTCCCCGCCTCCCCAAGTCGATCAAGACCGACGCGGCCATCGGCTACGGCAGCTCGGGCGGCGGCGTCTTCGACGTGCCCGGTGGTCGGCTGGTCGGGCTCGTCGAGGGGTACCGGACCGCGCGCGTCGCCTTCGGCAAGGACGAGGGCTACAGCTTCGACGTGCCCATGCCAGGCGAGACCTTCATCGCCCCCGCCGCCAAGATCCGCCGGTTCCTCTCCGATCGGGGGCTGGGGAAGCTCGCCCCGGGCGCGGTGACGGCCGCGGCGGATCCGGAGCCGCAGGTCACGCCGGCCCGAATGTAGCTACCGCTTGTCGGGTTCCTCCACCGGGTCTCGCTGATCTCGCTGAGAGACCTCGACGATTAGTCACCCGCCGGGCACCTCGTCCCCACGGGGCTGGACTTCGATCCAGTGCGCCAGCCGGGCTGCTCCGAACGAGGCCCTCACCGGTGCCCCGGCGGCGAGATCCCGCACGGTCCCCAGCCGCCCATCGAGGTAGACGTTCGTGTTGCGGTCGAACTCCAGCACGACCGTACCGTCGGCGGTCTCGATGGTGACCTTTCGCCCGGGTGCGTCCACGGTGGCGATCCTCCCCGTGACCGTGCGCAGGTCGGCGCGCGTGGCGCCGCCACCGGCGTCACCTCCGGTGCCCTCCGCGGCGGGCGTGGCGGGCGTGGCGAGGGTCGCTGCTGCGACGAGGACGACCATCCGGAGACGCGGACGCATGAGATATACCCTCTAGCATGGACCGCAGAGCGAGCTGGGACGAGTACTTCATGAACATCGCGCGGGTGGTGGCGACGCGCGCCACCTGCGACCGCAGGCACGTGGGGGCGGTGCTCGTCCGGGACAAGACCATCCTCTCCACCGGCTACAACGGCTCGATCCGGGGCCTGCCGCACTGCACCGAGGTCGGCCACATGATGGAGGACGGCCACTGCGTGGCCACCGTTCACGCTGAGGCGAATGCGATCATCCAGGCGGCGAAGAACGGGGTCGCCATCGAGGGCGCGACCATCTACACCACCGCGTCGCCGTGCTGGCCGTGCTTCAAGCTCATCGCCAACTCCGGCTGCAGGCGCATCGTATTCGGCGAGTTCTACCGCGACGCGCGCATCTTCGAGTTCGCGAGGCAGCTCGGGATCGAGCTCGTCGAGCTGAAGGTCCCCGAGCAGCCGGACCTGGGCGCGGCAGACACCGGGCCGGCGAGGCCGGTGGTCACCGGGCAGGAGCCGCGATAGTCGAGGCCGGCGGCTGCGCCTTCGGCGCAAAACGGGCCGCCGGCTTCGCCGTCTTTGACATCGGGGGCTCCGCCCCCGATACCCCCAGGCAGAGCCCTACCGGGGGGGCGCCTCGGCCTGGAGATCCTCGCCGACCGTGGCCGCGATGGCGGCGCGCCGCGCCATGTAGAGCTCCTCCCGCCGCCTGAGCTCCACGTAGCGGGCCTTGTAGGCGGGTGCGAGCGGCTGAGGCATGGCGGCGACGGCGGCGCGCACCTCGGCCAGCGCCCGGTCGAGGGAGACGACCTGGATGGCCGGCCGGCCGCGCCGCGCCGAGCTGGCGGTGTCGTTCTCGGTCCAGAGCGGCCACCACGAGACGTTGCCCAGCTCGACACGGACCACGCCGCGACCGTAGTCGCGCTTCACCACGGTCGCCCGGAGCAGGATGCCGTCCCGTGTCGCCCCCACCTCCGCTGGCGTGACCCCCTGGACGTAGCGCCGCGACTGGTTGGAGATGAAGTTCCCGAGCGAGTAGGCGACGAGGGCAGTCCTCCCGTCCGGCGCGGTGACGAGCTCGATCGGCTGCAGGACATGGGGATGGTGCCCGAGCACGACGAGCGCGCCGGCGCCGACGAGGCGGTGCGCGAGCGCCACGTCGACCTCGCGCGGCTGTTGCTGGTACTCGATCCCCCAGTGAAGCGACACGATCACCGCGTCGGCCTCTCGCGCAGCGGCCTGGACGTCGGCGACGGCGCGTTCCGGGTCGAGCAGCGAGGCCCGGTCACAGCGCTTCCCCCGGGGCTCGGTCGGCGCCGGGCAGTCGTTGCCCGACTGGTTGAAGAAGTGCGCGTAGGCGAGGAACGCGAGCTTGAGGCCGTTGGCTTCCACGATGCGCGGCCCCGACTCGTGTCCGGCCTCCCCGGCTCCGACGTAGGGCATCCCCGCAGCCTCGAGCTGCCGGAGCGTCTCCTCGAATCCGGCCCGACCCTGGTCGAAGGCGTGGTTGTTGGCCACGCTCACGAGGTGGACCCCGGCGCGCCGGAGCGCATGGGCGGCTTGAGGCGGCGCGTTGAAGACGAAGCTCCTCGACCCGCGGCCGCTCTGCGGGGCGATGGGCGATTCCAGATTGGCGAAGGTCACGTCCGCGGACGAGAGGAGGTCCGCCACCGGGGCCCACAGCCATCCGAACCCCTCGTCGTTCTCGGGCGTGCGGTGCTGCGCGGCCGCCTGCTTCACCGCGTCGTGCATGAGGACGTCACCTGCCGCCCCGATGGTGGCCTTGGCCACGATCTCGACCGCAGGCGCGGCGGCCGGGACCGGGCTCAGGTTCGGGGGGCGGGGTGGCTCCGGGGGGTGGCTCGCGGCCGCGGGCGGCGCCTCGGCTGGCGCGGAGCGCGATGACGCGCACGCAGACCACGAGAGCGGCGCGACGAGGAGCGCCGCCAGGACTGCGACCCCCGGAATGCCAGTCGCTCTATGTCGCGCCTTGAACAAAATGGAGCGCATCGCCATCTCTACCCCCGTCCAGCGTGCCAGAGGCGGTAAAAAGGATAAACCCACGGCGATGATTACTGAAGGCTTGGCGTTCCTGGACAGCTCCGGGCGGGTGGTCGCGGCGGATCGCGGCTTCCGCGCAGCCATAGGCTCGCTCGGGGGAGATGCGACCGAGGCCCTGAGGCGCCGCGCGGTCGGCGATCCACCCCTGGCCGCGCTGCTGGCAGGGGACGGGCCCGACGTGGTCCGGATCCCGGGCGGCGACGGCGTGCCCGCTTGTGAATTCCGCCGCCTCCGCGCAGAGCAGGGGCTGCTCCTCAGGGCGCAGACGTGTGACGAGGTGCCCGGGGCTGCGATCGCAGAGTACGCGATGCAGGCGCTCACGCTGGCGCGCCTCGCTGGGAGCGTGGCGCACGAGGTCAAGAACCCGCTCAACGCGATGGCCCTCCAGATCGCGCTCCTCAGCGACAAGGTGGTCACGGAGAGCGGGGCGCTCGCCGCGGCGTGCGAGGGCAATCTCGCCTCCATGAGGACGCAGATCGGCCGCGTCAACGAGGTCGTACGGCGCTATCTCGACGTCTGCGATCCCCCGGCGACTGGCAGCTTCGACGCGGGCAGCCTGGTCGCGGACGCCGCCAACCTCTTCGGTCACGAGGCGCGCCGGCGGAGGCTCGTGCTCACCTGCGAGGCTGCGCCGGGGACGGTGCGGGTGTCTGGCGACCCAGCTCGGGCGGCGCGGCTCGTCCTGGGGATACTCTGGCGGGCGGTCACGAGCACGCCCGAAGGCAGTACACTGCTGGCGCGCGCGGCACTCCGAGGCAGCGAGGCGGTCCTCTCGGTGGAGCATCGGCGGGGGCCTCTCGACCCGGCGCTCGTCTGGATGGCGCCGGTGATCGCCGCCGCCGCGCAGGAGATGGGAGGGAGGTTGGACGAGAGCTCGGAGGGATAGATGGACCGGGTGGCGCTCGTGCTTCCCAAGGAGCTGTCCGTGTGAAGTACCGCCTGCTCATCGTGGATGACGAGTCCGACAGCCGCGAAGCCCTCGCGGAGCTGGCCGGCCGCTGGGGGTACGAGGTCCAGACCGCGGGGGACGGCACCGAGGCGCTGCGCCGCGCGATCGAGTGGCACCCCGACGTCATCCTCACCGACCTCGTGATGCCCAACATGGACGGGCTGTGGCTGCTCCGCGCGCTCAGGGCGGAGCTGCCCGATTGCCCGGTGGTCCTGCTCACCGGGCGCGGGACGGTCCAGACCGCCGTGCAGGCCATCAAGGAAGGGGCCTACGACTTCATCGAGAAGCCGCTAGAGGTGTCGCGGCTCCGGGTCGTGCTCGACCGCGCGCTGGAGAAGAAGGAGACGATGCGCGAGGTGCAGCTCCTGCGCCGGCGCCTCGCCGCCCTCGCTCCGGGCACGGACATGATCGGCTCCGGGCCGGCGACGCAGCGCGTGTTCGAGCTGGTGAAGAGGGTCGCGCCCGCCAACGCGAGCGTGGTCATCACCGGGGAGAGCGGCACGGGCAAGGAGGTCGTCGCACGCGCGATCCACTCTCTCTCCGCGCGCAAGGAGAAGCCCTTCGTGGCGCTCAATTGCGGCGCCATCCCGCCCACGCTCATCGAGTCGGAGCTGTTCGGGTACGAGCGCGGGGCCTTCACCGGTGCCGACCAGCGCCGGCTGGGGAACTTCGAGCTGGCGCACGGCGGGACGCTCTTCCTGGACGAGATCGGCGAGTTGCCGCTGGAGATGCAGGGGAAGTTCCTGCGCGTCCTGGAGGAGCGCAAGTTCCGGCGCCTGGGGGGCAAGAGCGAGGTCGAGGTGGACGTGCGCGTCATCTGCGCCACCAACCGCGATCTGAAGGAGGAGATCAAGAAGGGCCGCTTCCGCGAGGACCTCTACTTCCGACTCCACGTCTTCACGATCCACCTGCCGCCGCTGAAGGAGCGGCGCGAGGACGTCCCGCTCCTCGTCCAGCACTTCATCGAGAAGTTCAACGGAGAGACGGGCAAGCGCGTGCAGGGCCTCTCTCCGGGGGCGATGGCGGTCCTCCAGGCCTACGCCTGGCCCGGGAACATCCGCGAGCTCAGGAACACGGTCGAGCGGGCGATGATCCTGACCGACGGGGAGATGATCGACGAGGAGCACCTCCCGCCCGACATGCGCCCGACCCGGCCCGAGGCCGCGATGCTGCGCGTCCCGCTGGGCTTGCAGCTCCGCGAGGTGGAGAAGGAGTACATCCTCGCCTCTCTGCAGAAGAATGGCGGCAACAAGGCGCGGACGGCCGAGGTGCTCGGGATCAGCGAGAAGACCCTGTACAACAAGCTCAACCGGTACGCGGCCATCGCCCGCGACCGGGCGGGTGAAGCGGGGCCTGCGGGAAGCGAGGAGGGCGACCCTGCGGAACCGCTGGTGAAGCAGCTGTGATGGAAGACCTCGAAGTCGGCGTTCCCGGGCGTGGGACCGGTAGCCTTGGCCACGTCACCGGACTTTGTCCTCACGCCGCCGGCCCGACCGGCGAGTCCTCCATGCCGGAGTGCTGCGCGACGCAGCCTCTCCCCGCTCGCTTGGCGGCGTAGAGCGCCTCGTCGGCGCGGTGCACCAGGTTCTCCTCGGTCTCCTCCGGGTACCCGTCGTGCAGCGACGCGATCCCGAACGAGGCGCTGAGCGGGATTCGCCGCTCGCCCAGCCGGAGATCCGACTCGCGCAGACGCGCCGAGACGCGCTCGGCGAACACCCGGGCCTCGGTGCCGCTCGTGTGCGGCAGGAGCAGGACGAACTCGTCGCCGCCGTAGCGCGCGCCGAAGTCGGTCTCGCGCAGTTCGTGCCGCATGACCTCGGCCACGGCGGCGATGGCGGCGTCCCCCGCGGCGTGGCCCATCTCGTCGTTGATGGGCTTCAGCCGGTCCATGTCCACCATCACGCAGGAGAGCGGCGTCCGGTAGCGCCGGGCGCGCTTCACCTCCTCCTCCAGGCGAGTCCGGAAGGCCCGCAGGTTCGAGAGCCCGGTGAGCGGATCGGTGCGCGCCAGCTCCTGTAGCTGTGTTTCACGACGGGTGAGTCGAAGGGTGCGCTCGATGCGCGCCTTGAGCTCGCGCGGCGAGAAGGGCTTCTGGAGGAAGTCGACGGCGCCCAGGTCGAGGCTGCGCGAGCGCGTCAGCGCGTCGCCGCGGCCGGAGATGAGGATGACCGGGACGTCGGCGGTGCGCGCGTCCTCACGCAGCGTCCCCAGCGCCGCGAGGCCGTCGAGCTGGGGCATGTAGAGGTCCATGAGGACGAGATCGGGACGCGCCGCCACCGCGAGCGCGCACGCCTCGCGGCCGTCGGCGGCGAGCACGACGTCGTAGTCGTCCGCCAGGATCTCGGAGAGCGCCTCGCGGGCGTCCGGGTCATCGTCGGCCACGACCAGGCGGGACCTCTTGCCCGGCGCGGTCGGAGGGGTGGAGGCCGGAGCCTCGAGCGCCCCCGAGCCGGGCATGGTGAGTAGAAGGGCCTCGCTCCGCGGCGAGTGGGACATCTCGAGCGTCCCGCCCTGGGCCTCGGCCAGCGCTCCGCAGACGGCCAGGCCGAGGGAGAGCCGGTCGAGCCGCTCGGGAAGCGGGCGCCGCACCCGGCCGGGCCGCACGTCGCGTTGCACGACGAGCCGCGCCGACTCGCGCGTCGCCTCCAGGGCCACCCTCATGCGCCCGCCGCGCGGGGTCGCAGTCAGGGCACAGGAGATGAGGCCCTCGATCGTCTGCTCGATGCGCTCGGGGTGGGCCAGGGCCATGACCGGTGAAGGAGGGAGGTCCCGGACCAGCGCCACTCCGCGCGAAGCGGCGCGGGCGCTCCACCGATCGAGCGTCCGCGCCACCAGCGCGCGGAGATCGATCGACTTCCGGTCGAGCTGGGCAGCGCCCGGCGGGAGCACCTCGAGCTGCTCGATGCCGCCGGCGAGGGCGGTGACCTGGCGCGCCTCCCGGTTCAAGGCGGCCAGGGCTCGAAGGGAGGGCTCGGGAAGCGCCGCTGCCCCGCTCCGGATGACGCGCGCCGTGCGGCGGATCGCACCCGCGAGCTCGCGCAGGTCCTGGGCGATGGCGGAGAGGGTGCGCGCCGTCAGGTCGAGGTGCGCGCCGTCCACCCGATCCACCGGTCCTGGCAGCTCACCGGGAGCGCCCGAGCGCCGCCGAAGACGGCCGCGCGCTCCCTTCGAGGCGCTCGCGCTCTCCTCTCGCCTTCCGCGACCGGTCATCCCTCTCCGAATCTACCTCGGTTGCCGTCACCAGTGGTGTGGAGCGGCCCTGAGATGGGTGATCATGATGCCAGCGAAGCTCCTCTGCACGGGAGCGCCCAGGTGGAGCGGGGTTGGGCGCTGGACGCGCGGTGGAGGGCGCAGCGAGAGCCTCCGTCACTGAGAAGACGAAGCCCGAGGAGAACCGTTGCTCCGGCGCAGGGCGCCGAGGGGTGGAATCGTGGGAGCGACGGCGGCATGATGAGCTTGGAGGTGAGCGATGACCGATAGGTCAGTGCAGGTATTCGGGAAGGACACCTGACCCTACACCACTGCCGCCCGTGAGGATTTCGGCAAGCGTGGAGTCAAAGTGGAGTTCTTCGACGTCCAGCGCGACCCTGCTGCGATGAAGCGCTTCCTCGATCTCTCGGGGGGCGCGCGCCGGGTCCCGCTCATTCGCGAGGGAGAGAAGATCACCGTCGGGTTCGACGGTGGGACCTGAGGCGTTTGACCTGGGCCCCTGGAGGGGGCCCGAGCGAAGGGATGCGACTCATCGGTAAGTGGCGCGCCGTCCCGGCCTGAATCCGGGCGGCATCATCTGGGGCGGCGCCTCAACCCCGAAGTTGTACCACTCCATGTAGAGCTTCCCGATCTTCAGCTTCTTGCCGTTCTGAAGCGCCTGGAGCGCCGACTTGAGCTTGTCGTCGGAGGCGTTCGCGGCGACCGCGCGCCCCATCACCCTAACTGCGTCGTCATGCCGGCTCTCGCGCTCGAGGAACCAGGCGTATGCGCACCACACGAGCCCCTGCTTGCGGTTCCCGCGCCCCTTCAGCGTCCCCTCGAAGACCTCTTGCATCCCGGCGAGGTCGTGCTTCCTCCAGCGCGAGATCGCGAGCATCAGCCTCGCCGGCCACTGGGCCCTGGGGGCGCGCTGGAGATAGGGGAGGGCGCCCTCGGTATCGCCCTTCCACCACTGGAACTGGCCTATCAGGGCAGAGAGGGCGGCGTCGGCGCCGAAGAGCCATGGCGTCATCTTCTGCGCGCCCTTCGCGAGCTGGATCGCGCGTTCGAAGCGGCGCGCCTGCGCCTCGGCGACGGCCGCCTCGACCACGGCGCCGAGCCGCTTCTGAGCGCGGACGTTGAGCGCCACGTAGGCGATGGCGGCGGCGAGCGCGCCCGGAATGACGGAGCCGACCCAGCCGAAGCTCGTGCCGAACCGGATGGCGAGGACGACGAGGAGCCCGGCTGCCAGGCTGAGGAGGAGGTTGTACATGGGGTACCCGAGATCAGGCCGGGACAGATACACGGCCGTCGCGCGGGCCCGCAAGGAAAAAAGCCCACACAGCGGGCGGCCGGGGGCTCATTCTCGCCGTCCCTTCTCTGGCTGGCGATGCCGCCACGATTCGATGGCCCTCCCCGGACTCGAACCGGGACGGGGGGTCGCCCCACTCGATTTTGAGTCGAGCGCGTCTACCGTTCCGCCAGAAGGCCCGATCTCAAAGTACCCTACCAGAAAAATAATTTGTGTGCATCGCGCGAGTTCGATATCAATCGGTCAAACATGGGGCCGGCGGTCAATCGTGACCAATGCCCTCCCCGGGGAGGATCGAAATGCCAAGGCCGCTGACGAGCTCTTCGCTGGACGAGGTCCTGCGCGGCGCGATGGAGCCCGTCCTCAAGCGAGCGAGCGCAGCCATTGCGCGAGCCATCGCGGATATGGCGGCAGAGCGGATCGACCGGGAGATCCAGGACGGGATGGCGGGCACGCGCGTCAAGCGCGGCGGCCGTGTCGCCGTCGCTGCCCGGCCGCGCCGGCCGTCGCGGCGGTCCGAGATCACGCGCTGGATCGCCGATCGCCGGGCACGGCGCGTGCCGAAGTTCGTGATCGAGATGACGGGTGGCCTCGACACGAAGAAGAAGATCGTCGCGAAGTACGGCGAGGACGTGGTCTTCGAGCGCGGGAAGCCGCTCCCCAGGACGAAGTAGCCTCGTCGTGCGGCGTCGGGGCTCCGCGCTTCAGGCGTGAGCCCGCGCCGCACGGCTGTCAGGCCGTGCTGTAGCGACGCGCGAAGAGCACCCCCTCGATCACCTCCTCGACCGCCGCCAGCGCCTCGTCGGCGCTGGGGGCGTCGATGACCGGCGTGTCGGTCGAGCCGATGAGGAAGCGGGCGGCTACCGAGCCCCCCTCGTTCTGGAGCAACTGGACCGGCACCAGCCGGTCGCCGGCGCGGACGTGGCGCACCGCGATGAGATTCGGCTCCGCCGTCGGCGTGCGCGGTGGCGCCGCGCCCGGATCGTGAAGTTCTCCCGGCGCGCGAGACGCGGGGTCGGGGAGAGGGAGGCGAGACTCCGCCTCCCGTACTAGGGGGATGGGGCTCCTGGTGCGCTGGCTCATGGCTCGGGCGGCGCGAGCAAGTCCTGCGCCAGCGTCCTCCCGCGTGGGGTCGAGGGGTATTCCGTCGCTCGATGGGCGCTCGGGGAGGAAAACCGAGCCAATGTGGCTCGAAGCCGAGACGCCCACGTCAAGTCGCTGGAACGAGGGACTTGATCGCGGAGGTAGAGTCGTTTCCGCGGACCGTGGGTTCGAACGCTGGCCTGTGTGAGGGCGCGCCGCGCGGGGCCGAGGATCGAGCCCTGGCCAGGAACCGAGCCCCCCGTACGGCTGTGTTGACGCCGGGTTGAGCGGTGTTCGTGTGCTCGCCGTGAAGCAGCGCGGCGGTGTTGGCATCGACATTGCTCATCGTGAAGGGCGTGCGGCTCTCACGCTTCGTCCTCGCGCTTCACCACGTCGCCCCCGGCGAGCACGTCCTCTATGACGTCGTCGGCGACCGCTACGTGGGCGTCGATGGCCCGACGCTGGAGGCCATCGGCCGCTGGAGCGCCGCTCCGCCGGCGGGCGAGGACGAGTCCCGGGCCGCGGCGGAGCTCATGGAGCTGCGCTTCGTTGTCCGTGATCGCGCCGAGGACGACGCGCGCCTCGAGGAGCACCGCGCGGCGATCGCCGAGGGGATGCCCGGCACGCTGTACCTGACGCTCATGCCCACCTTGGCGTGCGACCTGGCGTGTACCTACTGCTTCCAGAGGGACCACCCGGCCGCCGGCCGGATGTCGGCCGAGACGGAGGCGGCGGCCCTCGCCTGGATCGAGCGCGAGGCGGTGGCGAGCGGCGCGCGGCGGCTCCTCCTTCACTACATCGGCGGCGAGGCGCTGCTACGCAAGGACTTCCTCCTGCGCACGGCGCGCGCCCTTCGGGGTGCGCTGGCCGCGCGCGGGATCGACTTCGCCTGGGAGCTCACCACCAACGGCGTCGGCCTCGACCCCGCGATCGTGCGGCAGCTCTCGGAGCACGGCCCAGGCGCGGTGAAGGTGACGCTCGACGGGGACCGGCCGGCGCACGACGCCGCGCGCGTGTCGCGCGACGGCCGAGGCACCTTCGACCGGATCTTCGGGGCGCTCCTGGCCGTGGCGGGCGAGTGTCCCGAGGTGCGGCTCCGGGTGGTCGGAAATCTGCGACGGGGCCCCGAGGCGCGCGCCTCCGCCTCGCGGCTCCTCGACCAGCTCGAGGCGGCGGGGCTCTGCGGCCGCCTGGAATGGATCCGCTTCAAGCCCATCGTCGACCTCGACGCCGGGTGCGGTCGCGGCTGCGGCGCGGAGCCTGCCGACGCCGACGACGCCTCGCGCGAGGCCTTCGCTCGCGGCCTCGTGCGGACGTCGCCCTTTGGCATCGACGCGGTGAGCCCGTGCGAGCTGCACTGGCGGCGGAGCTTCGTCGTCGACACGGCAGGGCGGATCTACCGCTGCTTCGCCGTGGCAGGCCGGCCCGAGATGGCGCTCGGCACCGTACACGGGGGCGCGCTCGGCCCTGACCCGCTCCTCGCGGGGCAGCCGTGGGGGCAGTGCGGTGATTGCCCCTTCGTCCCCGCCTGCATGGGCGGCTGCCTGGGCGGCCGATACCTCCAGATCGGGCGGGCTGGCGAGATCGCGTGCGATCGGCCGGGGCTGGAGGCGCGCTTCCGGGCCGAGGTCGCCCGCCGCTACCTCGAGGAATTTCACCCGGGCGCCGCCGAGCCGGAGCCTGTTGCACCGACGACACTTCCAGTGAGCGAAGCAGCAGCCTGACCCGCAGCCACCCGAGGAGAACCCCATGATCAAGATCAGCGCCCGCAGGTCGTCACGCACCTCCTTCCCATGCACAATGGGATGAGCGGGTAACCCGTTGCAGCAACCCCGCGCTTGAGCGCCGAGCGGCGGCGTGCGATAGCTCGCGCGTGCGCCGCTTGCTGCTTCTCGCCCTGGCGGCCGCCGCCGCCTGCGGCCGGCCGAAGGCGCCCTCGGAGTTCACGCTCCGGGTGGCCGTGGCCGGTTCGCTCCTCCCCCTGGCGCACGACACAGACTCAACGGCCACCACGTTCGCGCAGGACCTGGTCTACGATGGACTCCTGCGGCCGGGGCCGGGCGGCCTCGAGTCGCGCATCTTCGAGCGCTGGGAACGGGCCGGCCCGCATCGCCTGCGCGCCCTCCTCGCGGCCGGGCCCCGCTTCTCCGACGGCTCGCCGGTCCTCCCGGAAGACGTGGTCCGCGCCGCCCGGGCGGCGAGCCTCGCTGCCCGGGCCGACGGCCAGTGGATCGAGATCGAGAACGCCCCGGGGGCGCCGCCGGTCGACGCCGCGCTCCTCCTCACGGCGGTGTGGAAGCCGGTCCGCGGCGGCGAGCTTGGGACGGGACCCTACCGGCTCGTGGAGCAGGGCGAGCGGCTGATCGCCGTCGAG
>Ga0209342_10004050_pt1 | contig 15308 bp, 19 predicted proteins | sample RifCSP16_2_FD_184023 | JGI IMG/M metagenome (GOLD analysis project Ga0209342, IMG submission 184023) | Soil microbial communities from Rifle, Colorado - Rifle CSP2_sed 16_2 (SPAdes) (version 2) | ecosystem: Environmental > Terrestrial > Deep subsurface > Rock core/Sediment | place: Rifle... | reverse complement strand
CCCCGCGGCTTGCCGCTCGCGCTCCAGCTAGCTGACCCCCCAGCCGAAGGCGTGACGGAGGATGATTTCTTCGAGCGACATGCCGCTGACGAAGCGGAGCGCGCGCGAGCAGAGCCCGCCGATCGAGCGCGCCGCAATCTCGATCACCCAGGGCCCTTGCGGGTTCACTCGCAGCTCCGCATGCACCGGCCCTTCTCTGAGACCGAGCGCCCCCGAGGCGCGGCGTGTGGTCTCCACGATCGCTGACTGGACGCTCGAAGGAAGCCGCGAGGGCGTGACGTAGATCGTCTCCTCGAAAAACGGCCCATCGAGCGGATCGGGCTTATCAAAGAGCGCAAGCAGCTCGAGCTTCCCATTCCTCAGAAGTCCCTCAAGGGCCACTTCCTGACCGGGAATGAACTCCTCAACCAGAATGTTCCGAGAGAGCGAACCGCGAGCCGAGACATCCGGCTGCTCCAGGATCTTCAACACTCTCTGGAAGGCAGCGATGAATTCCCCCTCGTTGTTCGCGCGAATTACGCCGCGGCTGGCGGCGAGAATCAGCGGCTTCACCACGCACGGATAACTGACTGTCCGCGCGATAAGCTCCGGGTTGTCATCAACCGAGTAGAGCGCGAACCGGGGAACGGGAACGCCGCCTGTCCGGAGCAGCTCCCTCATCAGATGCTTGTTTTTTGCCGCGGAGACTGATGAGACCGAGTTGTGAGGCAGGGAGAGCGCTTTTGCGATCACAGCCGCAAGCACGGTCGTGTCGTCGTCAACACCCACAGCAGCATCGATTGGAACTTTCTCAGAGAAATCGACGACTCTGCGAGCCGCGGCCTCAGGATTGAGGAAGTCGAGCGTGAGATTGGTCGTCGGCTGCTGGTCGGTCAGCGCCTGGCCACGGCCTGAGGCGACCGTGATCTCTACGCCAAGCTTGGCCGCGGCGTTGAGGAAGGCCTCAGTTCGATAGGTGGTCGTGGGCAGGAGGAGGAGCAGCCGAGACATCACTCAACGTGAAGTGTGAAGAGTGAAAAGTGAAGAGCGAGGGAAGTAGAGTGAGCCGCGTGCCTTACACTTCACTCTTCACACTTTACTCTTCACTAGCCTTTGGATGGGGCGTAGTACGGGTTTTGGCCGGACGCGTGGTCAGTGGTGTCCATCACCTCTTCGACCTCCGGGATCTCCTCGCGGATCATCCGCTCGATCCCCATCTTCAGCGTCACGTCCGCGGCCCCACACCCTTGGCAGCCACCACCCATCTGGAGATAGACGATCTTGTCCTTGACGTCGATGAGCTGGACAAAGCCGCCGTGCATCCCCACCGAGGGATTGACAGTGTTTTCCAGCAGCTCCTGCACCTTGTCTTTGATCTCGGTATCACCCATTGAAACGCCTCCTCATGTTCAATATTGCGACTGGGAATCGTCCCCATCATACCACACGTCGAGGGCAGGGTCAGCGCACAACTCGTTCCCCGTCCACTCCTCCCAGCTATGATGTTAGGATAGAACGCATGAAACGAGCGAAGCGTGCTCCGCTCTGGCTCAGGCGCCTTGGCGTGGTTAAAGCGGAGTTGAGCGCGACACGCTTTCCTAAGAGTGCTGAAGAAGGCATGCAGCAGTGCGCCATGCTCTCAGCCGCGGCGCTCCGTCTCCTGAGAGAGCAGGCGGGCGGCGAGAAAGAGATGCATCGCCTGCTCGCCAGGCTCTCTGCTGCGGAGGCTCGACACGCCCGGAGATGGAGACGCGATTGTGCCCGTTTCTTCGGGCAGTAGCCTCCTCGATGCCCTGAAGCGTTCCACTGATGTTCTCCGGAAGGAACGCGTCCCCTACGTCCTCATCGGCGCTTGGGCGTTGACCGCCTGGGGGAAACCGCGCGCCACTCTGGATCTCGATTTTCTCGTTCTCGTCAACGCAGCTGGCCTCGATCGCCTCGGCTCACAGATGACCCAGTCGGGAATGATCGTGGACGAGGAATGGCTCGATCTAAACCCCATGCTCAGAGGTTCACAGCTTCACCTGCGCTTCAAGACCGCTGCAATCGATCTCTTACGTCCCCGAGACCTTCATGACCGGCAGGTGTTCCGTCACAAACGGAGAAAGCGTCTCGGAGACGGGTCCTACTGGGTTGTCGCGCCTGAGGACTTCATCTTGCAAAAATTGAAAGTGAGGCGACCTCGCGATTTTGAGGATGCCCTATCTGTGCTGGAGCGCTCCGGAGCAGGCCTCGATCGTGGCTATCTTCGCAGATGGGCCCGTCGCCTCGGGATCGCGAGCGAGTTAGACTACCTCCTTTCCCTGTAAAGGGTCGGTCGAATCAGATCGAGGAGAGGGTGGTTTCGAGAGGGCCGAACTGGCCCTGGGTGGGCTTTGCTCAGCAGAACCAGGGCTCGGTCAGTCGAGGCGGCCGAACGCGATCCGGTTGAAGGTTCGCACTGACAGGAGCTCGCCCACGAGAGCCCAGTACCGAATCGGCTAGCCCGCGAACGCGATAGAAGGTCACGCCAGGGTCTTCGTTCTCTTTTGCGGCTTCTTCCACCAGCGCGCTCACCGCGTTGTGAAGGTCATCCATTCGAGGGTCCGGGTGCTTCCACTCGTAATAGAACGACTCTTTGATCAGCGGCCCGAGGTGGGGTTGCATGGCTGGGCGTGAGAGGAGCAATGAGCCGGGAGGAATCAACAATCGAATCGAATACTGCACGGGGTCAACGTTGTCGATCAGCCCCTCAGATTCGACGAAGTCGAGCACATCGAAGTAATCCTGAGGCGCGGTCCACGGCGTAAACATCACCCAGGTTGGCCTGAACGCAAACCCCGCATTTCGGACAATACCGAGCGCCTGATAGACGCCGGCGCGTGTGTGATCTTTATCCAGAATCTTCAAGATCGTATCGTTCAGCGACTCAACGGCGGTGACCATGAACGCCGCGCCCAAACGCCCCAGTTCGGGGAAGTCCTCGGCATGCTTCAGAATGTGCTCCACTTTGGCCGTGAAGTCGAAAGTGAGCCATGGGAACTCGGCGTGCATGGCACGAAGGATCGCGAGCGAGTGTCCCGGACCATTCAGAAAATCCGGGTCGCCGAAGGTGATGTGAGTGGCGCCGCTTTCAACAAGATTGCGGATATCCTCCAGCACAACCTCTCTCGGGATCACGAAGAAGCGGCCACCATAGACTGGAGGGATCGGGCAGTGGGTGCAGAGGTGGAGACAGCCGCGGCTCGCCTCCACGTAACCGACAAGCCCTGTCGTGCCGTCCCGCTCGATGTGAGCGTACTTCTTCAGCCCCGGCAGCGCGCTCCGACTCGGCACAGAAAACGGGAGACGTGCGAGGATCGGTTTCGCTGGGCGGCCACGTACACTGACGCTGCTTACCGGGCTCACCCCTCCAGGCTCAAGCGCTTCCGCAAGCGAGACAAGACTCGTCTCATACTCGCCGCCGATCACCGAGTCGCCGACCTCTGAGAGGAGATAGTCGGCATTGAGTGAAGCATAGAGACCGTAGAAGCAGATATGGCACGTGGGATTGATCTGTCGAATGCGCTGAGCCACGCGGACCCCGAGCCTGAGCGCCGTGTGCATGGGGACGCAAATCCCCACAAACTTTGCACGCGCGGCCTTCTCTTCGTCGAAGCTCTCAACAGAAACGTCCAGAGCCGTGGGATGAAAGCCTGCCCGCTCGAAAAACGCAAGCGGCGAGGCGATGCCGAGCGGCTGGTGCCCAAGCTCGTAGCACGAGATCAGCAGCACCGCACCCGGCCGCTTCAACAGGCTCTCGCTTGATCTAGAATCTATCTTTGGCATCCGAATACGATTGAGCCCTGCAGAGCTTCTCTTGAGTTCTCCTCAAGACTCCTCGACGGGAAGGATACCTATATACCGACCACCGTGCAACCCTTGCCAGGCCCGTCTCAGAAAGCTGCCAGAAACACGCGCGGAGTAACGAAGCGCACGGTCTCGAATCTTTTCAGGGTAAGCAGATCTTCGTCGCCGGTCACGATGTACTCGGCCCCGCCAGCCAGGGCCGCTTCAATGAGCATGTCATCTTCGGGATCGCGACACATATTGGTGTCCGCCGCCGCATTTACGATTTGCGCTTCCGCTTCCGTTCACGAACGGTCTTGGTGGCCTGAATCAGGTCGGCTTCGACTTCCTCGTCAGAAAACTTGGCGTTCAGATCGGCCATACGGGCCAGGGCGCGGTCAAGACGGTCCAGCACGCCGGACTCATCCGCGCGGACGAACTTCAGGTATTTGTCGTAGGGAAGAATGACCGCCTCAGGACGGCTGCCGCGGGTAAGGATGTAGGGGATGTGCCGCCGCACCACTTCGTCAAAGACCGCACGGAATTTCCGCTGAAGCTCGGTAACACCAATGATTCTGGCCATACCGCCTCCATTTACAAATACGAATCTCAGTCTGCCCCCAGCCAGCTTTCCAGGCGAAGGGCTGAAAAGCGCTCATAATGCTTGGTGTTTCCGGTCAAGAGGATCAACTCATGTCGCAGTGCGATGCTCGCAATGTAGAGAAAAGTTCTGCGGCGGTGATAATGCTGGTGTACAGTTCGACGTCGTCTGGAAGGCTGTCGATTCTGGATCGGATGGAGGGAACATTGCGGAGAAGTGCGACGGCGTGATCGGTGTCGAGGAGGTACCTCACATGTGAGCCCCTTCAACCTTCGTGGTTCTCGTGCGATAGATGTCCTGCACGACCGCGTCCAGATCAAGGCCAGTCCGCCCACACGCCGGCGTGCTTGAGCCATGAATCCTTGGACGAGAGACGAACCGTCACTAACGCTCCGTCGGGGAAAGTCGCCCCAGGTTCAAGTTCCACGATACGACCTTTCACCGTTCCTCTTGCCACCTTTGCCATAAGAAATGCCCCCGACTCGACAACCTCTCTTCGAGTAAGGAAAACATAACACGTCTTGAGAAGCGCTCACAACCAAGAGCGAACGGATGGCCTGAGTGCGCGGCTCGACGCGAGAGTGTGGGTGGATCGGTGGGGTCGTCGATAAGTCAATAGTCAAGCCTGACACCGAACTCACGGCCGACACGCTTGCCCGCCAGTTCGCCCGCCGAAAACGGGAACAGAGGAATCACCTCCATGCGTCCGGCCAGCGATTCGGAAAGACGCGGCAGCGTCATGACGTTGGCTGAGCCGGTGAGCAGAAACTGACCGGGCTGGCGGTCCTTGTCCACCGCAATCTTGATCGCCGGGAACAGGTCCGGCGCCTTCTGGATTTCGTCGAGGACCACGCGACCGGTCAGGTTGCGGATGAACCCGGCCGGGTCGCCCCTGGCCAACGCGAAGGTGGCCGCGTCGTCGAGGGTGAAATACCGAGCGCCGGTCTTTTCGGCAATCGCCTGGGCCAGCGTGGTCTTGCCCGTCTGGCGCGCGCCGTTGAGCAGCACGACCGGTGTGTCGGCCAAGGCATGCTGGATGGTATCTTCAATGGTTCTTCGGATCATGGTGATATATTCACCGGTTGGTGGTGAATTTGCAAGCCGCCAACAGAGACAACAAGAGACACTTGGTTTTGGCCGCCGGCCGTTTGCCGCCGCTTTTCTTCAATTCCATTCCGCATTCTGCATTCCGCATTTGCTTGGTCCAGGTCCACGAGATGAAGGCGGCGCGGGAGCAGTTGCTCGCGCACGCGCGGGAAGACAAAGCGCACCAAGTGGTCTCGCTCGGCGTGCATGTCGCGGAAGGTGGAGGAGATGAAGACGCGGATGGTGCGCCAGGTGGTGGTCATTTAATCAGTTCCTCCGGAAGAGTTCGGGCAGGCGCGCGTCGTCGTCCGCCAGGCACTTGAGGAAGAACAGCAGCGGATGGTGCCCGCGCCGTCCGAGTTCGTGGCGGATTTAGCGGACCTTTTCCAAGTCGCGGCGCAAGGGGGAGACGAACATCCATGCGCCGAAGTTTGCTTCTTTGAACCGCTTCCTCATTCCAGCAGTTGTCCCATGGGGATCGCCCACAGCCGGTCGTCCAGTTTCACCGCTTCCTTCCCGTTGTAAGCAAGCACTGCGGCAACGCAGGCCGGCGTCCGGTCCAGAAACGCCCGCAATCCGGACAAATCGCTCTCGCTCCATCGTGTGGCCGCCTTGACCTCGATGGCAAACACCTTTCGACCGGTCTCGATCACGAAGTCCACTTCGTGCCGACCCTGCTCGTGCCAGTAAGCCAGTTGTGCGTCAGGGAGGTGGGCTTCGAGCAACGCCGCCAGATTTTGCGCAACGTAGGTCTCGAACAGGGTGCCACGGAGCAAGTCATCGCGGCCCGGTTCGAGTGAGATCACACCGGCCATATGTGCCGCCAGCCCGCTGTCGGTGAAATGCAGTTTGGGCGATTTGACCAGACGGGAACCGCGGTTCTTCAGGAATGGTGGCAGGCGGCAGATGAGAAACGAAGCCTCCAACAGATCGAGATAGCGTCCCGCCGTAACGGCATTGAGCTTGGCGTCGCGCGCGAGCGTGCTGATGACCAGCACTTGTCCTGTGCGCAAAGCGGCCAATTGCGCCAGGGTGCGAAAGGCCACCAAGTCGGTAATCTGTGACAGTTGCCGCACGTCGCGCTCGACGTAAGTCTGCACGTAGCCACGAAACCACTCGGCCAGGCTGTCCGCAGGCCCCAGGCACGCCGGTGGCAGCCCCCCGGTCAACACCTCCCGCTCGGAAACGGGTTGAGCCTTGCCCGATGGCAGCGCGGGGGAACTCAGGAACTTCACGAGGAATGGCTGCCGGCCGGTCGTCTTTCGCAGCTCGCGCCGGGTCATGGGATGCAGGGTGAAGTAGCCGGCGCGTCCCGCCAGCGTTTCGGAGACGTGGCCGAGGAGGGCGAGGTTGGCCGATCCGGAGAGAATGAACCGTCCCGGACGCCGCTCTTCATCAATACTCTTCTTGAGCGCGACGAGCAGTTCCGGACAGCGCTGCACCTCATCGAGGATCGCGGCGTCTTCCAGTAATGACTCTGGATTCGCCCGCGCCGCCGCCAGGGTGGCGAAGTCGTCGAGCGTGCGGTAGGCGCGGCCGCGGGCGAGGACCGGCTCATTCTGGAGCAGCGTGCTTTTGCCCGACTGCCGCAGCCCGGAAAGCACCACTACCGGCAACTGCCGCAGGGCCCGCTCCAGACGCGGCATGATTTCTCGTGAAAGGTAGCCTGTCATAATGCTACACAGTATAGCGGCATTATGACTCTATGACAAGGCTTTTCCCGACCGGTGTCAGCGGGCTTGGATTTCCTCGCGGACGAGTGCGGGCAGGCGCGCGCGTCGTCGTCCGCCAGGCACTTGAGGAAGAACAGCCGCGGACAGTGCCCGCGCCGTTCGAGTTCGTTGCGGATTCGGCCAGCCCAGAGGATTCCCCGCCAGCGCGGTATCGAACTCGTCCCAGAAGACGAGGGGGACCAAGCTCGATAAGCCGGCGTCGCGCACCTGATGGAAGGCCTGGAGCAGGGCGTCCGGGATCGCTGAACTGGGAGAGGTTGAACTCCAGCGGTTTGATCTGGCCTGGGAGGAGCGAGCTTGCCACCTCGGTGATGCCGAAGGACTTGCCTGATCCCGGAGCGCCGAAGACGGCGATGGAAAGCGGGTGCCGCTGGCGGGGCTGGCGGCAGTATTCGCTCACGAGGGCGCGAATGCTGCGGAAGCTTTCGATCTCGCGCCGGTCCACGGTGAGCAGCGCGCCGAACTGACCGAGCGGCACGTCGCGCAGGACCGCGTCAGCGCCATCGAGCGCGATCTGCTGGGCCACCTGATCGAGGGCGCCGGTGTAGCGGTCTTCCAGGATGGTCCAGAACCCGGGCTCTCGCGCTTTTTCGACTTCCGCTGGTTGGGTCAGAAAGCGAACGGGGTCCTGGACCTCCGCCACCGCGAACGATGCCCTGTCCTTCGCCAGCTCGGCGGCGATCAGCTCGGTGGGGAAGGCCAAGCGGGCTTCGGGTGCTCGCGTCCCCCGCACACCGTACCCCTCAAGATGGAGCGTTCGCACGGCGGCCAAGCCGCTCTGAATCCCCTGTTCGAGGTTGGGCTGATCGGGCGAGAGCATCAATTGACGGACGACGCCGGCCGCAAGGCAGGAGGTGTAGCCGATCATGCCGCCCGGGTGCTGCTGCCCCCACATGCCCTCGATCACCGTGGGGTCGAAGAAGAGGCGGCAGTTCGAGGCGGCCCGGCCACTGGGCCCCTGGTTCTCCGCCGGCGAGCGCGAAAGCAGCACGGCGCCCGCTGTGTCGAATGAAATCACCACATGGGCGCAGCGGGAGAGGGCGTTGACGCGGGGATTGTGCACCAGCTCCCAGGCCACATCCTGGGCCGTGCGCTCCCAGGAAAGCTCACGGCTGATCTGCACCTCTGTGAGGCGCAGGTCGTTGACGGTCATGACCACGATGAGGCGGTCGGCGCAGTTCTTGTGCAGGTGGTCCCACAACGCGCCCTGAGCCATGGGCCGGGCCATCTTGAGAAGAATCCACTGCGGGCGGGCGTCCTTCCTGGTGATGGCGTTGGGCCAACGCTCGGGATGGTCGCGGAAGCCCAGGTCCGCGTCGTCGAGAACCACCAGGCTGGTTTCCAGCGAGTCGTTCGCTGCTTTCCGCGAGTCGGCTACGGCCGATGGCTCCGCGGCCCGGCTCCGGTCAAGCCCTAGGAACTCTTCGACGCGCCATACAGGGTTCGCTGCGTCAAGCGACTGGCGCGCGCCGGACTTGAAGAGGGACCACATGGCGTATGAATGGTGATAGCGATCATCACCGGGATGGACCGGATCTCGTGGCGCGGCCATCTGGCAGACTTCGTACATCGTCTGGCCGCTTTTGCGTAACTGGTTCGCAACAGCCTCGATCAGATCGGACAGCAGCGCCGCACCGCCGCGCTGCCAGTACGCGCGGGTGGAATCCTCCGCGGTCCACGCCAGGCTCCGACTTTCCGAGCTTCGGGTAGAGGCGATATTCCAGTCGATGGTCAGATCGCCGGCCACCAGGATGGTTCTGACGTTGGGCTTTGATGCCTGGGGCATGTTCCGCCTCTGCTTAGGGCGGATTATTCACGAACACGCATGACACCCTCACCCTCACCCCTTGACGCATCGCGTCAAGGGGAGAGGGAACACCGTTGAACCCCTCGCCCCCCGCGGGGGAGAGGGTCAGGGTGAGGGGGCTTCTGCGAGGCTGCGGTCGCATTCATGAATCATCCAGGCCAGGGTCTCATATCATGGCAAGAGGAGGGCGAGAGATCAAGCAGAACCTAACGCGCGACTTATTAGGACCCCGGCGGAATTCACGGTCAGGTTCGTGTAAGGATTGCCGCCTTTTCAAGGCGTATGCTACCCTAAATGCCTATTCCGAACTCCAAAGGACAGACTCAAATGGTCGAGATGGAGACGATTGTTTCGCTGGCGAAGCGCCGGGGGTTCATCTTTCAGTCCAGCGAGATCTATGGCGGCACCGGCTCATGTTGGGACTACGGCCCGCTCGGCGTGGAGCTAAAGCGCAACATCAAACATCTCTGGTGGCGCGACACTGTTCACTTTCGCCACGACATGGTGGGACTCGACGCTTCGATTCTCATGCACTCTATGGTCTGGAAGGCGAGCGGGCACGTGGACCACTTTACCGATCCCATGGTGGACTGCCGGGAGTGCAAGCGCCGTTTTCGCGCCGACAAGTTGGATGAGCAGCCGTGGCTGCACTACTGCCCCGCGACCAAGGGAAACAAGTTCGTCGTGCCCGCGGGCGAGCCCTGCAAGCACTGCAACGTCAAGCGCACGCTCTGCCCTGAGTGCGGCAAAGGCGAGCTGACCGAGCCGCGTCAGTTCAACCTGATGTTCAAGACATTCATGGGGCCCGTGGAGGAGGATGCCGCCCTCACCTACCTCAGACCGGAGACCGCCCAGGGGATCTTCGTCAACTTCGATAATGTGCTTCAGGCGATGCGCAAGAAGCTCCCCTTCGGCATCGCCCAAATCGGGAAGGCCTTCAGGAACGAGATCACGCCGGGCAACTTCATCTTTCGGACCCGAGAGTTCGAGCAGATGGAGATCGAGTACTTCGTGAACCCGAACGACAGTGTTGACGGAAAGCCGGCGGACGAGTACTGGCACGACCGCTGGATCGAGGAGCGCTTCAACTGGTACATCCAGTACGGACTCCGGAAGGAGAATCTTAGAATCCGCGAGCACGAAAAGGACGAGCTGGCGCACTACGCCAAGCGCTGCGTGGACATCGAGTACAAGTTTCCCATGGGGTGGAGCGAGCTTGAGGGGATCGCAAACCGGACCGACTTCGATCTGAAGCAGCACGCGAAGTTCAGCGGGAAGTCCCTCACCTACTTCGACGAGGAACGCAAAAGTCACGTGGTGCCGTTCGTGATTGAGCCATCAGCCGGCGCAGACCGGAGCCTGCTGGCCTTCCTGATCGACGCCTATCATGAGGAAGAGGTGCGAGGGGAGAAGCGGGTGGTGCTTCGCTTTCACCCCGAGATCGCGCCGGTCAAGATCGCGGTGCTCCCGCTCCTGAAGAAGCGGGATGACATTGTCGCTAAAGCGTGGGAGATCCGCGACGAGCTGGCCCGCCACTGGGTCTCGGTCTATGACGACACGGCCGCAATCGGGCGACTCTATCGGCGTCAGGACGAGGTCGGCACTCCCTATTGCGTAACCGTGGACGTTCAGACCGTGGGAGACTTAGCGAAAGCTGAGGTAGGCGATCAGAAGGTCACGATCCGCGATCGCGACAGCATGGATCAGATCCGCGTCCCCATCTCGGAGTTGGTGACGGTCTTTAGCCGGCTCCTCGGCGGCAGTCCCTGGACGCAGCTCTCCTCTAAATACCCGGCACAGGCTAAGACTTCATAGCAAAGTTTGGCTAACTCGCGGACCCCGGACCCGAGCCCCGGACCCCGGTTTACCGCGGCGGAGGGGTGAAGCGGGTGGAACGGCTGAGGAGGCGGGCAAGCGAGTCGCGCAGCTCCTGGAGCGCGCTGCGCTTGATGCGCACCTGAATGGACTCGACCGGCTCGTTGCTGCCGACGCGATGGATCAACATCAACCCTTGAAATTCTTGCGCAGTCTCGTCGGTCGAGGCGAGCTGCCGGAACCCTAGAACTTCCCACCGCGGCGTGTCGGCCATCTTTTGACGAGAGTATCACAACTCTCTCTTGAGGTTTGTCAGCTCGTAAATCAGGAGTAGGATAGAGGCGACCCGCCGCAGAGGATCGAAAGGAGTTGATTGGAATGGAACTAGGGTTCATCGGGCTCGGGCGCATGGGGGCCAATATGGTGGAGCGGCTCCTCAACGATGGCCATCGCGTCGTCGCATACAACCGGAGTCCCGAGCCTGCACGAGCGGTTGCCGCCAAGGGAGCGATGGCCGTGTTCTCGCTCCCCGAGCTCGTGAAGGCGCTCACGCCTCCGAGAGCGATCTGGATCATGGTGCCATCCGGAGATCCCGTCGACCAGATGATCAACGCGCTCCTCCCGCACGTCACCGCCGGCGACATCCTGATCGACGGAGGCAATTCGAACTATCACGATTCGGTGCGGAGAGCCGAAGCGCTCAAAGCCCAAACCATTCGCTTTCTCGATGTCGGCACCAGCGGGGGGATCTGGGGGCTCAAGGTCGGGTACTGCCTCATGATCGGCGGTGAAGAGGAAGCCTTCAGGAGGCTCGAGCCGGTCTTCAAAACCCTCGCGCCTGAGGATGGCTACCTCCACGTGGGGCCGAGCGGGGCCGGCCATTTCACCAAGATGATCCACAACGGGATCGAATACGGAATGCTCCAAGCCTATGGCGAGGGGTTTGAACTCTTGAGAACCTCACCGTTCAAGCCAGACCTCGGCAAGGTCGCGCATCTCTGGAACCGCGGGAGCGTGGTGCGCTCGTGGCTGCTCGAGCTCGCCGAGCTGGCGTTTTCGAAGGACCCCGATCTGAGCAAGATCAGAGGCTATGTCGAAGACTCCGGTGAAGGACGGTGGACCATTCAGGAAGCGATCGACCGTGATGTGCCGGCGCCGGTCCTCACCCTCTCTCTGTTCGCCCGCTTTCGCTCGAGGCAGGACGACTCGTTCGCCGCGAAGGTGATTGCAGCGCTCAGAAATGAGTTCGGCGGGCACAGCGTGAAGCCACAGTAGGCGATGCCGCCGGTGCCCGAGCGATTTCAACCCGAGCGACTGCCCGACCCTTGCGCGATTGTGATCTTCGGCGCCTCCGGGGACCTCACGCATCGCAAGCTTCTGCCCGCGCTCTTCCGCCTCGTGCAGGCGAAGCTGCTCGGCAATATCGCCATCATCGGCGTGGCCCGCACACCGATGAGCCGCGAGGATTTTTGCGCGCGGGTCCGCGATGCGCTGGCGCTGCAATCGCAAACTCTGATGTTTGGGCCTGACTGGGAACGGTTCGCGTCGTCAATCCATTACCTTTCAGGGGACCTGAACGGCCCGGCCCTCTATCAGGCGCTGCGGGACCAACTCGCCAAGATCGACGCGGAGCACGGCACGCAGGGGAACCGCCTCTTCTACTGCGCCACGCCACCGAGCGCATACCTCACGGTCGTGCAGCAGCTCGGCGCGGCCGGACTCTCGCACGAAACGAATGGGTGGGCGAGGATCATCATCGAGAAGCCGTTTGGCCGGGACGTGCAGAGCGCGCAATCTCTGAACAGAGAAGTCCTGCGGGATTTCCGCGAGTCGCAGGTCTATCGGATCGACCACTACCTTGGGAAGGAAACGGTTCAGAACATCCTGATCTTCCGCTTCGCCAACGGCATCTTCGAGCCGCTCTGGAGTCGCGAGCACATCGACCACGTCCAGATCACGGTGGCGGAATCGATGGGTGTTCAGCAGCGCGGCGCCTACTACGAAGAGGCCGGCGCGCTCAGAGATATCATCCAGAACCATATCCTCCAGCTCCTCTGCCTGGTGGCAATGGAGCCGCCGGTGACGTTCGACGCCGACCCGGTGCGAGACGAAAAATTCAAAGTGATGCAAGCGGTCAGGCCGATCTCCCCGGAAGAAATGGACGCCGTCGCGGTGCGCGGGCAGTACGGGCCGGGCAGCATCGATGGGCGGCGCGTGGAGGGATACCGAAGCGAAAAGGGCGTCGCGCCGAATTCACGAACCGAGACATACGCGGCGCTCAAGCTCCACATCGACAACTGGCGCTGGGCGGACGTGCCGTTTTATCTTCGAACCGGCAAGCGGCTCCCCAGGCGGATGACGGAGATCGTGATTCAGTTCAAGCGGACGCCGCATTTCCTCTTCCGCTCCGTCCCGCGAGATCAGCTCGAGCCGAACCTGCTCATCCTGAGGATCCAGCCTGATGAGGGAATCAGCCTTCAGTTCGGCGCCAAGGTCCCGGGCCCGGACATCAAGATCCAGCCGGTCATGATGGACTTCCGCTATGGCAGCTCATTCGGGCTCGACCCGCCGGAAGCGTATGAGCGCCTTCTGCTCGACGCCATGCGAGGCGACGCCACGCTCTACGCCAGAGCAGACTGGTCCGAAGCAGCATGGGGTGTCGTGGAGCCCATTCTGAGAGTCTGGGAGAAATCAGCTCCGCCAACGTTGCCGAACTACGAGGCGGGAAGCTGCGGACCACCTGAAGCCGACGCGCTCATCGAGCGCGACGGCCGCCACTGGCATTTGCTATAGCATCGGAAAGCTGTCCGCTATCAGAGAATCGTGCCCAAGCGAAAGGGCACCTGCCTGACTATACTGACCGCGCGGGGGAGCTATACGGAACAACATACTCAAGCGTTGGGCCGCTTAGAGAACAACCTGTATGCATCCTAACGCGCAACTCATTCAACAGTTCTATGCCTGCTTCCAGACCCGTGACGCGGCTGGCATGAGTGCTTGCTATCACCCGGAGGTCGTCTTCTCAGACCCCGTGTTTGGTCGCCTCCACGGCCCCCAAGCCGCCGCCATGTGGCGCATGCTCTGCGCGCGCGCTCAAGACCTGGCGCTAACGGTCAGCAACATTCAGGCGAACACTAACGCAGGTAGTGCCCACTGGGAGGCCCGCTATGCCTTTGGCAAGGCACGTCGCCCGGTTCACAACGTCATCGATGCAGTCTTTGTGTTTCGAGAAGGCCTGATCCTTGAACATACCGACACGTTCAACTTATGGAAGTGGGCGCAGATGGCGTTGGGGCCAACGGGTCTGCTGCTGGGCTGGACTCCGATGCTGCAAACGTCCATCAAGAAAAGCGCGCGCCGCGGCCTGGAGGCTTTCATGCACAAGCAATCGGGGGAGTAGAGTAGCCTCATCAAGCGGCGGGCGGCCCAACACGGCATGCAGCCGACGCTTCGCCTTCGGCTCAGCGCGGCTGATGCCCGCGTTGGCGAGACGAGCGGTTGACCCGCGAGCCTCACCTGCGTATATTCATTGTATATCCGCAGGGGAGGTCGCTATGCAGACGAAGATTCAGAAGTGGGGCAACAGTCTGGGCTTGCGGATCCCCAGGTCGTCTGCGGCGGAAGCCCAGGTGGAGGCAGGGTCCACGGTTGATCTCGCGGTCGAGAACGGCAGTTTTCTGGTCCGGCCGCTCCGGACTCGGAAGTACGTGCTGAGCGAACTGCTCAAGAGGGTGAATCGACGGAACCTGCGTGGCGAGGTTCCGACCGGAGAACCGGCCGGCCGCGAGGCCTGGTAGTGGCGGCGTCATACGTTCCCACGCGCGGGGACCTTGTCGGGCTTCAGTTCAACCCCCAGGCGGGCCCCGAGCAGGCGGGGCATCGTCCAGCCTTGGTGATCTCTCCGAGTTCGTACAACCGCCGGGTCGGGCTGGCAGTCTGCTGTCCCGTGACCTCGCAGGTAAAGGGTTATCCATTCGAGGTGCTCCTTCCGAAAGGTCTCGGTGTCGGGGGCGCGGTCCTTTCGGATCAGATCAAGAGTCTGGACTGGCGGGTGCGAAAGGCGAGGCGCATTGGCAACGTGCCCGGTGACGTCCTGCAGGAGACGGTCGGCAAGATCCTTGCCCTGGTCGCCCCGGACAGGGCTCGCTAACACGTCCATGAACCCGCCCGCGGCTCCGCTGCGCTCCGCCGCCTCCGGTTATCGTGCGCGTTAGCCCCGAGATTACCGCAACGAAGTTGCTCAAAAGGAGGCCCGATGTCAGCTACAAACATTCGTGAAGCGATAGAGAAGACCAGCAGCGCCATAGCCGATCAACCCGAGAAGGCACAGTCGAAAAACGCACCGGCGACAGCCCGGCTTCTTGATGGGCTCCGGTGCGAGGTCACAGGACCGAACGGTGAAACCTTGCACACCGACATGCCCCCGGCAATGGGTGGGACCGCTTCTGCACCGAACCCGGGCTGGCTGCTTCGCGCATCG
>Ga0209342_10004049_pt1 | contig 15308 bp, 13 predicted proteins | sample RifCSP16_2_FD_184023 | JGI IMG/M metagenome (GOLD analysis project Ga0209342, IMG submission 184023) | Soil microbial communities from Rifle, Colorado - Rifle CSP2_sed 16_2 (SPAdes) (version 2) | ecosystem: Environmental > Terrestrial > Deep subsurface > Rock core/Sediment | place: Rifle... | reverse complement strand
AGCTGCGACAGAGTGCCGTCGATCTCCCGCACCACGTCGGGCAAGCCCTCCACCTCATTGAAGGCCATGATCACGACCGACAGGCTGCTGGGGAGCGATTCCGACATGGCCCCGCATCCTAGCACCGAGCCGGCGGCCATCGCCGGCTGGTGGCTGCGCGCGCCACGCCTTATCATGCGCGTCCCATGCTCCTGCGCCGCCACTGGGCCTGGCTGGTCCTGCTCGCCGCCGCCTCGGCCCTTCGTCTCTATGGCCTCGACTGGCTGCCCTCCCCGGCGGGCGACGAAGGCAACTGGAGCCTCTACGGCCAGCGCATCCTGAGGGGCGAGCCGGTGGCGCTGGAGGCGAACGCGGCCTTCGTGTCGCTGCTCTACGCCCACCTGATCGCCGCCAGCATGCGCGTAGTGGGCAGTGGCTTCTTCGCCGCGCGGCTGGTCGGAACCCTGGCCATCCTGGCCACCCTGGTGATGGCCTATGCGGTGCCCGCGCGGCTCGGATCGAGACGCGCCGGCCTGGCCCTGGCCGCGCTGGTGGCGCTCCACCCCTGGTCGGTGGCCTACTCCCGCATCTGTTCGGTCCCCTACGCCCTGGCCTTCGCGGTGAGCCTTGCCGGTTCGCTGCTCTTCCTGGCCGGCCTCCGCACCCAACGCATAGCCTCGGTCGCCACCGGCGTTCTGGTGGTGTCTCTGGGGGCGCACTTCTCGCCGCTCACCGCGGCGGCTCCGGTGGCCTGCGGTCTGTTCGCCCTGGCTCGCCGGCACCGGTGGATCTGGCGTCGCTGGCCGTTCTACGCGGCGGTAGCGCTGGCCGCCCTCCACGCCCTGCCCGTCGTACGCTCGGCCCTGGGCGTGGCCAGGCAGGCGCCCCCGCTCGACCCAGTCCAGCACTTCTGGCCGCGGCTGGGCTCGCACCTGCACATGATCACGACCGGCCTGGCCGGCGAGGCGACGCTGCGCCACTTCACCAACCTCGCCCTCGACCCCTGGCCGGCCCTGCTGCTGGCGGCGCCGGTCCTGGGCGTGGTCGTCATCGCGTCCACCGCGAAGGTGCGGGCCGTCAGCCCGCTAGGCGGCTTCGGCCCCTTCTCGCTCCTGGTGGCGATGCTGCTCACGCCGCTCATCCTGGCGCCCGGTCGCGAGTGGGACCTGCCCGCCAACCACATGGACCGCTACCTCTTCTCGGTCCTCCCCGGCTTCGCCATGTGCGTGGCGAGCCTTGGTTCGCTCAGGACGCGATGGGCCACCGCCGGTGTGCTGGCGCTCACCGCCTGGTTTGCGGTATGCGACGGCAGGCTGGCCTGGGCTTTCCTGGTCCGCGGCGGGGTCGACCACGGGGAGACCATCTACGACGGCGGCTCGGGCTATCGCGGGTGGCTGGTCTCGGACCGGCCCCAGGCCGTCGCCTACCAGATCAGGGACGAGGTGCTGCGGGTGGTGGGACCGGGAGGTGCCGCCATCCTGGTCGCCGACCGCAGCTTCATCCCGCTGACCTTCGTCATGGAGGACACCGGGATCCCGGTGTTCGACGTGCGCCGCACCTGGATCCCTCCCCGGCGCGACGGCCGCTACTTCGTGTTGCTGTGGCCGGACCGGGTGCTGTCCGTCGGCCATCCGCCGACCGCGCCCCGGAAGTACCTGGAGAGCAACCGGGATCTCCGGGAGCGCCTGCAAGCAAGGTTCGATCGCACCCGTTTGGTGCGCGCGTTCCGGCAGCCGGGCGGCGCGCCGCTGCTCGAGTTGTGGTTCGCCGAGAAGCCGCGCACCCCGCGGCTGAGCGTGGCTCCCCGCGGTCCCGGCGCGGCTACTTCCGCATTCGAATGAGGCGGGCCGGCACCCCGGCCACCACCGCGTAGTCGGGCACGTTCTCGGCCACCACCGCCCCCGCGCCCACCTGGGCAAAGGCGCCGACTACCACCCCCGGCAGCAGCACCGCCGCCACCCCGATGTCGGCTCCATCGCCGACGACGACGGGGGCGAAGTCGATCTCCGAGTGGAGGATCGGCTTGTCGAGCTGGTCCAGGCGGTGGGCCGAGGTCACGATCTTGACGCCGGGCCCGATGCCCACCTGGCGGCCGATGGTGATTCCACCGCCGCTGTGCAGGAAGCACTGCTGGCCGATCCAGGTGCCCTCGCCGATGATCATGCGGTTGCGGTAGTAGCCCTTGAGGATGGCCTGGTGGCCCACGTAGACGTCGTCCCCGATCTCGATGTTCTCGGGGTGGAACACCAGCACGCCGGTTTCGAAGATCACGCGCTGGCCCAGCCGCGCGAACTGCTCGGGAGCGAACTCGCCGCCGCCGTGACTTCGAGCCATAGGGTTAGGCGCCCAGCGCGGCACCCAGGGCCCGCGCCACGGTGTCGACGTCGGCTTCGCTCAAGCCGGGGTGGAGGGGAAGGGCCAGCGCCTGCTCCTGTGCCCGCAGGCTCTTCGGCAGCGGCCGGCCGGGTCCCGCGTAGTGGGGTTGCGCGCTCACCGCGTAGGTACCGAGCGTGGTCTCGATCCCTTGCTCGCGGAGGCGAGCCTGGACCGCGGTCCGGTCGATCCCCTCGGCGAGCAGCACCACGTACGCCTGCCACACCGGACGCAGGCCCTCCGGCACCACCGGCAGCGTCACCCGATCGAGGCCTCGCAGTGCCACCCCGTAGCGCGCCGCCAGCGCCGTGCGCCGCTCCACGATCGAGGGAAGCCGCCCCATCTGGGCCACCCCGAGGGCTCCCTGCATCTCCGTCATCCGGTAGTTGAAGCCGGCCTGCTCGAATCGCGTCCGGCCGCCGGCCTGGACCTGCCCGTGGCTGCGAAGGCTGATGATCCGCTCGGCCAGGGCCCCATCGCTGGTCACCACCATGCCGCCCTCGCCGGTGGTGATGACCTTGCGCGGATGGAAGCTGAAGCAGCCGGCCTCGGACAGGGTTCCGCAGGGCCGGCCGCGGTACTCCGCGCCCAACGCACAGGCCGCATCCTCCACCACCAAGAGCCGCTTCTCGCGGGCGATCTCCAGGATCGGGTCCATGGCGGCCGGCAGGCCGAACAGGTGCACCGGCATCACCGCCCGCGACCGAGCCGTCACCGCCGCCCGCAACCGCTCGACGTCGACGTTATACGTGGCGAGATCGATGTCCACCAGGACCGGCGTCGCCCCGGTGAGCTCCACCACGTTGGCGGAGGCGGGGAAGGTGAAGTCGGGTACCAGGACCTCGTCGCCGGGACCGATGCCCAGGGCCAGAAGCGCGAGGTGGAGGGCGGCGGTGCCGGAGCTGACGGCCACCGCGTGCCTCACGCCCAGATGCGCCTCGACCGCGGCCTCGAAGGCGCGGACGCGAGTCGCCTGGACGAGCTGGCCCGAGCGGAGGACCTCCTCCACCGCTCGCAGCTCCTGGTCGCCGATCTCCGGCGAGGCCACCCGGATCACAGGCGCTCCCGATACCAGGCGATGGTCCTTTGCAGTCCCTCCTCGAGGTCCACCGTCGGCTTCCAGCCCAGAAGGTCCCGCGACTTGTCGATGTTGGGGATGCGCAGCTCCACGTCGGCGTGCTTCCACTCCACGAAGCGCAACCGGGATTCCGATCCCGCCACCCGGACCACGTTCCGCGCCAGGTCGTAGATGGTGCAGACGCTGCGCGGGTTGCCCACGTTGAAGGCCTGACCCACCGCTTCCCTCTTCTCCAGACAGAGCAGGACGGCCTCCACAATGTCGTCCACATAACACCAGGCGCGGATCTGGCTCCCGTCGTTGTGGAGCTCCAGCTCCTCTCCTCGCAGGGCGCGCACGATGAAGCGGTGGATGGCGCCCTCGCCCACCTGCCCCGGTCCGTAGATGTTGAAGGGGCGGATGGAGACCGCGGGCAGGCCGTACTGGACGTAGTAGTTGTGGGCCAGGTGCTCGGTGGCCAGCTTGCTCACCGCGTAGGTCCAGCGGGCTTCGCCCACCGCGCCCAGCGTGGTCACATCTCCCTCGCTCACCTTGTAGGCGTAGGTGCCGAACACCTCGCTGGTGGAGAAGTCGATGAAGCGCTCGATGCCGCCCTCCGCCAGCGCCGCTTCCAGGGCGTTGTAGGTCCCGATCAGGGACACCTTCATGGTGGTCACCGGCATCTTGAGCACGGTGTCGACGCCGGCGATGGCCGCCAGATGGACCACCACCTGGCAGCCCCGAACCGCCTCGCGAAGGCGGGGAGCGTCCAGGACGTCGCCCACCACGACGGTGAGCCGCGGATGGTCCAGGAGGCTGCTGTCCTTGAGCGCGTCCCGGTGTCCGTTGTCGTAGACCACGACGTCGTTATGGTCCAGAAGTCGGCGCGCCAGGGCGGTGCCGATGAAGCCGGCGCCGCCGGTCAGCAGGATGCGTCGATCGGTGAGCATGCCGCCCGAAGCCTATCACGCAGCCTGATGGCGGAGCGCGGCCTGTCCGCCGGGATCGATCCCTACGGCCGGCTCCGTGGCTGGCTGAGCGCCAACGAGTCCCAGGACCGTCTCTTGCTGGTGACGCTTCCGGCCTCCGCGGTGCCCACGCTCTACGCCCGCATCGGCGACCTCCTGGTCCTGGCCGGAGCCGCCTTCGTCGGCTGGGTGGGGGTGATGGGCCTGCGGGCGCGACCCCAGGAGGTGGGTTCGCCGTTGCCCGGCCCGGCGGCTCTGGTGCAGTAGGTCTGCGGGTTGGGCGGGTCAGCGAGGATTCGCTGGCCCGCCGTCCGACTACTTCTTCGGCGCCACCGCGGTTTCGAAGGTGACGTCGAACTCCCAGGGCTCGTCGTCGAAGCCCCTCTGCGGCCTCTTGGTGAAGGCCCGGCCCGACACGCTCTTCCCGTCGAGGGCCGTCTTCTCGAAGACGAAGTCGCTGGAGCCTCCGCCCATCACGTTCTTGAAGGCGCCGTGCTGAGGTCTGACCGAGGTGATCTGGCCCTCGGAGCTGATGGTGAGCCGCAGGTACTGGGGCACCTTCTCGCGGAGGGCGAACATGTCGCGCGCCGACGCCTCCGGGATGGCGACGTTCGACAGGATCACCACCACGTCGGCTCCTCCGGTGTCGGAGGTGCCGGCTTCGGCGTAGGCGTAAACGTTCGACAGGGCCAGCTTCTGGCCCTTGACGGTGAGGGCGCCCTTGGCGGTGTTGGCGGCGGCGGCGGATCCGGCGAGGCCCAAAAGGGCCAGCACCAGGGCGGGACGGTCGATCCTCATTCCTGCTCTCCTCCTTGAATGGTGCGAGAACGCGCGCCGCTCGGTGGCACCCTCACCGCCGGCCGGAAACCCGAGGTGGGTTCCCTTCTCAGTGTATCCCTGCTCCAGGGGTCCATACGCGGCGCCCGAAGCGAATTCGGTCGCCGCTACGAGGCGGGGGGCTCCCACCCCCCCCGAGCCCCCGGACCCGAAACGCAAGGGCTTCGGTCGCTACGTGTAGAGGCCCTCGCGGTGAGGCTCAGGCCGCTTCTGGGTCCCGCACCTAGCGTATAAGGCCGCTTGTCCGCCGGCTCGCTCTGCAGCGACCCCTCTGCTATCGTCGGAGCGATGGTCTCATCTCGCCGGCTCCTCTGGGCGGCCCCGCTCCTCTTCGCCTGGCTCGGTCCGCCGAGCGCCACGGCCGGCCCCGCCGACCGGCCAGCCCTCCGCTTCGAGGGCGGGACCGGCCCCGAGGTGCCGCTTGCCCCCGACCAGTACCGGCCGCGCTTCGATCCCGGGGGTCAGGCCTGGGAGTCCTGGGAGTACGCCTTCCGCTTCCCGAACGGCTACACGCTGCTCGCCCAGTTCCAGATCTCCAACCTGGGCCTGGGCAGCCACCGCGGCCTGGTGGTGGGGATCATCCTGGGCCCCGACGGCCGCAGCACGTTGATCAAGAACGGCCGGGCGCGGGACTCCTGGACCTACGAAGCCCCGGGCCAGGGCTGCACGCTCAAGATCGCCAAGCACGTGCTGAGCCTGGAGCCGCCCCGGCATCGGCTGCACGTCCAGAACAGCCAGGGAGAGTTCACGGTGGAGGCGGAGAGCCTAACGCCATCCCTGCGCGCCGGCCGCATCCGCCTGGACGCCAGCCGGTTCTACGACCTCACCGTTCTGGCGCCTCGCCTGAAGGCTCGGGGCAGCGCCCGGTTTCCCGGGGGGCCCCTCTTGGACCTGGGAGAGGGCGTGGGGGTGGCCCTGCGCTCCTACTCCAACCTCGCCGACTACCAGCAAGCGGCCAGCGTCTTCCGTTTCCACAGCTTCGATCCCGGCGTGCAGCTCTCGCTGGCGGAGATCACCACCACGGCCAAGCACGGCTCCGAACGCCTGGGCTTCCTCTGGATGGTGCGGGGCTCCCGGGTGGTCTTCCGGAGCTACGATGTCGACCGGCGCTTCACCCTGACCCGCCGTGACGCCGCCGGTCCCGGCTATCCGGTGCCACAGGCCCTGACGTTGGGCGCTGGAAGGCCGGATCCCGCGGTGTCGGGGCAGGCCAAGCTGGAGCTGCGGCGGCGCGACGACTTGCTCGGCTGGCTCGACTCCGCGCTGGTGCGGTTCGTCGTCCGCCAGTTCTCCCACCCCGTTCAGTACGTCTTCGACGCCGAGTACGCCTTCGACGTCGAGACTGGAGGCGTCCGCGAGAAGCTGACCGGCAGAGCGCTGGCGCTTTGCTCCATCCTGAACCACCCCCGGAAGGATCGCCCCTGGTGAAGGCGTGCTAGCATCGCAGGCGATGGCGACGGTCTCCCGCAATGCCCTCGGCGTCGATGGCTGATCTCCCCCCACCGCCGACCGGGTCCAAGATCGGCTGGCTGCTGGCGCTGGCGGCGGCCCTTTGGGCTCACCCCTTGACGGCGCAGGAGCCGGCACGCGTCGACCTGCGCGAGCTGCTACGCCGGGCCGAGGTCCATCATCCCGAGGTGGCGGTGGCACGCGCCGAACGCGACTCGGCTCGGGCCGGCGAGGACCTGGCTCGCTGGACGCGCCTCTCACCGCGGCTTGCCAGTACCTCGGTCTTCGGCCTGGTGCCGGGCGCCCGCGGCGACATCTTCGATTCCCCGGACACCGCCCGGGATCTGAACGACCTGGGTCCCTTCTGGCGCACCCGCCTGGACCTCGGCCTTCCGCTGTACACGTTCGGCGCGCTGGGGGCGAGCCAGCGGGCGGCCCACGCCCTCGTCGGTTCCCGGGAGGCCCGGACCGAGGCCAAGCTGAACGCCGCCCGCCTGCAGGCGGCGCGAGCCTACTTCGGGCACCTGCTGGCACAAGACCAGCTCAGCCTGCTGGCCGAGGTCCGGGCCCACCTGGAGAGACTCCTCGACAGCCTGGACCGGAGCGAGGAACAGGACCCGCTCGACGTCTACAAGGCGCGCGGCTACGGCTTCGAGCTGGACCGGCTGGAGAGCGAGGTCAGGCGCGCCCAACGGCTGGCCGCGGCCGGTCTGCGCGAGCTGGCCGGGGAGGCGGCGCAGCCGGTGGCGGACCACCTGCCCAGCCTGGCGGCCGAGCTGCCCGACCTGGAGCCGGCTCTCCGTGAGGCGATGGCCAGCCAGCCCGAGCTCAGGGAAGCCGAGCTGGCGGCCGAGGCCCGGGCGCTGCTGGCGGAGGCGGCTCGCAAGGAGCGCCTGCCGGCGCTAGGCGTGGAGGGCCGCTTCGAGTACAGCGAGGCCCCGGGCCGGGCTCGCCAGAGCAACCCCTTCGCCTACGATCCCTTCAACGCCCGCTCCCTGACCGCGGCTCTGGGCCTGCGCCTGGATCTGAACTTCAAGCAGACCGGCGCCAGAGCCCGGCGCGAGGCAGCCGAGGCCGAGGTGCAGAGAGCGAAGGCGCAGGCGGCCAGGGTCCGACTGCGCCTGGAGCTCAGCGATCTGCACGCGGGGCTCCGGGAGGCCCAGGGAATCGCGGAGGCCGGCCGCCGGGCCTTCTCGACCGCCGCCAACTGGCTTCGCCTAGCTGAAGAGAATCACGGCCTGGACGCCGCCTCCACCAAGGATGTGATCGAGGCCTACGCCGCCTACGTCCAATCCCGGGCCGCCCATCTCAAGGCCACCCACGACCTGGACTTGGCGGTGATCGCCTGGCGGCTGGCTTGCGGCCGGCCGCCCCTGGAAGAAGGAGAGAGCCCTTGAGCCGTGGTTTCCTGATGCTGTCGCTCTTGTCGCTGCTCGGCCGCCCGCTGGCTGCGGGTCCGCTGGTGGAGGCGCTGAAGGCGCGCCAAAGCAAGCTGGACGCCATCCTGGCCCGGCATCCCGGCGAGCTGCCTCCGGCCGAGAAGGACAAGCTGGGTCGCATCCTGACCGAGACCCTGGACTTCCGGGAGATGGGGAAGGCCGCCCTGGGCGCCGAGTGGGACCGGCGCAGCGACGCCGAACGGACCCACTACCTGAAGGCGTTCGAGGACCTGCTGCGGGCCAGCCTGCTGCGCAAGCCCGACATCTACCGCGTCAACGACGTGCAGTACGGACCGGAGAAGCTGGAAGCCGGCGCCGGGCGGGTGTTGACCACGGTAAGGTCCAAGGACGCCACCACCGAAGTGGAGTACGAGTTCCTGGGCTCCGCGGGTCAGTGGCGGATCGTGGACTACAAGCTCGATGGCGTGTCTACGGTCCGCAACTACCGCTCCCAGTTCGCCAAGATCCTGGCCAAGAGCGGCTGGGCGGGCCTGCTCGATCGCCTCCGGAAGCGGGCTTCCGAGATCGCTGCCGAGACGTAGCCTCTCTCGCTCCCGAGGAACCGCTTGTTCGCCCAACTGATCCGTCCCCTCTGCCGCATCTGGCTCCGTCGCCCTGGCCTGCTCATCCTGCTCACCCTGCTCGCCAGCATTCCCGCCGGCTTGCAGGTGCGGAAGATCCGCCTGGACACCGATCTGTCGCGGCTCTTGCCCACCAGCAGCCGCGCCGTTCTGAGCGGCCGCGAGCTAGAGAAGGTGGTGGGCGGCGACGGCGGCTACTTCAGCGTGATCTTCGAGGGTAGCGACCGCGCGGCTCTGGACCGGGCCGTCGACCGCATGGCGCAGGCGGCGGCGGCGTTGCCTAACGTCCAGAGCGTGGAGTCGAGAAGCCCGGTGGAGTTCATCCGCCACTACCGGTACCTGCTGGTTCCCTCGCGCACCCTGGCCGAGGTGTCGAGGCTGGTGGATCGCCTGGAGGCGGAGGTCAACCCGCTGCTGGTCGATCTCGAAGCGGAAGGGCCAGGGGGCGAGGAGAAGCCGAAGCCGGACAGCTCGGATCTGGAGAGCAAGATCGAGCGCTATCTGGACCTGCCCGAGCGCTCAGTGAGCCCCGATGGCCGACTGATGGGTCTCATCATCCGGCCCCAGAAGGGCATCACCAGCCTGGGCGCCACCCGCCAGCTGTTCCGCCGTATGACGCAACTGGCGGAAGAGGCTGCGGGCGCGCAGGGGGTGACGGCGTGGGTGAGCGGCTCCAACCGCAACAAGGTCGACATCTACGATCAGATCCGTCAGGATCTGAATCGCTCGGGGACCCTGGCCGGCCTGGGCATCCTGCTGGTGCTGATGGTCGCCTACCGTTCGGTGCGCATCCTGCCGGTGGTGCTCCTTCCCATCGGCCTGGGCCTGCTCTGGTCCTACGCTCTGGTCCCGGTCCTGGTCGGCGACCTCAACACCATCACCTCCTTCTTGCTCATGGTGCTGTTCGGGACCGGCGTCGAGTTCGCGGTGCACCTGGTGATGCGCTTCCAGGCGGAGCTTGGGGAACGCGGCCTCGAGGATGCGCTCTTCGAGACCTTCAGGTCCACCGGGCGCTCCATCGTGACCTCGGGCCTGGCCACCACCTTCGGCATGGCGGTGCTGATCTTCTCGCGCTTCCGCGGCTTCTCCGAGTTTGGGATCATCGCCGCCACCGCCATCGTGGCCATTTTCGGCTCCATGTTCGTGGCCTTGCCGCCGCTCCTGGTCCTGGGCGCTCGCTTCAAGCTGGTGCAGCCGCGAGCCGAGGGCTCGGGGCGGCTCGCCTTGGTGCCGCCGCCGTGGGTCACCGCCGGCGTGTTCGCGGTGGCGGTCCTGGCGGCTGGGGTGGCGCTTCTTCGGTTAGGCTTCGACTACGACTTCACCCGCTTGCAGCCGGAGATCCCGGCCGCCGAGGCGGCCAAGAGCCGGCACCGCGCTGTGTACCCTGGCTTCACCGTGCCCGGCGCCTTCTACGTGGCCCGCGATCTCCCGGCCCTGGACGCGGCCCTGGAGGTCTTGGACAAGCGGCGGCAGGAGCTGGGAGAGGGCGGCATCCTGGGCACCGCCAGCAGCGTCCGCGACTTCGCCCCCAGTCCTGGCGAGTTCCGCGAACGAGTGCGCCTGCTTGGTGAGCTTCGAGAGCGGCTGTCGGCGGCCTGGACCCGGAAGGTCAAGGACGAGAAGAAGCGACGCTGGATTCGAGACCTGGCCGACTTCGAGCCCCCGCCGGCGGCCCCCACGGTAGACGAACTGCCCCCCGAGATCCGGGGGCGCTTCGTGGCCCGCGACGGGTCGGGGGAGTGGCTGATCGCGTTGGACGTTATCGGTCGGTCCCGCGATGGCCGCACGGCCATGGCTTTCACGCGCGAGGTCTACGGGCTTCCCATGCCCGCCGGGGTTCGCGGGCCCACCGGGGACAAGCCGGTGCTGGCCGAGATCCTGTGGCTGGTCACCGAGGAGGGGCCCTGGCTGGTGGGCCTCGCCCTGCTCGGCATCGTGCTGCTGGTGTTCCTCGATCGCAAGTCGTTAGTGCAGACGGTCTGGGTCCTGGTGCCGCTGCTGGCCGGGTTGGTCTTGAGCTTGGGCCTGCTCGCCCTCATCGGCGGCAAGCTCAACTTCTTCAACATCGTGGTGCTGCCCAACCTGATCGGCAACGCGGTAGACAACGGCGTCCACTATGTCCGCCGCTGGCTGGAGATGGGCCGGGACATTGCGGCCGTCCAGGGCGAGCTGGCGGAGGCCCTCTCCGCCTCGGCGCTCACCACCATCATGGGTTATGCGGGACTGCTGGCCGCCCACCACGCCGGCTTGCGCTCCATCGGGGCGCTGGCGGTCCTGGGCCTGGGCTGTTGCTGGTTCACCGGGGTGGTGCTGATGCCGGGGCTGCTCGCGATCCTGGGGGGGCGAAGCAGCCGGCGGACCTAACCTAAGGCCGGTTCAGAGGGTCGCCAGTAACCGCCGGTCCGCCTTGCCCTGGGCCAGGATCAGTGCCAGCAGGGGCAAGTTGAGCAGCAGGTCGTAGATGAAGTAGCTGGCCATGCCCAGGTGCTGGAGCGGCCCCGTGGGGAAGAGCAGGAAGAGGAAGGAAGCGATCACGATCCCCAGCTTGTGGGAGTTGGAGGCCATGAGCGCCCAGCGGCTCACCAGCGATTGGTTGAGTTCGCGATAGGCGGCGGCAAAGGCCGCGCCTGACACAGAACGCTCACGGAGCGCTCTTGCGTAGGCTCGTTCGAGCTGGTCCGAGGAGCGCAGGAAGAAGCGCTGCTTGCGGCTGTAGTCGTAGTGGACCCAGGCCATGGCTCGGCGCAGCAGTGGGGCCCGCTCCGCCCTGAGCTCGGCGAGCCGTTCGCGCAGGCCTTCCGGGCGCTCCCGCTCAGCTTCGGTGCTCCCGTAGCAGTAGTGGACGAAGAGCTGGCGCTCGAACTCCACCAGGGCGCTCTGCAGGGAGTGGGAGTAGCCGGCGGCAGCCGCCAGCAGCAGGCCCAGGACCGGATGACCACCCCGGGACATGAAGGCCAGCCAGATGGCCAGGTACAGCAGGATGAAGGACAAGTTGTCGCAGATGCCGTCCAGCAAACGGCCGAAGTCTGAGGTCCGCCCGGTGGCGCGCGCCAGTTGGCCGTCGGCGCTGTCCAGGGCCGACATCAAGAGCATGAGGGCGAGCCCGCCCCAGGCGCCGATCGAGTCGTGGCGGTAGTAGAAGAGGGCGGCTCCGCCGGCGGCCACCACGGAAGCCACGGACACCTGGTCGGGGGTGATGGCGGTCCCCCGGAGCAGTCGCATCAGGACATAGCCCAGAGGCCGGATCAGGTAGGTGTCGAGCGTCTCCTCGATCTCCCGGGGCTTGTTGACGCGGGCGAAGTCGGTGCTCAGGGTCTGGGAGTCCAAGGGTCAAGCCGCGGGAGCCGCCTGCAAGCGGAGCAGCAGCGCGGGGAAGTGGCCCAGGATGCCCAGGACCAGCAGGTACAGGATGACCTCCTCCCAGCCGGCCAGGGCCAGCAGGAGGAAGAGGAGGGCGTAGAAGTCGCGGCGGGCCACCACCACCAGAACCTCCAGCAGGCGCGTACCCAACGAGTCCGGTGCCCGACCGCGCAGCAGCGAGCGGCCGAAGTCGTTCATGTGCGCGGCCTGGCTGACGCGACGGGTGCGCAGGAAAGTGGCCGGCAGAAGCAACAGCAGGCCCGCCACCACGAAAGCACCTAACCACAGATAACGGGTGTCCCCGGCATGCAGGCGGTAGAGGCCGACGGGGAGCGCCAGCACGAAACTCAGGTTGCCGACCTGGTCGGACAGCGAGTCCAGCCACTCACCCCGGCGCGAAGCCAGGAACTTGAGGCGCGCGATCTCGCCGTCGCAGCCGTCGAGGGTGCTGTTGAGCTGGTAGAGCAGCGTCCCCAGGACGAAACCGCCGTGGGTGCCTCTGAGCAGGGCCCAGCCGGCGGCCAGGCCCAGGACCAGAGTGCCGGCGGTTATCGCGTTGGGCGTGAGCGGCGTGCGGATCAGGAGGCGGGTTAGGGCGCCGGAGACCCGGCGGTTCAGGTGCCGCGCCACCAGGCCATCGCTCTCCTTGCCCGCGCTCTTCATGAGGTCGCGTTCGGCACGCCGGCGATCCTCGGCGCAGAGGGGAAGGCTGACCTGGCCCGGGTCGGGCTGGAACACGGCAAGCCGGCTGGCCTCGGCCTCGCCGGCGAGGATGGCGGCCAGCGAGCGGGACACGGAGGCGAGGCCCCCGGCCACGAGCGGCGCCGCCTGGGCGGGGAGACTGACCAGGCCGGGGCAATACCCCTGGGCGTGGGGCACGGCCAGGGGATGCGCGGGCGGAGGCCCGGGGAGGATCGCCGCCGTGGCGGTCGAGCCCGCGGCCTGGGCGGCCGCCAGCAGGTGGGCCAGGGCGCGGGGCGCCAGGGCCAGGGCGGTGTGAGCGAACAGAAAGGGCCGGCCGCTGCTCGCGATCGCGGCGAGCGCCGCCGCTTCTTCAGGCGAGCCGGGCTCGACAATGGTCACGGCGTGGTTCGTCGGGGACGGTCGCAGCAGGGACCGCGCCTGCTCGGGGCGGGGCGCGATCACCGTCAGCCGGGAAAGGCCAGCGTGGGCCGCGGTGAGGACCAGGCGGTCGAGGCTCTTCAGGCCGGCCAGCCGCCGTTCCGGCTCCTGCTCGGCCAGAAGCACCGCGTCGGTCCACTCCATGATGGCGGGCCAGGATAGCATTGGCCGGTCCATGGAGCATCAGGCGCCGGCCCAGAATCGTCAGGGTCCCGACCCCGCTCACGACGGTGCCGACGTGGCGCGCGGTGCCGCGACCAACGCGCTGGCGCTCCTGGCCGCCAACTTCCGCGGCGTGTTCACCTTCCTCATCGCCCGGCTGCTGGGCGGGGCCGCCCTGGGCAGCTTCTCGCTGGCCTTCGCCACCACCGACCTGCTGAGCAAGCTCGGCACCTTCGGCCTCGACACCGCCACCGTGCCGCTGGTCGCCCAACGCCAGGCCCGGGGCGACACCGGCTCCAGCCGTCGCATCCTGCGCATAGCGGTTGTTTTCGGCCTGCTGGCCAGCCTGGCCGCCGCCGCGGCCGGCATCGGCCTCAGCCGCCTGCTGGGTCCCTGGCTGGGCCAGCCGGCCCCGCTGACCCAGGCCACCGCCCTCATGCTGCTGGCGCTCCCCGGCATCGCCCTCTATCGCATCAGCAACGGCGTCTCCCGCGGCTTCCGGGCCATGCGCCACGACTTCTTCTCCCGCGGCCTCACCGAGACCTGGGTCACCATCGCCGGCTTCCTGATCGCCTACGCCTTGGGCCTGCGCGTCCTGGCCCCGGTGCTGGCGGTGGTGGTGGGCACCGCCGCCGGCGGGCTCTTGGCCTTCTGGCTCGCCCACCGCCTGCTGGCGAGGGCCGGACCCGCGGCAGCTCCCGCGCCTACCGCTCGCGAGGTTCTCGGCTTCGCCGCGCCCATCGCCGGCTACAGCCTGCTCAACATCCTCATCATGCGCATGGACGTCCTCTTGCTCGGCCTCTCGGTGGGCCGGGTTCCCGGCCTCAGCCTCGCCGGCTTCGGCGTCTTCTGCGCGGCGGTTGAGGTGGCCGGCGGCTTGCGTAAGGTGCGGCAGATCTTCGACCCCATCTTCGCCCCGGTGGTGGCCGCCCGCCTGATCGACCAGGACCCCGGGCCGCTTCGGGAGATCCTGGCCAAGGTCGGGCGCTGGGTCTTGGCCACCCAGCTTCCCCTGGTGGGAGCGCTGGCCCTGGCCGGCGGGCTGGTCCTCTCGGTCTTCGGTCCCGGCTTCCGGGATGGCGCTCTGGTTCTGCTGATCCTGGCGCTGGCCCACGCCGCCAACGCCTTCGTCGGCCTGGCCGAGACCGTCATCATGATCCGCCGGCCCGCGCTCAACCTCCTAAACTCGGCGCTGACTGTGGTCGCCCAGGCCACGCTCAGCCTGCTCCTGATCCCACATTTCGGAGCCATCGGTGCGGCTCTCGGCACCCTGTTTGCGTACTCTCTCCAGGGAGCCCTGAGGTTCTTCGAGCTGCGGGTGGTTTTCGGCTGGTCGTGGCCGTGGCGGTCGCTGCGCACACCCGCCCTGGCCTTTGGCGGGGCGCTCGCGGCCGGCCTGGGACCTCGACTTGCGCTCAGCGGGCTGCTGGGAGAGGCGGTTGGCGGCATCGTGTTCTTGGGGGCTTACGTGTTGATTTGGAGGGCCTTGGGGCTTTCGGCCGAGGATCGGGAGGCCCTCCGTCAGGCCTGGTCGCCGAAAAGGGCTCAGAAAGGTTAAACTCACCACCTCAGGCGCACGCCGTCACCAGGGTTGCGGAGCAGCCGTGAGAACCTCCAGCATGTTCTTCGCCGACACGAAAGAAAAGCGCTTCGCCCCCAGGTCGCGCCCCGCCGATTGCACTGTGGTGATCGCGGCGGGTGCCGGCAGCCGTCTCCGCTTCACCAGCCAGAACGACGGCGTGTTCAAGCCGCTGACCATGGTGCTCGGGGTGCCGCTCATCGTGCGCACCCTGATCACCCTGCGAGACGCCGGGGTGCGAGAGGCCGTCATCGTCACCGGCTATCGCGCCGAGGAACTCCGTCGCGCCCTGCTTTCGGACCACCGTTTGGCGGGGCTCACGCTCAGCTTCGCCCACAACCCGGAGTGGCGGAAGAAGAACGGCCTCTCCGTGCTGGCCGCGCGAAAGGCGGTAGGTGGGCG
>Ga0209342_10004047_pt1 | contig 15311 bp, 17 predicted proteins | sample RifCSP16_2_FD_184023 | JGI IMG/M metagenome (GOLD analysis project Ga0209342, IMG submission 184023) | Soil microbial communities from Rifle, Colorado - Rifle CSP2_sed 16_2 (SPAdes) (version 2) | ecosystem: Environmental > Terrestrial > Deep subsurface > Rock core/Sediment | place: Rifle... | reverse complement strand
CAAAATACGGGGCGAGCCTGTCCATCGCCTGCTCCGCCAGCCGCCGGTAGATGGTGATCTTGCCGCCGAACACCGAGAGCACCGGCGCCCCGCCCGCATCGTCGTCGACGCGCAGGGTGTAATCGCGCGTCACCGCCGACGGATCGGCCGTGCCATCGTCGTAAAGCGGCCGCACGCCGGCGTACCTCCACACCACGTCTTCGGACCGAGCCGGGCGCGCCAGATAGCGGTTTACCGCGCGGCACAGGTATTCGACCTCCTCGGCACTCGCCTCCGGCTGCGCGTACTCGCCGGTGACAGGTATGTCGGTCGTGCCTACCAGGGTGTGCAGATCGCCGTAGGGAATCATGAAAATGACCCGCCGGTCGTCGTTCTGCAGGATGAAGGCGTGCTCGCCCTGGTACAGCTTGGGCAGCACGATGTGGCTGCCTTTCACGAGCCGCACCGCGTCGCGCGAAGGCTGCGACAGCTGCCGGTTCAATACCGTCTTCACCCAGGGACCGGCGGCATTTGCGATCGCGCGCGCCGCTACGGTCTCGCCGCAGGAGAGCTTCGCGAGCCAGTGATCATTCTCTCTTTTCGCCGACAGGCATTCGGTACGGGTGAGGACACGAGCGCCGCGCGCCCGGGCATCCATCGCATTCGCGACCACGAGCCGCGCGTCATCCACCCGGCAGTCGGAATAGATGAATCCGTGCCTGAACTGCGGCTGGAGCCCCGCGCCGTAGGGCGCGGCGTCCAGCCGCACCGCTTTCGACCCCGGCAGGCTGGTGCGGCGGGAAAGATGGTCGTAGAGAAACAGGCCGGCGCGGATCATCCAGCGCGGCCGCAGCTCGGGAACGTGCGGCATGACGAAGCGCGCCGGCCACACAAGGTGAGCGGCAGTCTTCAGGAGCACTTCGCGTTCGGCGAGCGCTTCGGCCACCAGCCTGAATTCGTAATGCTCCAGATACCGCAGGCCGCCATGGATCAGCTTCGAGGACGAGGACGAGGTCGCAGACGCGAGATCGCCCTTCTCGGCAAGGAGCACCGACAGGCCGCGGCCCGCGGCGTCGCGCGCGATGCCGGCGCCGTTGATGCCGCCGCCCACGACCAGCAGGTCGTACTTGTTTACCGGGGAGTCGTACTTCTGCAAGCGCGAAATTATAAGGCTCGCGCGAGCGTGGCTTCGAACGCGACGCCGCGTCCGCCGGGGAGATTCTCCGCGCGCAACGTACCGCCATGGAACTCGGCGATCAGCCGTCCGATATAAAGTCCGAGCCCCAGGTGCGGAACCCCGTCCGAGCGCTCGCTGCGCAGAGAAACCATCGAGTCGAACAGCGAATCCCGGATCGCATCGGGCAGCGGCGGCCCTTCGTTTTCGACCCGAAGCAGCACGCCGCGCTCCCGGGAATGCAGCGAAATGCGAATCGCGGTCCCGGCCGCCGCGAAGTCCACCGCGTTTTCCACCAGCTTATCGAGCATCTGCGCGAGAAGATCCGCCGCGCCCCGCGCCGGGACGGGTTCTGCGGGAACCGCGACCTCGAACGCTCTGGGCGCATAGGCCAGGCGATATCCTTCCGAGCAGCCGCGTACGACCGCGGCGGCATCAAAGCGTTCCCGCGCTGCCGCGGAGAGGCTTTGCTCCAGACGGCTGGCCTCGGTCATGCGCGAAAGAATGGTGCTGAGGCGCACCAACCCCTCCTCGGCGCGCGCGACGTAGGTGCGCGTCTCCTCGGGCGTGCGCGCAGCGTGCAGGTTCTCAAGTGAGGAGCGAACGACGGCGACCGGCGTCCGCAATTCGTGCGACAGGCGGCCCGCGAGAGCTTCCAGATAGGCGTTGTAGCGCGCGAGCCGCCCCAGCACCGTGGTGAAGCTGCGCGAGAGGTCTCCGATCTCGTCGGCCGCATCCGAGGCCGTGGTCAGCCGCGTCACCCGGCCGCGCGCATCGATCGCGGCTTCCGCTTCATCGCTCAACCGCCGAATGCGGTTGGAGATGCGCGTCGCGAACCACAGCAGCAATGCGGCAACCAGTGCGAATACGACCAGCGTCGCCACCAGCAGGCGCTCGAGCGCCTGGCTGCGCAACGAGGCGATGCGATTGGTCGTCTCTTCGACTACCACCGCGCCGTGCACCTGGTCCCCGACCCAGATCGGATGCGCCGCCGACACGACCACCGCGCGCCCGTCGCGCGTATTGCGCGTGCGCGTGCCCGCGGCGCCCTGCAGCGCAGCGGCGACCTCGCGTCCCGCGGCGATCGCGTCCTCGGCGATCGCGTCGTCGAATTCCTCGGTCGGCGGCGCGAGCAGCCAGCCGAGCATGCGCTCGGCAAAGCTGGGCGGCACGGGATCGGCGCGCTTGAGAGTCCCCGCGAGCGCAAGCACGTGAAAATCGCGGCTCACCACCCAGATGCGCGAGCTTGCGCGCTCCAACCCCTTCAGGATCGCGAATATCTCGCCATCGGCGGCATCTTCGCGCGAGGATTGTTCATGCGCGATCACGCCGCCGGTCAGCCGCTGCAGCTCCCGCTCCGCCTCGCGCCGCAGCTCGGACTCGCTGCGCGCCCGATAGGCAAGCAGTTGCGGCCGCTCATGCAGCGCGGTGGCCACCGCGCGCGCGGTGGCCGCGAGCGCTTCCTCCTGCGCCGCAAGGAGAAAGCGTTCCATCTCGCGCACGTAGCGCCAGCCCGCCCAGGGCAGGACCAGCAGCGCGAGCGCGACCAGCGCCAGCTTGGCGCGCAGCGGGAACCGGTTCACCGCGCGGGAAACCCGCTCATTGCGGTGCGCCTACGTCTTCCAGCGGTAACCAAGGCCGTAAGCGGTCTCGATCGCATCGAAAGCCGGATCGGCTGCGAGGAACTTGGCGCGTACGCGTTTAACGTGTGAAGTGACAGTGGCATCGTCCACCACCAGCTCGGCGTCGCGCATCAGCTGGTCGCGGTTCTTCACATGGCCGGGGTGGCGCGCAAGCGAATGCACGATCCAGAACTCGGTGAGGGTGAGCTCGACCCGGGCGCCCTGCCACTGGGCACTGAAGCGCTTGAGGTCGAGTTCCAATGCACCGCGCACGATGCGCTCCTCGACCGGTCTTGCCTCGGCCAGCGCGTCAATGCGACGGAACAGCGCCGCGATCCGTGCCATCAGGTGCGGCAGGCTGACCCCCTTGGTGAGGTAATCGTCGGCCCCCAGGCGCAGCCCCGAGACGACGTCGAAGTCCGAATCGCGCGCGGTCAGGAACACGATCGGCAGCTGCGGCGACAGCACGCGCAAATCGCGGCAAAGCGCGAAGCCTCCCTCGGCCTCATCGCCAAGGCCGATGTCGATGATCGCGAGATCAGGCAGCCGGTTGCGCAGGGCATCCATCGCTTCGCGCCGCGCGGCATAGGTGGAGACCTCATAGCCATGGCGCTTGAGCGCCTCCGCATAGTTCGCACGGATGGCAGCGTCATCCTCGACGATCGCGATGCGGCGGGCCATGCGCTGAATATACCGGAAGGGCCGCTGCCATTTTTCCGCCATCTTTCTTCTTCGCCCTGCCAGCGGATCGCCCCTTGGCCCGCTCTTTCACCGCTTCTAATGACCGTTACCAACAAGGGGAACGCCCATGACCAAGAGCTGGCTCTTCGCCGTCGAACTCGCCGCCCAGATTGTGCTGGCTGCCTCCATCGGCCTCTTCGTCAGCATCGTGCTCGCGGGCGCCGCGCTGCTCCTCGCTGCATGACCGGCGGGATGAAATACGGCGATGTCGCGCTCGGAGTGGAATCCGCCCTGCCCGCTGTCATGTGGCCGGCGAAGCGCCGCAGCCGCGCGCGGTGTCTTATCACCTGGCTGATTGCAGCACTGGGGCGCTGGACCTGAAGAACCGCGGCGGCGGGCGCGCCGGGCCCGGAAAGGAGGGTCGGGACACGGCACCGGCGACGCCCGCCCGCTTCGGCAACGACTGACTTCACCGGAGGAACGCAAGATGCAACGAACGCTCATGTGGAAGATCGCCCTGATCGGACTGGTCGCGCTGCTGCTGCAGGTCCCGGTCGAAATGATCCGCGGCCTGGTCGCCGAGCGCAAGCAGGCGCGCGACGGCGTCATCGCTGAGATCGCGCGCGGCTCGAGCGAGGCACAGAGGATCGTCGGGCCGGTGCTCTACGTGCCCTGGACGCGCCGCGGCGCCGAAGCAACCACGACCACGGACGACAGTGGGCGTAGTCGAATCACCAGCAAGGAGAAAATCGAGCGCGGCCAGGTCGCGTTGCTGCCGGCGACACTCTCGGTGGACGGCAAGATTGACCTGCAGCAGAAGCATCGCGGCATTTACAAGGCGCACGTTTACACCCTGACTGCGACGCTTCGCGGCAGCTTCGTCCTAGCGCCGGGTCTTGGCGTCCCCGAGGGGCCGGGCACCCTGGAATGGGGCCGCGCGCTCCTTGTGCTCGGCATTCAAGACACGCGCGGCATTCGCGATCGGGTACAGCTCGACTGGAACGGCGCGCAGCCAGCGCTATATCCGGGCGGCGTGGACGCCGCGGGCGCGCCGAGCGGAATCCACGCCGACCTGGGCGCTCTGCCCGCGGGCAAGACGCCTGCGACCCACGAATTCAGAATCGCGCTTTCGCTGGTCGGCACCGAGCGGCTCGACATTGTCCCGGTCGGCGCGTCGACCACGGTTTCGCTTGCCTCCCCGTGGCCGCATCCGAGCTTCACTGGCCGGATTCTTCCCGACGCCGGAACCAAGCTTTCCCGGGATGGTTTCGCGGCCAGTTGGCGCACCTCGCATTTCGCCACCAACCTCGCGCAGTTGCACCAGCGCTGCGTACAGTCACGCCAGTGCGACGCGTTCAACCAGCACAGCCTGGCGATGTCCTTCATCCAGCCGGTCGACCTCTATCAGACCGTGGAACGCTCGGTGAAGTACGGTTTCCTGTTCATCGGACTGACGTTTGCGGCATTCTTCCTGTTCGAGGTGCTGAAGCGCCTGGCGATCCACCCGGTCCAGTACGCGCTCGTCGGAATCGCGCTGGCGATCTTTTTCCTGCTCCTGATTTCGCTATCCGAGCACCTCGGCTTTGCGCCTGCCTATGCAATCGCGGCGGGAGCATGCGTCGCACTCATCGGATATTACGTCGGCCACGTGCTGCAAAGTCTCCGGCGCGGGGTGGGATTCGCTGCGGCCCTCGCCGCTCTCTACGGTCTCCTCTACGTCCTGCTGCGCGCGGAGGATCACGCGCTCCTGATGGGTTCGATCCTCGTGTTCGGGTGCGTGGCCGCGGCGATGGTCGCAACGCGCCGTGTGAACTGGTACCTCGTCGGTGCGATTCCCGCGCCGGAACGGCAACCGGCACCGCAGAAATCTGCATAAAATGCGCGGCATGAATCCCGCACTTACGCTGGTCATCGCCAACAAGAACTATTCTTCCTGGTCGATGCGCCCATGGGTGCTGCTGCGCGGGCGCGACATTGCGTTCCGCGAGCGGATGCTGAAGTTCGAATCGCAGGAATGGCGCGACCAGATCGCGAAGCTCTCGCCCACGGGCCTGGTACCGGTGCTCTGGGAGGGCGAGCCGGGTGCAGGTTTCGCCACCTGGGACACGCTCGCGATAGCGGAGCGGGTGCACGAGATCTTTTCGGATCGCGGCATCTGGCCCGCCGAATCGCAGCTGCGCGCGCGGGCGCGTGCGGCGGCGGCGGAGATGCATTCCGGCTTCCGGGCGCTGCGCGGGGCGATGCCGATGAACATCCGCGGCCGCTATCCCGGCAAGGGCATGAATGACGGCGTGGCGAAAGACATCGCGCGCATTAGCGCGATCTGGGCGGCGGCGAAGCGCCCATATTTGTTCGGCGAGTTCTGCGCGGCGGACGCGTTCTATGCGCCGGTCGCGACTCGCTTGGTGACCTACGGGGTTGAATTGAAGGGCGCAGCGAGGGAGTACCAGCAGGCGCTGCTCGATTCGCCCGGGGTCAAGGCCTGGAGCACGGACGCGGCAAAGGAAACCGAATTCGTCGCCGAAGACGAGCCCTACGCGACCCCGCCGCGCTGACGCGCAGCGCGCCTGGTTTCTGCTCCGGCCGCTCAGGTCCGCACTCAGGACTTGCCGAGTAGCCGCAGCGGCGTTCCGGCCAGCCAGGCGCCGATATTCTCGACCGCCTGTCCGTAGTAAACGCGATAGGTCTCCTCGGTCACATAACCGAGATGCGGCGTCGCAATCAGCCTGTCCAGGCTGCGAAACGGATGATCGAGGGCGAGCGGCTCCTCCGCGTAGACGTCGATGCCCGCACCGGCGATCTGTCGCGTCCTCAATGCGTGGATGAGTGCGGCCTCGTCTACCACCGGCCCGCGCGAGGTATTCACCAGGTAAGCGCTGCGCCGCATCAGGCCGAACTCGCGCGCACCTATGAGGCCGCGCGACTGGGCGTTCAGGGTCACGTGCAGCGAGACGATGTCCGCATTGGCAAGCAGGTTGTCCAGCGTCCCGGCGTGCTGGATGCCGATCTCGGCACACCGCTCCGGCGTCAGGCTGCGGCTCCATCCGAATACGTGCATGCCGAATGCCAGGCCGACGCGCGCAACCCGCAGGCCCAGGTTTCCCGTGCCGATTACGCCCAGCGTCTTGCCCAGCAGGCCTCGCCCCAGCCCGGTCTGCCATTTCCCTCCCTCGCGAAACCGGTTGACTTCCCGCGGGATATCGCGCGTCAGCGAATGAATCAGGCCCCAGGTAAGTTCGGCGGTTGCGCCCGCGAAACCACCGGTGCCGCAGACCTGCACGCGGTGCCGCGACGCGGCATCGAGGTCGATAGACGCATTGCGCATGCCCGTCGTGACCAGCAGTTTTAGCTTCGGCAGCCGCTCGAACAGCCACTCATCAAAGGGCGTGCGTTCGCGCATGGCCACCACGATATCGAATTCGAATAACGCCCGGGAAAGCGCCGCGCGGTCAAAGAAATGCTCGCTGAATACCTGCACCGTGACCTTGCCCGCCAGCGTCCGCCAGTCGGCGATCGACTTCGCCACGTCCTGATAGTCATCGAGTACCGCGCACGAAAGCATGGCTTTCTCCTGCATGCGATATTCAGCCCGCGCTCACCGTATCCGAGCTGCCCGGCGCAGGCGTGCCGCGGCACCGAGTATTGGCCGCGCCCTAGCGGCCCCTCGCGGCTCCGTTCCTTGCTACTTCTTGCGGAGTTTGCGGATCGCCGCGAGCTGTGCGGCGAGCATCGAGAGTTCGCCCTCGACCACCGCGATTTCCTGCTTATCCTTCGCGCTGCGGCGGGCCTCTTCGGCCCGCTTGATGGCTTCGTTGGCTTTCGCCTCGTCGAGGTCATGGCCCCGGATCGCCGTGTCCGCAAGGACCGTAATCACCTTCGGCTGCACTTCGAGAATTCCGCCCGCGACGAACACGAACTCTTCCTCGCCGCCAGGTTTCTGGATGCGCACCGCGCCGGGCTTGATGCGCGTAATCAGCGGCGTATGGCGCGGGTAGATGCCGAGCTCGCCCGCCTCGCCCGGAAGAACGACGAATTCCGCCTCGCCCGAGAAGATCGAGGCTTCGGCGCTGACGACATCGACGTGGATGGTGGGCGCGGCCATGGAGAATCCCGCTACTGCAGGGTCTTCGCTTTCTCGAACGCTTCCTCGATCGGCCCGACCATGTAGAACGCCTGCTCGGGCAGCGCGTCGCATTCTCCGTTGACGATCATCTTGAAGCCCTTGATGGTGTCCTTCAGCGAAACGTACTTGCCCGGCGTGCCGGTGAAGTTCTGCGCCACTGTGAACGGCTGCGACAGGAAGCGCTGGATTTTCCGCGCGCGGGACACCGCGAGCTTGTCCTCGGGCGCGAGCTCATCCATGCCCAGGATCGCGATGATGTCGCGCAGTTCCTTGTAGCGCTGCAGCGTCGCCTGCACCGAGCGCGTGGTGTTGTAGTGGTCTTCACCGATGGTGTTCGGGTCGACCTGGCGCGAGGTTGAATCGAGCGGGTCCACGGCCGGGTAGATGCCGAGCGACGCGATGTCGCGCGACAGCACGACGGTCGCGTCCAGGTGGCCGAAAGTGGTCGCCGGCGACGGGTCGGTCAGGTCGTCCGCAGGAACGTAAATCGCCTGCACCGAGGTGATCGAACCCGTCTTGGTCGAAGTAATGCGCTCCTGCAGGCGACCCATTTCCTCGGCAAGTGTCGGCTGGTAGCCCACGGCCGAAGGCATCCGGCCGAGCAGAGCGGACACCTCGGTCCCCGCGAGCGTGAAGCGGTAGATATTGTCGACGAAGAACAGGATGTCGCGGCCTTCGTCGCGGAAGCTTTCGGCCATGGTGAGGCCGGTGAGCGCCACGCGCAGGCGGTTGCCGGGCGGCTCGTTCATCTGGCCGAACACCATGGCGACCTTCGATTCGGTCAGGTTGTCCAGCTTCACCACTTCGGCTTCGATCATCTCGTGGTAGAAGTCGTTGCCCTCGCGGGTGCGCTCGCCGACGCCTGCGAACACCGACAGGCCCGCGTGCTGGGTCGCGATGTTGTTGATCAGCTCCAGCATGTTCACGGTCTTGCCGACGCCGGCGCCGCCGAACAGACCGATTTTCCCGCCCTTGGCGAACGGGCAGATGAGGTCGATGACCTTGATGCCGGTTTCGAGCAGTTCCACGGAAGGCGACAGCTCGTCGAACTTCGGCGCCGACTGGTGGATCGAGCGCAGCTTGTCCGACTTGATCGGGCCGCCGTCGTCGATCGGCCGACCGAGCACGTCCATGATGCGGCCGAGCGTGCCCTGACCTACCGGAACGGATATCGGCGAACCGGTGCTGATCACTTTCATGCCGCGGCGCAGGCCGTCCGAGGAACCCAGCGCGATGCAGCGCACAACGCCGTCGCCGAGCTGCTGCTCGACTTCGAAGGTCAGGCCTTTCTCCGCGAGTCCCCCCTCGGCCGTATCCACGAGCTTGAGCGCGTCGTAGACCTTCGGCATCCCTTCACGGGGAAACTCAATGTCGGTTACCGCGCCGATGCACTGAACGATGGTTCCCTGTACTTGTGCCATGGCTATTTCCTAAATGTAATTTCGTTATACGGCTGCAGCGCCGGCCACGATTTCGGAAAGCTCTTTGGTGATGCCGGCCTGACGGTTCTTGTTGTAGATCAGCGTCAGCTCGTCGATCAGGTCGCGCGCGTTGTCCGAGGCGGCCTTCATCGCCACCATGCGCGCGGACTGCTCGGAGGCCATGTTCTCGGCCACGGCCTGGAAGATGATCGCCTCGATGTAGCGCGTCATCACCTGGTCGAGTACCGCCTTGGCTTCCGGCTCATAGAGGTAATCCCACACCGTTTCCGGCGCGCCCATCCGTTCGCCGGAGAGCGGCAGCAATTGTTCGATCACCGGCTCCTGCTTCATGGTGTTGATGAAGCGCGTATAGCCGATCATCAATCGATCGAACCGGTCCTCGGTGTAGCCATCGAGCATCACCTTGATGGTGCCGATCAGCTTGTCCATCTGCGGGCGGTCGCCGATCTGGATCGCGTGCGACACGATGTTCGCACCCAGGCGCTGCATGAAGCCGAAGCCCTTATTGCCGATTGCGCAGACGTCGATCTCCTCGCCCTCCGACTGCCACGCCTTGTACTGGTTGAGCGCCATGCGCAGCAGGTTGGTGTTCAGGGCGCCGCACAGACCCTTGTCCGTAGTGATCACGATCAGTCCGACGCGCTTGACGCTGTCGCGCGGCACCAGAAACGGGTGGCGATACTCCGGATTGGCGTAGCTGATATGCGCCGCGACGTTGCGGATTTTCTCGCCGTAGGGGCGCGCCATGCGCATGCGCTCCTGCGCCTTGCGCATCTTCGAGGCGGCGACCATCTCCATCGCCTTGGTGATTTTCCGGGTGTTCTGCACACTCCGGATCTTCACCCGTATCTCTTTGGTCCCTGGCATCTGTTGTGTCCGTCATTCCCGCGCAAGCGGGAATCCAGTCTCGTCAGTAGGTGCCGTTCTTCTTCCAGTCGGCGATTGCGTCCTTGAGCGCTTTCTCATCGTCGCCGGCGAGGTCGTTCTTGTCTTCCATGCGCTTGATCAGATCGGCGTACTTGCCCTTCAGGTAATCGCGCATCGAGCGCTCGGCGGCGAGCGCTTTCTTGACGTCGACGTCGTTGAAGAAACCGTTGTTGACCGCGAACAGCGTCACCGCCATCTCCCACACCTGCAGCGGGCGGTACTGCGGTTGCTTCATGAGCTCGGTGACCATGCGGCCGAGTTCCAGCTGCTTGCGCGTGGCCTCATCCAGGTCGGAGGCGAACTGGGCGAACGCCGCGAGTTCGCGGTACTGCGCCAGCGCGAGGCGCACACCGCCGCCCGTGTCCTTGCGCTTCATGATCTTGGTCTGCGCCGCGCCGCCGACGCGGGACACCGAGATTCCGGCGTTGATCGCGGGCCGGATGCCGGCATTGAACAGATCCGTTTCCAGGAAGATCTGGCCGTCGGTGATCGAGATCACGTTGGTCGGCACGAACGCGGTGACGTCGCCCGCCTGCGTTTCGATCACCGGCAGCGCGGTGAGCGACCCGGTCTTGCCCTTGACCGCCCCCTTGGTGAACTTCTCGACGTAATCGGGGTTGACGCGCGCGGCGCGCTCGAGCAGCCGGCTGTGCAGATAGAACACGTCGCCCGGATACGCTTCGCGGCCCGGAGGACGGCGCAGCAGCAGCGACACCTGGCGGTAGGCCCAGGCCTGCTTGGTCAAATCGTCGTAAATGATGAGCGCGTCCTGGCCGCGGTCGCGGAAGTATTCGCCCATGGTGCAGCCGGAGTATGGCGCGATGAACTGCATTGCCGCGGATTCCGAAGCGGTGGCCGCAACGACGATGGTGTAGGCCATCGCACCATGCTCCTCGAGCTTGCGCACCACGTTGGCGATCGTCGAGGCTTTCTGCCCGATCGCGACATAAACGCAGAACAGGTCCTTGCCCTTCTGGTTGATGATCGTATCCACCGCCACCGCGGTCTTGCCGGTCTGGCGGTCGCCGATGATCAGCTCGCGCTGGCCGCGGCCGATGGGCACCATCGCATCGATCGCCTTGAGTCCGGTCTGCACTGGCTGCGACACCGACTGCCGCGCGATCACGCCCGGCGCCACTTTCTCGATCACATCGGTCAGCTTGGCGTTGATCGGACCTTTGCCGTCGATCGGGGCACCCAGCGAATTGACCACGCGGCCGAGCAGCTCGGGGCCGATTGGCACCGACAGGATCTTGCCGGTGCACTTGACCGTGTCGCCCTCGGTGATGTGCTCGTACTCGCCCAGAATCACCGCGCCTACAGAGTCGCGCTCGAGATTGAGCGCCAGGCCGAAGGTGTTCTTCGGAAACTCCAGCATCTCGCCCTGCATCACGTCCGACAGGCCGTGGACGCGGCAGATGCCATCGGTCACCGAGACCACGGTGCCCTGGGTGCGCATCTGCACCGCGGCATCCAGGTTCTGGATCCGGTCCCTGATGAGTTCCGAAATTTCGGACGGGTTGAGTTGCATGACTGCTCCTATAGGGTGCGGGTGACGGGCACGGGGTACGCGTCTCCCACTCTCATTACGCTTTCAATGCGGATTCGAGCGCGCCCAGCTGCGCGCGCGCGGAACCGTCGATAACCTGGTCGCCGATCACGATCCTTACGCCGCCGATGAGCGACTTGTCCACGCTGACGCGCGCCTTGACCTTGCGGCCGGTCTTCCTCTCCAGCCGCGACACCAGGTCGGCGACCTGGGTCTGGTCCATCTCGAAGGCCGTATAAACCTCGGCCTCCACCGTGCCTTCGCGTTCGTTCTTCAGCGCCTCGTACTGGGTCCGGATTTCGGCGAGCACGTCCAGCCGGCCGTTCTCGGCCAGCACGCGCACGAAATTCTCGGCCTCACCCGTGAGCTTGCCGGCGAGGACCGAAATGAACAGCCCGGCGACCTTCGCCGCCGGAAAATTCGGATCGCCGATCGCCGCGCGCACGCGCGCGTCCGCCGCAACCGCGGCAAGGTTGGCGAGCACCGCCGACCAGTCGGCGAGCTTGCCCTGCGCGTCAGCGAGCCGGAACGCGGCCTCGGCGTACGGGCGTGCAATGGTGCTGGGTTCGGCCATCGCCCTTTCCTAACGTTTCCCCAGGGTTTTCACAGTTGTTTCTTGATGCCATCCAGAAGATCGGCATGGGCCTTGGCATCCACTTCGCGGCGCAGGATCTTTTCCGCGCCGGCAACGGCGAGCGCGGCAACCTGCTCGCGCAGCTGCTCGCGCGCGCGCGCGGCTTGCTGCTGGATGTCCGCCTTGGCGGCAGCCTTTTCGCGATCGCCTTCCGCTTTGGCGACCGTCTTCGCTTCCTCGACCACCTGCCCGCCGCGCTTCTCGGCTTGGGCGATGATTTCGGCGGCGCGTGCGCGCGCCTCCAGGATCGCCTGATCGGCCTGCTTGCTCGATACCTCGAGCGACTTCTTGCCCTGTTCGGCGGCGGCCAGGCCGTCCGCGACCTGCTTCTGGCGCGCTTCGATGGCGCGCAGCATCGGCGGCCACACGAACTTGATCGTGAACCAGATAAACAGCGCAAACGCGACGGCCTGCGCGATCAGCGTGAGATTGAAGCTCATTGCGTCCCCCGACGGGGTGGTTGAACCGTGGTCAGCGCACCACTGCGAGCAGCGGATTGGCGAACGCGAACATCATCGCCAGACCGACGCCGATGATGAACGAGGCATCGATCAGGCCGAGCAACAGGAACACCTTCGCCTGCAGCGAGTTGGTGAGTTCCGGCTGGCGCGCCGCCGCCTCGAGGAACCGGCTGCACATGACCCCCACCCCGATGCACGCGCCCGCGGCGCCGACGCCGATCATGAGTCCGATCCCGATCCCGGTGTAGGCCTGGATCATGGCCAAGGCTTGCAGTTTTTCCATCGTATTTCCTTTCCTGAACGAAAAGCCGTTGACGGTCGGATCAATGAGCGATCAGTGGTGTTCGTGGGCCATCGAGATGTAAACCACGGTCAGCATCATGAATATGTAGGCTTGCAGGATCACGATCAGAATGTGGAAGATCGCCCAGCCCAGGCCGAGAATCGCGGCGAGGACCGTCCCGAACAGGCCGGTCGCGGCCAGCAGCCACAGCAGCAGAAAGATGATTTCGCCGGCGTACATGTTGCCGAACAGCCGCAGCGAGTGCGACAGCGGCTTGGATACGTACTCGATGAAATTGAACATAAGGTTGAAGGGCCACAACAGCGGGTTGGCGCCGAAAGGCGCGCAGAACAGCTCGTGGATCCACCCCCCCAGGCCCTTGGCGGCGATCGAGAACCAGATCATGAGCAACCATACCGAGAGCGCGAGCGCGAAAGTGGTGTTGACGTCCGCCGTGGGCACGATGCGGAACGCGTGCACGTGGAACGCCTTTTCCAGGACCCAGGCCATGATGTCCACCGGCAGGAAATCCATCGCGTTCATCACCAGCACCCACATGAATACCGTGAGTGCCGCAGGCGCGATGAACCGGTTGCGGTCGCCGTGGTGAAAAATTCCCTTCACCTGGTCGTCGACGAACTCGAACGCCAGCTCGACGAAGGCCTGGCGCCGGTCGGGCACGCCGGAGGTCGCTCCCCTTACCACCCACCACATCAGTCCGAGCACGACGCCGCCCATCAGCACTGCGGTCACCAAGGAGTCGACGTTCAGCGCCCAGAAGCCGCCGTCCTCCGCCCCCTTGGTGAGGAACGTCAGATGGTGCTGGATGTAATCCGTGGCGTTGAATTCTTTTGCGGAAGCCATAGCTAGTCGTATTCGCGCACAAAAAACGCCATCGAAAAAATTGTCGCCGTCGCCATGAAAGCCCCCAGGAATGCAATCACAACGACATCCTTGTACATCGCCAGCACTGCCCCGAGAAGAATCACCATCAGGCCGATCTTGACGGCTTCGGCCCGTAACGCACCTACCAGGATTCCCCCTGCCGACCGCGCTTTCCCCATTGCCGCCACCGCCCCGGACACCAAGCCTGCGCTCAGGCTGACCGCACCCCCCAAGGCCGCGGAAATCGCGCCATGCCCGTCGGCAACAAGTCCGGCGACCAGCGTAAGGACGGCGGTGGCGATCAATTGCCACCGCAGAATGGTGCGAATCGGCCGGCTCAGCATGCGGGTTTGGCACTCATGTTTCCCGCCTGCGGCAAAGCGGCGAAAGTATATTCGTATCGCGCATCGTGGGTCAACGTGTTGCGGCGCAATATCCGGTCTTCGGCCGTCAGCGCAGTTTCTTCAGCAACTGGTCGAGGTGATCGAATCCGGAATAGCGCACCAGGATCGTTCCACTGCCCTTGCGGCCGGGCCGGATCTGCACCGTGGTTCCCATCCGTTGCGAGATTTCCTCCTCGAGCCGCGCCAGATCGCGATCCGTCTTGTGCTTGCGGCGGCTGGCCGGACCGCGCAACAGGCGCACACCGAGCGCTTCACTCTCGCGCACCGACAGGCCGCGCGCAACGATACGGTTCGCGGCTTCGATCTGGCGCACGCCATCGAGCGCGAGAAGCGCACGCGCGTGGCCCATTTCAAGCGCGCCCTGCATTACCAGCGCCTGCACCGGCTTAGCGAGCTTCAGCAGGCGAAGCAGGTTGGTGGTGGCGCTGCGCGAGCGGCCGACCGCATCGGCGGCCTGCTCGTGGGTCATGCGGAATTCGTCCACCAGGCGTTGCAGACCGCTGGCTTCCTCGATCGGGTTGAGGTCTTCGCGCTGAATGTTCTCGATCAGCGCCATTGCAAGCGCTGCGTTGTCCGGTACCTCGCGCACCAGCACGGGAACTTCGGTGAGCCCCGCGATCTGCGCCGCGCGCCAGCGGCGTTCCCCCGCGATCAGTTCGTAGCGGTCGCGCTCGTGAGGGGCGCTGAGCGGCCGCACGAGGAGCGGTTGCATCAGGCCCTGGGCCCGGATAGAGGCTGCAAGCTCGGCAAGCGCTTGTTCGTCCATTCGGGTGCGCGGTTGGTATTTTCCCGGCCGGATCGCTCCGACGGGCAGCGTTACCATCGCATCCTTGCGCCCGCTGTGGTCGCTGCCGAGCAGCGCGTCGAGGCCGCGGCCGAGACCTTTCGGCTTGTTCATGGATACCCTTTCAGAATCTCCTCGGTAAGCGCGATGTAGGCCTGCGCGCCCTTCGAAGCCTTGTCCCATACCACGGCCGGGGCACCGTAACTCGGCGCCTCCGCGAGCCTCACGTTGCGTGGCACCAACGTGCGATACACCTTGTCGCCGAAATGCTGCTCCAGCTGCTGCGACACCTGGTGGGCAAGCGTGTTGCGCGGATCGAACATGGTGCGAAGCAATCCGGCGATCTCCAGCCGCGGGTTCAGA
>Ga0209342_10004046_pt1 | contig 15311 bp, 15 predicted proteins | sample RifCSP16_2_FD_184023 | JGI IMG/M metagenome (GOLD analysis project Ga0209342, IMG submission 184023) | Soil microbial communities from Rifle, Colorado - Rifle CSP2_sed 16_2 (SPAdes) (version 2) | ecosystem: Environmental > Terrestrial > Deep subsurface > Rock core/Sediment | place: Rifle... | reverse complement strand
CCTTGATGCAACAGACTCGTGCCCATAACGCCCACGTCCGAGAAACGCCCACGCGAAAGAGGCGTTCCCCGCTCAATGCGTCATGCGCTGATGAACTTATCAAACCTCACGGACGCTGTCAACTAGCGGAACTGAAAAAATACAAAAATCGTTCATTGGTCCTGCTCCCCCGTTGTTCCCTGCGCGTTGCGACGCGCCGAAACGATCAATATGCGCTGCTCCTTGCAATCCGTATGGAGGCTAAGCTGCCAGTCCGGTCCCAATGGCCCACGCCCACGACCGAAGACGACCGGCAAGCGAAGTCGGCTACCTCCCGCAACCGGCCGAGCCGGCACTCGCGCGTAACACGCTGCGTCGGTTGAGGTTGTGTACAGAACCTTGACAGGCTTTTGGCCGTCGTTTACAACTTCAATCGTCTGCTCGTATTCCCGGCTCTCTGGAATGCGATCGAGGTTCATCGTCGCCGGCACGACACGGAGAGGCAATCCGATGCGGGCCGTCAGGCGATACTTGATGGCAGGGGCCCGTTGGCTGTCGGTAAAAACCACCACCTGTTTCGAGTAGGTTTGAGACTTTTCCGGCGCTTTCAGTTCGATGGTGATTGCGACGGACTTGCCCGCACCGAGCGTCTTCGGGGCGTTGATACATTTCATGCAGTTGCATTCGGAGCGAACCGACCGGATCGTCCAATCGTCCTCTGTCGCATTGTCGAGAACGAAACGGACGCGATGCGTGGATTTCGGCTCGATGAATTCGAGATTATGTTGGTTGCCGGAGGCGAGGATCGCGTCGGACGCCGGTCCCGATTCGTCCTGAGGCACTTGGTTTGAGTCGCCGGTCGCCGGTTTCGCCGAGGAGGGCAAGTAAGCGAGAGAACCATCGGATTCTTCGCCCTGGACGATCGTTTTTGTAACCAGGCCGTCCACTAGACAGAGCACGGTTGGGGTTGGAATGAACCACGTATGAGTATCGGGGAGTCGAGAGACTATCGTCTGCGATTTTTGAACCACCGATTGCGTTTTTGGCGACAGTAACGGCGGGTTGGAAGCGGAGACGATGGCTGTTTTCGAGCCGGGAGCGTAGCAAAGCACCGAGTCGGGCCAGGCGCTCAGCAGTTCGTGGCATCCGGGACAATCCGAGTGATGGAGCAGGACGACCCAGCGGCCGCGGGAAAGTCGTTTGTCGATCGTTGACAATGTGAACAGTGGACACGCCTTGCCGAGCCAATCGGTCGGCTCGATGAGGACTTCCCGGGCGTCGCCCAGGATCTGACCGTCCAGGGCGAGTCTGGACGACTCGTAACTCCACATAGGCCAGAAGCCGAGTGCAGCGGCCAACGCGCCGACGAGAAGGACGGCGGCCTGACTGCGACGTGTCGCGACGTTGTAAGAAACGCCAGCGGCTGCAGGTCGCGTCACGGTAAGACATACGACGACCAAGAGATCGAGCGTCAAGGTGATTCTGGGGTCGACGTGGATGGTCCCAAAACAGCCGCACGACTCGGCGCCCTGAAAGGCTTGGTAACCGGAGACGGCGGAAAAGAGCAGGAAGGTAGCCAACGCGAGGAGCCGAACGGGCCGAGCCAAAACCCCGGAGATCAACAGCAGGCCCAACCACCATTCGTATTGACAGGAGAAAATGGCAAACCATTTGCCGTCGGCGATCGGTTCGGTGGCGACTTGATACCCTTTCGTGACGGTCCCAAACCAGAGAAATGCGCCGACGAGCAGTCTCACCAGAACGTAGCCGCGGCCGTGTCGGTCGGATCCGATCCGCGGTGAGACATTATCGGTCATGGTTTTTCACCGACCAACGAGTAGAATTGGGTTTCCAAACGAATGGTTATAATGTATGGCCATCGGGTTGAAAAGGAAATACTTTTCTTGAAAGAGGACACGCGAAGAAAGCAGGGAACGCATGGCCGTTTTCGCCTATAAGGCATCCGATCGAAGGCGAAGCACCGTCGAGGGGACCGTCGCGGCGGACACCGCGCATCAGGCCCGCGAGCAATTGCGGGCTCAGGGTCTGAGGATTTTGGTCATCCATCCCCACCACGGCAAGAACCGGCGGTTCGCCTGGTTCCGGCCGCGAGCAGGGCGGTACGCATCGCGGATGACCAGCCTTCTTCGGGAATTGGCAACGCTTCTCAGTGCGGGCATTCCTCTGCTGGAGGCGCTGGGGAGCGTTCTCGGTCAGCAGCGCGGCAAGATCCGCACGTCGTTGACCGTCCTTAAGGAACGTGTCGCCAGCGGCGCCAGCCTGGCCGAGGCGATGGCCGAGCAACCCGATGTATTTGAGTCGCTGTGCGTTCATATGGTGGAGGTCGGCGAGAACTCGGGAACCCTGGAGACAGTCCTCGGTCAATGGGCCGACTTCCGAGAACGATCTTTAATGTTCAAGGACCGTGTGACCACGGCGATGATGTACCCGATCTTTGTGTTCGTCGTAGGAACCGTGGTCACCATTTTCCTCATGACCGTAGTCTTGCCGATGTTGCTGGAAAGCCTGGTGGAAGCCGGCAAGACTCTGCCGTGGCCGACGCGCGTTGCCAAGTATGCCAGCGACCTTCTCGTTACGCAGAAGTGGTTCCTATTATTCGCGGCTGCGGCGACGGTCACCGCCTTGTTGCTGGGGCTTCGGACGCGACGCGGCCGGCGATGGTGGCACGTTCTTATTTTGCGTCTGCCGATCGTGGGCTCGATGGCCCGAAAACAAGTGATCTCGCGGATTTCCTTTTTGATTGCCACGCTCACCAAGAGCGGGATTCCGTTCTTGCAGGCCGTCGAGATCGCCTCGCGTTCGACGGGTAATCTCGTCGTCCGAGAGGCGCTGGACAAAGTTGCGCAATTGGTCCGGGCCGGTCGGGAAATCGGCCCCGCGATGGAGGACTCGCGTGCGTTTCCTTCCTCGGTCATTCAGATTTTCTCCGTGGGCCAGGAGTCGGGTCAATTGGATGAGATGCTTGAACGCCTCGCCGCGGATTACGACCGGCAGGTGACGCGGACCTCCGAAAGGTTGACCGCCATACTCGAACCGTGTCTCATCCTGGTGCTTGCGGTTTTCGTGGGGTTTATCCTTTTTGCCACGGTCCTTCCAATTCTGGAGGCGGGGAATGTCATGTGATCATTGGTGTTGTCGAGGCCGCTCGGAGCGGTTGTTCGTCGGTAAAAGGCGTTTATTTTTGGCCGATCAAGCCAGGAATAGCCACTTGCCGCGTAAGAGTAGATCACGCAGAAACGGCTTCTCTTTGATGGAGTTGATGGTCGTCATTGTGATCCTTGGACTCCTGGCTGGGCTGGTCGTGGTCAAGACGCGGAGCTATCTCATCTTGAGCAAGCAAAACGCCGCCAAGGTTGAGATTGCCAAGATGCGCGAGGCGTTGGAGTCGTATTACGCGATTTACAACCACTACCCAACGAACGAAGAAGGGATCAATGCCCTGGTTGAACCCAGCGAGAAACTGCCCGAAGGGTTGCTCAGCAAAGTCCCCAAGGATCCGTGGGGCAATCCCTACGTTTACAACAGTCCGGGCAAGGAAGACGTGTACGACATCATCTGTTACGGCGCGGACGGCCGCGAAGGAGGAGAGGGGGCCGATGCGGACATACTCGATGACAATGCAGATCAACCATAACACGTCCCATCCGTCAAGTCATTTGCGGCGACGCACGGCGTTCACCCTGTTCGAGATGCTGGCGGTCGTGGCCTTGTTGGCCCTGTTCGTGGCGACCGTCTCGGTGAACTACAAAGTCCCTCTGCGACAAGTTCGACTCCAGAACGCCGAAGAGCGAATCGAAGGGCTGGATCGACGGCTTCGATTGGTTGCCAGAGACTCCGGTAAACCCCTGGAGCTGCGGATCATTTTGGACAAGGGTGTCTTTTCGGCGAGGGAAAGTCATGACACGGGAACCTTTTCGGAGTCTTATGTGCTGCCGTCGGGGATCTCTCTGGAGGAAGTCTACGTAGGCGCGGACCGAGTTACCGACGGCGAGGCCATGATTCGATTTGCTTCGTCCGGAACGACGGCGACGTATGCGATCTGCTTGAGATTGCCCGACCGTCAACAGCAGTGGATTCTGGTCGTCGGCGGCACGGGACAAACCGTTCAATTCGACGACGGGGAAAGCGTGAAGCCGTTCTTGTCTCTTGAGTGATCTTCGCTTGATACTCCGTCGGAGGAACTGCGAAAAAACAACGGCCTGAACCGTGAAGACGTACGATGCGACCAAGAAATCAGGGGATGACGCTCGTCGAGGTGGTTGTCGGCCTCATGTTGTTGGCCACACTGCTGGTCGCGATATTGGCGGCCTTCGGCCGACACGTCCGTCAGGTCCGGCACGGACAAATTCGGCTGGAGGCGGCGCGCGCCGCGGACGCTTTGTTGGCGGAATGGTTTGCTGAAGGAGGGAATTTGCCGAGAGAGGATGAGGGGGTGATGCCTGACAACGCACGGTTTCTTTGGCGGATAACACCGGTAGAGGATAACGTGGATGAGACATTCGACATGGGGACCATACGATTCGAGGTTTTCTACCGCGATCAGGAAGCCGGCGGCACGAGGGCCTCGATAGACCGACAGTTCTTTTCCCGGCCCCTCGTGTCTATCGAGCTTGCGGTGCCGTCGTCGGGACGGTAGCCGCCGCGGATTGACGCTTGTGGAATTGGTGGCGGCTTCCGCACTGGCCGTAATCATGGCCGTGGCCATCTCGGGAGTGCTGCGTTCCATGCAAATTCAGAGAAAGGCGATCCTGGATGGGAAGTCGTTGACCACCCCCTGGCAGCAACCCTTACTCCGCCAACTGCAATGGGATTTGGCGAGCGCTCGTGTGATGGTGACCCGTCCGGGAAGATTGCGGCTTCTTGGCTTCGGCGGTCATGATCGGGTATCGAAAGAAGCAACCCACCGGTTGACGGAAGTCGTCTACGCGATTCATGATGTCGGCGGTCGGAGTTGCCTGATCCGACAGGAGCGCCCACTCGGCGGACAAGGCGGCAATCCGACGGTGAAGGAATTGGCGGGGGTTGGGATTACGGGTATTGTCCTTATGGGACGTGAAGACATGGGGGATGAATACGGTACTGCGTGGATCGATTCGCTCCGAACGAAAGAAGGCACCAACAAACAACGAGAGCAGGGGGCCCGTGATGAGTGGGTTCCGGTTCCCAAGATATTCCGGCTTGTGCTGTCGGGAGTGGAACAACGACCGGTCATCGACCAGATGATCGTGCTATAGTCATAGGTCCTGAACCGCTTTTGCCACGCGACGATGGAGAGACAGACGATGCCGCCCCGACGTGGATATATTCTTCTGATCATTCTAGTAATGATCATCATGGCGGGCCTCCTGGCAACGAGGCTCGCCCGCTACAGCCTTGCTTTGGCGATGGACGCGGCAAAAGTGCAGGAGGATCTTCAATGCCGCTGGGGGGCGATTAGCTGTCGGCAAGTTGTCCTCAACCGTGCTGAAATTCTGTTTCGGAAACAGCAGTTGGGTTTGAGCGAGTCTGAGACCCTATCGCCGCGCATGGGAACGTCGATCTGTTTGGGAGGCCTCACCTTCAGGCTTTTTCTCTCAGACGAACAAGCGAAGTTGAACCTGAATACCGTCTTCTCCGAGAAACAACTGCGTGGGGTCGACCGAGTGCTTTACGATATGACCAACAGCGCCAGGGGCGTGCTCTCCACCGACTTGAATCCGCACCCGGACGCGGTTTCGCACAAGACATATCCTCTCGCCTTTGATAGTTGGGGGCAGGTCTTCTCCTACGAACGTTCGCGAGGGGGCGGGACGAGCGACGCTCTTCCGCGTGCGGTCATGGAAGCTACCGTGTCGGTGACGTGTTGGGGCGATGGGCGGTTGAACGTCCTGCGGGCCGATCCCTTGATCCTCCATCGGGCGTGTCGTCTGATCGTGTCGCCGGAGGCCGCGAGGCGTTTCCTGGAGAGCCGAACGGCACATCCTCACTGGCCGCTAGACCGGCTGCTCGATGGCACCGACTTGAACCACAAGGAACGTCGCGACTTGAGACGTTGGTTGACCGATCGGTCCACTTGCCACTCGCTTTGGACGATCATCGACAACGGCCATAGATCGCGGGTACATCTGGACGTGTGCCAATCGCTTGGTCAAGGCGGCAATCCGCAGATCGCGACTTTCTATTGGTGAGGCTACGGCATTTTATGCGGATTTACACGCTTCGAAAGCAACTCTGGCTCGTGGGAAGCCTGCTCTGGCTGGGCGTGTGCGCCGCTCTTGCCTGGGGCTGGCTTGACTCGCCCGAGCTCCCGCCCGTTTCCACCGAGCGCGCCGATATGGCAAAAAAACAGGCGGCGGAATCGCGAGACTCAGCGTCCTCCGTTCCCGATCTGGATCGATTCGCGGCCGTCTGGTCGCGGGAAATGCAGCGTCCCCTTTATGACCCGCCACCGGAGCAACCGCCTCCGCCCCCGCCAGATCCACCACCGAAACCGCTCAACATAAGGTTGCTTGGAACGATGCTCGAACCGGATCGTCGGGCAGCCATGTTCGCGGTGGCTGGCGAAGGAATCTCCGTTCGTGAACTTGGCCAAACGGTGAATAATGGATCTGGAGACGCCAAAATACTGCAAATCGAGGCCGATCGCGTTGTCCTGGAATATGCGGGTCAACAACGGGTGTTGACCCTGGAAACCGGCCACTGACACCGCCATTCTCGACGAGGTATCCCCATGATGAGCCGGTATCGATGGACCCTGTTGAAACAATCGCAACAATGGCTCGTGACACGCTCCGATGGCGAGCAGACCGCGTCTCTTGAAACGACGGCGGTGCCCCATAACCAGGATCCGGCGGCTTGCAGCGAGGCCTTGGCGTCAAGTCTTCTTTCGGCTGGCTACGACGGCAGTGGCGTGCTTGTGGTGATTGACTCGCTCGATTGCCTTGCCGTTAGCGCCGCCGTTGACGAATCGGTCATGTCCGGTGGCCGAAATGCCGTGATCTATGAATTGGAGCAGTACTTGCCTTTCCCGTCCGAGGAGTTCACGGTCGACTATTTGGAGCATTCAAAAAGTCTTTTTGCCGTTGTCGTCAAAACGGCTGAATTCCAATCGCTGCTCGAATCACTAGAGAACAAGGGTGTCTTCGTCCAGTCACTCGTTCCCTCTGCCCTGATCGTGGCCCAATTCCTGTGGGAACACGTGCAGGAGAGCAGAAGTGAGAACGGTGAGGCGGATCACGCGCTACTCTGGAGAGACAATGGTCGGCTGGAGTGTGTTCTCCTCGATCAAAAGGGGCCTCTGGCCTGGCACGCCTTGGCCACCGAGATGAACGCTCTTTGCCAGATGCTGGAAGCCCACGCATGGAGAGCGGACCGGACCGTGGTCGTACATGCGTTCGACACGGACCTGATGTCCTCTCATGACCTTCGAGAACACTCGAGAATCGCATTCAGGGCTATGGATCGTCCCATTGTCGCACCGGTGGACGCCGACGCGCATGGTTTTGCACGGGTCGCCGCTGTCCGGGCGGCCGATGAGATCCTCTCGGGCAAGTCAAAGCCGTGGATCGATTTGCGCCGTGGTTCGTTGGGATCAGGAGACTTTTGCCGACCAGTTCGGCGGTCCTTGCGATTCGCCATGTCCGGTGTGATTGCGCTGATGATTGCAGTGAGTGCGGTTTTCTGGATGCGTTCCCAGCAATACGTTGCAATGGCAAAGGATTTCCAGTCCCGGCAGGCTGAAGCATTTCACATGGTGCTGCCAAACCAGAAGGTTCAGACTGGATTTCGCGGACGCATGGAGAGCGAATATAAGCGGCTCTCCGGACTGAAAGGGGAAGAGGGAGAGATGCCGCATCGCGTATCGTCGCTCATCTCACTCTACCGCTTGCTTCATTCCATGCCGAGCGAGCTTCGATTCCGGTTCCTGGAAATGCGATTTGAACAAGATCACGTTTCCCTAGAAGGTCAGGTGCGAGCCCATAGCGATGCCGACACGATTGCCGTCGCGCTACGCGAAGGCGGTTTTCGCGTCGAATCGCCAAGCACCCAGATACTCTCGGAACAAGGCGTCGCCGTTCGCATGACGGCTCAATGGAGCGACCGTCCATGAGGATTCCCAACATCCCTGCCGACCGATCGATCAGGCTGCTCCTTCTTGGTGTTGCCGCGGCGTCCGTGCTATTCGTCTCCTCTTGGCATCGGATGGCGTCCTCTCGATGCGCTGCCATCCGTTCTTCGGAGCAATACCGCCAGTGCCGCCGATTGGCGGAACGAATACGGGTTCTGAAGGACCGACCGTTGCGAGCGTCCGACAGCTTGCAGACGGCGACCCAATTGGCGCGAGCCCTAGAGGAAGCGGCCCAGTCCGTCAAGATTGAATTGGATCAGTTGATCCGGATTGACTCTCGTCCGGCTCGGCAAATTGAAAACACGCCCTACCAGGAACAACCCACGTACTTCGAGGTCCGTGGCGTTACGCTTGAACAGCTTGTCGCCTTCCTCCACAAGCTGGCCACGGAGAATCATGGCACGGAAGTGGTGGACCTTCGCCTAAGTTCCCCTCGTAGTGGGGGCATTTATGCGAAAGACACGCAAGATTGTGCTTCGACGGAGACCTGGGACGCCGAAGTAACCTTGACATCCTTAGTATTCAATCCCTAAGATCCGCCACTTTTCGGTGTTTCTACCTTGGGGGCCCGTCTCGCACCGGCATGGGCAACCCCGACGAACCCTACGAGCGCGCCAAGTCCATGACGGTTGGCTCCTGCAACAAGGCGTTTCTTAGCGTGGCACTCGTGCTGCTTGCCGGCTGCGCCTCGTGGTTCGGAGGGCGGTCCTCTAAATACGAAACGATCTCGGGCGATCCAATGCATGACACGCAGGCCGCTCGTAGAGCGAATGAAGCGGCCCTGAGACATTGGACCAACGGCGAACTGGGAAAAGCCGAAGCGAAGTTCAAAAAGGCCCTTGCCGCCGACGTGGCCTTCGGTCCTGCCCACAACAACCTCGGGAAGCTGTACTTCGAATTGGGGAATTTATATCTTGCGGCGTGGGAATTCGAGTACGCCACGAAACTGATGCCCGATCGCCCCGAACCGCACAGTAATCTCGGATTGGTGCTCGAAGCCGTGGGCAGGCTGGATGAGGCGATCGCAAATTATGAGACCGCTTATCGGCTCGCCCCCACCAATCCGCAGTTTGTCGGCAATCTCGCGCGTGCCCGGTTGCGCATGAGTGAAAGCGATCCGACCGTCCGCCCGCTGTTGGGCGAGTTGCTTCTGGTCGAAACGCGTCCCGAATGGCGTCATTGGGCAATGGAGACGCTAGCTCTGGGCGATTTGCCGTGCCCGGTAAATGGCGGTGCGTTACCGGCGACGAGCATCCAGGAACCACCCGGCACGGCGGAGGTCATTTCACCACCGTTTCCCGAAGAGACCCTCCTCGACCAGATGCCGACGATCGGCAGTGAAAACACACAGAATCCCTGAAGGCCGGAAGATGCGAATCGAAAAATCGCTGCCCCGAAACACGTGGCTTGCCGTGGCTTTTGTGTTCGTTTCGGCGATGATGGTCTCTCCCATCTTGCTTGGGGCTGATCCGGTTCCGGCCGGCCAGCAGCCAGCCACTGAAGAATTGGTGCAACTCAACTTCCCCAATGAGGTCGAGTTGGAGGGGCTCGTCGAGTACATCAGCCAGCGCATGGGCGTGAAGATTCTTTACGACGAATCCATTCGTGGCAAGAAGATTCGAATCCGCGCTCCGGGCAAAATCCCGGCGGATTCGCTCATGATGGTTCTGCAAAACGCGCTACGGATGAAGGGTTTCACGCTGGTCGACGGGGACGTCCAAGGCTGGAAACAGATTCGCCCCGCGGAGAACCTGTTGAACGTAGCGCCTCACGGCAAGGCCGAGGACATCGCCCGGACCCAGGGTCTCGGCGCCCCGGTCATGCAGGTATTCATGCCGCAGCACGCGGATCTGGCCCAGATCGAGCAGCTTGCAAAACCCTTTCTCTCGAAACCCGGTGGCGACCTGACCATGGTCAAAAGTTCTGGTGTGATTATCGTCACCGACTATGCGGTCAACGTCCTGCGGATTGCCGAACTGATCAGCATGATCGATCGTCCGAAGCTCGATGTTGTCACCAAATTCATTCCCGTCCAGCACGTGGACGCGGATGAACTAGCCAAACAGTTGACGGCCATTCTGGAGGCCCAGGCCCAATCGCAAGGACGCAGCCGAGAAACGGGCAGCCTTGTCTCGGCAGATCCCCGCACGAACCAACTGATCCTTGTGGGTCGCCGTGAAGACGTGGAAGCATCGTTGGCTTTGCTGCGGTCTCTGGACGTTCCTTCTTCGCTGATCACCGAAGTGTACACGTTTCAATACGTCGGCGCCGGGCGGATTGATGAGTTGATCGCCAAATCGCTGGACCCGGAAGAAGCCAAGCGGGTCTACCGGTCGGCCGTGGACACCGGGAACAACTCACTCATTGCAACTACTACCGAACGCATTCACCAGCAGATCGCGAACCTGAAGAAGACGATGGACTTGCCCGTTCCTCACCAACAGAGCCTGATGCGGTTTTACAAACTCAAGAATACAGCGGTCACGGAGGTTCTCAAAACGATTCAATCGCTTCAACAGAATGGCTATGGAATGGAGACGAACAGCGGCTCCTTCGGTGCCTTTGGGGGCCATGGGTTCGGAAACGACTCGCTCTCCTCGCCCAACAACCAAGTCGCCGGTGGAATCTCTCTCCCCCTTAGGCCCGGCGAGCCCAATCCTCCCTTGCGAATCGTTGATGGGGCGGGAAACGGCCAACCCGCCGCCAGCGGAGAGCAAGGTATGCTCCCGGACGTTGCTCGTATCGCGACCGATGCCACGGCAGCGTCCGGCATGTCGCAGTTTTCCCAAAATGTACGCATGACGGCCGACGTGAATACCAACACCTTGATCGTGATCGCGGAACCTCAGTTACAGAAGTACTACGAGAGACTCATCGAGTTGCTTGACCACCGTAGCCCGCAGGTTCTCATCGAAGCGAAAGTTGTGACACTTGACACGACGGGCGATTTCTCATTGGGTGTGGAGATCAGCGGCGGAGACCGGCAGGGCGACAAACGCCTGTTCGCCTTCAGTTCGTTCGGCCTCAGTACGCCTGACCCGGTCACCGGCGCGCTGGCGCTCATACCGGGAGTCGGCTTCAACGGGACTCTGGTGGATCCGAGCACGGCGGACGTGATCGTTCGGGCGATGTCCAATCACACGCGGGCAAAAATCGTTGCCTCACCCCGAATTCTCGTCAACGACAACGTCGAGGGACGCTTGCAGAGCGTCGTCAGCATTCCCTATCAAAGTGTCAATGCGTCCCAGACCGTGGCAACAAGCAGTCTGGGTGGAAACCAGGACGCGGGCACGATGATCAGCGTCACGCCCCATATCGGTGAAGATGACCAGCTTCAGCTCGAGTTCTCGATTCAATTCAGCAGCTTCGGCGAGGGTGGCAGCGCGGCGTTGCCTCCGCCGCGCCACATCGATCAGTTGGACAGTACCGTCACTATTCCCGACGGCTACACCGTGATCGTCGGAGGCCTGAACCGGTGCGACAATACTCAATCGGTCTCGGGCCTGCCCTTTCTCGAAAACATTCCCGTGGTCAGGTACTTGGTCAGCCTCCAAACGTCCTCCGCAAAGAACACCGCGCTCTTCGTGTTTATTCGCCCCGTGATCCTTCGCAAGGACAAGTTTGAGGATCTCAAGTTCTTATCTGATCGTGACGTCCACTCCTCCCAGATCCCGCCCGAATTCCCAGCAAGCGGGCCGCTCCTGGTTCGCTAGTGCTTGACAAGCGATGACGGTCCCACCATAATCCCCCTTCAGGCAGGCGATTCCGCCGGTCCGCTGTCGTGCAAACCTCGGATGAAGGCCGCGGGAACCGATGTGCGCTTCTGAAGACGTGGAATCCAGAACCCGCAGTCTGGCACAACTGCTTGATGTGCCCTTCCTGCCCGCATTGGATGCCCATGCCCCGTCCGCTGCGTTTGTCGAACGGTTCCCCATCGGATTCGCCAGAAAGCATTGTTTGCTTGGCTTGGCGGACGACGGGCCCACGATGCCGGTGCTTATCGGCATCGCGGACTCCTGGTTCCTTCTAGACATCGTGTCGCGTCATCTTCGCCGCCCGGTCCGTCCCCTATTCGCCCGCGCCGCGCACATCCATGCGGCCATCAACGTGGCTTACCAGGAACGGGAAGGCCAGACGCAGAAGTTGCTGGAATCACTCGACCGGGACTCGGTGCTTTCCGCCCTCGAACAATTGAGCTCCCATGAAGATCTGCTCGACACGGATAATCGGGCTCCCGTCGTCCAGTTGGTCAATCTGATTCTGTTCGACGCGATCAAGGCGCGGGCTTCCGACGTCCATGTACAGCCTCGCGAAGATGAGGTTGTGGTTCGCTTCCGAATTGACGGCATCCTGTTTGACACATTTCATCTTCCCAAGACCTTGCAGGAGGAGATCCTCAGCCGAGTCAAGATTATTGGCAAGATGAATATCGCCGAGAAACGATTGCCGCAGGACGGGCGGGCGACGGTGCAAATGGGCGACCGGATCATCGATCTGCGGATTGCCTCTCTCCCGTCGAGTCACGGGGAACGCATTGTCCTGCGCCTGCTGGACAAGAGCGCTCGGTTGTACACGCTCGACGACTTGGGCATGGAGCCCAAGACTCTTCGAGCATTTCGTGAACTCGTCTGTCTCGAACATGGCCTTCTCCTCGTGACGGGTCCAACCGGAAGCGGAAAAAGCACCACTCTTTATGCGGCTTTGCAGGCCATCAACACGGTCGATCGAAATGTCCTGACACTCGAAGATCCTATCGAGTATCAACTGGAAGGGATCAGTCAGACACAAATCAACGAAAAAAAAGGGCTCACTTTTGCGCGGGGACTGCGAAACGTCTTGCGGCAAGACCCGGACATCATCATGGTGGGCGAGATTCGCGATCGCGAGACGGCCGTCATGGGAATCCAGTCGGCACTGACCGGCCATCTTGTCTTCTCGACCCTCCACACGAACGATGCGGCCAGCGCGGTGACCCGGCTGCTTGATTTGGGTATTGAACCTTATCTAGTCGCCAGTTCCTTAAGCGCGGTGCTGGCCCAGCGGCTCGTGCGACGCATCTGTCCAGAATGTGCCGATTCGTTCGTCCCGAACGAAGATGAACTTCAGTTCCTCGATCTGGACGTCCAAAAAACCAAGGGTCAAGTGTTTTGGCGAGGAGTCGGATGCGACGCTTGCCGCAAGAGCGGCTACCGGGAACGCTTGGGGGTGTTCGAGTTGCTGATCATCGATCCGGCGATCCAAAATCAGATTCAGACCCGCGCCAACGCAACGGAGATCCGTAATACGGCGGTTGCGCACGGGATGCGGCTGCTTCGTGACGACTGCCTGGACAAGCTCCTTGCCGGAAAGACCACCGTGGAGGAAGTCGCTCGCGTCACCACTCGCACGTTGTCGAACCAGGCCGTCGAGTAGACGATCAAAACGTGCCCTATGACGCAAGAAGTTGGGCGAACGGTCCGGCTTCGGGAACACCTATCCACGGCCCTATTATTACCACCGGTTGCCTCGCCAATCGTTCGGATGTCATCGTCATGCTGCACCATTGGGGAACATGTCCGAGACCGATCTGCGGAAGATCTTCCGCCGGGTCACAATCCGCCGCTTGGACAAGAGGAACAATGCGGCTTCCTCCCCCCGCTTCACTTGATCGTAGCTGTCTAGCGATGGCACGATTGCCAATCCCACTGGGGAAAACATTCTGCCAGGAGATCCCGGCAGGAGCGATATCTCACGATCAGCGCTCCACCGAAGTGCGCGACGAAATCCTTTCGACGCACCCGCGCCCAGTCTGCCCTTCGGCGGTAGCCAAGCTGTCCGCCAAGCCACTTGACGTAGCGCCGGCGGTTCTCGATGCGGTCCCAGAATTCGGGCGGCACTCGGGTGAACTTCCATTCGCACCACTGGGACCGCGGCAACAGGGCCATCACCGCGGCCGCCGGAGAATTGCGATAACGCCGCAGGAGCGTTTTGCCATGGTTTCTCGTGAAGTCCCAGTACGTGACGCGGTACCAATCGTCCAGCCGACGGTAGCCAAGTCGCTTGCCCAACCATCGCATGTATCGCCGGCAGTTCCTCCGGTCGTCCCAAAATCCGGTGGGGAGCCTGCCGAACAGCCATTCCTTCCACGGGTACGCCGGGAAGCAGGCTTTGACCGTCGCGGCAACGGAGCTGCGGTACTCCCCCAACAGCGAGCCGCCCGCGTGTCGCTGAAAATCGGCCGTGGTGGCCCGATACCAGTCCGCCGGCCGTCGGAAGCCGAGCCGCCGGCCCAGCCACGCCATGTAGCGACGGCGGTTCTTGGCGAGGGACCAGAACGTTTTTGGCGCCTGCACGAACAGCCATTCCTGCCAGTCGTAGGCGGGAAAGCATTCCTTCACCGCATGAACGGGCGAGCCATGCCACCAAACGTTTGCCACGGTGCCGCCGTGATGATTCGCCATGTCGTGATAGGTAAGCCGATACCAATCGCCCATGCGGCGGAATCGCAACTTGTGACCCAGCCATAGCAGATAGTTACGGCGGGCACGGGACCAAAGATCCACACCGGATCAATCAGCAGAACCTTGTGTTCGGGGCAGATCGGTTGATTCCCCACAGGCTTTTTTCGAGCCCTGGCGCGGACGCCCTTTGAGACGCGCTTCGCCGCGGAAATCCCTCCGCGTCCCCGGCAAGCCTGCTTGTCTTGTGACCGTGCCATAAGCTCAAAAACGCGAGGCGGAGGAGTCGCTTACAAGGACGTCGGATGCTTGAAAGACTCCCATCATACCACGTCTTGACGGAAGTCCCAATGGTTGACATTGGCCGGCGGAGTCTTCTTCCCTCGGATGGAATAGCCCCGTGGGCAAGTCCGGCGGCCCGGTCCATCCCGTCCGCCGGCGAGGCCGGCGGTTGCGGGAACGTCGGACAAGCGGAGTTCACTCATGCGGCGCGATGCCACGCCCCAGGGGTCAAAAGGCCGGAGGGCCGTAGAGCCCCGACGACAGCCATCGGTTTCGAGAGCGCTTTGCACCGACGCGATTGGATCGCACGTGGTCGGATGACTGGCATTCCTTTCGCCAAAGTTTCTACGTCGTCCGGACACAAAAGCGAGTCAACGCCGTTCTCGCGCCGCCGCCGACGTCCGCGGCCCTGACATCCGAATCCGAAAACGTCCACGACAGACCGATGGAGGATCCTCAAGGGACAAAATCGTTTTAACCGACAG
>Ga0209342_10004045_pt1 | contig 15312 bp, 9 predicted proteins | sample RifCSP16_2_FD_184023 | JGI IMG/M metagenome (GOLD analysis project Ga0209342, IMG submission 184023) | Soil microbial communities from Rifle, Colorado - Rifle CSP2_sed 16_2 (SPAdes) (version 2) | ecosystem: Environmental > Terrestrial > Deep subsurface > Rock core/Sediment | place: Rifle... | reverse complement strand
TGGTTCGGGTGGCGGGTAAGATATCTGGTACTCCCAATAACTGCCGAGTTCAGTAGGAAAAAATGCGCGCATGGAAGTGTCAATCTGCGCTATCGCCGATTCCAAAAAGATCAAGATCGTGAAGCTTAGATAGGTACTGCGACAGCGCTTGGTTGGGAACTCGGTCCACGTTCTGAACAACTCCCACCTCCAAATGTCTGGAGAAGCAAAATTACATCGTCCGAAACACTCTTCTCACCACCGTTTCTCCGCTTGTCAATGTAAATCAATAATCTTCGAAAAGTCAAGGGAATTCTGATCTTCCGAATTGCCCCATAAAAAAGGTAACCGGAAGCCAGTAAAATCCGATTCGTTGCCTCATAATACAGGTAACCCAAATAAACTGAGGTTACCGGTGACAAAACAGTCGAATAAGGAATACATTGACGAGATGCGTCAACACTACCGAGCGGCCTCAAAAACGGAACAAACCAGGCTCCTCGATGAGATCATGAGCGTCTGCCGATGGAACCGGAAGTACTTGATCAGGGTATTGAACAAGCACCCTGCTCCCCGATACCCCACGGCACTCTACGGTGGCGTCCAGAAACACTCGGGAAGGCCAACGGTATACCATACACCGGACATCCTCGGCTTCTTGATCTGTGTCTGGCATGCGAGCAATCAGGCTTGCTTAAAGCGTCTGGAGCACTGGGTGCTGGTCTTGCTATCTGTTTTAGCCGATCTCCTCTCACGGGTAGCCGTTTCGGTGCCGTGCGGGGGCTCGTCGTGACTCGCCGCCTCGAGGAATGCCTCTAGCCTCTTCAAGATTCCCGGCCACCGGTACCCCTTAATTTCACCATTTTCGAGTTTCTTGAGGGTCAAAACGCTCGATCCGGCGATTCGAGCAACCTCTGCAAGACTCAGACCTGTCTGCAACCGGAGCCGGGTAAGTCGTTCTGAAAGCGAATCGCCCGTGGGTACCATCGGATCTAAAATCCCCAGAAATTGAAATATCCGTGGCCTCAGTCTGCATCCTACCTCTGAACACCCAATTTCCCAGTTCCTTACTGCCAACTCGCTGACACCGAGTCGTACCGCTGCCTCACGCTGCGTAAGACCCAAGTCAAGGCGCCTGGTTTTAACCTGATCGCCCAGTTTCTTGATCTCCTTCGGATAGGCTGAATCTCGTGGTTTTTTGGCTAGAAGAGTGATTCGCAAATTGGCGGCAGACGGATTTCCCTCCAATGACTGCGACGGAGACGCCGTCTATGCCCTGAACTGGGGTGATGACGATTACTCGGTCCTGGAACTGGTCGCGGAAGCCACAACTCCTGCCGGTTCCCGTAATCTGTTTCATCGCGAGACCGCTGATTTCGCCTTTGTGTATTCCATCAGGGCAATCGCGGGACTGTACTATTGGTTCGCGCTCGAAACGGGGCTTCTGAACGTGATCACCGTGACCACGAGTTTCGGCTCCGGAACCCTCCTGGTGAACGACAAGCCCCATGAGGTTCCCCTCCGGCTGACCCTGCCGGCGGGAGAACACTTCACGCTGGAGGCCCGGGACCAGTGGAGCCTCGATCCGACGACACTCACCTCCAACCGGATGGTATTCAGAAATTGGGAGAGCGGTCCGGGGACACCGACACCGGATCCCCCCCCCGGCGCGCGGTTCGAAGCGACCTCCGGCCCGGGTGTGGAATATGTCGCGGTCTTCGACCGCGAGGTGAACGTTACGCTCACCTGGCCCCTCCATCTCGAGGGAGGAGACGGTGGCCGGTATGCCGTCAACGGGGTCACTGTCGGGACGACCTGGTCAGGCTCGGTTACAGCGGGATCCGCCGGACGACTGATGCTGGAATTTCTCCCGCCGCCCGGGGATGTGTTCCTGCAATGGAGCGACGGAGGGAGAGAAAACCCCAGGCTCATCGAGCCGGGGGGCGACATCACGCTCCGCGGGCTCTATAAGAACCGTTTGAAGACGCCTGATCCGCCCGGGGCCCGGCCCGCGCACCAGAAACACATCTCCAGAACCGGAAAAGGTCCCGGCGCCGGGTGGGGCATGGTCTACGAGTCGGCGGGAAACATCTACTATTGCGCATCGGACGACGGCGGGGTGTGGAGCAATGAGGTGCTCATGAACGACGGGAACGGCAACGCCGGGAATCCCGCGGTCGATTTTATTGATGAATCACCCGAAGGCGAATCCGGCCCGACAATCGTCTGGGAGGAACGAGCCGGCCCGCCGGGGACGATCCGGATTCTTGGCAGGATGTGGAATGCGGGCACCGGAACCTGGCGTCCGATCCATGCCATCTCCGGAGACTTTCCCGCCGGACCATCGGCGGCGGCCCCCGCGGTCTCCGGTGATCTTGTGGCATGGAAAACAGGCCGGGGGGTCATGATGAAACGTTTCTATGCCACGGAGGAATTTCAGGTTCCAGGCACCGATTCCATATCCACCGGACCGGCGCTGGATTATTATGCGACGAAAACAGGCTCCTTCGCGATCGCGTGGACTGACGGGTCGGAAAACGTCCGGTTCCGTAGGGGGTCCGCCGATGGGGTGTGGTGGTCGTCCCCCGTAGAGATTCGCCCGGCTCCCGCCGGGGGCAGATGTCTCAACGCGGACGTCGTGGTTTCGGATAATGGTACGGCCTGCGTGGGATGGACGGAGGGCTCCCCGGGCGGCTGGGAGATCGTCTTCAGGTTCGTCGATCAAAGTGATGTCCCCCTGCCCGCGGTGACAGTATCGGGGTGCCCGTCCGCCGGTCCGGACGGCCCCCGCCCGATGCTGGCCCACCACAGGAACGATGCGACCCGGGCGCGCGATATCAACCTGCACCTCTACCTGCAGGAGGCCGGTACGGTACTTTCGTTTCTGCTTCGCCCCGGGGCCGCCCCGGCCGTTTCGACAGGTTCGGTTGAGGGAATCGACGCCGAAACGGTACGATGGTCAGTATCGGCCCCGGGGAATGGCAGGATGCTGGTGTACCGGGCGCCGGAGAGCGACCGATACCCGATCTCAACAGAGCCGGTTCCCCTCGGCGCGGGGACACCCCCGCCCCCGCTCGCGCAATTACCCCCCGGGGGCGGGTCGAACATCGGTTCTGCGGTCACGCTCACCTGGGAATGCTCTCCCGGGGCCGAGTCGTACGATCTGCAGGTTGCCACGAACGGATCTTTCACACCGCCGCTGGTGACCAGCGCCACCGGCCTCCTCCCCGCCTCCTTCGACCTGACGGGGCTCCAACCGGGAACAGGGTACTGCTGGCGGGTCCGGGGCGTGAACAGCGTCGGGGCGGGAGGCTATTCCGGATCCTCCCTGTTCACCACCTCCGGGGCGCCACCGGCACCGGCGTTGGCCGGCACCACGGTTCAGGCCGGATCGATGAAGTATCCGCGCCTCAGCTGGTCCGCACCGTCAACGGTCTTCCTCTTCCGGCTCTACCGGTACACCTGTCTTACCGGAGAGGAGTGCCTCATCCCCCGGTATCCGGCGCTGATCTACGAGGGCCCGGACCGGGCCTTCACCGATGGTCACACGATCGTGGGCGGCAAACTGGCCGACGCACGGGTATACTACTTCGTGAAGGCGGAACAGGGCGGTTTCGTTTCACCGTCATCGAACAGCGTCAGCTACGGGACCCGCGGCAACGTGGTCTGGAGCGACGCCGCCCCCGGCTTCACAACGGATCTCGTCGGAATTTTTCCGAACCCGTTCAACCCGTCCACGACCGTTTCGTATACACTGGCCGGGAACGCCCGCGTACTCCTGACGATCTACAACGTTCTGGGCGAGCGGGTGGCGACGGTGTTCGAGGGCGTGGAGGCGGCGGGATCCCACGCCAGGACGTGGAACGCCTCCGGGGCCCCCGCCGGTGTCTATTTCGTCGAGCTTGCGGTCCGGGAAGAGGACGCGGGCGGAATATTCCGCCACCGGAGGAAGCTCATCCTCATGAGATAGTAATCCGGGGGACGGGTCCCCGGGGGGAGTCCTTGCATCGGCCCGACGGAAAGAGTATATTTTCCGTCGGGCCAATTCCAATGATGTCTTTCTCACCTTACTCGTTCCTCCTGTTCGGCGTGGGGATCGTTTCCGGTTTTCTGAACGTGACGGCCGGAGGGGGTTCGACGATCACGCTTCCCGTCCTGATCCTGATGGGACTCGACGGCGCCCTTGCCAACGGCACCAACCGCGTTGCGATCCTCGTGCAGAACATCTCCTCCGTTTCCGCATTTCAGCGGTCGGAACCGTATCCCCTCCGCACGATCCTCGTCTACGCCGCATGGACACTCCCGGGCGCCATCGCCGGGGCATTCTATGCCACGCGGATCAGCGATACCCTTTTCCAGACGATTCTCGGAATCATCATCCTCGGCGTGGTGGTCACGCTCGTCCTGCCCAGGGATGCGCTCTTCTCCGCGGTCAAGCGCCGTGTTGCGGCCGGGTCCGTGTGGATCTACCCTGCCCTGCTCGGCATCGGATTTTACGGCGGATTCATCCAGGTCGGGGTGGGGTTTCTCTTCATGGCGGCTCTCTACCACCTCCTCCGGCTGGACCTGGTGAACGTCAACAGGTATAAGGTGTTCATCGTCCTGGTGTACACCGTCCCGGCGCTGGCCATTTTCATGTGGAGCAACAACGTCGACTGGATCCTGGGCTGGATTCTTGCGGCGGGCAGCGCCGTCGGGGGATGGCTCGCGGTGAAGGCCTCCCTCAGGGGGGGCGAGAAAATCGTCAGGGTAGCCCTCATCGCAGCGCTGCTGGTCATCGGCGGGAAACTGCTCTTTTTTCACCAATGATTATCCGGAACCTATCGACAGGGGTATACACCATGAACACGTCAGACCGATACAGAAAACAGAACACTCTCCCACGCCGGCACTTCGCCGCCGTCGCCGCCCTCGCGGTCCTGATCTTCCTCACCGTGACGGATTCCCCGGCGGACGAGGGGATGTATCCGCTGAGCGAGATCGGTAAACTCAACCTGGCGGCGCACGGGTTGAAGGTGACCGCGGCGGATATCTTCGACCCCGGCAGGGGCGGCCTGGTGGACGCGATCGTCAAAGTTGGCGGCTGCACCGGGTCGTTCGTCTCACCGGAGGGACTCATCATTACCAATCACCACTGCGCGTTCGGCATCGTCCAGCGGGCGAGCACACCCGACCGGGATTATATCACCGACGGTTTTTTCGCCGCGGAGAGAAAAAATGAATTGCCCGCGGCCGGATTGACCATCCGGATCACCGAGTCGTACTCCGATGTCTCCGCTGACATCCTCGGGGCGCTGTCGGATACCATGGATTTCACGACACGGTCGAAGACGGTCTCCCGCCGTATGAAGGAGATCGTCGCGCAGGCCGAGTCCGATCATCCGGGCAAACGGGCGGAAGTCTCGGAGATGTTCCCCGGAAAATCGTACGTGCTTTTTATCTACACCTACCTTCGCGACGTGCGTGCGGTCTATGTCCCCCCGCGGTCGGTGGGAGAGTTCGGCGGAGAGACCGATAACTGGGTGTGGCCCAGGCACACGGGCGACTTCGCGTTCGTGAGGGCCTATGTCGGGCCCGACGGCGCGCCGGCGGATTATTCCCCCGACAACGTTCCCTATGCACCCAGACGCTTCCTGAGGGTCAACCCCGACGGCGTGGAGGACGGCGACAACGTCTTCATCCTGGGGTACCCGGGCAGGACCTACCGGCACCAGCCGTCCTCGTTCCTCGCCTACGAGGAGGACGTGAGAATGCCGTACGTCGCGGACCTGTACAGGTGGGAGATTTCCGTGATGGAATCGGCCGGTGCCGGGGACCCTGCGGCCGCCATCAGGACCGCGGGCAGGATCAAGAGCCTCTCCAACACGATGAAAAATTACACGTCGAAACTTCAGGGGATGGATCGGTTGGGGCTGGTGCAAACCAGGCAGAATGAAGACAGTGCGCTGACGTCGTTCATCTCCTCCGATTCCGCTCTCAAGGGGCGCTACGGAAACATGCTCGGGGAACTCGGGGACATCTATAACGGTATGCGCCAGGACGCCGACTTCTCCCTCACGCTCGGGTACATGAGCCGATCGGTCGTCATGATCGGGACGGCGCTGAAGCTCCTTGACGCGTCGTACGAACTCCGGAAACCCGACCTCGACAGGAGACCGGCCTATATGGAAAGGAATCTTGAGGCGACCAGGACCTCCCTGGTGCAGGAGATCGGGGAATTCGTCGAGCCGGTGGACCAGATGTTCCTCAGGGAGTTCTTCCTGGACGCGTCCGAACTCGACGGGAACCATCGCATCCTCCCGATCGACGAGCGGATCGGCGAGGCGAACGTCGAGGGTCGCCTGGACGATTTCATCGCCTCCGCCTACGCTTCCACCCGCCTGTCGGATTCGGCCTTCGTCATGGCGTGTTTCGGGCTTCCCCCCGACAGCCTCCTGGCGATCGACGACCCCTTCCTGAAACTCGCCGCCGACCTCCGGCCCATCCACGAGGCGGAGCGGGCGCGCGCCCTCGGGAGGGACGGAGCGCTCACCAAGCTCAACGGGGACTACGCCGACGCCCGGCGGCTCTACCTGAAAAAGGATTTCATCCCGGACGCGAACGGCACGCTCAGGCTGACTTTCGGATCGATCCGGGGGTACACGCCGGCCGACGCGCTCCACGCCGAACCGATCACCACCATCCGCGGGGTCCTCGAAAAGACCACCGGCCGCCCGCCATTCGATACCCCGGCCGGGGTCATCGACCTCGCCCGAAAGAAGGATTTCGGCCGGCTGGCGAGCCGGAAACTCAAAACTCTCCCTGTGTGCCTGCTCTATAACCTCGACACCACGGGCGGCAATTCCGGCAGTCCCCTCCTGAACGCGTCAGGTGAGCTCGTCGGCGTGAACTTCGACCGCGCGTACGGCGCCACCATCAATGATTTCACATGGGACGAATCCTACAGCCGCTCCATCGCGGTGGATATCCGCTACGTCCTCTGGATGACCGGGAAGGTTGCCGGGGCCGGCAAATTAATACAGGAAATGGGCGTCGAACCGGTCGACTGACCTGCCCGGGAGTTGCCGATCGGGCCGGATATTCCTACATTATGGATGATAATATGTATCTCAGATGAAAAAAATCCTGCTTGTGGCCGTCGCGGTGCTTGGCCTCCTCGTCTCCTCCTGTCAGAACGAGTCCTCGCGGAAGCTCAACCACGTCGACAGCATCCGCGCAATCAGCGAGACCATGCAATACCGCCGCAACGCGGAAGAGTTTTTCAGAAATCACCCCGCCTCCCCGTTTAAGACCGAACCTGCGGTCTCCTACGGGGGCATCCGGTGGTTTCCCCCCGATGCCGGATATTATTTCCTCTCCAGGCTTGTGAAATATGATCCACCGGAGACCGTCATCGTCTACGGAACCAAAAATGAGCCGCGGAACCAGATCCGGTACGGATACTTTCCGATCATGATCGAAGGGACGGAGTACCACCTGAACGTCTATAAGTTCACCGGAGATTACATCCGCCGTCATCCGGAACTCGCGACGAACCTTTCGGTCTGGTTCACCGACCAGACGACCGGGGATGAAACCTACGAGGTGGGGAGATATGTCGAAATCGAGCCGGAAAACCCCGATCCCGAACATGACTATGTCGTAAATCTGAATAACTCGCACAACCCCTATTGCGCGTACAATGAAACGTATTCCTGCGCCATTCCGACGAAGGAAGATCATCTTCCCATACCGATACGGGCCGGTGAGTTGAAATACCGCACAAAATAGGCAATTGCATTTCACGCTCAATCGGGCTACATTGATCACCGAGGGAGGGTCGTTCACAACCGCATGCACTTTAGAAAACTATACCGCACCATCGAGCTCATCGGATCGAAAAATTTCGACCGGGAGGGGAATCTTCTCCGGGGAGTCCTTACCGAGATCGTCGAAAACGAGGAGATCATGATCAAGGGAGGGAGGATCTGGAAGCTGAACCCCGGGAAGGGGACCTACGAGCTCGTCGACCAGATCGGCGAGGTCGAACACATCAAAACGCCCTACAGCCTCCGGATCGAGGACTACCCCGTTTTCCAGGAACTCCACAAGTCTAAAACCATCATCAGCGACGAGCAGGACCAGTACCTCAGGAACCGCGGGATCAGTTATTATTCCGCCACCGGCATCGGGGACAGGATCGCGGTCAACGGCCATACCCTCTACCAGTATGTGATGGCGTTCAACGCCGACGAGCTCAACGATATGTTCACCGCAACGCTCAACATCATCGGATCTGCGGTCAATTCAGCCCTCGCGACGCGAAAAATCGAGCGCCGGACGAGGATCCTCGAGCAGGACCTGGACAAGGCCAGGGAAATCCAGAAAAGTATCCTCCCGGAACACGAGAAACGATTTCATAATTATGAAATGTACGGTGTCTCCCTGGCCGACAGAATCGTGGGCGGAGACTTCTTCGATTACCTTGAAATCGAGGGAGACGACGAACGGCTCGGGTTCGTCATCGGGGACGCGGCGAGTAAGGGGCTCTCCGCCGCGGCGCAGGCGCTCTACACCTCCGGGGCCCTGCGCATGGGCTTTGAATACCAGACGAAGATCAGCTCCCTGCTATCGCGCGTGAACAGGCTCCTGCACAAGACTTTCAGCGTGGAGCATTTCGTAACCTTGTTCTACGGCGAACTCACCGACGACCGGAACGGGCTGGTGATTTTTGCCAACTGCGGCCATAACAATCCCGTCCATTACCGGGCCGCGGACGGGACGACCGAGTTTCTCGAAACCACCGGCCAGATCATGGGCCCCTTTCCGAATGAAATATTCAAGACGGAAAACTTCATGATGAAACCCGGCGACGTCCTTTTCCTCTATACGGACGGTGTGTCGGAGGCGATGGACCAGCAGGAACAATTTTACGGAGAGGACCGGATCCGGGATATCGTGAGCGCGAACCACGCGCTCAGTGCCAAAGAGATCACGCAGAACGTCCTTGAGGATGTGCAGAAATTCAGCAGCCTGGGGACCCAGTCGGACGATAAAACGATACTGACAATCAAAAGATCACCCTAACAGGGTACGGGAGAGGATATCATGTCTGAGGACACCAAAACCATCGGGGTCGTTACGTCGGTCAGCAGCAGCACCGTCTCGGCGATCATGAAAATCGGCAAGAACGGCCATGCAGGAAACGGTAATCCAGGGTCGGGGAGGATCGGGTCGTTCGTCACCATCCCGGACGGCGCTTTCACCATCGTCGGGATGATTTCCGCCGTCCGCACGGACGATTCGCGCGGGGAGAACGATGCCGATCGACCCGCGTCGGCCAAGCGCATCATGGACATCCAGCTCATCGGCACCGTGCACGAGGGATCATTCACCAGGGGACTCTCGACGTATCCGTTCATCGGTGCGCCTGTCCTCGGGGCGGACAACGCGAGCCTGAATTCGATCTTTTCGGCCTACCGGAAAATGGATTTTTCACTCGGCGTCCTTCCGCAGCTGGATAAAGAACGGCTCTACCTCGACCCGAACAAATTTTTCGCGAAGCATATCGCGCTCTTCGGATCCACCGGGTCGGGGAAATCATGCACCGCGGCCTCCATCCTGCAGAAAGTCACCACGCTGGAAAATACCCACGTGATCCTTCTCGACCTGCACGGGGAATACGCGCCGGCCTTCCTCGACACCGGGAACCTCATCAACATCACCGAAATCGAACTCCCGTACTGGCTGATGAATTTTGACGAGCTGGTGGAGACGCTGATCGACGAGACCGAGCCATCCGCGACGAACCAGATGATGGTGATGAAGGAAGCGATCCTGGACTCCAAGCGGGGGAAAAACCTGACGCTCAGGGATTACCTCACGGTCGACACTCCCGTTTTCTTCGATTTCCTGGATGTCAGCGCGCGCATGAGGTCCCTCGACACCGAACGGACGCTCAACGGAAAGGAAGGCCCCTTCTACGGCCAGTTCACGAGGTTTCTCGTCCGCCTGGAAAGCAAGCTGACCGACAAGAGGTACGAGTTCCTCTTCCGGCCGAAAAATTACAAAACGTCGGACACGTTTCCGAGCCTGTTGACCAAGCTTTTCGCTCTCGATTCCAACAAGCGGGTCACGATCATCGACCTGAGCCGTGTCCCCTTCGACGTCATCAACGTCCTCGTGTCCCTCCTCGGGAGGATTATTTACGATTTCAACGTCTGGAACGAAGCGAGGGCCAACTTCCCCATCCTCGTGGTGTTCGAGGAGGCTCACTCCTACCTGTCGACACACGGAAAGTCCCATGCCGCCAGGAAAACCGTCGAGAGAATCGCGAAGGAGGGCAGGAAGTACGGCGTGAGCTGCATGATCATCAGCCAGCGGCCGTCGGAGATATCGGAGACGATCACCGCGCAGTGCAACAATTTCATCGCCATGCGGTTGCTGAACCCCACCGACCAGTCTTACGTGAGGAAACTGCTGCCGGACGCGCTCTCGGACCTGATGGACGTCCTGCCCACGCTGCAGCAGGGAGAGGCATATATCATCGGGGACTCCGTCCCCGTCCCGTCGAGGATTCTCATCGACATCCCCTCCCCCCAGCCGGCGAGCGGCGACGTGAAATTCTACGAGCGGTGGAAGACCCGGCAATCGGCGACAAACGTTGACAGCGTCGTCCAGAAATGGTGGAAACAGGAACGGAGCTGAGGTCCGGATTTCCCTGCCGGGAACGCCGCATGTCCGCGACCGGCGGAAGACCGCCCCTCCCTGTAGAGTAGAATAATAGTGCAATAACGTACAGGCTATGTGAGTTCAGGCCGTTTCTCCCCTTTCGGGTGAGTGTCCCACTCAAGCTAACCGTCGTCTTGGTAACCTATTAAGCCCTCATCGAACCGTACGTGAGGTTTTCCCTCATACGGCTCTCCTGAAGTCAAAACATTTCAGGCTAAAGCTTGGCGACATGGTAGTCGTAGAACAGACCGAGCTGACCGTAGATATATTCCGAGGTCAGTTTATCCCAGCCGTATCCACGATTGCCTTTACGCCGCCAGATGACATGCCGGACCCGCTTGTTCACAAAATGGGCGAGTTCGCGGAACGTGGCCGCCCCGTTACCAAGCCGGAAGTACCCCATCCACCCACGCAGATAGCGGTTAAGGTTCTCTACCTGCTCTTTCGCACGAAGGGGAATCGAGTGGTGCACGTGTTTCCGCACCGTCGCCCGACACCGCTCCTGACTTCGTGGACTTGGTCGGACAAGTATCAGCCGAGTGCCTGTCTTTCTGTTCCTGACATTATGGAACCGGAAGCCGAGGAAGTCCACGCTTTCTCCGACGTTGAGCTTGAGTCTGCGTGTCTTCTCCCGATTGATGCGCAAGCCCAGCCGTTTCATGTACTGATCCAGCAGGACAATGCCATCATCCAGATTCCTCTGTGCCAGGATCACCATGTCGTCCGCATAGCGTATGAGGTGTATTGACCCGTTGCGGATTGCTCCGAGTCCTTTCCTCTCGAACGCTTGATCGACAGGGTTCAGGTAGATGTTCGCCAGTAGTGGGCTGATCACCCCGCCCTGTGGTGTCCCTCGCGTACTGTGCCGATGTTGACCATCTTCAATATAGCCACAACTCAACCACAGTTTCATCACACGAAGGATTTCCCCATCCGAGATTCGTCTCGCGACGAGCTTCATGAGTTTGCCGTGATCGACCGTATCGAAGTACTGCTCCACATCTACATCGTAGACTTCGGTACATCCCCAGTTCAGGTACTTGTATATCTCCCGTACCGCATCGTGCGCACTCTTCTTCGGTCTGAACCCGTAGCTTGAGTCGGCAAAGTCCGCCTCGAAGATCGGTTCCAAGACCAGCAAGAATGCCGTTTGCACAATGCGGTCCCGAATGGTCGGTATGCCCAACGGGCGTTCCTTCCCATTTGGTTTCGGGATGTTGACCCGCCGTACCGGCTTCGGCACATAACGCCGTTCGGTCATCTCAAGCTGAAGTTCCCCGAGGTAGACGTTGATGCCCTTCTTCTTGACATCCTCGAAGGTCTCTCCATCGACCCCGCACGCTCCACCGTTGGCCTTGGCCTTGCGATAGGCTTCCTCCAACACTTCCATACGGTAGGTCTTATCGTACAGACTGTAGAACCGGAACTTCGGCTCGGCTTTCGCCTTCTCATGCAGCTTCCTCTGAAACTCCCGAAGCCATTCTGTGCTTGGTAGCTCGCGCAATACACGCTCCTTCGTTTCTTTGGTCGCTTGACTTCAGCAGAGGCCCTTCCCTCTGTTGTGTTTCCACAACTTCACCGGTACTACGGCCTCATCCGCCACCCTGCCAGCTTCCCTCTCTTTCGTTTCCTTATAGAAAGGCTCTTCTCTTGTTCGTCTCGTGAGTGGCGTATCGCGCCGAACAAGGTCAGCGAAGGCTTTCCCAAGTCCCGTTCCTGATCTTTCCGTCCATGTCGTCGCTCATACCCCGGAGGCACCACAAGACTGTACTCTCTCTGTTTCCTCAGTCTCCCGATGCTGACTTCGCCCATACGATAGGGGCTCGTCCACCTCTGTTTAGCTCTTTACGAGGCTACCTGTGCGTTCACATCATGTTACGACCTGGTCGTTTGCGTTGCACCCTTGCAGGTTATGTTGTCGAGTCGCTTAGTGTTGATCCGTTTCCAATTCAACACCGACTCCTCGCTTCGTGGCTACAGTGTTTTGCCACGGTTGGGACTTGGAGCAGAACGCCCTCGCTCCTCACCCAACAAGATTAGGAACAATTTACCTTGGCACACTATTTCATCAGGATCATCTTCTTGACGCTCATGTCGACTCCTGATTGCAATCTGTAGATATACACACCAGAGGCCAAACCACTGGCATCAAGGTTCACCTCATAGCTTCCCGCAGACTGGAAGCCGTTCACCAACACGAGAACTTCCTGCCCAAACGCGTTATAAACGGATAACCGAACGAAACCGTCCTCTGCGACATCATATTGGATCCTAGATGTTGGATTGAACGGATTTGGATAATTTTGTTCTAGGTAGAACTTGCCCGGCATGACTTCTTCATCAAGATCCCCGACCGCCGTCTTCGACGCACAGTTGCTGCAATTCGTCGTAACCGTGTTTGAATAGCTCGACAGTTTCGCCTGTGAATCCTTCGCCTTGATGCGATAGAAAACCGGAAGACCCGAACCTATTGTTACGCTATAGTCATAATACGTGGTTGTGGGGTGAATGACGGATGCAAACCAACTGGTTGGATTTGGGTTGCTGATCGCTCGGAATATTTCGTAGCTAGCCATATCCGGTACCCCATTCGCGATCCAGGTAAGCTTTGGCACCACCCGAGTCGGACAGCAAACTTTCTGGCTAGTGACCTTCAAGTTCTGAGGGCGGGAAGGCTTGAGATCCAAGACACCAGAATAATCGACTCCAACCTTCAGGATATACTCTTTCGTCGTGCTGTTGTAGCTTATCACCTCGACTCCACGCGTACTCGTGCTTCCGCTGGCAAGCCATGAGTCTGGATTACTGTATGAACTGAAGACATCTGCATCTACATCCCCAATCCGAAAGAAATCCTCGTTATCACCAAGGACCGAACTCTCCGTGTATCTCCAACCGTGGTTACAGTCGGTGCACGTTGACGATGGAACACACGGATTTCCAGTCCCGCACGGATGGTCCCCTGATTTTAGTGAAAGATAATCGGTATACGTGGTACTCCCAACAGTAATCGTAATATGGTCACGCTCATCATAGGCAGAGTGATAGGTTGGTGTGCTCCGTGCGATCGCGTCATCCGTACGGTTTGTGGGGGTTCCCCCTCCCTGTGTCACATTCCATTGCCACAATCCATCGGCACATTCCATGTCGATATTGGAATGGGCGGGGAGCGTGAGATCCTCTTCCTCGATGTGAAAAACAAGGAGTCCCTGTGTGAAGCTAAATGTAAATGATGACTTCCTCGTGAACGGGCTGGCGCCAGCATAATCATTCTGTGACTGGAAATTCTCAACGAGAAAGTACTCTACACGGTTTCCGAATCCATCATATCGAATAGGAATCATCACAGCTCGATTCTTCACATGCGTGTCGAGTAAAGGGACATAGCTCGTATTCGTCTCAATAATCGTCGGTTCCAGCCATCCCGCTCTGTACCGTTCGTAGGCACTCATGTCACCTGGCAATGCCGACGTCATAAGGCCAAAGAACCGGATATTTCCTCGGTTCAAGATGCTCCCGTACACAGACTCACCATCCAAATGACCGGTGACTTGACCACCTCCAAAGAGCCAATGGGTATACTCGTGCGCGGGGACAAAAATCGTGCTCGGTTGGACGTCGAACGGGACCCGATAACCGTATTGATTTGAACCACAGTTGCCGTTTATGCTGACGGCATCATTTGTCGTAAAGTTCCCAGCCATTGGAATATACCCTCCATGGCCGGTGATTGTGGAGACACGGTGCCGTCTATACATCATGAAGATATGGTCCACCAGGCCGTCACCGACTCCCGGCGAGTATTCATGGTTGTAGTATTCGCCATTTGCCATAAAACGCCAATTGTCATACAACTTGAAATTCACTCCTTGGTTATCGAGCTTCTGCCATACATGATTATTGATCTGTGCGTCAGAAGTGTAGGAATTTTGATTTCCATCCGTCGTTACATAAAACACATCACCGATCAATTGAAAAATGCCAAGATTCCCCGCGCCATCTCCACCTGATGCTCTGTCGAAAAAATTGCTGAGGTTTACGCTGGGATAGATGTTATTCGCTGGAATCTGATTGTCGACAAATGCCGTTGCCCAGGTTGGCAATGTGTTGACATCGGGCCAATAGCTGGTCGTTTCTACGTCGTCCGCAAACCGAACAAAAATGACCATCACGCGCAGTGTTCCGACTGTCGTTTTCATTTTTCCGCCGCGGAGGAGCACATTCGACGTCTCGTAGGTCCCCTCCATGAACTCTTGCTGGGGAAAAACAGGATCCTGGGTTTCACAAAGGAAATCGATTTCCTGGGCGCTCGATTTCGATATCCCGAGAATAAGGGGGAAGAGGCCGATCAAAATCATCGGCAATATCGAGCATGATGGCGAGGTTCGATTATTCATGACATCCTCCTTGTATAGTGAGTACTACCGTAACAGCATGAACCGTGCATGTTGGAGGGTCTTTCCCCCCTGCAGTACAAGAATATACACGCCACTCGCGAACCGGGTCCCATCGAATTTCATGTTGATTTCTCCCGGCCCCACCTGATCTGACAGCAGTTGTTTGACTTCTCGTCCAACCATGTCAAAGACACGCACGACGACTAATTCGCGGCGACTCAGTTGA
>Ga0209342_10004042_pt1 | contig 15319 bp, 15 predicted proteins | sample RifCSP16_2_FD_184023 | JGI IMG/M metagenome (GOLD analysis project Ga0209342, IMG submission 184023) | Soil microbial communities from Rifle, Colorado - Rifle CSP2_sed 16_2 (SPAdes) (version 2) | ecosystem: Environmental > Terrestrial > Deep subsurface > Rock core/Sediment | place: Rifle... | reverse complement strand
TCCGCCACGGTCTTGATCTGCTCCTCGGTCAGCTCCGGATACATGGGGAGCGAGAGCACTTCCTGCGCCGCCTGCTCCGCCACGGGCAGGCTTCCTTGTTTCATGCCGAGGTCCCGGTACGCAGCCTGGAGATGCAGGGGCACAGGATAGTAGATCATCGATGATACCTTCTTTTCTCCATCCAGGACCTGTTTAACCTTGTCCCTGTTCTTGACCATGACCGTGTACTGATGATAAACGTGAACGGCATCAGGCGTCTCGACCGGCGTCCGGACCCCGGATGCGGCGAGATATTTATTGTACAACGCCGCGTTCTTCCTGCGCATCCTGTTGTATTCGTCTATCCGCTTGAACTTGACCCTGAGCACCGCGGCCTGCATCTCATCGAGCCTGCTGTTGTACCCGATCTCGTGGTGATAGTAGCGCACCCTGCTTCCGTGGTTCCTGAGACTGAGGAGATGCTCCGCCAAGGCCATGTCATCGGTAATGACCATCCCACCGTCTCCGTAGGCGCCTAAATTTTTGCTCGGGAAAAAGCTAAAACAGCCGAAATCTCCGAAGGAGCCGGTCCTCTTCCCCTTATACTCCGCGCCGAACGACTGGGCGCAGTCTTCTATGACCTTGAGCCCGCGGTCCGCGGCGATCTGCATGAGACGGTCCATCTCCGCCGCTTGGCCGTAAAGGTGCACGGGTATGATCGCTTTTGTCTTTTTGGTGATACGGGCGCTGATCTTCGAAACATCGATGTTCAAGGTGTCCGGCCGTACGTCCACAAAGACCGGGACAGCGCCGAGATAGGATATCGCCTCGGCCGTGGCAATGAACGTGAACGGCGTGGTAATGACCTCGTCTCCCCGGGAGACCCCGGCGGCGCGGAGCGCCAGGTACAGCGCGTCGGTGCCTGAGGCGACCCCGACGGCGTGCTTCACTCCGTGGTAAGCCGCGATGTCCTGTTCGAGCGCCTTGCCCTGGGGGCCGAGGATGAACGACGCGCTCCGGATAACGCCAAGGACAGCGCTGTCTATCTCTTCTTTGATGGCCTCGTATTGGATGTTCAGATCAACCATGGGTATGGTCATGAAGTATACTCCTCACGTAAAATTCCGGAACTCAGGTGCGCAGGTCAGTCATTCGCTCTGACGCATAGCGTGCCAGAATGCTCTGTGCTGGTACATCATCTGTGCATTATTTCCGCAGCGCTTTCGCTCCGCTTGCGCTGTTTTGGCAGATGCCGTGTCAGTTTAGGTGTTCAAGGCACGCTTACTGCGCTTTCGCTCCATGACCGACCTGCGCAACGAATAGTTGTTTTTACCAGTTATTTGGCTATGCTCCGATCGGCACGAACCCCGTAGCGCCCTTTTCAATGTTCTCCGTGATCGCCTGTGCGAGGGCAATGGCTTTTCTCGCCTCAGCGCCGGTCACGAGAGGCCGGGTCTTGTTTTCCACGCTCCCGATGAACGCCTTAATCTCTTCATTGAGCGTGTCCCGCTTGTCAAGCGAGATGTCCTCCGGCACCAGTTCGGGGACCGCATTGCCTCCTCTGCGGAGGAGCGTAGCTTTCTGCGACTGGTAATCCGACGCGTAAAGCGCGCTCCCGTCAAAAACGCGGAGGGTGCGCTTTTTTTCGTCGGACACCCTGCTCGCCGTGACATCGGCAACGCAGCCGTTCTGAAAGATGATCCGCGCCAAGGCCGCGTCGATCTCTTTCGTGATCACCGACGCCCCGGCGGCGCTTACCGAGACCGGAGCAGCGCCGGCGAGGTCCATGACGATGTCGAGGTCGTGGATCATGAGGTCGAACACGACATTGACATCCGTGCACCGGACAGTGAACGGCGCCATCCGCTCCGCGGACAGATAGCGCGGCGACCTGAGCCGGCCCTTGATCGCCGTGACCGCGGGATTGAACCGTTCAATGTGCCCCACCTGGAGTATGAGCCCGTTCCCGGCAGAGAGGCGAATGAGTTCATCAGCCTGCTCCATTGTCGAGGTGATCGGTTTCTCGAGCAGGATATGGAGCCCCTGTTCCAGACACTGTTTCGCGACCCGGTGGTGAAGAACGGTCGGTACAACAATGCTTACGGCGTCCACCCGCCCGAATAACGAGGAGATATCCGAGAACGCCTCGGTGCTCAGTTTATTCGATATCTCCCCCGCCCTCGCCGCGTCGGCATCAACCACGCCAATGAGTTCCACGTTCGGGTGCTGCGCGTATTTTTCCGCGTGAAACCGGCCCAGATACCCGACGCCGATAACGCCTACCCTTATCTTTTTCATGATATCGTCTTTTTCAACAACGGATGGACCAGAGATTAATTTAATATGGATGGAATCTTCGGCATGCATTCCTCCATTTCATCATCAGTGTTTACCCGTTGATGTAAAACTCTTCTCCTCAACCCCTACGATCGCTATCCCCGCCTTGTCCGCTTCTTTTACGACCGTTTCCCGGTCGAGGATGATCGTCTTCCCGGCTTCAACCGCGAGACACGAGGCCTTCACCTCTTTCATGGTCTTTATGGTCTCGATGCCTGCGGCGGGAAGGTCGAACCTCAGGTCCTGGTCCGGTTTACAGACCTTGACGACCACCGCGCCTTTACCACAGAGGCGTCCACCGCGACGGATCGCTTCATCCGTTCCTTCGATGGCCTCCACGGCCAGGACAGCACGATCTTTCACGAGCACCGTCTGTCCAATATCGAGCTTTCCGACCTCCTTCGCCATCTGCCAGCCGAATTCGAGGTCCTTCCATTCGTCCTTCGTCGGGTTCCGCCGGGTCAGGACGCCGGCCGGGGCAAGAATGCTCTCCAGATACAGGGTGGACTCCCGCACGGTAATACCCTCGGACTCCAGTTCGGCTGCAACGCCGCGGAGAAGAGAATCATCCTTATTGTAAAGCATGCGCGCGAGGAACGCCGCTCCGCGCAGGTCCGGCATCCCGCCGCTGAACATGCGCGTTTTCTTGATCCCTCCGGCCATGAGTACGTCCCGGACGCCCTGCTTCTTGAATATATCGATCATCTTGCCGAGCTGGCCGACCTTGATCCAGAAGATGGCATCCACCCACTGAGCAAGCTCCGGCACGGTCTCGCCTTCGTGCGCGACAGCAATGACCTCCAGGTCCTTCAGCTTCGCCGCTTTTGCGAATTCTACGGGAAAGGTGCCGTTGCCGGCTATCAAACCGATCTTGTTCATACCATTTAATTTTTCAGTATCGCCACAAAGACACCATGGCACAAAGTCTGATGAATGCAAAATGCAAAAGTCAAAATGAAAGGATATACGATCATGGCCTAAGGCCATACCTCAATTTTGCAATTTGCATTTTACAATTTGACTTTTGCATTGATTTCCTGATCATCTCGTCACACCCCGCTTGCTGTTACGGATGAATTCCACAAGGTGTCCTACTTCCCGGGATAACCGGAATTCATCCTGCACCTTCCGGAGCGCCTCTTCAAGCGTCAGGCCTGAGCGGAAAATGGTTTTATAGGCCTTCTTGAGGGTCGCTATCGTCTCTTCACTGAACCCTCTGCGCTTCAGACCGACCAGGTTCAGACCGTAGAGCTGCGCCCGGCTGCCTGATGCTGTCACGTACGGCGGAATGTCCATGGCCACGCCGGTCAACCCTCCCACGATGGCGTAGGCGCCAATCCGGGCGAACTGGTGCACGGCCGCCATGCCGCCGAGAATAGCGTAGTCCTCGATGATGATATGGCCGCCAAGCGCCACGGAGTTGGCCATCATGATGTGATCACCGAGCTTGCAGTCATGGGCCACGTGGGAATAGGCCATGAGAAAGTTTTTGTCCCCGATAACCGTCTTCCGTTCCTCTTTGGTGGTAGCACGGTGGATGGTTGCGCATTCCCGTATGACGTTATCGTTGCCGATGATAAGATACGTCTCCTCGCCCTTATACCCGATATCCTGCGGCGCCGTACCGATGCTCGAAAAAGGGAAAATGTGGTTCCTCTCCCCGATCGTGGTCCAGCCTTCTATCAGGACATGAGAGGCGATCTTCGTATCCTTGCCGATGCTCACGTGCTCGCCGATCACCGAATAGGGCCCTATCTCCACGCCCCCCGCGATACGGGCCCCCGGATGTACGATGGCCGTCGGATGTATGTTCACCTGGGTCTCCTTCGTTCCTGTTGTCATCGGTCCACGATCATGGCCATCAGCTCGGCCTCGGCAACAAGCGCGCCGTCCACAAGAGCTGCGGCTTTATAGCCTCTTATATTCCCTCGACCTTTTATCTGCTCCAGCTCAAAGCGGACCTGGTCCCCGGGGCCGACGGGTTTACGGAATTTCGCCTTATCAATGGTCATGAAATAGATAACCTTGGTCTTTATATCCATCCCCTCCTCCAGCGCGGACCGCATCGCCAGAACTCCGCCGGTCTGCGCCATGGCCTCGAGCAGGAGCACGCCGGGCATGATGGGGTGTCCCGGAAAATGGCCCTGAAAAAATGGTTCGTTGATCGTGACGTTCTTGATCCCCACGATGCGCTTGTTCACCTCCATCTCGAGGATCCTGTCGATCAAGAGAAATGGATACCGGTGAGGAAGCATTTCCTGGATCTCTTTGATTCCGATCATGACTTCTCCCCCTTCTGTTTTAGTTCTTTCACCTGTCTTTCGAGTTCGGCTATCTGCCGTTTCAGTTCCGGCAGCTTCGGCAGCACCGCCTGTACCCTGAGCCAGTCCCTGTGCGGCATCGCGTAATATCCGCCTAACACCTGACCCGGCTCCGTGTCTTTGATAACGGCTGTCCCGCCGGAGACCATTACCCGGTCTCCGATGCTGACATGGTCTCCGACCCCGACCTGGCCGCCCAGCACGACATAATCGCCGAGCGTGCAGCTCCCCGCGATCCCCACCTGGGCGGCAAGTAGGCAGTGTGCGCCGATCGTCACATTGTGAGCAACATGCACCATGTTGTCGATCTTAGTGCCCTGTTTGATGACGGTCTTGCCGAGGGTCGCACGGTCAACGGTACAGTTGGCGCCGATCTCCACGTCGTCTTGTATGATCTCCACGTCGTCTTGTATGACCACCCCGCCCACCTGGGGTATCTTGTGATGTTTCCCGCTGTCGGTCACAAACCCGAACCCGTCACTGCCGATCACCGTGCCGGAATGAATGATCACCCTGCTGCCGATAACAACACCATCCCTGATGGTAACATTCGGATACATGACCGAGTCGTCGCCGATGATGGACCCTTCCCCGACATACACTCCGGGATACAGTATTACGCGGTTGCCGATCTTCGCGCCGTCGGCAACGACGACATACGGGTGGATCGTGATGTCCTTTCCCACCTCAACATTCCTGCCGATCACCGCCTTCCCGCTTGTCCCTGCTGGGGCGTACGGTTTTTTATACAGAAGATCGAGCATCCGGGCAAAAGCAAGCCTCGGATTTTTCACGCGCAGGACCGGGAGATGCAGCGTCTGAGCTCCCAGCGGAACGATGGCGGCCGATGCCCGGGACCGCTCCAGGTCCCGGAGATGCCTCTCATCGGCGACATAGGTAATGTGGCCGGCGCCCGCTTCTCCGATCCCGGATGCGCCCCGTATCTCGATATCACCCTGACCGATGAGCTCGGCGCCGAGTAAGGTTGCAAGTTCGCTTAGTTTCATGCCAGCCCGTTCCTGTTCTTATTTGGATGTCTCGAACTTCTTGTCCATCTCAGCAACAACTTTTGCCGTAAGATCGAGGTCCTCATCGGCGTACAGGACCGTCGGCACGTCCGACTTGGGAGCGACAGTAACGGATTTGTTCAGGACCATACTGAACTTTTCCTTCTTCACGATATCCTTGAGCACAACCGTCATCGACTGGTCGAACTCCCTCGAGAGCTCTTCGTTCTTTTTGCTTATTTCTTCATTGAATTCGGCCCGCTTCTTTTCGAATTCGTTGATCTTCCGGCCGATGGCCTCTTCTTTTTCTCTCCGTGCCTTCTCGTTCATGACACCAGCCTGTTTTTTAAAGTCTTCCTGCTGTTTCCTGATCTCCTCCGCATCGGCATCCAGTATCTTTTTGCGGTTATTGTAATACTCACGGACGATGCCCTGATACTTCTGGCCAAGCTTGGTCTTTTCAAAGACCGCCTGCGAGTCGACATAGCCTGTTTTTCCACCTGCCGCCGAAGCACCCGCGGCAATACAACTCAGCGCTGCAATAAGGAACAGTATCTTTTTCATCTCCGCCTCCTCTGTTTTTCTCCTGTTACGAAGGAATAATGTCGAATTTCTTGTTGTGTCTGACCTGCCGCGATCGCTTTTACCCCGCAGCCGCCCCGCCGACGAGGGAACGTCGGAAAGGCTTCACCCGTCCCGTCCACGGTCTTTGCGCATTATTAAAACAAGGTGCCTATGGAAAACTCAAACTTGCTCGCCTGGTCCGTCTCTTTTTCGTTGATAATGTATCCCCATTCGAACCTGAGCGGCCCTATCGGCGTGAACCATCTGAAACCCCAGCCAACCGAGTGCCGCAGATCCCTGAGCGCGATCCGATCAGGGACCGGCACAAGCGTGCCGTCAGAGCGCTGCAAAAAACCATGTTCATAAAACGCCAATCCCGCATCATAGAAAAATACGCCTTTCAGCCGGGCGGCGGGGACGATCGGGAACGAATATTCCGCGTTAAAGATGAGTTCCTTGTTTCCGCCGAGGCGGTTGCCATACTCATCTATCGGCCCGGCCGAGCCGTACTTGAAACCTCTTACCGTGCTCGGACCCCCGACGAAGAACCGTTCATTCGTGGTAAGCGGTTTGTCGATAAGAGAGCCCGCGTAGCCGATGCGACCTCGTGTCATGAATACCGTGTCCCAGAACAGCGGGAAGTACCAGCCCGAGTCCACCACGGATTTAATAAAGCTCGGGTCCCCGCCCAAAGGTCCTCCCGCATATTCCACATAGATGGTGTTCCGGGAACCTGTTTTCGGGTCGAGATAATAGTCCCGCGAGTCCCTCGTCAGGCTTGCGGTGACCGAGCTCGTGGTTACGATATTGCCGTAGACCGCGATCTGGTCCAGCAGCTGCTGGGGAAGCGTGGTGGTCGTATCTACTACTACATTCGATTTATCAAGACTGTATTTAAGGGCGCCTGAAACATACTCCGTGAAGCTTTTGCCCACTCCGAGGCCGAACCCGTTCGACCTGAGGGTATAACCATCGTATTCCTGCGACTGGTTATACAGGTCCACCTTTCCCCAGACCGGTTTATCAAACAGATAAGGCTCCATAAAGCTTACAACGTACATCCTGCGCGTGCCGCCGACCTGCGCCTTGAATTTAATGAGCTGACCTCTGCCGCCGAGATTCCCCTGGGTGATCTCAAAAATACCTATGAGACGGTCCACCGAGCTGTACCCGCCGCCGATGCTCATGGTCCCCGTGAGCTTCTCTTTTACCTTGACGTCCAGGTCCATGATGGCTTCCTGGTTCCTGCGGTTCGGCACAATATCCACGTTCTCGAAGAAGTTGAGGTTATTGATCCTCTCATAGCTCCTCCTGAGCGATTTTTTGCTGTAAAGGTCTCCCTCATCGAGACGCATCTCGCGCCGTATCACCTTGTCTCTGGTCTTTGTATTGCCCGAGATATTGATCCAGCCGATGCGGACCTCTCCGCCCTCCTGGATATCTATGGAAAGAGTGACGGTTTTCCGGTCGGGATCGATATTGAACTGCGGCACTACGCTCGCAAAGGGCCGCGCGATGCCGTCGTAGCGCTCCATGATCCTGTTGATATCCTCCCTGAGGAGCTGTCGGCTGAAGATGTCCCCCGGTTTGAGCTGTACCTCCTTCATGATCTCACTGTCCGAGAGGATGACGTTGCCCTTCAAGGTCGTCGCGCCGAGCCGGAACTGGTCCCCTTCCTTGATATGGATACGAACAACGAACTCGTTTTTCTCGATATGTGTCTTCTTTTTCCCGAAGATGAGGCAGGTACGCTTTGTGTAGGTCTTGTTTTCTACGACCGGCTCATCCACCTGCACCTGGATGTATCCCTTGTTGTAATAGAGGTTCCGGATGATCTCCAGGTCTTCCCTCAATTCCTCGGTCCTCAAGGTGCCGCTTCGGCCAAAAAAAGAGAAGAACCAGTGTTCCTCTGTCTTCATGGCCTTCTTGATCTCGTTTGACGAAATGGCCTTGTTCCCCGTGATGATGATGTCCTTCAACTTCACCTTCTGGCCTTCCTCGATATAAAAGAGAATATTCCTGTCGCCGCTGCGCAGCTCCGAAACGACCGGCACCACGACCGCGTTGTAGTAACCCATGTCCTGGTATTTGAGACGTATTTTTTCCGCGTTTTCCTGGATGAGCTGCATGTTAAAGGCCGTCCGGGTAAGTATGGTGAGATCTTTCTTCAGATCCTCGGAGTCTTTTTCGGTATTCCCCTCAAAAGTGATCTCCCGTATGAGCGGCTTTTCCTTGACGGAGAAGATGACCTTGATGCCGTTTTCGAACCCATCGGTCTTTACCTGAACGTCCTCGAAATGCCCAAGCTGATAGAGCGCCTTGATATCTTCCTTGATCTGCGCGGGCGAGAAGGCCTCTCCTTCCCTGGTCTTGATCTTCGCGAGGATCGTTGCGGTCTCGATCCGCTTGTTCCCCTGCACCTCAACAAAAGTGACCTTGACCTCTTCGGCAGCCCCTGCGGTAACTGGAGCACACAACATAATGAGGAGTGCTACCACTCCAACGGCTACACAATGCTTGAACACCGTCCTGAAGACCTCCGTCACTTCGCATGAGTTGGATAACAAATGACTATAGCATTAACAAGCAATTGTGTAAACAAAAATCTATGGTTAGGCGCTCAGGTCAGCCGCGAGCGACAGGCGCTGTAAGCGTGCGCGACAAAGATACAATCGCGCCGCACGCGTTGCGGGTAAACGCACCGGCGATGTCGAATATTGAAACCTTATAGCACGTTAAGCGACAGAGCGAGCGGTTGACCTGGGTAGTTACAATTTATGTACAGAGCCTTCCTATGACATCGTTCGACAACAGAATGCCGTGGCCCGTGAGTCTGATACAGCCCGACGACAGTGAAACCAGGCCCCGGCTATTCAGCTTTTCAACATTCTTTGCAAGCCGCTCCGCCGCCGGCTTTCCATGCTCCTGCTCAAAGCTGCTCAGCGTTATCCCCGCCTCTGTCCTGAGGCCGAGCATGAGGGCTTCTGCAACAGCCTGTTCAGGCCGCACCTCCTCCTCATAATCGACAGAGCCCGATCCCTCCTCAAGCCTCCGGCAATATTCCCGGACATCAGCAATGTTCGAGCATCTCTTCCCGGAGATGAAGGACCAGGCCCCTGGGCCCAGACCAAGATATTCCCCTCTCTTCCAGTAGTTCATATTATGACGGCACTCAAAGCCAGGAAGAGAAAAATTAGAGATCTCATAGCGCCGATACCCCGCGCGGACAAGGTCGGATACGACAAGCTCGTACATCTGCGCGACAGTTTCCTCCTCATGAAGCGCAAATCTGCCGGCTTCAACTTCCCGCGTAAACCACGTCCCCTCATCAAGAGAGAGGCTGTAAGCGGAAATATGCTCCAGCCCGAGTTCGATCGTTCTCTCAAGGCTTTCACGCCAGATGGACGCGGTCTGTCCGGGGATCCCGTATATCAGGTCAATGCCGAGGTTCTGAAATCCCGCCTTTCTCGCGCAGGCCACGGCATTCCTTGCCTCGTTCGCGGTATGGGACCTGCCGAGGGTGCGGAGAACGTCGTCGGAGAACGACTGGACGCCGAGGCTCAGCCTGTTCACACCGCATGCGAGAAGCTTCTCGAGTTTTTGTTCCGTTACCGTATTCGGGTTGGCTTCGACGGTGAATTCCGCGCCCGATGATATCAGAAAATTCTCTCGAACAATGTCTGAAAGTCTGTTGAATTGATCGAGAGAGAGAGACGTGGGCGTGCCGCCGCCGAGGTAAATGCTTTCGAATGTTCTCCCGCGGAATGAATCCCCGCAGGCAGCAGCCTCTTGCCGAAGACCGGAGAGAAATTCATCGGCATGCTCTTGCGAGTATGGTGTCGAATAAAAGCCACAGTAGAGGCATTTTCTGACACAAAAAGGAATATGGATGTAAAGAGATAACATATTGAATAATAATACTTGATGATAGCGATGATTAACGTGAGCGAAGAATCCAACTATATAGAGCAATCCTTATGCCAGAGACAGGAGAGATGCCCGGGTTTTTTAATGTTTTATGACAATAAAACGTTGTTGTTTGCGTTCTCAGGCCCGCGGGAGATCGATGATGAGCGCTGTCTCGTCGCAATTCGGGAACTTCACGCAGTTCAGGCAGTCTGTCCATATCTTATGGGGCAGCTCTTTTTTATCCACTTCGAAGAAACCGAGCTTTCGGAAAAAACCGGCCTGATAGGTGAGAACGAATACCCGCTCCGCGCCGAGCCCTGCCGCCTCGGTCAGGCATTCACGGACAAGCGCGGTGCCCATGCCCTTGCTGGTCCTGTTCTGTTGCACCGCCAGAGAACGTACCTCAGCCAGACCCTCCCAGCTGATATGAAGCGCGCACACACCAGCGATGGCGCCGTTCTCCTCAAGGACCACAAAGTCGCGCAAATGCTCGTACAGCTCGTTCAGCGCGCGCGGCAGCATCTGACCCGCGTCCGCGTATTCATTGATGAGCGCCTGTATCGCCTTTACATCGGATATCTTTGCTTTACGTATCATGGTGGAAACATTACTCTTTTTAAAGGATAAAGTCAAATATTTCTTTCCCGGGGACTTTTTAACGGTCACTTATCAGCATGGTCCCGCAATTTATAAAAACCTTCTAACCTCCCTTTCCCAATGACAGGAACCACACTTGCAGCACTGCAAAATAAAACCGTTTTTTTGCAGTTGTGCAAAGGCAAATCGATCAAATACTCATTGAAAAAAAGGCATTACGAACTGGCACGGAACCTGCATAATACCATACAAGAAAGGGAGACAGTCAACTTGAAAAAGGAAATGTCAAATAAAGGACTGTATATAGGCACCGGAGCCGGCATGGTTCTATTTGCGATAAGCGGCCTGCTCCCCGGTTCTTTCATAGGCGGCTCCATCGGGGTCAGTATCGCTGCGAATATATTCGGCGCTCCCCTCGGGATATCTCTTCTGCCGAAGTTGATCGTGGCAATATCCATGCTCCTTGGCGTTCTGACTGCCGGGGTGATCTTTATAATCGGCACTTCATCTCTGGGTTGGTTGATCGGCCATATAATAGAAGTGGCCCGTTACGGCGGAACAGTGGAGAATAAAACGGTGGTTGACAGGAAATGGAATGATAGTGTATCCTAGTGCAGGAAAAAAGATTTACAATCATAATCTGCAAAAAGGAGAGAAGCAAATACCATGAAATTTATCGTCGGAAGAAAAACGGTATCCCTTACAGAGAGCAAAAAACCCTGCGATGAGGCCAAAGAAAAAGAATTGACGCCGCTGGATTACCGCGATGTAAAGACCCTCGATGAAGCCAAAGGGAAAATATGGTATAAAAGCTGGATCGAGGGAGGCGAAAATCATCGCGAAGAGAACGGGATGGTTGTATGCGATAAGAAGGCAAAAGCGAAGCAATGGATCGTTGATATGAATACGCTTGAGGAACTGCTGGCGTTCCAGGGCAAGTATGGCGATATTGTGATATCGGACAGTTCGCCGTACAAGGAAGCGAAGAAAGAGATCATTATTCAGGGCGTAAAAAAGGACAAAAAATAAAAATAGCGGGATTATAAATCCGGAATTAAGGAGGATCTGAAAATGGAAAGGATAGAGACATCAAAAAAGGGATTGTACGTAGGAACGGGCATAGGGCTTATCCTGTTCGTGCTGGTCGGTTTGCTTTCGGGCTCGCTCGTCGGCGGACTGATCGGACTGAAGGTCGCGGGGTTCATATTCGGAGCGCCGGTGGAGGGAGCCCTGCTGTCCAGACTGATCGTGGCCTTTTCCATGATCGCCGGGGTATTCGCTTCGGCCGTGATCTTCATCGCCGGGATGGGGTTCCTCGGATGGACCGCGGGATACCTGTTTGAAACGATGATAAAGACCAGGCTGGGATCACCGCAAGCCCATGCGGTAAAAGGACACTAAGCTCCAGGAGAAAACTCCGTTGTCTCGCGGTCGCTCATGGTGGCTTGAGACCGAGATTTCCAAAAACTGAATGGATACCCCGTCAGGGAACACTGATTCTCTGACGGGGCTTTCTCTGTCGCGGTAAAAACCAAGCAAAAGATGAATGCAGGGCTTCATCACGTCCCTTGCAAAAAGATCTTGCAAAACAGGGAGGCGATGAAGTAATATTTTATGGTTTGATCTGTACCAAAATCTAAAAAGACATATCACGAGTCAAGGAGAAACCACGTTGAAGGAACCTCAGGAAATAAAGAAATCACCAAATACCTCTGAGCTGATAAAGGACATGAAAGAGTCCTTCAGGACCTCGTTTCTGACGGACTGGTATTCAACGCTGACCGGTTTTCTGTCAGGAAGCAAATCTTTTTACGTCATGCTGGCCATCGGTATGGTGGTCATCTATGCCGGCGCCATGGGGGCTTTTGACGCGATCCGCATCGGGTACCGGCACGCGTATGGTGCAACCCGTGAAGTCACCTGGGGAATACTCATATCGACTTACGTATTCTTCGTCGTAACCTCCACCGGTCTCTGTATCGTATCCTCCATAGGACACGTTTTCGGCGTGAAAGACTTTATGCCGATCGCAAAACGCGCGGTCTTTCTTTCCATTGTGACGATCATGGCCGGCTTCACCATCATTGCCTTTGAAATAGAGAACCCTTTTAGAATGGCCATCTACAACGTCCTTTCTCCCGGATTAACGTCCAACATCTGGTGGATGGGCACGCTCTACGGCGCATACATGTTCTTCATGATCGTCGAGTTCATCTTTTTACATCTCGAAAATCACAAGCTTGCCACCTATGCCGGACTTGCAGGGCTGATTTCCGGCATCGTGGCCCACAGCAACCTCGGGGCCATCTTCGGCATGCTTCACGGCAGAGAATACTGGTATGGCCCGTATCTGCCGGTTTACTTCATCGCCTCCGCCCTGATGTCCGGGTGCGCCGCGATCATCTTCTTTACCTGGCTGGGGTACAAGATCACCAGTGAGAAGATGGACAGGCCCATGATACGCTCCATGGAGGTCGTCGCCAAGCTCTGTACGCTCATGATCGCTATAGTGCTGTTCATGATCATTTGGAAGATCATCACCGGCTTCGCCGGAGGCCCGGGAAAGACGGAGGTCCTTAAGGCAATGCTGAGCGGGCCGTATGCGATCAATTTCTGGGTGTTCGAGATGGGTCTTGGGCTGGTCATTCCTTTTATATTGTTCCTGACTTCCCGATGGTCAAATCTGAATACCATGTTTTTGGCCACGGCGATGATGATGTTCGGGATTTTCTTCATGCGATATGACCTCATCGTACTGGGGCAGATCGTTCCGCAATTCCATGAACTCGGCGTGAATGAATACAAGGGTCTCCTTCATTATCTGCCGTCCTTCCATGAGATCCTCATCGTACTGATGGGCATAGCGATGACCATGACGACGTTTGTCCTGGGAGAAAAGGTGTTCCAGGGGCACAAGAGCGAGATCCATTAAGAGAGAACGGAGATTAGCCTATTATGAAGAAGCTGAAAATAGATCTTGAGAATCTAAAGAACGAGGGCCTGGCTTCGGTATCGCCGATGGAACGGAGAGAGTTTCTGAAGATCGGCCTGGCCATAACCGGTGTGTTCGCCGGCGGAACGCTTTTTTCCGCGGTATCGAACATCAACAGGGTCTTTGCCTCTCCCGAGGAGATGGCGGAAAAATATCCGTATAAACCTCATTACAGCATGGTGTTGCGCCAATCACGCTGCATCGATTGTGAACGCTGCGTGGAGGCATGCAATAAGACCAATGAGGTGCCGGACTACGGCTATCGGACGAGAATACTCGAGCGGGACGTCCCTGACGCCATCGGCATGAAAAGGGAGTTCATCCCGGTGCTGTGCAATCACTGCAATAACCCGCCGTGCGTCCGGGCCTGCCCCACGAAAGCGACCACCAAGGACAAGAAAAACGGCATCGTCATGATGCACTATGAAAAATGCATCGGGTGCAAATCCTGCGTGCTGGCATGTCCGTACGATGCGCGGTATTTCAATGAAGAGAAACACGCCATCGACAAGTGCAACTTCTGCATCGACACCCGCCTCTCCAAGGGTATGAAGCTGACCGCCTGTGCTGAAGCGTGCCCTGCCGGCGTGCGCAACTTCGGCGACCTGTCGGATGCCAACAGCGATGTCTACAAGCTGGTCCATCAGCTTGAAAGACCGGTTTGGGTATTACGTCCTGAGGTCGGAGCGAATCCTAACGTCTTTTACATGAAGGGATAATTAAAGATTCCTAAGGTGTAAACATAATCGTATTCGCCCGCATTCCCTGAAGCAAGCTGCAGGGAATGCGCTGACTCCAGAATTCATTTAAGAAAGGTGCTCTATGAAACCACGACGACTTTCACTGCTTATCACTCTATCAATTATGGTTGTGCTCCTGGCCGGACCGGCGTTTGCGGACAGCGGAGGAGGAGAGATCTATTATTCTAAGCCGCTCAAGTCGGTTCTTTTCAGCCACCGGCTGCATGTGGATGAAAAAGGGCTCAGTTGCGATATGTGCCACACGAAGCTCTTTGAGATGCAGGCATTGGCCGCGCAGGGGCGCTCGGATTTCAACATGAATTCGCTTTATAAAGGGAAGTATTGCGGCGCCTGCCATAACGGGAGAGTGGCTTTTGCATCCAATACTCAATGCGCCCGCTGCCACGGCGGAGTAAAGGAATATGAAGCGGCAAAGAAAGCGGGAAAGATCAATGCCTCCGGCAGGGGTTCGGGCGGACCGAAAAACCTGGTGTACAAACCAAAGGGCATCGGAGCGGTCACGTTCAGCCATGAATTCCATACGAACGCGTTCGGTTGCAAGGATTGCCATACCAAGGTCTTCCGGATGAAAAAAGGCGGCAACAGGATGACGATGGACGCCATGAACGACGGCAAGTTCTGCGGCAAATGCCACAACGGCAAAGAAGCCACGGCAGTATCGGAATGCGCCAAGTGTCATGCACAATAATCTGGAATCATGATCAGACATGAGAAAAGGGACCGGCAAATTCGGTCCCTTTTTTTTACTGTTCTCCCCTGTTTGTCAAAGAACGGATTTACCGCTAAACGCGAAGAATATTCCTCAATTAATTCATCTAGACATTTGCGCTCTTTGCGCCTTCGCGGTTCGCT
>Ga0209342_10004041_pt1 | contig 15327 bp, 14 predicted proteins | sample RifCSP16_2_FD_184023 | JGI IMG/M metagenome (GOLD analysis project Ga0209342, IMG submission 184023) | Soil microbial communities from Rifle, Colorado - Rifle CSP2_sed 16_2 (SPAdes) (version 2) | ecosystem: Environmental > Terrestrial > Deep subsurface > Rock core/Sediment | place: Rifle... | reverse complement strand
CAATTCAGTCTTCCTGTCCTTTTTCTATGTTTTTAAGTACCTCATGGCACTTTTTATCTATAAAATAGGAGGGGTCCTTATCATAAAGTTTGGCAAGAAAGGGATTTACAAATTTAACTGTATAACTGCCCGATACAACAGCAATGCCAACTTCTATATTATCTGTGATAATCTTAAGGGTTTTGTGGGTCTCTTTTGCATCCTTTTCTGCCTCCGTGCGGGCAATTTTTTCTTTCTGTGATTCACTCAAAACTGTTTCATATAAAAATGCCATCTTTAATGGTCCTGCCGATACATTTGCAATTAATTGGCACAATCTTATCTCCCTAACCGAAAAAACCTTTTCTACATTCAGACTCTTAAGGATAAGGGTTCCTATTATTTCGTCTTCAAATGTTATAGGGAAAAGGATAATAGCCTTTATATTATGTTCCTTAAGAATATCTCTGATTTTTGACATAAGGGGGTCGCTGAATACATCGTATATTATCAACTCTTTTCCTTCTAATAATACTTTTTTAATCTCAGGATATTTGGCAATATCAATTTTTAGCTGTCTGAGATTATGGTCATCACTGGAGGCTATTACATAACCAACATTTTTATTCATCCCTATATATAAAATTGAACATCTGCTTGAACTGGTAATCTCTGCCATTTTGTTAACTATGAAATTCAGGGTATCTCTCGCACTAAGAGAGGTGGTAAGTTTTTTGGTCATCTCAAGGATGGCGGCATAATCCCTCTCATCTGCCTTGACCTCATCGTAGAGCAATTTTGCCCTCAGATGGGCCTTAACCCTTGCAAGCACATCAAACATATCATAGGGTTTTGAAATATAATCATCTGCACCTGAACCGAATCCATCTGTCTTAGTTACCCTGTCACCCATAGCAGTAAGCATTATGATTGGAATATGTCTTGTAGCCTCATCTTCTTTGATAACTTTGCATACCTCCATGCCGGTCATATCAGGGAGTATTATATCCAGCAGAATAAGGTCAGGACTGAATGATTTTACCTTCCGTATTGCATCACTGCCATTATATGTCTCTAATACTGAATAACCCTCTTCTGTAAAAGAAAATGATAGTGACCTGCAGATATTCTTGTCATCATCAACTATGAGAATCTTCTTCTTTTTTATATCCCCATCCATAAATAATAACCAATAACTTACAACTATTAACTAACAACTAAGTTAAAAGTTAAAAAGTTAAATGTTGTAAGTTGCAAGTTGTAAGTTGTCAGTTGTAGGCAGTTCATCAATTGCCTTGTTTGCCAGCCTGTCAGCCATCTCATTTTCAACATGACCATTGTGACCCTTTATCCATTTCCACTCAATCTTATGCCTTTTTGATAATTTAACCAATTCCTCCCATAATTCTCTATTCTTTACAGGCATTTTTCCGTATGTTTTCCAGTCCTTTTTCATCCAGAGATTAACCCATTTTATCATTCCCTGAATAAGATAATTTGAATCTGAAATCAGGGTAACATCACATGGTTCTTTAAGGGTTCTCAAGCCAATAATAGCTGCTGTCAACTCCATCTTATTATTTGTTGTATTACTTTCAGCTCCTTTAATCTCTTTCATGTTATTGTTATGCTTTAAAACAACCCCATATCCACCGGCTCCGGGATTCCCCTTGCATGCACCATCTGCATATATAAATACTTTTTTCATTAACTATTAACTCTCAACTCATAACTCATAACTCATTTACCCTGTCATCATAGTAATTTTTACCATAAGGACATTGTCAAGGTAATTGAAATCTATTGGCTTTGTAATATAGTCATCTGCACCAAGATTTAAAGCCTTTTTTCCTGTCTCTTCATCCATGGCTGCAGTAATCATGATTACACCAATCTCTTTATCAATCTCCTTTATTTTTTTTAGTGTTGTTATCCCATCCATCTTGGGCATGTTAATATCCAGAAGCACAATGTGGGGTCTCTCATCTTTTACAATATTTATTGCATCCTCGCCATTAGAGGCAGCTAAAACAGTATGCCCCTTTTCCTTTAAATACCACGCCAAAAATGAACAGATATTAGGTTCATCATCAACAACAAGAATTCTTGCCATATTACCCTCCGATAAATATCCTCATCTAATTAGTTGATACTGAAAAAAATGTCATTTTTCAGTGTGAATTAACTAATCTTACCCTGTCATCATTACTATCTTCACCATAAGGACATCATCAAGATACTTGAGGTCCATAGGCTTTGTTATATAATCATCTGCCCCGAGCTTCAAGGCATTCTTTGCAGTCTCCTCGTCTTTGACTGCGGTTACCATAATCACACCAGTATTTTTATCAACTTCCTTTATCCTTTTTAATGTCTCTATCCCATCTATACCGGGCATTCTGATATCCAGGAGTACTATATGAGGTCTCTCGTCTTTTACAGTATTTATTGCATCTTCACCATTGAGCGAAGTAAAAACCTTATACCCCTTTTTCGTCAGATACCTATCTAAAAATGAACATATTTCAGGTTCATCATCAACTACAAGTATTCTTATCATATTAACCCCCTCCAAATACACCTAAACACAGGGCAATAGAATCGCAAATGTTGTTCCTTTCCCTGCTTCACTTTTAACATTTATCCTGCCACCATGATTCTCTATTATACCGTATGCAACTGATAATCCAAGCCCTGTTCCTTTCTTTTCAGATTTTGTAGTGAAAAAGGGGTCAAAAATTTTATTTATTATATTTTCAGGTACCCCCCCTCCATTATCCGAAACAGAAATTGCCACATATCTATTGGATTGCACCTTTTCCCCTTTGCAGCCACTCGTAACAATATTTATAGTTTTTTTCCATCGCATCCTCTCCAGATTCTCTATACCCTCCTTCAATTCCCTCTCATTCAATGCATCTCTGGCATTGGTGAGGATAATCATCAAAACCTGCTCAAGCTGGTCAGCATCTCCAATTATAGAAGGAATATCTTTATCAAATGCCCTTCCCACAGTGATATTTTGAAACTTAAATTCGTAATCCAATGAGGATAATACCTTTTCTATTAATATATGTATATCAATATCTTCCCTCTTTGGCTCTCTCTGTTTTGAAAACCTCTGGAGTCCGTCAATAATATTTACAATCCTCTCCACCTGCTTCTGCATAACTTCATATATCCTTCTATCCTCAGCAGGAATATCCTTCTCAGTTAGCTTCATCTGTATATTCCCTGATATTATATTAAGGGGGTTTAAAATCTCATGTGTCATACCTGCAGTAAGACCACCGATAGAGGCAAGCTTTTCTACTCTGACCATCTGCGACTGCATAAGCTTTCTATCGGTTATATCAATAAGATTAAAGATTGTGCCTTGATAGATGCCGCTCTCATTCCTTATGGCAGAAAATCTTAAATTAAACCATCTATCGGCAATATAGCTGTCCCACTCTATATAATTCCGGTCCCTATGGTTTTTAAATGTATCAAGCACATATCTTACTTTAGGATTGCTTTCTTTTTTATGGTGGAGATATATATTCTTACCTACACTATCTTCCTTTTTAACCTTGAATAGATTTAGGGCATATTTATTCATATCCACAATAGTATCATTCTCATCGCAGAATATAACCGCCTCGTTCATCCCTTCTATCATGGCTTCCAGCCTGCTTTTCTCTTTCATTAAATCACTGTCCTTCTCAGCCAGTAATTTATAGAGATTCGCAGTCATTTTTCTTAATTCTTCTACGAGACCCTTATTTTCCCTTATCAGCCTGACTTTATGACAAGCCTCTCTCACTGCGTAATATAGCCCTTCCAAATCAAGTGGTTTTTGCTTAAAATCAAAGACACCCTCTTTCAATGCCGATAGTATATAATCTCTATCAGGATGTGCTGTCATAATAATTATAGAAATTTCCTCTGATAAGTCTTTTATTTTTTTGGTGAGCATAATTCCATCCATCCCGGGCATCATTATATCCACTATTGCCACATCAAAGGCATTATTTTTAATTGCATTGAGAGCCTCCTCTCCACTTGCTGCTGTCTCCACCCTGTAGTCTTTACCGGTAAAGAATTCCTTAAGCATTACCCTTGCATTCTCTTCATCATCTACAACTAAAATCTTTGGTGCTTCCATAAAATAATCCTTGAAAAATTTATTAATGCTGATACAATCATAGCAACTTATAAATAATCCTGTCAAACGGTAAATAGAAATAAAGGGGACGGTTCTATTTAATTGGTAAATATTGGTAGAAAATAAGGTAAGGAGTAAGACAAGTAGGGTGGAGGGAAAATAAATAGAACCGTCCCCTTTATTTCATCAGGGAGAATATCCTATGCATCTTAAAATCCGCACAAAATTAATCCTTTCATTTTTTACTCCAATAATTCCGCTTGTTGCTATTGTCATTATTGTCTCAGTCTATATCCTGAATAATCTCTATAATGAGGTGCAAAGTCTTAATACCATCACAAGAGAAGGGATGAAGGTTGCAGACCTGAGATTATCCTTAGATAGGGGCTTGATGCCTGTAAATGACTATATCATTACAGGGGCTCGGAAATATGCCGATGATTTCAAGGGTATTTCAAAAGAGATTGAAGAGAGATTTAAGGAAGTGGAAGATGTAGCAAGGACATCTGAGGAGATGGAGATACTGAAGGATGTAAAGAATTCATGGCAGAATATAAATAAAATATCTATTAAGATATATGCAATCCCTGACCCTGTTGGTAATAAAGATGCTGCAAGACTCATGGAGGAGATGGATTATAAGTGGGGTTATCCTGCCATAGAGAGGCTCAAGAGATGGAGGGAGATTGACCTTGAGGAATATAAAAGTGTTTTGGAAAAACATAACATGGCATGGATGAGACTATGGACTATTATAATTATAGTGAGTCTCTCATTCCCCATCTTATGCTTATTGTATATTCTTTATTATTCCCGGCAGTTTCTTAAAAGTATAGATGTACTTAAGAATGGTGCTAAAACTATTGCTGATGGTAATCTTAACGAGCACATAGACTTACATACAGGGGATGAGATAGAGGAATTATCAGTTCTATTTAATAGTATGGCTGATAACCTGAAGGTCAGTTATACCTCCCTTGAAGATAGGGTAAGGGAGAGGACAAGGGAGCTAAAAGAGGCAAGCGAAGCCATATTGCGGGCAAAGAATGAATATGAGGCAACATTTGACGGTATATCAGACCCACTCTTCGTCCATGACAGGGATTTTAAGATTGTAAGGGCAAACAGGGCATACGCAATGGCTGCAGGAATGGACATAAAAGAGCTGGCAGGAAAGGTTTATTATGAGGTCTTTCCAAAGATGAAGAGTCCATTTAAGATGTGTCTGAAGGGGGAATTGCAGGAGGAGGAGGAGGAGGAGGAGGAGTTTTCATATCCTGTTACAAATAGAATATTTAAGATAAGGTTTTATCCAATAAAGGATGTGAACGGAGGGTATCTTTATTCCATTCATATACTTGAGGATATAACAGAGGCAAAGAGGGCAGCAGATATGCTCCAAAGGGCATACCGCAGACTCTCCATTCTTTACAATATAGACCGTTCTCTTTCGCAGTCATTAGGCTTAGACGATATCCTCAAAGATGGCTTATCTATGACTTTAAAGACTCTGGAAATTGAAGGGGGCGCCATCACACTCATAGATGATGATGGAAAGACAATGACAATACGCACACATATAGGTCTTTCAGAGGAATTTGTAAATACTGTGCGGCATATAAATATAGATGAGGGTATATCTGGCAGGGCTGTAACTGAGAAAAAACCCGTTATTCTCAATGTCTCAGAATACCCCACCGAACGATTGGCTCCGTTTATAAAAAAAGAAGGTTTCCAGACCTTGGTGAGTACACCACTTATCTCGGCTGGCAGGGTATTCGGTGCATTAACCCTTGCAACACATAAAATAAAAGCCTTTCCGCCTGAGGAAACAGAACTGCTGACATCCATCGGCATACAGCTTGGCTCTGCTGTTCAGAATGCCTCTCTCTATCAATCGTTAAAAATAAGTGAGGAAAGATACCGCGGTCTTATAGAGACCTCCGCAGATGCCATAGTCTCTGTCAATGATTCAAGGGAGATAATACAATGGAACGATTCCGCATCAAGGATTTTCGGCTACACCAAAGATGAGATAATGGGCAAACCAATTGATACCATTGTCCCGGAAGAGTATCAAAACAGACATATAGAGGGTTTTAAAAGATATATAAAAACAGGTGAGGGTAAAATCATAGGTAAAACTGCTGAACTTAAAGGTTTAAGAAAAGATGGCTTCATTGTCCATGTTGAGTTGAGCCTGTCTGTGCTAAGAGCAGGAGAGTCATATATCTTTACAGGGATTATTCGTGACCTCACTGAAAGAAAACGAGCTGAGCAGGAGAGCATCCAACAGCAAAAACTTGCAACCATGGGACATCTTGTATCAGGGATTGCACATGAAATCAAAAATCCACTTAGTATTATATCAGGCTATATACAGATGCTAAATAAGGATGAACAGGACACAGAAAAAAAGAAGATATATAAAACAGTCCTTCAACAGGTTGACCGTTCTGTAAAGATAATAGATAATCTGTTAGGATTTGCCAGAAGGAGGGAGTATGAAATCAAGGATATCAGCATAAATAACCTTATAGAAAGCACCATAAGATTAGTAGAATATGAGATGAAGCTTGAAAATATTATATTTGTAAGGGATTTTGAGAAGGATTTACCTCTTGTAAAGGGTGATGCTGACCAGCTTGCACAGGTGTTTTTAAACCTGATTAATAATGCAAGGGATTCAATGAATGAAAAGCAGAAAAGAATAAAGAGTGGAGAATTGAAGGCTGAGGGATGGAAGGGGAAAATAGGGATAACTACAAAAAAGACAGACAATAAGATAGAAATAGTTTTTGCAGATACAGGATTAGGGATTTTAGAGGATAAGGTAGCCAATATGTTCAAGCCATTCTTCACAACGAAGGCAGAAGGAAAAGGGACAGGACTTGGACTATCCATTGCAAAGGATATAATAGAAAAACATGGAGGGAAGATTCAGCCTTAAAATAAAGTGGGGGAGGGGGTAAAGTTTATAATAAGGCTGCCAATTTCCTCCCCTTCGTAAGGAGAGGAAACAAAAAGTCTATGTCTAAAAATTTTGAGTTTAAATCATGGGAAAAAACTTAATCTGTCCTGAATGTGGTTATGGAATAAAAGAATATAAAAATCCCTTCCCTACAGTGGATATTATAATTGAATGTGAAACCCCTGATGGGGGAAAGGGTATAGTGCTCATATTCAGAAAAAAGGAGCCGAGGATGTGGGCAATACCCGGCGGATTTGTGGATTATGGAGAAACTCTTGAAGATGCCGCTGTAAGGGAGGCATTTGAAGAGACATCATTAAAGGTAGAACTAATCAGACAATTTCACTCCTATTCAGACCCTGCTCGTGATTCAAGACAGCACGATATATCAATGGTATTCATAGCAAAAGCTAAAGGAATACCTGAAGCCGCTGATGATGCGGAAAGGATAGGTTTATTCAATAAGAATAATCTGCCTGATGAGTTGGCATTTGACCATACTATTATCTTGAATGATTACTTTAAAAAGAGATATTGAAAGATTGTATATCATGGTGTTAAAAATTTGACATTTCACTTTTTTTGAATTATCTTTATAATCTATTTTTTACTATGGAACAAAAGAAAATTGCGGTGTAAGGAAAAATTTTTATAATCCACCGGAAAAAGTCGTTCAAAAAAGTCATTTTTCACCAGTTCATACTGAAAAGCTATTTTTCAGTATCAAATAATTCGGTTTTAAATATAGGAGGGATGAAATATGGCAATGAATATTACTCAGAAAGTTATAAAGAAACATCTTGTTTCAAGTAATATGGCTGCGGGAGAAAAGATTGCAATAAAAATGGACCAGACATTGACACAGGATGCAACAGGGACTATGGCATATCTGCAGTTTGAAGCCCTTGGTGTTCCGAGGGTAAAGACAAAGCTCTCTGTAAGTTATGTGGACCACAATACACTCCAGACAGATTTCATGAATATGGATGACCACAGATTTCTTCAGAGTATCGCTGCTAAATATGGTCTCTATTTTTCCCGTCCGGGTAATGGTATCTGTCATCAGGTTCATCTTGAAAGGTTTGGCATCCCCGGTCAGACCCTTATCGGTTCAGACAGCCATACACCAACATGCGGCGGACTTGGAATGATTGCAATAGGAGCAGGCGGACTTGATGTTGCACTGGCAATGGGTGGAGACCCATTTTATCTTTCCATGCCAAAAGTGGTTCTTGTAAAACTTACAGGTAAACTCCAGCCGTGGGTATCTGCAAAGGATATCATACTGGAGCTTTTAAGAAGGCTTACAGTTAAGGGTGGAGTTGGAAAGGTTATTGAGTATGGCGGAGAAGGAATAAAGAGCCTTTCTGCCCCTGAAAGGGCAACAATAACAAATATGGGTGCAGAGCTTGGTGCTACAACATCAATCTTCCCCAGCGATGAAATTACAAGGGCATTTTTAAAGGCACAGAAGAGAGAGAAGGCATGGATAAAACTGGAGGCAGATGCAAAAGCCACCTATGATGAGGTTGTTGAACTTGATTTGAATAAGCTTGAACCAATGATTGCAAAACCGCACAATCCTGATAATGTAGTTTCTGTAAAAGAGCTGGAAGGGACTCCGGTTCAGCAGGTGGCAATAGGGAGTTGCACTAATTCGTCATACAGGGACATGATGACTGTTGCATCAATATTGAAGGGTAAAACCATTCCACCTGATGTAAGCCTTGTAATTGCACCGGGTTCAAAGCAGGTTCTTGAAATGATAACAAGAAATGGCGGACTTACAAGCATGATTTCTGCAGGTGCGAGGATACTTGAGAGCGCATGTGGGCCATGCATTGGAATGGGAAATGCCCCATCTACAAAGGCTGTTTCTATCAGGACATTCAATAGAAATTTTGAGGGAAGGAGTGGCACAAAGGATGCTTTAGTTTATCTCACAAGCCCTGAAGTTGCGGCAGCAGCGGCATTGAAAGGTGTTATAACCGACCCCAGAAAACTTGGGAAAAAGCCTCCGAAGATAGCAATGCCAAAGACATTTATCGTGGATGATAATATGGTTATCCCGCCGCTTCCACTTAAAAAGGCTGCATTAGTGGAGATTATCAGGGGACCGAATATTAAACCACTTCCAGAATTTAAACCACTTCCATCCATGATTCAGGGTAAAGTTCTTATTAAGGTCGGTGATAATATTACAACCGACCATATAATGCCTGCCGGTGCCAAGATACTGCCTTTAAGGTCAAATATCCCTGCAATGGCAGAACATGTTTTTGCACCGATAGACTCAGCATTTCCAAAGAGGGCAAAGGAGATGGGAGGAGGATTTATCATTGGAGGTGCAAATTATGGTCAGGGTTCAAGCCGTGAGCATGCAGCCCTTGCACCCATGTATCTTGGTGTGAAAGCTGTTGTCACTAAATCTTTTGCAAGAATACATCTGGCAAACCTTATAAACTTCGGCATTCTGCCTCTAACCTTTGCCAATGAATCGGATTATGATCAATTAGAACGGGATGATGAATTAGAGCTGGATGTATCAGGACTTAACGGAAAAAATCTCAAATTAAAGAATAAGACAAAAGGGGTGGATATAGATGTTAAACATCCACTGGTTGGAAGGGATATTGAGATTATTAAGGCAGGGGGTTCACTGGGCTTTGTAAAGGCAAGAGGGTAAAAAAACAATGAGCAATGAACAATGAGTGAAGAGTTTTTACTCGTTGCTCATTGCTGTAAAAGGGGGTGGGATGAGAAAAAAGATTACAATAGTTGGGGCGGGGCATGTAGGTGCTACAGCAGCCCAATTGATAGCGTATAAAGAATTAGGCGACATTGTCCTTATTGATATAATTGAAGGTGTTCCACAGGGAAAAGGGCTTGACCTACAGGAGTCTGCCCCGTTGGAACTTTTTGATTCTTCTATCATAGGGACAAATGATTATAAGGATACCGCCAATTCAGATGCAGTGGTTGTTACGGCGGGCATTCCGAGAAAACCAGGGATGAGCCGTGAAGACCTTCTTGATGTAAATGTTAAGATTGTAAAAGCTGTAATAGAGCAGGTTATAAAATATTCACCCGATGCCTTTGTTATTGTAGTCTCCAATCCACTGGATGCTATGTGTTATGTGGCTATGAAGATTGGAAAGTTATCAAGAAACAGAATAATAGGTTTATCAGGCGTCCTTGATTCTGCCCGTATGAGGGCATTTGTTGCTATGGAACTTAATGTCTCTATGGACGATGTCCAGGCAATGGTCTTGGGTCTGCATGGCGATGACATGGTGCCTCTGCCGAGATATTCAACTGTATCCGGAATCTCTATTACTGAACTACTCTCAAGAGAGCAGATTGAAAGGATAATTGATAGAACGCGAAAGGGTGGGGGAGAGATAGTAAATTATCTTAAGACAGGAAGTGCCTATTATGCCCCGGGTGCTGCGATTGTTCAGATGCTTGAATCAGTATTAAAGAACAAGAAAAGGGTTTTGCCATGTGCAGCATTTCTTGAAGGTGAATACGGGATAAGCGGTATATTCACAGGGGTTCCTGTTAAATTAGGCGGTAGTGGTGTAGAGAAGATTATTCAGATAAAATTGACGGATAATGAAATGGCTGCCCTCCGCAAATCAGCAGAGGAGGCAAGAAAAACCGTTAGCCAGATAAAATTATAATCATTCCTTTACCTCTACAATTTTTTCCACCTCTAAATCGGCTTCATAAGGGCTGTCATTCTCTCTTGAGATTTTTCCTTTAAGGGTAACTACCTTACCCACATATTTTTCAAGCTTAAGCGTCTGCCTTCCTTTAATATAGTATATCTTGCTCTTTTTTCTTACTATCTTTAACGGAACCAACTGGAGGTCTTCATATTTCCAGTAGAGGAGCCTGCCCGTTACAAACACAGATGGATTTGATGCTAATGCCTTTTTATACTGCAAATTTTTTATCTTGAGAAAGACAGGGAGGTCATTTTTTTTTGTAACTATCATGTGATAATAGATAGATTTTTTTGGTGAAAGGTCATAACTTCTCTCTATGTGCCTGTAGTCCACTATGACCTCTAACTTTTTTTCCTTTTCATTTATGAATACCCCTTTTAAATCCAGAGTGTAATTATCCATAGGCTGTGTCATTATTGCAATAAGCATTAATTCATTAAAGTTAATTCTGGAAAGTTCTTTTTCAAGTATGCGGATTTTATCGGCGGCAGCATAATTTCGCATCCCTTTAAAATCATTTAGCATGTATTCTACGCCTGCCTTTGACCTGATGATTTTAACATAGGGAGGGGAATTTTCACTTGTGCCGATGAGATTAGTCTGTAAAGAATTTTTAAATTCCTTTATTATCGGCACCCTCTTATCTTCTGCTGATAAATTACTAATAAATAAGATGAGGAATAGGATGGGTAATATCTTTTTTATTCCACGCCGCATAAAGTAATAGTAACTTATCTTTACTAACCCATCAAGTTTTTTGACATATTGCTTGCGTATGAATCCGCTTTGAAATAAAATTATGTCTTGATTAAAACTATGAAGGAGTTTATACAGATGGGAACAATTAAATGTTCAGAGTAAGGTTTCATGGAAGGGGAGGGCAGGGGGCAAAGATTGCAAGCAGACTGCTTGGAACTGCTGCCTTTCTTGAAGGATACTATGCCCAGGATTTCCCATTATACGGTGCTGAGAGGAGAGGCGCCCCGATAGCTGCATTTACACGCATATCAAAAGAACCTATCTTGGAACGAGGCGTAATAGCAGAGCCTGATATTTTAATAGTAATGGATGAAACCCTTCTGCACGACCCAATGGCAATGCCATTAACAGGACTGAAAGAGGATGGAGTCATTTTTTTAAATACAACCCATAGTCCAGCCGAAGCCAAAAACAGGTATAAAATTAAGGCACAGATAATTACATTAGATATAACAAAGATTGGCATTGATACTCTCGGAAAGCCTATTCTAAGCACCCTTGCAGGCGGTGTTGCCTCAAAGATTGCTGGCATCAGAGAGGATTCATTAAAAAAGGCTATTGAAAAAGAACTTTCAGAAATAATAACAGACAGTGAGCTTATTAAAAAAAATATAGAGGCATCACTCTATTGCTTTAACATCATTAAACCTGTGGAGGTAAAAACCTCCGAAATCACACATAAAGGAAGCACTGTTATTTCTGTGCCGTTTGAAGCAGCCTCAATCTCAACCCCTTCTGTAAATACAGCAGGAAATATACCCTTGCGAAAGACAGGCAACTGGCGGACATTTAAACCGATTTTTAATTATGAATTATGCAATAAATGTATGATATGTGTTGCGAGATGCCCTGACGGATGTATTGCTGTAAGAAATGAGCGGGGTTTCCCATCTATAGATTACGACAACTGTAAGGGATGCCTGATATGTATTGATGAATGCCCTGTTCATGCAATAGAGAAAGTTAGGGAGGTTCACACATGGTAGCAAAAAAAGAGATGCTTACAGGGAATTCTTCTGCTGCATGGGGTGTGAGGCTTGCAGAGATTGATTATATCCCGGCTTACCCTATTACACCTCAGACTGAGATTATTGAGACACTTGCAAAATGGATAAGCGACGGGGTCATGGATACAAGAATGGTTACAATGGACTCTGAGCATTCCATGATTACAGCGGCAGGGGCTGCATCAGCAACAGGGGTGAGGGCATTTACTGCAACATCAAGTCAGGGGCTTCTATACGGTTTTGAGATGCTCTATACAGTGGCTGGGTGGCGTGTCCCACTTGTGATGGTGAATGTATCAAGGGGGCTCTCAGCCCCTATTACACTTGAGCCTGACCATAATGATATCCTATCTGCGAGGGATTCAGGATTCTTACAAATTCACTGTGAAACTTGTCAGGAGGTTCTTGATTCTATTCTGATAGCTTACAGACTTGCAGAGGATGAACGGGTGCTTTTACCTGTCCTTGTTAATATGGATGGTTTTCACCTCTCATTCACGAGGGAGCCTGTAGAGATTCCAGATATAGAAGATGTCAGGAGGTTCTTGCCAACTTACAATCCCAAACATGCCTTTTTCAAGGCAAGTCAGCCGATGGCACAGGGTATTGCAGTCCTCGGAGGACCAATATATTCTTATTTCAAATACCAGATGCATCTTGCCTGTATGAAGGGGCTGGAGGTTTATAAAGAAATTTCCAAGGAATTTGAAAAGGTATTTCACCGTAGCTATGACACTGTAGAAAAATATATGACAGATGATGCCGACTATATACTGATTATGACCAACTCCTTCTCAACACTTGGTAAGGCTGCTGTAAAGAGGGCAAGAGAAAGAGGGATAAAAATAGGACTCTTAAAGTTAAGGCTCTTAAGACCATTTCCAGAAGAGGATTTAAAGAATGCTATTAAAGGGTGTAAGGCTGTAGCAGTATTAGACCAGAATATAGGTGTTGGTAAAGGCGGTATTTTATATCCGGAGATTGCAAGTACCATATATAATGAGCAAAAAAGACCCGTGTTGTTATCCTTCATTGGGGGACTTGGAGGGAAGAATATAAGTGAGAGCGAGTTTGATTTTATCTTTGACAATATGATTAAGGCTGCTGAAACAGGAAAGGCTCCAGCACCACAACTCCTTTATACAGAGACAGAGTGGAATGAGATGGAGAAGTTGAAGAAAATGGCTGGAAAACCTATTTTTTGGTAAGGATACTGGGTTTGACCCCTGCTTAAAGCAGGGGTACTATCCTCAAATAATCCCATTAAAGGGGGAGTGAGGGGGTTGTTTAGACCTTACTTATTCACACGCTCAGCGTGGGAACGAGATGAAATTTGCGAAGGTGCAACTGTTGTGGTTATCCCTTGAGAAGTGGTTTATACCTTACAGAATTATGGAACATTAAGTATCCCATTTTGTCCATGCGCTGACATATTTCCATAGACGTCTACTGCAGATAGAATCCAGTAGAATTCACCACTTGAAGGGAAAGTAGTTGTATAAGTAGTAGCCGTAGTATCTGCTTTGTCTATTGTACCCAAGTTATTATATATGTTAATCGTATAATATGATGCCGTTGATACGGAACTCCAGCTAAAGGTGACAGTCCGAGAAGATGCTGTTGAAGTATTGGCTGGAGATATCATGGTTGGGACAAAGTAGTAAGCTGTTATGGTTCCTACATCAGTTGTCTGGTTTGCTGTAACTGTTATACCCGTAACCTCTCCTCTATAGCGTAAATTCCCTGAGTCCTTTCCAAGAAAGACCAGTGTCAGATTTGAACCTTCTGGGACATTGGTTACTGCACCTGAATGGGCGGAGCAAGACAAATTTCCAGTCCTGGCGAAATTACGCTTGTTTGAGTCATAGACAGCCATTTCTACATCAAAAACTCTTGCTGCGGTGCAGTCAAGGGGATCTGACCTGAGTTCAGAGTTGGGAACAACCTCCTGACCCCCTTTATTAAGGGGGATAACCCCCTCACCTTCAACTCCCCCTTCACCCCCCTTTTCTAAAGTGGGGATGGTATTGAGTCCCTCCTTGTAAAAGGGAGATTGAGGATTCTGAAGGGTTGGAGCGTCCTTCCATTCTACTTTAAAGGCAATAGAACCTTCTCCTCCTGTGGATCCAGATGGTATAGGAGAACCACAATTAGTGATTAGAAAAAGTAATAAAATAGCTAATAATAAGGGGTATTTTTTTATCATAATGAGTCCTCCTTCATTATATTTTCACCATGCTGCTGTTATAGTTCCAGTGCTACCTCCGCCACCACCTCCACCATCTCCACCACCAGTACTCCCTCCACCACCACCACCTGCTGCCGCTGCAGCACCGCCTATAACTGCCAGCCCCAGGACTATCCAGTACCACCTGACACCACCCTTCTCAATCTTCTCTACAGGTATATCCTCTTCGGGTGTTGCCAAAACCTCAGGCTGAGATTTTGTTGTCTTTGCATCTGCTACTACAGAACCTTCGTAGGCAGAGGATATTTGTGGAAGAAAGAGATTCAGTGCGAGTAATGGAATGAGAAGGACTGCGAATACTTTTGTAATGAAATTCATAAAATCCCCCTATCTCCCCCTTTATTAAGGGGGAATTTGTTAATTACTATTCCTTCCTTATTTCATAGGGCAGGAATCTCTCTGTCCTTTCTGAGAGGGGAATATCTACAACCTCCCTCTTTAATTCTTTTATGAATGCAGTAGAACCTTTGTATATGCCAAAGAGC
>Ga0209342_10004040_pt1 | contig 15332 bp, 6 predicted proteins | sample RifCSP16_2_FD_184023 | JGI IMG/M metagenome (GOLD analysis project Ga0209342, IMG submission 184023) | Soil microbial communities from Rifle, Colorado - Rifle CSP2_sed 16_2 (SPAdes) (version 2) | ecosystem: Environmental > Terrestrial > Deep subsurface > Rock core/Sediment | place: Rifle... | reverse complement strand
CCTTCGAGCAAGCGGAGCGTCTGTGGCGCAGCATCCGCAGCGTGCTCCGGGCAGGCATCCAGCGCAACGGCACCTCTATCGATTGGGTCTATCAGGGGGGAGATTACCAAAAATTCCTGCGGGTTTATGGACGCAGCAGCCAGCCCTGTGTGGAGTGCGGCGCTCCCATTGAGCGAATCATTATCGGGCAGCGAAGCACCCATTTTTGCCCGTACTGCCAGCCCTCTTCAGGTTATCAAGATTGAAAGTTGCCCAATCCCGCTTTCAGCAATACAATTAAATTTGGCTGGAGGCAGTGATATGAGCGATACTTTTCTGATCCTGGCGGTGGGTGTTATCGGTATTGGGATTGGATTTGCCCTGGGGATGCTGGTGAACAGTTTGCGCAGCCCGCAAAGCGACTCCAAAGCGCAAGAGGTGCCGGGGATTCAAGCTGAAGGCAAGCCCAAGCCCGACCTGCCGGGCAAAAAGGCTCCGCCTGCCCAGACGACCCAGGAATCGTTGAGCGACGTGCAGCCATCCCAGGATCAAAGCCCGCTCAAACGCCCCAGCATGAACCCTCTGGATGCCTTTACCCGGGCGTTACAACCGGTTAGCCAGCCTACCCATCCCTTCGCCCGGAGTATTGCGGAGCAGGTTGATGAAATTCTCCAGGAGATGCTGATGGATTCTCCGTTGCGATCGCGAGCGATCCGCCTGTTGGAGCTGCCTCAGAAGGGAATGGTCGTGATGGTTGGGCTGGATCAGTACGCGGGCGTCGATGCAGTTCCCGACGAGGAGATACGCAGCCTGATCCGTTCCGCCGTAGCGGAGTGGGAACGGCGGGTTAGCGAGGATGAAACTGTAAACACCTGAGCTGTTATGCGCCTGATACTGGGGGAAACTCGGCGGCAATCTCCGCCACAAGTAGGCGGGCTTCCTCCGCGGGTAGAAATGCCGCCTGCGCGGCAGCCAATACCCTGTGGCGCAGGCTGTGCAACGATATGCCCAGCACGTCGCAAGCCAGCCGGTACTCGTCGCTCAAGGTGATGTTCGAGATCCCCGGATCGTCGGAGTTAATCGTGACATTCAAGCCCGCATCTAACATGCGCTTGATGGGATGCTCTTCAACGGCAGTTACCGCCCCAGACTGGTAATTGCTGGTTATACAGACCTCGAAAGTTGTGTTGCGCAGCAACGCTAATTCAACCGCCCGCGGGCTGTCGAAGACTCGGATCCCGTGACCGATGCGCTCCGCGCCCAGCAGATCGATCGCCTGGGCGACGTTCTCCCCGCTGTTCCATTCTCCAGCGTGGATGCAAATATGTAAGCCCTGCTCGCGGGCATAATCGATGATCTCTCGAAAGGGTTGAGCCGAGAACCCAGCTTCATCACCGGCAAGATCGAGGCCCACAATCCCCGCTGGCATCCTTTCTACAGCCAGATAGGTAACCTGAGCGCCAAGCGCCACGCTCTCATGGCGGTTCAGGCTGGCGATCAGGCGGGTCTTCACCCCGAAATCGCGCTCGGCCTGTTGAGCGCCCAGGGTCACCCAATCCATCACCTTATCCAGCGGGAAGTCTTGAGCACGGCTTAACGCGACCGGAGTGAAGCGCAGTTCCAGGTAGCGAATATTATCGGCGGCCGCATCTTCAATAGCCTCACGGGTGATCCGCCCGATAATTTCTGGTGAACGGTAAAACAGGCGTAAAGTGACAAATTTGGATAAAAAATTTTCGAAGGTCAGCGGCTCATTTTCCTGGACCTGCACCATCGTTTTAAGCTGACCTGTCGGCGGCAGATCCATCCCATGAGAACGCGCCAGCTCGCGAACGGTTTCAAAGCGCAGCGAGCCTTCCAAATGGCGGTGTAAATCCACCTTTGGCAGCGAGCGATAAAATTCGGCTGGTCGCCGTGGAGTTTGTGAAAGCTTCATCACCCAATCTTGAGTGCGGTTCTGGGCGTTTGCAAGAATAGCGCCGCATCAGCGGCGCTTGCGCCTGCGTTTTTTACCTTTCGCTGGGCTATCATACTTTTCGGGTTGGCTTTGTGTTTCTGTAACCATTTCTGGCTCACCCGCCTCAATTTCTGGCGCCTCTACCCGGCTGACGGTGGTTTGAACGCTGCTCAGATCCCGGGGGCGGAAGGTAAACATCTTGGAAACGATACTCAAGCGGATGTTGGCAAGCAGCTCCTGGAAAAGAGCATAAGCGCGGCTTTTATACTGCACCAATGGGTCGCGTTGAGCGTAAGCTTCCAATCCGATGGAAATCCGTAAGGCTTCCATCTGGGTCAGATAATCCACCCATAATTCGGTGATCACCTGCAATAGGAGCTGGCGGTAGATCTCGGTGAGCGCCTGCCGACCCAGCTCGCTGACGACGACCTGCCTATGTTCGCCTGCCAGGCTTTTCAAGGGCTGGTTATCGTGTTGCTGGAAAAGCTCTCCTTCCAGGACGTTGCGTAAGCCTCTCTGGGTTGTCTGGTCGAGCTCGTTGAAAGCAGCTGAGGCTATCCGGTTCCACTCATGCGCTCCCCAACTCATTTTTAAGAACTCTTGCGCTTTCTCCAGATGGGACAGGACGTCTTCAGAGATTTCTTGGGGATCGCGCCCTTCCAGGAGTTGAGCCACATAAAAGTTATAGGTAAAACGGGTAGTTCGCAGAAAGACACGGCGGTGGGTCTTTTTATCGAAGGCAGCCCTGGCACCCTGCGGCATCATTATCAGGAGCTGGTACAGGAGGTTGGCGTTGAGCGAACTGCCAAGCCGCCCCAGGCCGGCTTCCAGATCTTTGGCGATTTGACTGCCGGCGCCATCTCCCAGATAGCGCTCTCTGCGACGCTGGTAGATCGATTGAATCGCCATTAAGACCAGATCGGCGAGCTGGTTGAAGTCTCCCAAAGAAAGCGCACTGCTGTCCAGGTCCAGACCCTCATCCAGGCGCCGCTCGATTGAGCCGATCAAACGGGTAACCGCCTGAGCGATAAGCTGATTTTCTACCTGGGCGTAGATTTCATCCGCTACATCATCCGGGTCTTCGAGCAAGAGGCGCTGCTGGTGTGCAGACAGCTTGATCGGGAGGCGCACGGCGGATGTCAATTCATCCACTACCTGGCGGGACGAGCGAGTGTCGGTCTCATCTGCCAGCTCTAACCCTTCCAGGAAGGTGTCTACGCTCTCATTTCTCTCGGCAAGTTGAAGCTCCATACGATCTTGAGCTTGATTGAGCAGCAGATCGACCGTCTTGAGCAGGTGGTTTTCCTCGGCTATTAAAGCCTGCCGGGCGATCTCCAGCAGCCTCTCTAAAACGGTTTGAGCGTCGAGAGTTTGCGCATTGGCGGTAAGATGTTCCACCAGCAGTTTTAATGAATACGAGGGGAAAATCACGCCATTGTGCGGCAAGGGAGGTTGAACCTGGTCCAACCAGGCGATCAATTTCCAGGGTCCTTCCGCATCCTCGAGCGCTTCCGGGACCCGGCGGGATACCTCGAGGCGCAGCATCTCGGTCACATCTTCGCTCAAATCATCCTTGGCGAAAATGATGTTACGCTGGGCGTAGATTTTAGCCCGCTGATCGTTCAGGACGTCATCGTATTCCAGCAGGTGTTTGCGCACATCGAAGTTTGCCCCCTCAACCCGAGTTTGGGATTGCTCGACAATGCGGCTGACCAGACCGACTTCCAGGGGCATGGCATCATCGATTTTCATGCGCTGCATCAGGGCATCCGCCTGTTGACCGCCAAACAAGCGCATCAGGTCGTCTTCCATGGAAAGATAAAAGCGGGATGATCCGGGATCTCCCTGACGCGCTGCACGGCCGCGAAGCTGGTTGTCGATCCGCCTGGCTTCGTGGCGCACGGAACCGATCACGTGCAGACCACCCAGCTCTTTGACCAGTTTCATCCGTTTCATGTAATTAAAGAAGGCAGATACCCCACGAAGCTTAATGCCATACTGGTCGGGATTCATTTTTTCCAGCGCCTGGAGCCGCTCTTCCATGGTCATGTCGTAAGCTTCGTGGAAACCAGCGCGCATCAAGACCCGGTTGATGATGGCGAGAGTCCTTTCATAGAATTCCCCACCCAGCTTGATATCTACACCACGCCCAGCCATATTGGTGGCGATAGTCACAGCCCCGAACTCACCGCCGCGGGCGATGATCTGGCTTTCTTCAGTATGTTTGCGGGCATTGAGCACCTGGTGGGAAATACCGCCTTTCAGGGCTGCAACCAGGCGCTCACGGCTGGCTGACTGCAAAGCCAGAACGAAGAGCAAGCGATCTACATTTTCGGCTTCTTCAGGGTTGAATGAGATGCCGAGCTCCCTGGAGAGCTTACGCATGGCGCCGATATCCAGTTGGTCGAGTTGTGCGTTGAGAAATTGCAGCTCGGGCACCTGGCGGCCGTCTTCGACTCGGTCGTTTTTCTCGAACCAGGTCTGGCGTAAAAGCAAGACCTGAGCCAGGCGGCGCAGAGGCTCTGCCCTCAAGCGAGCGGACAGCCGCTCCGAAAGCTCAACGGAGGTCGTGCCCACCAGGATGGGTCGACCGAGGCTGTGATACTGCAAAATTTCCTGGCAAATGGCGCGCAGCTTGGCTTCTTCTGTGCGGTAGACCACGTCGGGATAATCCTTGCGCTTCCAGAAGACCTGGACCTTATTCGGGTCAGAGCGGTGGGCGTAATAGGTGTACTTATACCCCGCCTGATCACGGTCTTCAACTTGCTCAAGATCTGAGTCTGGCCTGCTGGCCTGGTAATCCAAGTTTGTGGGGATCGCCAGCACGCCCAGGGAATAGATCTTATCGAACTCCTCGGCTTCGGTCAGGGAAGTGCCGCTCATGCCGGCTAATTTTTCGTACATACGGAAGTAGTTCTGAATGGTGATCGTGGCGTAGGTGACGTTTTCGGGCTGAACGCGCACGCCCTCTTTGGCTTCTACCGCCTGGTGAAGCCCATCCGACCAGCGCCTTCCGGGCATCAAGCGACCGGTGAATTCGTCAACGATGACCACTTTACCCGCCTGCACCAGGTACTCTTTATTGCGCTGGAATAAATGCTGGGCGCGCAACGCCTGTTCCAGGTAACCCAACATGCGGGCTTGCTCGGGGGTGACGTCTTCAGGGCGATCGGGATCGCGCAAAGCCATCCCCAGCAGATCTTCAACGTGCGCTTCGCCGATTTCGGTGAGGGTCACCGTCCTGTCTTTTTCACTGACTTCATAATCTTCCGGGCGGAGCTGCTTGACGACCTGCGCCATGCGCACGTACCACTCCGCTTCGTCTTGGGCTGGTCCGGAGATGATCAGGGGCGTGCGCGCTTCATCGATGAGCACATTGTCCACCTCATCGATGATCGCGTAGTGATGGCCGCGTTGGACGCGGTCTTCCAGCCGCAGGGTCATGTTATCACGCAGGTAATCGAAGCCAAACTCGCTGTTGGTACCGTACAGGATATCGGCGGCATAAGCCTGCCGGCGGGGCACCATGCGAAGCTGGTGCTGGTCTTCGTGCGGCGACTCTCGCTCCAGGTCGACAATAAACGCCTTCTTGCCATTCTCAGTCCGGGCTGCCATTTGCAGCACTCCCACGCTCAAGCCTAATAAGTCGTAGATGGGCGCCATCCAGCGGGCATCGCGGCGCGCCAGGTAATCGTTGACCGTCACCAGGTGGGTGCCTTTGCCGGTCAGAGCGTTCAGGTACAGCGGCAGGGTGGCTACCAGGGTCTTGCCCTCGCCGGTTTGCATCTCGGCGATTTTGCCGTGGTGCAGTACGATGCCGCCCACCAACTGCACATCGAAGTGCCGCATACCGACTGTGCGCTTGCTGGCCTCGCGCACGGCTGCGAAGGCTTCGGGCAGCAGTTCATCCAAGGTTTCACCCTGCGCCAGACGGCGGCGGAACTCGTCCGTCTTGGCAGACAACGCCTCATCACCGAGTTCTTCGTATTGGCTTTCCAGGTTGTTGATCCGCTCAACCACCTCAGAATATTTTTCGATTTCGCGCTTATTGGGGTCTCCCCCGATCATTTGGACGATCTTTTTCAGCATTTTCTACCTCTCGGGTGCGATTATAGCACAGGCGATCAAGAGTCATCCCAACAGAGTATTTGGGTATCTCACTCATTCTATACCACCTGGCACAATTGGTCATGAGCGTTTCCTGATATTATCCATAAAAACCCCGAAGCACTGGCGGTATATTAAAAATATAAAAATTTTAAGCCTGCGCGTGCGTCCACTCAAGCAGCCCGTGCTATAATTTCTATTGGGTTCCAGGCTTATGTCTTTCGTCCATCTGCATGTTCATTCCGAATATTCGCTCCTGGACGGCTTCAGCAATGTCAAGAAGCTGGTCAGGCGCGCCAAAGAGATGGGCATGCCCGCCCTGGCTCTGACCGATCACGGCACGATGTTTGGGGTGATCGATTTTTACAATATAGCGACATCGGAGGGCGTCAAGCCCATCATCGGCATTGAAGCTTACCTTGCCTCGCGCACGATGCGCGAGCGTAATCCCCAGGAAGATAAAAAATCCACCCACCTGTTGTTGCTGGCGGAGAATGAGACCGGCTATAAGAACTTGCTCAAGATCGCCACGGCTGCCCAACTGGAAGGTTTCTATTATTACCCGCGCATAGATCACGAACACCTGGCGCAATATGGCGAGGGGCTGATCTGTACTTCAGGATGCATGTCGGCAGAAATCCCCAGGTTGATCCAACAAGGCAACCTGGAGGCCGCCCGACAGCAGATGGACTGGTACTACGAGGTCTTCGGTAAAGAGCGATTTTTCCTGGAATTACAATCCCACGATATCAAGCAACTGGAGAGTATCAATAAGAACCTGGTCTCGCTGGGACGGCGCTATGACGCCCGTTTCGTCGCCACCAACGATGTGCACTATGTGGACAAGGATGACGCCCGCCTGCAGGATATCCTCCTGGCGATACAGACCGGATGCGTCTTGAGCGATCCTAACCGTTTGCGCATGACGGATAACTCCTATTACCTGCGCAGCCCAGCCGAAATGGCAGCTCTGTTCGCGGAGGTACCCGGGGCGATCAGCAACTCGCTATTAATTGCCGAGCGCTGCAATATCGACCTGGGTTTCAGCGGGTATCACCTGCCGCAGTTCGAAGTCCCCGCCGGGCACACGCCAGCCAGCTATCTGCGCAGGTTGTGCGAGGAAGGCTTGAACCGGCGCTATGCTGCCCGTGTTGGAGACCCGGCGGTGCGCCAACGCCTGGAATACGAGCTGGACATCATCCACCAGATGGGCTTTGATACTTATTTCTTGATCGTGTGGGATCTGTGCCGTTATGCGCGCGAACAGGGCATCTGGTACAACGCCCGCGGGTCGGCAGCCGGGTCGATTGTCGCCTATACTCTGGATATCACCATGGTTGACCCGATAGAACATGGGCTGATATTCGAACGCTTTCTAAACCCGGGGAGAATTTCCATGCCGGATATCGACCTGGATTTCCGGGATGACCGCAGGGCCGAGATGCTGGCTTATACCGCCCGTAAGTATGGGGATGACAAAGTTGCCCAGATCGTCACGTTTGGCACGCTTGGAGCGCGAGCGGCGATCCGGGACGTGGGGCGCGTCATGGATATTCCGCTGGGTGAAGTGGATAAGGTAGCCAAGCTGGTGCCCAATATCCCCGGCAAGCCGATCACTATCGAACAGGTGTTGGAAGAGGTTACCGAATTCAAGCAGCTCTACGACAGCACACCCTATTTGCAGGAATTGATCGATACCGCAGCCCAGATGGAGGGGGTCGTCCGCAGCGTGGGCACCCATGCCGCGGGCGTGATCATCGCGGATAAGCCGATTATCGAATATATCCCCTTGCATCGGCCTACCGGCAGCTCAGCGGAAGACAGCCCGATCAAGACTGTTACCCAGTTCGAAATGTCCGTCCTGGACGCGCTCGGCCTGCTTAAAGTGGATTTCTTGGGTCTTGCTACCCTGACCATTATGGCCCGCGCCTGTGATTTGATCCACCAGCGTCATGGCGTTGAGCTGAGCCTGGACAGCATTCCCACGGATGACCCCGAAACTTATGAGTTGTTGGGGCGAGGGGAGACGGCGGGTGTGTTCCAGGTGGAAGGCTCGGGCATGCGGCGCTGGTTAATGGAGATGAAGCCCAAGGAGCTTGCCAACGTCATCGCTATGGTGGCTCTCTTCCGTCCTGGGCCGATGGATTTCATCCCCGGATACATCCAGCGCATGCACGGCAAAGAGGAGGTGGCTTATCGCCATCCTTTGTTGGAGCCGATCTTCGAAGAGACTTACGGCTATCCCGTGTACCAGGAGCAGCTCATGTTTGCCGTCATGCAGCTTGCCGGCTACAGCGCTCCGGAGGCTGATGATCTACGCAAAGTGATCTCCAAAAAGCAGAAGGATAAACTGCAGAAACACCGCCAGAAGTTTATCAATGGCTCAGTAAAAAACGGGATCGATAAAGACACTGCCAAGATGATCTTCGACGATTGGGAAGAGTTCGCCCGATACGGTTTTAACAAAGCCCACGCAGCCGACTATGGCATTATCGCTGTCCAGACAGCCTACCTGAAAGCGCACTACCCAGTTGAGTACATGACTGCCTTGCTCTCGGTAACCCAGAACGATACGGCAAAAATAGCCCTGTATGTGGCAGATTGCCGGCGGATGAGCCTGGAGGTAAAACCGCCCGATGTCAACGTAAGTGGCTGGGATTTTACCATCGAGGACAATCCAGATGGCTCGGCCACGATCCGCTTCGGTCTGGGGGCAGTCAAGAATGTCGGGCATGGACCTGTAGATGCCATCCTTGCCGGGCGCGGTAATACTCCATTTTCAGATTTAAGTGATTTCGTCCACCGGGTGGATCTACGTCAGGTGAGCAAACGCCCTCTGGAATGCCTGATCAAGGTCGGCGCTATGGATAGTTTCGGCTCACGGCAGGCATTGTTGGAGAGTCTGGATCGCATCGTTTCGGTGAGCGCGGCGCACTTCCGGGCGCGTGAGCTCGGGCAGATGAGCCTGTTTGGGGAGCATACAGGGCTGGTTCAGAAGATCCACCTGCCGCAGGTTATTACCGAAATCAGCCGCCGGGAGGTGCTCAACTGGGAGCGAGAGCTGATTGGTTTGTATGTATCAGATCACCCGCTCAACCCGGTGATAAAGGAGCTGACCCAATTAGTGACGCACTTTTCGGGCCAACTCACCGAGGCGGCGCACGATGAGCGCGTGCGGGTGGCTGGCCTGATCACCCGCATTCGTCACCACCAGAGCAAAGCCGGCAAGCCGATGGGGTTTGTGACCCTGGAGGATCTCCAGGGAACGATCGAGCTGGTCGTATTTCCCCGTGTCTGGACCAGGTATGCTGAGCTGATCGAATACGACCGGATTATCCTGGCGAGCGGTAAAGTGGATACTTCTGGGGCGGAGCCAAAGGTCCTGGTTGATCAGGTGACCACGGACTTCAACCTGACCTATGTCAAAGATGGCAACGCAAATGCAAACAGTCGCCGGGCGCAAAAACCACCTGATTTTAAATCAGAAGGGGTGGGTAAACAAGCGCGAAGTGAGGCGCCTATCGATCAGGGCGGAAATTTCGAGCAATTGGCCAGTGATGTTGAGCCGGTGAGCGTGCATATCACCGAACAGCATGCTTTGCCACCCGGACCGGATCTTTTTCCGCCGGGATGGGATTCCTCCCCTGGCGGAGCGGGAATCGCAAATGAGATAACCCCCCAAAACCTGCCGGCGGATCAAGATCCGGCTGCCGCCTCCCAGGCGAACGCCGAAGACCCTCAGGAGCCTGCAGAACTGCCGGCAGAAAGCCTCGAGCCTGAAATTGCCCTGGAACCGCCTGTTTCAACCAGCGGCGGCAGCCCGCCTGTCGAAGAGATAAATCGTCCCCAGCAGCCCGACCCGTTCATCGGTCTGCCGCCGTACCTTGTGCCGCCTGTGACTACCCAGGATGGCGGGACGGTGCACATGATCACGATTATCCTGCGTACGACTGGGGATAAAACTCGCGATGTGCTCCGCCTTAGGCGAATGCACGGAATCATCATGAGCTACCCGGGCAATGACCGCTTTGCTTTTCAGGTGTACGAGCGCGGCCGCGGGTACTTGGTGGAATTTCCAAACTTTACCACAGGTTTGTGCCCGGAGTTGATCACCAGGCTGCGGATGCTGGTGGGTTCTAAAAATGTGATCGTCGAACAGATCACCTTTCAGTAATACCGCCCTAATCGCTGGTCATGATAAACAGCGGCATCATCTCGAAGCTTTCATAGTTTGGCCTCAGGCGTTCCTTGTTGTAGAACCGCTCGACGTTCACCAATTTCTTTGTGCTGGTAACTACCTCGAGGGGGACGTTATCATAGCGCCCATTCTTCAGGACAGCCAGACGCCCATGAATTTTGCTTAAGATCAAGTCCAGGGCGAGATTTCCATACGCCATCGGTACAATGGAATCGATGGCGTCGGGGTCGCCGCCGCGCACCAGATAGCCTAACTTCTGGTTGATCACGTTGATCGGCTTGCCGCGGTTGAATTCCGGGCTGAGCTCACGGATTTTGACCGAGACGAGATCTCCGATGCCGCCGAGCTTCTTGTGGCCGTAGGCGTCGGTACTCGCATCCTCGAAAACCATTTCACCGCCCTCGTACATGGCGCCTTCAGATACCAGCACCACAGAGTATTTACTTGGATTCAAATTGCGATCCGAGACGAGCAGCTCGGTGAGTTTTTCGATCTTGAACTTATATTCAGGTATCACGCAACGGTGCGCGGCGCCAGCCATAGTAGGGAGCATGGCGGTAAAACCAGCATAGCGACCGAAGACCTCCAGGACGAGGAAGCGTTCGTGCGAGCCTGCCGAGGTGCGCAGGCTGTTGGTCATTTGGATCGTGCGGGTCACGCAGGTGCTAAAGCCGATGCAGTAGTCGGTTCCGGGCACATCGTTATCCATCGTCTTTGGTATGGCGATAATTTTGACCCCCTCTTTATACAGGCGAACAGCATAGCTGAGTGTATCGTCGCCACCTATAGGGATCAGGTAATCAATGCCGAGGAATTCGAGATTTTTGAGAACTTCTGGGGTCAGATCATTGACTTCATCAGTATAAACATCTCTCAAATGCTCGGGGAGGCTTTCTTTTTTGATATGGCTGGGTCGGGTGCGAGAGGTGTGTAAAAACGTGCCTCCGGTGCGTCCTGCCCGGTTGACGATATCTTCCGTCAAGAATTGATAAGAACCGCTGTTATCTTCTTTGGGGTCGCGCTTGATGTCGATCAAGCCTGCCCAACCCCGGCGCAGGCCGATAACCTGGTAGCCCTCCCGCAACGCCCGGAAGGTCACCGCCCGGATGGCAGGATTCAGACCGGGGACATCGCCTCCGCCGGTAAGAATCCCAATCACACCTTTGGATTTCTGTATGTTTGCCATCTCGTCACCTCAGGATAATGATATTCTTCGTTCACCCGATCAGATCCAGGTGGGTTCTGCATACACGCCAAAGACCTGGCGCATCACATCGGCGATCTCGCCAAGCGTCGCGTAGGCGCGCACAGCCTCCAGGATGAAGGGCATCGTATTTTCAGTCCCTTCACAGGCGATCCGCAAGCGGTCCAGAGCCTGCCCAACCCGACCCGCATCACGTTCCTGGCGGATTTGCCTCAAGCGCTCGATCTGGCGGCGATAGCCCTGGGGATCCATTTCAAGGATCGGGATGGTGATGGGCTGGTCGTCCTGGTAGGCATTCACGCCGACAATGCTACGCACGCCCTCATCGAATTCGCGCTGGTAGCGGTAGGCAGCGTCGGAGATCTCGCTCTGGAAAAAGCCTTTCTCAATCGCCGGCAGCACGCCGCCCAGTTCTTCGATGCGCTTGAAATAGTCGTACGCCAGGGCTTCCATGCGGTTGGTTTGCGCCTCGACGAAAAATGAGCCAGCCAAGGGGTCGATGGTGTTGGCGACGCCTGCTTCCTCGGCGAGGATCTGTTGGGTGCGCAGCGCAATCGTCACGGCGTGTTCGGAGGGCAGCGCCAGGGCTTCATCCATGCTGTTGGTGTGCAGCGATTGGGTGCCGCCGAGCACCGCCGCCAAGGCCTGGATGGTAACTCGCACGATGTTGTTTTCAGGCTGCTGGGCAGTCAGAGATACCCCCGCGGTCTGGGTGTGAAAACGCATCAGCCAGGAGCGCGGGTTTTTCGCCCCGAAGGTTGAACGCATCTCGCGACTCCAAATGCGCCGCGCGGCGCGGTATTTGGCAATCTCCTCGAAAAAATCGTTGTGGGCGTTAAAGAAGTAGGATAAACGGGGAGCAAATTCGTCGATGTCTAAGCCGCGCCGAATCCCCCAACGCACGTATTCCATTCCATCTGCCAGGGTAAATGCCAACTCCTGGGCTGCGGTAGAACCGGCTTCGCGAATGTGGTAGCCTGAAATGCTGATCGTATTCCATTGGGGCACGTGCCTGGCGCCATATTCGATGGTGTCGACGACCAGCCGCATGGATGGCTCCGGGGGATAGATATATTCTTTTTGAGCGATGAATTCCTTGAGGATGTCATTCTGTATCGTGCCGCGCAGTTGGTCTGGGCGGACGCCCTGTTTTTCAGCCGCAGCGATGTACATGGCCCATATGATGGCTGCTGGAGAGTTGATCGTCATGCTGGAAGACACTTTATCCAGGGGAATGCCGTCCAGAAGAATTTCCATGTCCTTTAACGATGAGACCGCCACGCCGCACTTCCCAAATTCCCCCAGCGATTCCGAAGCGTCGGTGTCGTAGCCCATCAGGGTGGGCAGGTCGAAGGCAATGGATAACCCCGTCTGGCCCTGTTCCAGCAAATACTTGAAGCGGGCGTTGGTTTCTTCCGCAGTGCCAAACCCGGCGAACATGCGCATCGTCCACAGCCTGCCTCTGTGCATGGTGGGATGCACCCCGCGCGTGAACGGGTATTCGCCAGGGAAACCCAGGTCACGATGGTAATCCAAATCAGCCACGTCCAGAGGCGTGTACAGCCTGGCGATGGGTTCAGAAGAGGTGGTGATGAATGCCTCTTTGCGCTCTGGTATGCGCTTCAGGCTGTCTTGCAGGCTGATCTCTTCCCATTTTTCCATGTCGCCACGCAATTGTTCTAATTTATCGCGGTCGTACATCCTGCGCTCCTCATCATGGGTTACAATCTCAGGTCAGGTTTGATTTTTATGAGCCTGGTCAAGAATATAGCATATCTTGTGATCCATAAAATTATAGCACGGCACCTGTTCTAATAAAACCGCCAGCGAGCCTCATCATCTGCAATATAATTGACCTGAGTTCAAATTATTTAATCTCCAATAATCGGTATTCCAATGTCTGAGCTGGCGATTGACTTCGATCTTTTCCTGCAGAATCAGGGGCACAACCATCCGCAGGCGGCGTCCATCTTGATCGCCGAGTATTACGCTCAGGTTTGCAGCCTGATGGCTTCGCTGTTGCCGCCCCAGCTGGATATAGGGGCAGCCAGCCAGGCGGCGATGGAGTCCATAAGCCGAAGCCTGGCAGAATACCAGCCAGGGACAAACTTCAAAATCTGGCTCTACACGCAAGTTGCGGCGATGGCGAAATCCTATTGGCGAGGTTCACGCCAAGCTCGCCAACCGCTTACCGGGGGTCAAAGTTCACTGCATAAATTGATCCTCTGCTTGCCACGCGATTACCATTTCTCGATCGTCCTGCGTTATGTCCACCGGTTAACCGTGCCAGAAATAGCCCAAATTCTGCACATGCAGCCAGAAAAAGCGAGAGAACAATTACAACAGGCGCGCGATGAAATTCAAGCCTTGCGCCAGCCGGGAATTTTCGCGTACTGGGCGTTGTACCATAGAGAATACATGGAATTGATTGCAGCACGGCTAGATAATGAGATCTCAGAAGAGCGGCTTGCCGATTTGAATCGTCACCTGGCTGCCTGCAGCCGCTGTGCCGGTTACCTGGCCAAGATCGAAAAACTCCATATTTCCTTGCAGGCTGAACTGCCTGCCCTCTGGCCTGGAGTAGATATCGATGAATCGCAGCTAGAACGCGCCGCCACGAGAATTATGGAGCGGATGCGCCAAAAGGACATATCTATCCGTTCTGCAAGAAACCTGAAAGAATCCAGTCTCTATCTCATCCCGGCGGCGGGTTTAATCCTGCTCGTTTGGATGATGAACATATTCAATACCCCCGAAGGCATGATGGCGACAGTAAACGTGGCCCAATCGCGCTCAGTCAATACAACCTTTCCAACCAGTCCGAACGATCCGACGCTACATGTAATCCGTGTACTGGCAAGAAGATCCCCACCAGTAGTTTCACAGGGAAATGTGAGCGATAGAGCGAACGGCGATCGCGTTGAAGAAAGTCGCTGGGGGTTCCTGAGGAGCCTGGAGGGGCATACCGGGTGGGTAAACAGCGTTGCCTATTCCGCGGATGGGCGATTCCTGGCTTCAGGAGGCGCGGATGGCGTGGTGCGCGTATGGCGGACGGAAGATTGGTCTGAGTTTGCCAGGTTGGAAGGCCACACTCGTCCGGTCAGCGGTGTGGCTTTTACACCCAATGGAACTTACCTGGCCACAGGAGGGCTGGACAGCCTGGTGCGAATCTGGTGGCTGCCAGGGGGGCTGTCGCACGAGCTGGAGTGCATTTCTGGTGAAATTTTGAGCCTGGCGATCTCTCCGGATGGTAGAACACTCGCAGTTGGCGTCTCGAGCGGCGTGCATTTATTTGGATTATCGGGCCGGCGATTTGATCCCTGTGGCAGGACCATGTTTTTACAAGGAGCCGCGAGTACGCTGGCGTTCTCTCCCAACGGGCACTGGATAGCAGCAGGTTCGATCAATCATGGAAAAGTGCGGTTGTACCCAATGCCTTTCGGGAACACCATCTTTGAATTGCAGGCTGGTCAGGGCAGGATACTAGCGCTGGCTTTTTCACCAGATGGTAAGCTGCTGGCTACAGCTTCAGAGAATTTGGATGTCAACCTGTGGGAGTTGAACTTTGCCGAGGGACAGATAGCCGTAGCCTATTGGGATACGTTCTGGCATGATGAGTTGGTGAAAGCGCTGGCGTTCTCAGCAGACGGCAAGCTGCTGGCAACCGGCTCTTTCGACAATGCTATTCGCCTCTGGGATATCCGCCGTAGCGAGCTGGTGCAGACTTTGTGGCGCACCCGGCAGGACCAGGTTTTAAGCCTGGCCTTTGCCCCCGATGATAACACGCTGGCTTCCGGCAGCGTCCAGGGTGTTGTCCGCTTATGGGGACCTTCCTTTCAGATGGAACGCCAACCTGCCCGAACTCGATATTTCTCACGCTATGTCGG
>Ga0209342_10004038_pt1 | contig 15336 bp, 17 predicted proteins | sample RifCSP16_2_FD_184023 | JGI IMG/M metagenome (GOLD analysis project Ga0209342, IMG submission 184023) | Soil microbial communities from Rifle, Colorado - Rifle CSP2_sed 16_2 (SPAdes) (version 2) | ecosystem: Environmental > Terrestrial > Deep subsurface > Rock core/Sediment | place: Rifle... | reverse complement strand
TTCCCCCAAGGAGATAGCAATGAAGCGAGCTCTGTTCAATACATGCTGGATGGCGATGTTGATGGCAGGTCTGGCCCTGTCGGTTCCCGTTCATGCCGCAAAGCATATGGGCATGATGGACGGGCAGAAAGGCATGGGCTCTCCGCACATGTCAGGCGTCATGCGCGACATATCGAAAGAAATGGGAAAGATGTCCGATCAGATGTCCAAGGGCAACCTGAGCGCCGAGATGCAGAAGCAGATGGCGGAGCGGATGAAACAGATGTCGGGCATGATGGAAAACATGTCGGGCATGACCGGCAAAGGCATGATGATGGACGCCGACATGCAGAAACAGATGGACCAGATGCGCAAGCAGATGGACGAAATGATGAAGGGTTCATCCGCGGCGCCGCAGAAGAAATATTAGCTGCCGGTCTGTCCGGCGTGAGGCGCCAGCCGCCGCCAGGTGAAGTGTTCGTAGACGCCGGACCAGTACAGGCCGAAGGCGACGGCCCAGGCGAGCTCTTCGAGCGGCATGCCGAAAAGCATGACGCCGGAGAGCGCGGCGAGGTTCCACGCGCGCGCAACGTAGCCGGGCGCGGACCACTCGAGGCCCTGGAGGAAGATGATGTAGTAGCCGAGAAATAACACGCCACCGATCCAGGTCTTGGTCTTGAGATCGGGTCGACAGAGCACCGTGGCCACCGCGCCGATCAACATGGCGACGATGCCCGGATAGATCGGATTCCAGGGGAAGAAGTAAAGGATCGGAAAGGTGATGAAGGGCGCGGCCAACGCCTTGTAATGATGCCGGTGCAGCGGCCGGTATTTCTCGTGCGAGGCCATGGGCCGCGTGGCGCGGCCGGTGAGCACGGAATAGAGCACCGCGGCGACACCGCCGATGCCGAAGGTGAAGATCGGGCTTTCGATGTCGAAGCCGGTGCGGCTCGCAAGATCGAACAGGCTCGGCGGGTTCCAGTACTCCGGCACGAACAGCGGTTCGGTCAGGCCGAAGGGGGCGGTGAACAGGCTGGCCCAGAGCATGGTCTTACGATGCCGGGGGAACGCGAGATAGAGCGCTGCCCAGGGCGCGAGGAAGACGGATGCCCACGTGAGCCATACGTATTGTTCATTGATCATTCCGTGAAGGTTAGTACCCGGCTCCCCGCAGTACAACGGGGAAAGGAGCGAAGATGACGAAGCACTGTCAAAAAGGAGACGCCGGCGCCGCCATGCTCATCGTCATGGTGGTTTTGATGATCGGTTTTTTCTGGCACGGCGGCATGGGACACGGCGGCGATCGTGCCGGTCACATGTCCACCGCCGGCGAGGCGGTGAAATCGCCGCTCGATACGTTGGATGAAGCCTATGCACGCGGCGAGATCGCCCGCGAAGAATATCTGCGGAAGCGCGAGGATTTGATGAGGCGCTGACAGGCACACAACCCGACGGGCAAGCGCCCGGGCGAAAGGAGCGATGATGGCAACTGATCCAGTGTGTGGCATGTCCGTGGATGAAAAATCGGCCGCCGGAAAACATGCGCACGAGGGAACGGTCTACTATTTCTGTTCCACTGACTGCCTCGGCAAGTTCAAGGCCAACCCCGCTGCCTATGTGCATGCGGAGGCCAAGGTCATCCCCATGAAAATGGCCGTGGGCCAGAGCCATGCACATGCACCGGGTATGACGGTTGCCGCGCCGAAGTCGAAATCCGCCAAGGAAATGGCCAAGGACCCCATCTGCGGCATGGTGGTGGAGAAGACCACCGCCCTCAAGAGCGAACGCGCCGGGCGTGTTTATTACTTCTGCTCGTCCGGATGCCAGCGCACCTTCGAGTCGCCCGAACAGGAACTCAAGTCGATGAAGACGCGCGTGGCGATCGCGCTCACCGGCGTGCTGGTGCTCGCCATCCTGCGTGCCGGGGCGTTTCTGACGCTGGCCGCCGGCGCCACCATCGTCACCTGGGCGCCGATCCCGGCGCTGCCGTGGTTCACCTGGGGCATGTGGCTGTTCATTCTGGTGACGCCGGTGCAGTTCATCGGCGGCTGGAGCTTCTATAAGGGTTCGTGGCAGGCGATCCGTACGCGCTCGATCAACATGGATTTTTTGATCGCGATGGGCACCTCGGTGGCCTACGTCTACAGCGTCGCGGTGCTGTTCTTCCCCGAGGTGTTGCCGGTCAAGGTCGAGGAGCGCGACGTCTACTTCGAGGTTTCCGCCGTCATCATCGCCTTCGTGCTGCTGGGCAAATACATGGAGGAGATCATCAAGAAGCGCTCCTCGGCGGCGGTGCGCAAGCTCCTGGACCTCAGGCCCGCCGTCGCCCACGTCATCCGGGAGGGCGCCGAGATGGAGGTGCCCGCCGAGTCGGTGATGGTGGACGAGACCGTGGTGGTGCGGCCCGGCGAGAAAATTCCCACCGACGGCGTGGTGCTGGAGGGCAACTCCTCGGTGGACGAGTCCATGCTCACCGGCGAGTCCATGCCGGTGGAAAAGGCAGCGGGCAGCGCGGTGATCGGCGGAACGATCAATCGCACCGGCCTGTTCCGCTTCAAGACGACGCGGGTCGGGGCCGAGACGGCACTGTCCCAGATCATCAAGATGGTCGAGGAGGCGCAGGCCAGCACCGCAGCCGTGCAGCGCCTCGCCGACAAGGTGACCGCGTATTTCGTCCCGGCGGTGGTGGCGGTCGCTTTCCTGGCCTTTTTCGGCTGGTGGGCGGCCGGCAACTTCCCGCAGGGACTGCTCGCCTTCATCGCGGTGCTCATCATCTCTTGCCCGTGCGCGCTGGGCGTCGCCACGCCGGCGGCGCTCATGGTGGGCGTGGGCAAGGGGGCCGAAGCCGGCATCCTGATCCGCGGCGGCGAGGTGCTGGAACGCGCGCAGAAGCTCAGCACAGTCGTGTTCGACAAGACCGGCACGCTCACGCGCGGCGAGCCGAACGTGACCGATGTCGTGCCATCGGCGAATGTCGGCGAAGCAGAGATTCTGCGGCTTGCCGCGGCGGTCGAGGCCGGTTCCGAGCATCCGCTCGGCGAAGCGATCGTGCGGGCGGCGAAACACCGCGAACTGGAACTGCCGAAGGTCGAGAATTTTGAGGCGATCCCCGGACATGGTATCCGCGGAAATGTTGCACCCCCACCCTTACCCTCCCCCTGGAAGGGGGAGGGGAGGGTGGGGGTCGGAAGTGTCCGGGTACTGCTTGGCAACCGACGCCTGTTTGCGCGTGAAGGCATCCGGACCGAAGCCGCGGAGGCGGAGATGACGCGCCTCGAAGGCGAAGGCAAGACCGCCATGCTGGTTGGACTTGACGGCGTCCTCGCCGGTGTGATCGCGGTCGCTGACACGCTCAAACCCGAGGCAAAAGAGGCGATCGCCGCGCTGCGCGGCGAGAAGGTCGAGGTCATCCTGCTCACCGGCGACAACCAGCGCACGGCGCAGGCCATCGCGCGCGAACTGGGCATCGAACGCGTGATTGCCGAGGTTCTCCCCGGCGACAAGGCGAAAGTAATTCAGGATCTGCAGAAGCAGGGCAAGGCGGTGGCGATGGTGGGCGACGGCGTGAACGACGCACCGGCGCTCGCCGTCGCCGACATCGGCGTTGCCATCGGCTCCGGCTCCGATGTCGCCAAGGAGACCGGCGGCATCATCCTCATCAAGAACGACGTGCGCGACGTGGTGCTTGCGATCCGCCTGTCACGCGCGACCATGCTCAAGATCAAGCAGAACCTGTTCTGGGCGTTTATCTATAACAGCATCGGCATCCCGGTCGCGGCGCTCGGCTTTCTCAACCCGATCATCGCCGCGGCCGCGATGGCGCTCAGCTCGCTGTCGGTGATCGTCAACTCGGCGCTGCTCAAGCGCCTGAGACTTGCGGTATGAGCCGGGCGAAAACTCTTGGCAACCGGCACCGCATCGGGCTGCGCGCGCTGGCGATGGTGCTGTTGGCGGCGCCGATCCTGTTGTGGTGGGGCGTGACGCCGCTCACCGCCGTATTCATCGCCATCTTCGTTTCCTGCCTCGTCGCGGCGTTGTATGCCTGGTGGCTTTCGCGGCGCGTGCTGCGCCCGCTCGACGCAGTGAAGATGCCGCCTGCCGTTGACGAAATTAATTCAGGAGACCAACCATGAAGACCGAGAGGTTCGTACCATGACACACGAACAACATACGCATGACGCAACCAAGCGGGGACCGCGGATCAACTGGGTGCTGATTGGCTTCCTTGCCATTGCCGCGTTCTTCCTGCTTACCGAGCACCGCGCGCATGCACTCGGCGTGCTGCCGTTCCTGCTGTTGGCATTGTGTCCGCTGCTGCATCTCTTCGGTCACGGCGGGCACGATCACGGCGCGGAAAAAGGAGACAAGCCATGAATCCATCCACTCCGGGGCCCGCCTACGGCCTGTGGTCGCTGGTGATCCTGAACTCGCTGGTGTTCATCATTTTCGCCTTCAGTTTTGCCAAGCCGAAGACCAAGCGCGACTGGCGCTCGTTCGGCGCGTTCTCCGCTTTCATCGTCGCGTTGTTCACGGAAATGTACGGCTATCCGCTCACGATTTATCTGCTTTCGGGCTGGCTGGTGAGCCGCTATCCGGGCGTGGACTGGTCATCGCATGACGCCGGGCATCTGCTCGAGATGCTGTTCGGCTGGAAGGCCAACCCGCATTTCGGGCCGTTTCACCTGCTTTCCTTCGCGTTCATCGGCGGCGGGTTCATTCTGCTGTCGAACGCCTGGCGGGTGCTGTATGCGGCACAGAAGAATCACACGCTGGCGACGACCGGCCCGTACACGCGCATCCGCCATCCACAGTACGTCGGCTTCGTGCTCATCATGCTGGGCTTCCTGGTGCAGTGGCCGACGCTGCTGACGCTGGCCATGTTCCCGGTGCTGGTTTACATGTACGTGCGTCTCGCCCGACGCGAGGAGCAGGAGGTCGAGCGCGAGTTCGGCGAGACGTACGCGCGCTATCGTGCGCGCACGCCGGCGTTTATTCCGCGCTTCGACATAAAGCGCGCGCTGCCGTGAGAGCGCGGTGTCGGTACGGTGGCAATGATTTCGGAGTCGGTCGATCCGGAAAAGGAGCGTCCCGTCACGGGACGCCATGACAACCGGGGAGCGATCCCCACAGCCAAGGAGCAAAACCATGAAACAGTCAACGTGTAACAGCTTGGGAGCCGGTCTGCTGGTGCTGGGGCTTGCGCTGGCGCTGCCCGCTTATGCCCAGATGGGTGGCGGCATGATGGACGGGCAGAAAGGCGGCATGATGGACGGCGGCAAAGGAATGGACTCCGGCGCACGGCAGAAAGATGGCGGCAAGATGGGCGGGCCGGGCGCGCAGCAGATGTCCGGCACCATGCACGACATGTCCGGCCAGATGACGGAGATGTCGAGCCGCATGTCCAAGGGCAACATGAGCGCGGCCGAGCAGAAGCAGATGGCTGAACGCATGCGCGAGATGTCGGGCATGATGGACAGGATGTCCGGCATGGCGGGCAAGGGCATGATGATGGACGAGGACATGCAGAAGCAGATGGATCAGATGCGCAAGCGCATGGACGAGATGATGAAGCCATCGGCCGGAGGTTCGAAGAAGTAGGCAGCGCCGCCGGCGGTCGGAAACCGCCGATTGTCGTTTTTCGTGGAGGTGCGTCATGACGACAGCATGCGTAACAAGACCGAGGTGGTTGCTCGCGGGACTGTTGCTGTTGGTGTCCGCCACCGTGGCGGCGGGCGGCTACCAGCAGGTGGCGGACGGTGTGGCGATCTACTTCGGCATCCTGCCGGCCGAGCTCGTGCGCGGGCATCCGCCCGGGCATCCCGAGAGTGGGATGCACGGCGGCGTGCCGGTCGGCGAAAACCATATTATGGTCGCGCTGTTCGAAGACAAGACCGGCAAACGGATTACCCGCGCCGAAGTCAGTGCGACGATCATGGGCCCGGATCGCTTCAAGATGACGAAGAAACTCGAGCCGATGATCATCGCCGGAGCCGCGAGCTACGGCAATTACTTCAACATGCCCGGTCCCGGCCCGTATCGCATCGCGCTGCGCATCCGGACGCCGGGTATCGGGCATGACATCGAGGCGACCTTCACCTGGGCGCGGTCGTGAACGGGGCGAATTGATCATGGAGATCGCCTTCCTCGGCGCCACCGGCACGGTCACCGGCTCCAAGTACCTGGTGCGCGCCGGCAGCCGGAAGATCCTCGTGGACTGCGGCCTGTTCCAGGGCTACAAGCAACTGCGCCTGCGCAACCGGGCGCCGCTGTCCGTGAACCCTGCGGACATTGACGCCGTTGTTCTGACCCATGCGCATCTCGACCACAGCGGTTATCTGCCGCTGCTCGTGAAGAACGGCTTCGCCGGCAAGGTCTGCTGCAGCGAGGCGACACGCGATTTGTGCGCCATCCTGCTGCCGGACAGCGGGCACCTGCAGGAGGAAGAGGCGGAGTACGCCAACCGTCACAAGTTTTCCAGGCACGCGCCCGCGCTGCCGCTGTACACGCGCGAAGACGCGGAGCGTTCTCTCACACGCTTCGCGCCGGTCGATTTCGCACGCGATGTCGATCTCGGCGGCGGTCTCGCGCTGCACCTGCTGCCCGCCGGGCACATGCTGGGTTCGTCCTTCGTGCGGCTTCGGTACGAGGGCAAGACGCTGTTGTTCACCGGCGACCTCGGCCGACCGAACGATCTTATCATGGTGGCGCCGACGGTCGTTGACCGCGCGGATTATCTGGTCGTCGAGTCTACCTATGGCGACCGGCGCCACGATCCCGCCGACCCGCGGCAGCGGCTCGCCGAGGTGATCAACCGCACGGCGGCGCGCGGCGGCGCGGTGATCGTGCCGGCGTTCGCCGTGGGGCGCGCGCAGTCGCTGATGTACCTCATCCATCTGCTCAAGGCGGCGCGCGCCATTCCCGATCTCCCGGTGTTTCTCAACAGCCCGATGGCGGTGAATGCCACGCGCATCTACCATAACCGCCGCGGCGAGCATCGCCTCACGCCCGCGCAGTGCGACGCCATGTGCGCCGCCGCCAGGATCGTCAACAGCGTCGAGGAATCCAAGGCGCTCAACCTGCGCAAGGGCCCGATGCTTGTGATCTCCGCGAGCGGCATGGCCACCGGCGGGCGCGTCATACACCACCTCAAGACGTTCGCGCCGGACCCAAACAATACGATCCTGTTCGTGGGCTTTCAGGCGGGCGGAACGCGCGGTGCCGCCATGCTGAACGGCGCCGAGACGATCAAAATCCACGGCGAATACGTGCCGGTGCGCGCCGAGGTGGCGAGCATTGACAACCTCTCGGCGCACGCCGACTACGCCGAGATCCTCGCCTGGCTCGAACATTTCGAATCGCCGCCGCGCCAGACCTTCGTCACGCACGGCGAACCCAAGGCGGCCGACGCGCTGCGGCACCGCATCGAGGAAAATCTCGGATGGCGCACGTGCGTGCCGGAGTATCTCGAAACCGTGCTGCTGGAATCGGCGCGGCCGGCAGCTCATGGCACGCGGGGTGCGTCATGACGGTGATGACCGTCAACGCGGGGAGTTCTTCCATCCGGCTCGCGGCGTTTGCACCGCGGGGCGAATCGCTGTCACGGCGGGCGAGCGGGCAATTTTCCGGCGACCGGAATGACCCGGCGGCCACGCTGCGCGCATTTCTCCAGGAGCACGGCATCGAGGAGGTGGCGGTCGTCGCGCACCGCGTCGTCCACGGCGGCGCGCGCCTCACGGCCTCGTGCGTGCTGGACGCCGCGGTGGAGGCCGAGATCGAGCGCCTGGCGCCGCTCGCACCGTTGCACAATCCGCCGGCGCTCGCGTGGATTCGCGCCGCGCGCGAGGTCCTCGGCCCTGGTGTGACGCAGGTGGCGGTGTTCGACACGGCGTTCTACGCGGATCTGCCGGAGGCCGCGCGCACCTACGCGCTTCCGCGCGAGTTCACGCACCGGCACGGTCTGCGTCGCTACGGCTTCCATGGCATCGCGCACCGCGCGCTGTGGCGACGCTGGCGGATGCTGCGGCCGGACGTGTCCGAGGGCGGGCGCGTGATCTCGGCTCAGCTCGGCGCGGGTTGCTCCATGACCGCGGTCGAACGCGGCGCACCGCGCGACACGTCGATGGGTTTTTCGCCGCTCGAGGGCCTGATGATGTCCACCCGCGGCGGCGACATGGACCCGGGCGTGATCACCTATCTGCAGCGGCGCGAGGTATTCAGCCCGGAGGCGATCGAGCGACTGCTCTACCACGACTGCGGCCTGCAAGGCGTGGCCGGAGAAAGCGACATGCGCCGGCTGTTGGCGCGCGAGGATGCGGAGGCGCGGCTGGCGGTGGAAATGTACTGCCACCGCGCGCGCAAATATCTTGGCGCCTATCTCGCGGTGCTTGGCGGCGCCGATGCGATTCTCTTCGGCGGCGGCGTGGGCGAGAACGCACCGTTCGTGCGCGGGAAGATTCTGGCCAATATGGAGTGGGCCGGCATCGCGCTCGACGCACAGGCGAATCGCGCGGCCGTGGGGACCGAGGCGCGCATCAGCCGGCCGCAGAGCCGGACCGAGATCTGGGTTATTCCGGTGGACGAGGCCGCCATCCTGGCACAGGAGGCCGCGGCCGTAGTGCGACCGTATGAAGCGATCGGCCGCAAGGAGAACAAATCATGAACGAGGCGACAATTCAGCCCAAGGCGGAGATGGGTCCGCTGTCCGTGGACGAGCTGCGCCGCATCGACGCCTACTGGCGGGCGGCGAATTATCTTGCGGTCGGGCAGATTTATCTTTTGGATAATCCGCTGCTCAGGGAACCGCTCAAGCCCGAGCACGTCAAGCCGCGCCTGCTCGGCCACTGGGGTACCACGCCCGGCCTCAATTTCCTCTACGTGCACCTGAACCGCATTATTAATAAGTATGACCTCAATGTGCTCTACGTCGCCGGCCCCGGCCACGGCGGGCCGGCGCTGGTCGCCAACACCTGGCTCGAGGGCAGTTACAGCGAGTTCTACCCGAACGTCGCGCGCGACGCCGAGGGCATGCAGCGGCTGTTCCGGCAGTTTTCCTTCCCCGGCGGCGTCGGCAGCCACGTCACCGCCGAAACCCCGGGTTCGATCCACGAGGGCGGCGAGCTCGGCTACGCCCTGTCGCACGCCTACGGCGCCGCCTTCGACAACCCCGATCTGCTCGTCGCCTGCGTCGTCGGCGATGGCGAGGCCGAGACCGGGCCGCTGGCGGCCGCCTGGCACTCGAACAAGTTCCTGAACCCCGCCACCGACGGCGCGGTGCTGCCGATCCTGCACCTGAACGGCTACAAGATCGCCAACCCGACGGTGCTCGCGCGCATCCCGCGCGCGGAACTCGAAAGTCTGTTTCTCGGCTATGGTTATCAGCCGTACTTCGTCGAGGGGGATGAGCCCGAGGCCATGCACCAGTTAATGGCGGCCACGTTCGATGCCGTGATCGGCGCGATTCGCTCGATCCAGCAACGGGCGCGCGCGAACGGTGTGAGCCCCCGCCCGCGCTGGCCGATGATTATTCTCAAGACCCCCAAGGGCTGGACCGGCCCGAAGGAAGTGGACGGCCAGAAGACCGAGGGCAGCTGGCGTTCGCACCAGGTGCCGTTCGGCGAACTGGTCGAGAAGCCCGCGCACCTGAAACTTCTCGAACAGTGGCTGTGCAGTTACCGGCCCGAGGAGCTGTTCGACGACAACGGCGCGCCGAAACCGGAGCTGGCGGCGCTCGCGCCCAAAGGCGCGCGGCGCATGGGCGCCAACCCGCATGCCAACGGCGGCCTGCTGCTCAAGGACCTGCGGCTGCCCGACTTCCGTGACTACGCCGTGGACGTGCCGCAACCGGGACAGGCGCTGGCCGAACCGACGCGGGTCATGGGCCGCTTCCTGCGCGACGTCATGAAGCTCAACCGCGAGGCGCGCAACTTCCGCGTCGTCGGCCCGGACGAGACCGCCTCCAACCGCCTGGGCGCGTTGTTCGAGGTGACCGAGCGGGCGTGGATGGCCGAGCGCATTCCGGAGGACGACCACCTCGCGCCCGATGGGCGCGTGATGGAGATCCTCTCCGAGCACACCTGCCAGGGCTGGCTCGAAGGCTATCTCCTGACCGGTCGCCACGGCCTGTTCTCCTGCTACGAGGCCTTCATCCACATCGTGGACTCCATGTTCAACCAGCACGCCAAGTGGCTCAAGGTGAGCCGCGAGATCGCGTGGCGGCGGCCGATCGCCTCGCTCAACTATCTGCTGACCTCGCATGTCTGGCGCCAGGACCACAACGGCTTCTCGCACCAGGATCCTGGCTTCATCGACCACGTGGTGAACAAGAAGGCCGACGTCATCCGCGTGTACCTGCCGCCCGACGCCAACACGCTGCTCTGTGTCACCGATTGCTGCCTGCGCTCGCGTCATCTGGTGAACGTCATCGTCGCCGGCAAAAACGACCAGCCGCAGTGGCTAGCCATGGACGCCGCCATCAAGCACTGCGCGGCCGGGATCGGCATCTTTGAATGGGCCAGCAGCGACGTTGACAGTGAACCGGACGTGGTCATGGCCTGTGCCGGCGACGTGCCGACGCTCGAGACGCTGGCGGCGGTCGACCTGCTGCGCCGGCAGCTTCCCGATCTCAGGGTGCGGGTGGTGAATGTGGTGGACCTGATGACATTGCAACCCCAGGAAGAACATCCGCACGGGCTTTCGGACAAGGACTTCGATACGCTGTTCACCACCGACAAGCCGATCATCTTCGCCTACCACGGCTACCCGTGGCTCATTCACCGGCTCACCTATCGCCGTGCCAATCACAAGAACCTGCACGTGCGCGGATACAAGGAGGAGGGCAGCACGACCACGCCGTTCGACATGGCGGTGCGCAACGACCTCGACCGCTTTCATCTGGTGGCCGACGTGATCGACCGCGTGCCCAAGCTCGGCTACAAGGCCGCCCACTTGAAGCAGCGCATGCATGACAAGCGTATTGAACACCGGCAGTACATCACACGGCACGGACAGGACATGCCGGAGATACTGGAGTGGAAATGGCCGGCCGCGCCGGGGAGGCCCGCATGAGCGCGTTGACCGGACAGTTTGCCGCGGCCCGAGGATGTGACCATGCTCGATGAATTCATCCACGAACCGCGCGTCGCCTACTTCTCCACGGAGATCGCGCTGCGTAACGACATCCCGACCTACGCCGGGGGCTTGGGTGTGCTCGCCGGCGATACCGTGCGTTCGGCCGCGGACCTGGCATTGCCGCTGGTGGCGGTGAGCCTGGTTTCGCGCGCCGGCTACTTCCGCCAGGAGATCGACGCCCAGGGGCGGCAGGTCGAGCGGCCGTCCGTGTGGGAGCCGCGCAGTTTCGCCCAGCCGCTCGACGCCAAGGTTGCGCTGCCCATCGAGGGGCGCGCGGTCTGGATCGGCGTGTGGCTGTACGTGCTCGAGGGCCACATGGGCGGCCGCCAGCCGGTGCTGCTGCTCGACACCGACCTGGAAGAGAACCGGCGCGAGGACCGCGAGATCACGCACACCCTCTACGGCGGCGACGAGACCTATCGGCTCAAGCAGGAGATCGTGCTCGGCATCGGCGGCATGCGCCTGCTGCAGGCGCTCGGTTTCACGATCCGCCACTACCACATGAACGAAGGTCATTCCGCGCTGCTCGGGCTGGAACTGCTGCGCCGCCACGCGCGCACACCCGAGTTTGTGCGCCCCGGTGAGTCGCTCTACGACATCCCGCGGGTGCGCGCGCTGTGCAGCTTCACCACCCACACGCCGGTCGAGGCCGGCCACGACCGTTTTGCCTACGATCTGGTGCAGCGTGTCCTCGGCAACGTCGTCGACGTTGAGGCCGTGAAGCGGCTGGTGAAAGCCGCCGAGGCGCAGCGCAGCCGGTTGGCGATCGACGAGGGACTCGTCGATCTCGCGACACTCAAGCATCTCGCGGGCGAGGACCGTCTCAACATGACGCGGCTGGCGCTGAACCTGAGCGAGTACGTAAACGGCGTGGCCAAGCGCCACGCCGAGATCTCCAAGCAAATGTTCCCCGGCTACCAGGTGCACGCGGTCACCAACGGCGTGCATCCGTTCACCTGGACGAGTGAACCCTTCCGCAAGCTCTACGACCGTTATCTCCCGAGCTGGTGCCACGAGCCCGAGACGCTCACGCGCGCCGACTGCTGCATCCCCGATGCCGCGGTCTGGGAGGCGCACGTCCAGGCCAAGCAGGCGCTCATCGAGTGGGTGCGCGCACGCACCGGTGTTGTCCTGCATCCGAAGATCCCGATCCTCGGGTTCGCGCGGCGCATGACCGCGTACAAGCGCCCGGACCTGCTGTTCTCCGACCTCGAGCGCCTGAAGGCGATCGCGCGCCACCACTCGTTCCAGATCGTGCTGGCCGGCAAGGCGCACCCGCGCGATGAGGGCGGCAAGCGCCTGATCGAGCAGCTGCACGGCCAGGCGCGCGCGCTTGAAGGCAGCGTGCCGGTTGTCTATCTGCCCGACTACGACCTCGACACCGCGCTCGCCCTGACGGCCGGCGCGGATGTGTGGCTCAACACGCCGCTGCGCCCGTTCGAGGCCTCCGGCACCAGCGGCATGAAGGCGGCGTTCAACGGCGTGCCGTCGCTGTCGGTGCTCGACGGCTGGTGGGTCGAGGGCTGCATCGAGGGCGTGACCGGCTGGGCGATCGGCAACGCGGTGGGCGCAGACGACGGCGACGCGCGCGCGCTCTACGAAAAGATCGAGCAGGTGGTGCTGCCGCTCTACTACGGATACGCGCAGGACCCCGGCGGCTGGATCAAGGTGATGAAGGGCGCGATCAGCAAGAACGCGTCGTACTTCAACAGCCATCGCATGATGCGACGCTACGTGACCGAGGCGTACATCCGATGAGCCGCGGCGCAAGCGAAGCGCCGTTCTGGGCGACCGCCGGCCTGCTCGGGCTCGGCGCGGTGGCCGCTCTCCGTGTCTCGAACACCTTGAAGGAGGTGACTCATGAGTAATCGTGAACTCCCTGTCGCGCTGTTCATCCTGCGCCTCGGTCTCGGCGCGTTTCTCCTGTTGTTCGGCATCGACAAGCTCGTCGCCCCCGCAACCACCGTGGAGGTGTTCGCGCAGTTCTACGGGCTGATCGTCTCCCACGGCATGGTCTATGGCGCCGGGGTGTTGGAGACCCTGCTCGGTCTCGCGTTCCTCGCCGGCTTGTGGAAGACGCTGAGCTACGGGCTCGGTCTGCTGCTGCACGCGGTCTCCACGCTGGCGACATATCAGGAGCTGTTCGCGCCGTTCGGCGCGAATCATCTGTTCCTCGCGGCGCTTCCGGTGCTCGCGGCGTTCATTGCTTTGTTTCTCTTGCGCCAGCAGGATACGTTGTTGAGCTTGGATGCCACAGCGCGCGAGGAAGACAAATAGCGTGATCCGCGACCCCGTTTGTCTGATGACCCTCGATCCGCGCCGGGCGGCGGTGATGGTCGAGCACAGTGGCCAGACTTATTATTTCTGCTCCGAAGGCTGCAAACAGAAGTTTCTGGCGCAGCCGGATCTGTTTCTCAACAAAGCAACTGGCATGCGATTGACGGTCGGCGTGATGGGCTCGGCCAGCGGCGAATTTTCGTCCGCCGCCAAGGCCCAGGCTTACGCCCTGGGCCAGGCCATCGCCGAGCGCGGATTCATTCTGATCACCGGCGCCTGTCCCGGCTTGCCATACGAATGCGCCCGCGGCGCGCGCGAGGGCGGTGGCCTGTCGGTCGGCATCTCGCCGGCACTGTCGCTCGACGAGCACGTACACAAGTACCTGTCGCCGTCGGACGCCTTCGACGTGCTGATCTACACCGGCAGCGGCTTGATGGGGCGCGAGGTCACCAATATAAGGTCAAGCGACATGGTGGTGATTGTCGGCGGGCGCTCCGGCACGCTCGGCGAGTTCGCCATCGCCTACGACGAGGGCAAGCTGATCGGCGTGCTCGCGGGCAGCGGCGGCATCACCGGGCATCTGCCCGAGATCGTGAAGGGGTTCGGGGACAAGAATACCGGGGCGCGGCTGGTGTACGACGCCGATCCGGCCGCGTTGATCCGCAAGCTGGCGGATATTTATATTGCGCACCACTACAAGCGGCCGTCGTGCTTCTGTCAGGACGTGTCGCCGGCCGATGGTTAATCCAGAGGGTCCAGCATGATGCCGCAGAGTGGAGGTATCGGTCCTTGGCGGTGTCGCGCAGCCGCGACCGGCCTGCTGGTCGCGGCACTCTTCGCATCCGCCGCCGCGGCGCAGACCGATGCCAGGCCACCGAGCGGGCGCGAGCTGGTGGCGCACGTCGAGCGGCTGCTGTGGGGCAAGACGAACCAGGGGCTCGCGGAGATGACGGTGGTGACGCCGCGCTGGACGCGCACGTTGGAGCTGCGCTTCTGGATGGAGCGGCCCGAACGCACCTTCATCCGCATCCTCGCGCCGCCCAAGGAGGCCGGCATCGGCTCGCTGCGCATCAAGGCGGAAATGTGGAATTACCTGCCCGCGGTCGAGCGCACCATCAAGATTCCGCCCTCGATGATGCTGCAGCCGTGGATGGGCTCGGACATGACCAACGACGATCTCGTGAAGGAAAGCAGCGTCGTCGAGGACTACACGCACACGCTCGCCGGGACCGAGGACGTCGAGGGCGTGAAGGCCTATCGCGTCGAGTCGATTCCCAAACCCGAGGCCGCGGTGGTCTGGGGCAAGCTCGTGTACAAGATCCGTGTCACCGACCGCCTGCCGCTGGCGCAGGAGTATTACGATGAGCGCGGCGAGCTTATCAAGGCGATGCGCTTCACCGAAGTGCGCCGACTCGGCGGGCGCGAAATCCCGACGCGCTGGACGATGCGGCCGCTGAAGAAGCCGCAGAACCGCACGGTGTTCGTGCTGAAGGAGATCAGTTTCGATGCGCCGGTGGACCCGGAGATCTTCACGTTGCGCAATCTGCAGAAAGTGCGCTAAGGAAGTTCTGATTTATATGATCATCTGACGCAAAGACGCAGGAGCGGTACAGGGATGTACCGGTTGCGGAGCCAAGGACGCAAAGACGCAAAGAAAAGCTCATGATAATCAAACCCAAAAACCTTTGCGCTCTTTGTGCTGTACAGGAAGTGCGAATGTCGCGAGCGCAGGGATGCGCGGGAGCGACCGCCTTTGCGTCAAAAACTCATAAATCATAGATTCCCTAAGGGGGAAATATGCCGGGCGTCCGCACCGAGAGGCTCACGAAAATATACCGCCAGGACAGCATCGCGGTCACGGCGCTCCAGGACTTGGACCTCGAGATCGCCGCGGGCGAGTTCGTGGCGCTCGTCGGCCCGTCGGGCTCCGGCAAGTCCACGCTGCTCAACCTG